>Ga0208826_1001743_pt1 | contig 17533 bp, 15 predicted proteins | sample AD_UKC115_MetaG_FD_184451 | JGI IMG/M metagenome (GOLD analysis project Ga0208826, IMG submission 184451) | Active sludge microbial communities of municipal wastewater-treating anaerobic digesters from Hong Kong - AD_UKC115_MetaG (SPAdes)... | ecosystem: Engineered > Bioreactor > Anaerobic >...
CCCCGCCTGGTCGACATGGTCCGCGAGGCGCAGGCCGGAGTGGAGCGCCTCAATGCGCAACGTGATGCCCTGGCCGGACAGATCGACAACACCCACGGTCGGTCGTCGAACCTGGCGCTGGCCGCCATGCAGGCCCGGGCCGACGATCTGGCCGCCCGACTCGGCCCCGTGCGCGGTCCCGGCCTGGTCATCACCCTCACCGACGCGCAACGCGACGCCAACGGCCGCTTCCCCCGCGACGCGGCCCCCGACGATCTGGTGGTGCACCAGCAGGACGTCCAGGCCGTGCTCAACGCGCTGTGGAGCGCCGGTGCCGAGGCCGTCCAGATGCAGGACCAGCGGTTGATCGCCACGTCCGCGCCGCGCTGCGTCGGAAACACGCTGCTGCTCAACGGCCGCACCTACAGCCCGCCCTATACGGTGACGGCGATCGGTGACGTCGCTGCCATGCGGGCCGCACTGGCCGCCGCTCCCCTGGTGACGCTCTACAAGCAATATGTGGTCCGGTTCGGGCTGGGCTACACCGAGGATGCCCGCGACGATGTCCGGGTTGCCGGATACGACGAGCCGATTCGCATGCGCTACGCGCAGCCCGCCGGGCCGATCCCGTACTGAACCCACCCGGTAGCCTGGGCCGATGCGCGTCTTGGTCGTCGACAACTACGACAGCTTCGTGTTCAACCTGGTCCAGTATCTGGGGCAGTTGGGCGTGGCTGCCGAGGTCTGGCGCAACGACGACGACCGCTTGGCCGACCCCGAAGCGGTGGCGGGACAGTACGACGGGGTGCTGCTCTCCCCCGGCCCGGGCACGCCCGAACGGGCCGGCGCCACCATCCCGATGGTGCGGGCCAGTGCCGCGACGGGCACTCCCCTGCTCGGCGTGTGCCTGGGCCATCAGGCGATCGGGGTCGCTTTCGGTGCCACCGTCGATCGTGCCCCGGAATTGCTGCACGGCAAGACCAGCACCGTCTTCCACACGAATGTCGGAGTGCTGCACGGCCTTCCGGATCCATTCACCGCAACCCGGTATCACTCACTGACGATCCTGCCGGAGACCGTCCCGGCCGAGCTCGAGGTCACCGCGCGCACGCGCAGCGGCGTGATCATGGGTGTGCGGCACACCGAACTGCCCATCCACGGAGTCCAGTTCCATCCCGAGTCGATCCTCACCGAGGGTGGTCACCGGATGCTGGCCAACTGGCTGGCCGTGTGCGGTGCGGCACCCGACGAGAATCTGGTGCGCCGGCTGGAGAGCGAGATCGCTGATACCGTCCGCGCGGCTACTGGGCAAAAGCCAGCGTGATCGGTGCGTCGAAGTTGACCCCGCTGCCCGCCGCCGGGCTCTGCGTCACCACCGCCGCGCTGCGCTGACCGCTGTTCGGCACGTCGGCGCCCTTGATGAGCGATCCGGTCCAGCCCAGTGCCCGCAGATTGGGAAACGCGTCGTCCCAGAACTGGCCGGTCAGGTCCGGCATCGTGAACTGGTTGCCGCGGGACACCCGCAACTCCACGATGGTGTCCAGCGGAACGCTCTGACCGGTGGCCGGGTTGGTGCTCAGCACGGTGCCGGCTGGGCGGGGACTGTCGACGTCGACCTGCGTGACCTTGGTGAAGCCGTAGACCGTGAGGTTCTGCTGCGCCTGCGCCACTGTCTGACCCGTGACGTCGGGGACTTCCTTGCTCTCGGGGCCCGAACCGACGATGACGGTGATTTCGTTGGTGATCGCCGAGGTCTGGTTGGCCGGCGGACTGGTGCCCACCACCTTGTCCTTCTGCTCGGGCGTCGACGGCGCGTTCGATTGTTTGAACACGCTGAAACCGGCCGCCTTGAGCTTCTGCACCGCGTCGCCGTAACTCAGCGTGGCGACATCGGGGACCTCGCGCTGCTCGGGCCCGGTGGACACGTTCACCGTGATCTCCTCGCCGGCCTTCACCGAGGTGTTGGCGGCCGGGTCGGTGCCGATCACGTGATCCGGTGGCACCACGGAGTCCGGCTTCTGCAGGGTGTTGGTCCGGAACCCGTGATTCTGCAGCGTGGCCACCGCGTCGGCGGACACCTGACCCTTGACGTCGGGGACCTGCACCTGGCGCGTGCCGCCGCCGAAGGTGTTGATGGCGACCGTCACGGCAACGGTCAGGACCGCGAGCACGGCCAGCGCGGTCAGCCAGCGCGCCACCGACCACCCGGTTCGGCGGTCGTCGTACGGATTACCCTGGCGCGGAATCTGATCCGTGTCGGCCAGCCCCCGGCCGGAGTTGGCGGCCAGCAGTGAGGTGCGTTCGTCGTCGGTCAGGATCTTGGGCGCCTCGGGCGCCTCGCCGTTGTGGACGCGAACCAGATCGGCGCGCATCTCGGCGGCGGTCTGGTAGCGGTTGTCCGGGTTCTTCGCCAGCGCCTTGAGCACCACCGCGTCGAGCTCGGGCCCGATGGCGGGGTTGCGCTTGGATGGCGCGACGGGATCCTCGCGCACGTGCTGGTAGGCCACCGCCAGCGGTGAGTCGCCGACGAAAGGTGGTTCCCCGGTGAGGATTTCGTAGAGCACGCAGCCCAGCGAGTAGACGTCGGAGCGGGCGTCGACGGAGTCACCGCGGGCCTGCTCGGGGGAGAGGTACTGGGCGGTGCCGATGACGGCCGCGGTCTGGGTGACGCTGTGCGAATCCGCAAGTGCCCGTGCGATTCCGAAGTCCATCACCTTGACCGCGTTGTTCTTGCTGATCATGATGTTGGCGGGTTTGACGTCGCGGTGGATGATGCCGTGGTTGTGGCTGAAGTTCAGTGCCTGACAGGCGTCGGCGATGATCTCGATGGCCCGGCGCGTCGGGATCGGGCCGTCGGTGTGCACGATGTCGCGCAGTGTCACCCCGTCGACGTACTCCATCACGATGTAGGGCAGCGGCCCCGACGCGGTCTCGGCCTCACCGGTGTCGTACACCGCGACGATCGCCGGGTGGTTCAGGGCGGCGGCGTTCTGGGCCTCGCGGCGGAAGCGCAGGTAGAAGCTCGGGTCACGGGCCAGGTCGGCGCGCAGGATCTTCACCGCGACGTCGCGGTGCAGACGCGTGTCGCGGGCCTTGTGAACCTCCGACATCCCGCCGAAGCCGAGGATCTCCCCGAGTTCGTAACGGTCGGAGAGGTATTGGGGTGGATGAGGCTGCGTCATGTGGCTGTCTCACTGGGGCCGGGCGGAACGGAGATGATGTGCGGGGATACCCGCATTCGAGGCTGTTCTTCGGTCCAGTCGGTCGGCTGCGCCGGGGCCGGGCTGCCCGGGGGCGCCAGGGTGGTCTCGGTGACCGTCGACGGGGTCTGGTTCTGGTCGAGGTTGTCGTTGCGGGCGTTGATCACGATCAGCACCGCGATGATGATCGCGAGCGCGCCGAGGACGCCGGCGGCCCACAGCAGCGCGCGCTGACCGGGGGAGAACGTGCTGCGAGCCGGCGGGGGCCGGTGGGTGCCGGTCTGGCTGCGGGGCCGGGCGGGGGCAGCGGGCCGGGCCTCGGCGACGGGCCGGGCGGTGCCGGTCGACGGGATGGCCGCCGGTGCCGCGCGGCCGATGGCCGGCGTGTGGTTGGGCCGCGGTGGTCGGCGCTTGGCCCGCACGGCCCCGACGGCGTCGGCGAACGCTGCGCCGTTGCGGTAGCGCATGCTGGGGTTCTTGGACAGGGCAATCTCGATGAGTTCCCGGACCTCGGGTGGCACATCGGCGGGCAGCGGGGGCGGGGTCTCCTTGATGTGCTTCATCGCTACCGTCAGGGCACCGTCGCCGGTGAATGGCCGCTTGCCCGAAACTGCCTCGTAGCCAACAACTCCCAGCGAGTACACGTCGCTGGCCGCGGTGGCATCATGGCCCAGGGCCTGCTCGGGTGCGATGTACTGCGCGGTCCCCATCACCATTCCGGTCTGCGTCACCGGGGCGGCGTCGACGGCCTTGGCGATGCCGAAATCGGTGAGCTTGCATTGCCCGGTGGGGGTGATGAGGATGTTGCCGGGTTTGACGTCGCGGTGCACCAGACCCGCGGCATGCGCGACCTGCAGTGCGCGGGCGGTCTGCTCGAGCATGTCCAGGGTGTGCCGCAGCGACAGTCGCCCGGTGCGTTTGAGGACCGAGTTCAGGGGTTCGCCGTTGACGAGTTCCATCACCAGGTAGGCGGTGCGGCCCTCGCCGTCGATCTCCGTCTCGCCGTAGTCGTGCACGCCCGCGATACCCGGATGGTTCAGCATCGCGACGGTGCGAGCCTCGGCGCGGAAGCGTTCCACGAATTCCGGATCCGAGGAGTACTCGGCCTTGAGAACCTTCACGGCGACCCGCCGGCCCAGCCGGCTGTCGACCGCCTCCCACACCTGGCCCATGCCGCCGGTGGCGATCAGGCGCTGCAGGCGGTAGCGCCCGGACAGAGTCACGCCGACGCGGGGGCTCATCACGATCCTCCCTGTAGGGCCGCGGCGATCACAGCCCGCCCGATGGGGGCCGCGACCGCGCCGCCGGTGGCAGACAGTCGATCTCCGCCGTTCTCCACCAACACGGCGACCGCCACTTTCGGCGCCTGCGCGGGCGCGAATGCGATGTACCACGCATGCGGCGGGGTGTTGCGGGGATCGGTGCCGTGTTCAGCGGTACCGGTCTTGGATGCGATCTGCACGCCGGGGATCGCCCCTTTCTGCTGTGTGTTCTGCTCGGCGGCGACCATCAAATCTCTGAGTTTAGTCGCGACCTGCGGAGACACCGCACGACGTTGCTGGATCGGAATCGTGGTGGCCAGGTTGGCCAGGTCAGGTGCTTTGAGGCTGGACACCAGGAAGGGCCGCATCATCACGCCGTTGTTGGCGATGGTCGCGGCGATCAGCGCGTTCTGCAGGGGCGTCACCGAGACGTCCTTCTGGCCGATGCTCGACATCGCCACCGCGGCCCGGTCCGGGATGGGCCCGACGGTGGATTCGGAGACCTGCAGGGGGATGGGCTCGGGGTCGGAGTCGAAACCGAACGAGCCGGCGGCCGACCGCAACGCGTCGACCCCGAGACGCAGACCGAGTTCGACGAACGCGGTGTTGCAGGACCGGGCGAACGCCTCGCGCAGTGACGCCGTCGGTGCGGCGCCGCACGGGGTGCCGCCGTAGTTCTCCAGGGTGGCCGTGCTGTCCGGCAGGGGAATGGACGGCGCCGCCGTCAGCTGCTCGTCCTCGGTCAGGCCGTTCTGCAGGGCGGCGACGGTGGTGATGACCTTGAACGTCGAGCCCGGCGGGTACCGCTCGGAGATGGCGCGATTGGTCAACGGCGAGTTCGGGTCGTCGCGCAACTGCTGCCAGGCCGCCGACTGCGCGGACAGGTCGTGGGACGCCAGCAGGTTCGGGTCGAAGCCGGGGGACGACACCAGGGCCAGGATCCGGCCGGTGGACGGTTCGACGGCAACCACCGCGCCCTTGCAGGGACCGTCGGGGCAGCCCTGCTGCATGGCATCCCAGCCGGCCTGCTGGACCCGCGGCACGATGGTGGTGTCGACGTTGCCGCCGCGCGGGTCGCGCCCGGTGAAGAAATCGGCGAGCCGGCGTCCGAACAGCCGCTCGTCGGAGCCGTTGAGGATGGAGTCCTCGGCACGCTCGAGCCCGGTGCTCGAGTAGGTCAGCGAGTAGAAGCCCGTAACCGGCGCGTACACAAGGGGATTCGGATAGACCCGCAGGTACCGGAAGCGTCCGTTGGTGGAGACCGAGTTGGCCATCAATTGGCCGTCGGCGGTGATCTGGCCCCGCTGGCGGGAGTACTCGTCGAGCAGCACCCGCTGGTTGCGGGGATCGGCCCGCAGCCCGTCGGCCCGGAAGACCTGTGTGACAGTGGAATTGACGAGCAGGAGCACGATCAGTGCCATGACGGTGATCGAGATGCGCCGCAATGAGGTGTTCATACCCGGTCGATCACCTCGGTTCGCGCGACAGCGATCGGCTGCTGGGGGATGGGCCCGGTGACGATGGGCCGGCGGGCGGCGTGGCTGATCCGCACCAGCAGCGCCAGCAGGACGTAGTTGGCCAGCAGCGACGAGCCGCCGTAGGACAGCCACGGTGTGGTCAGGCCGGTCAGCGGGATCAGTTTGGTGACGCCGCCGACCACGATGAACAGCTGGATGGCCAGCGTGGACGCGAGCCCGGCGGCCAGCAGTTTGCCGAAGCTGTCGCGCACCGCGATCGCGGTGCGCAGGCCGCGGACGATGACGATGGTGTAGAGCATGAGAACGCCCGCGAGGCCGACCAGTCCGAGTTCTTCGCCGATGGCGGCGATGATGAAGTCGGTGGAGGCGGCCGGAACGTTGCCGGGTTGCCCATTGCCCAGGCCGGTGCCGAAGACCCCGCCCGTGGCGAAGCTGAACATCGACTGGACCATCTGGTAGCCGGCGCCGTCGGGGTCCGCGAAGGGGTCCAGCCAGGTCTGCACCCGAACCCGGACGTGACCGAAAAGGTGATATGCGACAACGGCTCCCGCGGCGAACAGGGCCAGGCCGATGACGACCCAGCTGAATCGCTCGGTGGCGATGTAGACCATCACCAGGAAGGACGCGTACAGCAGCAGCGAGGTGCCGAGGTCCTTCTCGAAGATCATCACGCCGACGGAGATGGCCCAGGCGGCCAGCAGCGGCGCGAGGTCGCGCGGCCGGGGCAGGTCCATGCCCAGCACGTGCGTGCCGGCGCTGGCGAACAGGTCGCGCTTGGACACCAGCACCGACGCGAAGAAGATCAGCAGCAGGATCTTGGAGAACTCGGCGGGCTGGATCGAGAAGCCGGGCAGGCGAATCCAGATCTTGGCCCCGCCGGCCTCGGAGAACCGGGACGGCAACAACGCCGGAACGGCGAGCAGGATCAGACCGGTCAGCCCGCACACGTAGCCGTAGCTGGACAGCTGCCGGTGATCCTTCAGCAGGACGACGACGGCGGTGAATGCGCCGACGCCGATCAGGGTCCACAGCGTCTGCTGCCCGGCGCTGGGGCCGTCATAGGGGAGCTGACCGCCGTTGGCGAGGTCGAGTCGGTGGATCATCACCAGGCCCAGGCCGTTGATGACGGCGATCACCGGCAGCAGCAGAGGGTCGGCGTAGGGCGCGTAGCGGCGGATGGCCAGGTGTGCGACGACGAACAGGGCCAGGAACGAACCGGTATAGCCGAGCAGATCCCAGGACAGGCCCTGCTCCTGGTTGATCTCGACGATCAGCAGGGCCACCACGGTGATGACCGTGGCGAAGCACAGCAGGAACAGTTCGGCGTTGCGCCGGTTCGGCAGCGGCGGGGTGAGCGCCACCGGCGACTGCGGTGCGGTGGTCATGATGCCCCCAGCCGCCGGCGGGTCATGCCGCCGCCCGGCAGTCGGTACCCGGTTTGGGCGGTGGCGCGGGCAGAGCGGTCACGGTGGGCGACGGGGTCGGCGGCGGAGCCGGGGTCGGCGGCGGAGCCGGGGTCGGCGAATCCTCTTGTCCGGGTTCTGTTCTGGGAGTGCTCGGGGGCGCCGGCGCCGGTGTAGGCGTGGGCGTGGGCGTTGGTGTTGGCGTAGCGGTGGGGCAGGGTGGCAGGAGCGAACTGTGGGCCAGTTCGCGAAGCTGCCCGATGGCGTCGTCGAGCGAACCGCCGGGCAGGCCCGCGGCCACCTGCGCGCGCTCCGACGGCCGCAGATCCTGCAGCTTCATCAGACGGCAGTCCAGGTTCTCCACCGGCTGGCCGTAACTGATCTGGGACAGCTCGTTGCGGTCGTTGAGGCAGCCCAGCAGATACGGGTTCTGCATGCGGATGCCCAGGATGGAGCCGGAGATGCCCCGCATGATCGACACGGTGCCGTCGTGCGCGGTGACGTAGTAGTTGTTGCGGATGATCTCGCGGCCAACGGCCAGCCCGGCCAGCAGGAACAGGCCGATCACCACGGCGGCGATGAGCATCCGGCGCCGCGACCGCGGTTTCTTGACCGCGATCTCCTGTTGTGGCACAACACGTTTGGCGGCCGCCGGTCGAGCCGAGATGGCCGAGGCCCGGCCTGCGGCGGTATTCGGGGGAGCCACGCTGTCGTCGTCGTGGCCGGACACCGCACCGGCGAGGATCGGTTGGGTCTGGCCGTAGTCGAAGTCGACGACGTCGGCGACGACGACCGTGACGTTGTCCGGGCCGCCGCCGCGCAGCGCCAATTCGATGAGCCGGTCGGCACTTTCGTCGACACCCTCGATCTGCAGGGCCTCGAGGATGGTCTCCTGGCTGACCGGATCGGACAGGCCGTCGGAACACAGTAGGTAGCGGTCTCCGGCCCGGGCCTCCCGCATGATCAGGGTGGGCTCCACCTCGTGGCCGGTCAGCGCGCGCATGATCAACGAGCGCTGCGGATGGCTGTGAGCTTCCTCGGCGGTGATGCGGCCCTCGTCGACGAGGGTCTGGACGAAGGTGTCGTCCTTGGTGATCTGGTTCAGTTCACCGTCGCGCAGCAGATAGCCACGCGAGTCGCCGATGTGGACCAGGCCGAGCCGGTTGCCCGCGAACAGGATTGCGGTCAGCGTGGTGCCCATGCCCTCGAGTTCGGGCTCGGCATCGACGTGGGCGGCGATGGCCGCGTTGCCCTGGTGCACCGCGTCGTCGAGTTTGGACAGCAGATCGCCGCCGGGCTCGTCGTCGTCGAGGTGGGCCAGGGCGGCGATCACGAGCTGGGAGGCCACCTCGCCGGCGGCGTGCCCGCCCATCCCGTCGGCCAGGGCCAGCAGCCGCGGACCGGCATAGACCGAGTCCTCGTTGTTGGCGCGCACCAGGCCGCGGTCACTGCGGGCGGAGTAGCGCAGTACGAGCGTCACGGGCGCAACTCGATCGCCGTCTTGCCGATGCGGACCGGCACCCCGATCGGAACTCGTACCGCCGTTGTCACCTTCGCCCTGTCGAGGTAGGTACCGTTCGTCGAGCCTAGATCTTCGACGTACCACTCCGACCCGCGTTGGGAGAGTCGTGCGTGCCGCGTCGAGGCGTAGTCGTCGGTGAGCACCAGCGTCGAATCGTCGGCCCGGCCGATCAGGACGGGCTGCGAGCCCAGCGTGATCCGGGTGCCGGCCAGGGAGCCCGCGGTGACGACGAGATACCTCGGCGTCGTGCGCCGCTGCCGGTTGGGCAGCAGTGTCCCGCGCAACGCCATGCCGCGGCGGACCATGACCGCTTCGGTGGGCGCGTAGATGTCGGTGCGCAGGATCCGCAGCACCGACCAGATGAACACCCACAACAGGAGGAGGAAGCCGGCACGGGACAGCTGCAGAACAAGTCCCTGCATCTGGCCGTCCTTCCCTTGATGTCGCCCTCGGTTCGCGGCGGCAACGTCACGATACTTTGGCGACCACCAGCGGTACGGGAAGCTCGCCTGGCTCCGCCCGGGTCGGACCGGCGGGATCAGTGGACCCGGACGACGATCTCCGAGTGGCCGAGCCGGATGACGTCCCCGTCGGCCAGCTGCCACTCCTGCACCGGCGCGTTGTTGACGGTGGTGCCGTTGGTGGAGTTCAGGTCGCTCAGGAGCGCCACCTGGCCGTCCCAACGGATCTCCAGGTGCCGCCGGGAGACGCCGGTGTCCGGCAGGCGGAACTGGGCGTCCTGGCCGCGACCCACCACGTTGGCGCCCTCGCGCAACTGGTAGGTCCGGCCGCTGCCGTCGTCGAGCTGCAGGGTGACCGCGGCGCCGCCGGCCGCGGGCCGGTAGTCGGTCTGGGCGCCCTGGCCGTAACCGCCGTAGCCCGCCGGGGCCTGGGACTGGCCATAATCGCCGTAGTCGGCGGGGGCCCGACCCGGCTCGCCGTAGCCGCCGGGGGCGCGACCGTAATCGGGCTGGCCGTAGTCGGGCTGGCCGTAGTCGGGCCGACCGTAGGACGGGGGAGCGTTGTAGCCCTGTTCCGGATAGCCCTGGTCCTGGTAGGACGGGCGGTACTCGTCGGGACGCGGGGCCGGCGGACGGCCGTAATCGCCATAGTCGCCCTGCGGCTGGCCCTGGGGAGCGCCGTAACCCTGCGGGGCGCCCTGGGGGGCATAGCCGCCGCGGTACTGCTGGTCGTACCCGGGCGGGGGACCGTAACCGGCCGGTGGCCGCTGCTCATAGGACTGCGGGTAGCCGCCCTGCTCGGGGTACGACGGCCGCGGGGGCTGGTTGTAGCCCTGGTCGTAGCCGCCCTGGGCGGCATACCGCGGATCGTCCTGCGGGCGCCCGTAGCGGTCGTCGTAGTACTCATCGGCGGGCCGGTCGGGCCGGTCCTGGCCGGGGCGGTAGGTCGGGTTGTCGCTCATCGCTGGTACTCCTGGTTCTGCGGCCAACGCCTGCTCTGATTGTGGGGGTGTCTGGGCGCCCGCGTCGGGGTTGACCACTCCGTGCGCGCGTACCTGGCCGGTGTGCAGGGCCGGTGACTGCTCGAATCGGACGACCACCTCACCATACGTTTGCCACCCACGCTCACCGACGTACGCGGTCAGATGTTTGGCAAATGTGTCCGATGTGAGATCGCGATCCGAAAGGACTTTCTGATAGTCGGAAACGCTGAGGGTAATGACATATTCGTTGGGAGCCAACCGGTGACCACCGGCCAGCGTCCGGACTTCGTCGTCGGCCTCGCGACGCAGCAGGTCCTCGACTTCCTCGGGGACGATCGAACCGCCGAACACGCGGGCGAAGGCGTCCTCGACGGTGGATTCCAGCTTGCGGTCGAACCGCTCCACCAGACCCATCTCACCGCCTACCTTCTGATTCCGCGCGCACGACACCTTCTCGAGGCCATGCGTCTACCGCGCCCCTGTGTTTGTTTCACCTGCATGTTATCGGGCGGGAGTACCCAGGCGGCACCGTGGTAACTCTGAGAATCGTGTTGTCGCAGGTCAGCGCGCTGATCTTGGGGGAGGGGCTGGTCCGGTTCCGGCGCCCGCGGTTTGGGATTCCCGCCGGGGTGCGTGATACGCTTCCGCGGTCATTCGGGCGAGTGGCGGAATGGCAGACGCGCTGGCTTCAGGTGCCAGTGTCCTTCGGGACGTGGGGGTTCAAGTCCCCCTTCGCCCACGTTTGTGCGGTTCTACGAACTGCAGGCATGAAGGTCACGAACTCGAAAGAGGTCGTGACCTTTGTGTTTGTGGGCGGATGTTCCAGGAATTGATCTCAGGAGGCGAGCGGGACCGGATGAACATCCGCGTCGCGTCGCGATCGACGGCGTCAGAGCCTCGGCATTGCGCGCGGCGCTCGTCGATGGTGAAAATAGCGGCCCTTCGACTGAATTCGACTTCGACGATTTCCTGGGCCGGATGCGCGTCAAAGAAATAGCGGAAGCAATGGATCTGGGCTCATCGTTGCCGGGGTGATCGTGGCGCTGCTCGGTGCCGGACATGTCCTGTCCTACGTGCTCGCCGTGCGGTCTTGGAACGTGTTCGATTTCGAGGCCGGCCAATGCATCACCAACACTGACTTCGAACAACGGCGCCTCACCGCCGAACCCGTCGACTGCGACCGCGCCGACGCCACCATGCAACTGGTCTCGCGAGGTGACGCCGAGGCCAGCTGCCCGGACGGCGAACGTGACGGCACTCTCTACCCGGTGATGACCAGCAAGACGCGCACGTTGTGCTTGATGTGGAATCTGCGTGAAGGGCAGTGCTACGCCTCGGCGCCTGGTGATGTCACCCGACCGACTGCACTGACCCCGCCGCCAACGCAACGGTCGCGTTCGGCGTCAATGGCCTGGGGGAGCCGCAGGTTGTCCCGCGGAGGGGCGCCGCACCAGCACCGGCGGCGGCCAGCGACGCGAACGTCGGCAGGGTGGCGGCCAGTGCCGCACCGAGCACCCACAACACCGGCCAGGACAGCCAGTGCAGGCCGGGCCCGGTCTGACGCGCCGCCCACACCGCCGCGCCGGCGGCGGCCAGCACTCCCGCCGCGGTGAACACGTCCGGCGAAAGCCTATGTGATACGGCGTAATCCACGACACCGTTGAGCCGGCGCGTGTACCAGGGTTTGAGCGCGTAGAGGCCTTTCACCAGGCGGTCAGCCGTCTTTGCTCAACGCGGGCGGTCTGTCGGGTCGACGATTGCTTGGCAGGGCCGAATACACGCGACCGCGAACCTTGACATGGTTAGTCCAGTACAAAGCTATGGCGACGAGCGTAAGTCCGACGCCGGTGCCGATGAACAGTCCCGCCTGCAAGTCGGGCAGTTCGGCAAGAAAGCAGAAGAGCGCGGCAAGAGTCGAGCATGTCCAATACACGCGGCGCTGGATCGAATCCGGAGACAATCGCGCGGATTTCCACAGGGGAAACCAGCCGCCGACGACGGCAAGTCCGATCAGCACCATTGCTACCAAGTTGAGTGCAGTAGCCACCGTCGTTCCTACCCCCCAGCGGCCGACTTCGACCGGTCGATCCGGCCACCAAATTCAGTGCCGAGCCATTCGCCGCCCTCGCCAGCCGCGTACGCCAAAACACCGACCGCGATGGCCGCGGTCACGGGGTTCGTGAACGAGCCCGCGAGCGCCACCGCCGCTCCTCCACCGCCCATCCCGCCGAGTACGTTACCCAACGCGCCACCGGCATCCCTATACCGGTTGGGGTTGTTAGGATCATTGAAGAAGTCACTTGCTGCTGAGATGAGTTGGATCGCGTCCCCGGCCGTGCCGCCATACCTGGCGAGCTTCTCGAGCACCTTGGCATCACCGGCTGACAGCAGGTCGGTGGGCAGCGCGTGTTTCCCCTGCGGTATCACATCCCCGTATGTCTCGGCCCCCTTGAGCCACGGCCCAGCTCCATTTGCCATGTCCGCCAAGACCTTCAACGCCCCGTCCCGGGACATCCCCGCACTGGTCAACGCGAAGTACGCCTGCTTGGTGGTGACCACCCGGCCGAACGACTCACCGTCGTTGAGCGCCTGGGTGGCCTGATCCGGGGACATCGGAGGAAAACCGAGTTGACCCGTCTCCAGTTGGCGCTGCAGTTCGAGCCGGCTTTGCGCCCGGGTGCGCCCGTCGCCACCGAAGATCGGGTCGCGGGGGAGCGGTCCGACGAAGTTGGCCATCCGGAAGTCGTCGAGGCGTTGGGATGCCAGTTCACGCGCCTCGGGTGTGACGTTCGGGTCGGTGGCCGGGGTGGTCGCGGTGGCGAAGTCCCGCAATCGTGCTGCCGCAGCGTCCTTTTCCGGAGTCCAGGGACCGGGGCCATTCACCAGGGCCTCGTCCTTGGCGCGCTGATTGGCGTTGTAGTGCTCCGGTGCGGTGCGGCCGCGTTCCTCGGGGCTGGCCTCGCCGTCTCCATCGACGTCCTCGATGCCGGCCGGGTCATAGCCGTGCTCGAGTCGTAGGTCGAACGCGATCCGTTCCATCTCGTCGGTGTACTGATCGCGGATCCGCTCGACGTCGGTATCCGCCTGCGCGGTGACCTCCACGGCCTGATCCAGAATCTTGGAGTAGTCCCGGTCGTCGGCGATGGCCTGACCGACCGCCCAGTCGAGCAATGCCAACTTGCCGTTGAGTTCGGCGACTTTCGACGCCGACTCCTTCTCCGCGGCCGCTAGCGTCGCCGCGAGGTCCATCAGGTCCGCGCCGATCGACGGCAGTTGTTCCTTCTGCACATGCAGACGCGTCGTCGCGCGCTGCACCTCGGCCGAGTCGTCGATGGGATGCTCGCCGTTCTCGCGGTTCCACGACTCATGGAAGCGCTCGCGGGCCTGCGCGAACTCGTTGAAGGTCTCGGTCGTACAGGCACCCGCGTCCCGGAAGGCGGTGGCCAATTCGGCGATCTGCCCCGGGTCGCCTCGCTGCAGCGTCTCGTCGGCCCGCCACGGGTCACCCACGGCCAACAGCATCCCAAGTGAGATGTGGGTCAGGTCTGGGTAGTCAGCCAAGCCACTTCTTTCAGTGCGTCGGTGTTGCGGCGTTCCATGTCGGAGAACGCGCTTGCCGCGGCATGGGCCTTGTCACCGAGTACACCGAGGCGCCGCTCCTGGTCCCGCAGCCGCGAGACGTGTTGGGAATGAGCGCCGGACAGAATTCCCTCGAAGTCGCCGGCGGCGGCAAACCCGCCAAACGTGCCGGGTGTCACGGTGTGACGGCCCAGCTTCCGTGCGCCCTCGTCAGCAAGGCCCGCCGCAGTGTAGGAACGGTTGGCGCCGGTATGCATCACCTCGACGTCGATCTCCACGGCTATCCCTTCGTAGCAAACTCTTGGGCCCGATCATAGCGGCGTTACGGGAGCTGTCAGTTCACCGATTCATCGCCGTCCATCAAGCGCGCGCGACGTCTGACCGGGCTGCCTCACCAGCAGCCCTTCTGCAGCGAACTTCAGCCCAATCCGCAAGTCCTCCAACGGGATGGGGTCGTCGGCCTCGATGTAGCGCAGGGTGGTGGCGACGGCCATGTTGAAGAACAGCCAGGCGTGCGAGCGGGGCGGAAGCTCGTCGCGGTACCGGTCGCGGTAGTGATTCGTGTGCACCGTGCCCATCGTCAGCAGCGTGGCGGGCAGCCCGGAGACGTCGTCGAACGTGCGGAAGTGCGCCGGGCGTTCGGCGAAGTAGCGAATGATCTTGCGGTGCTTGAACGTGTAGTCGATGAGCATGTCGATCGCGGCGTGCATCCCTGCCGCGGGTTCGGCCAGGGTGATGGTCCCCAACATGTCCTCGATCGCGGGGGCCTCCTCCACGGCGATCACCTTGATGGCGGCGTCGATGATCGCGTCCTTGTCGGCGAAGTACTGGTAGATCGAGCCCTTGCTGACGCCCGCCTTCTCGGCGATCGCATTGGTGGTCACCTGATCGGGTTCTACCCTGCGCAGCAGAGCGACCGTGGCGGCAACGATTTTCGCGACCATCTCGCGAGAGCGTTCCTGCTTCGGCGCCTTACGTTGCCCTGAACTGCGACTATCGGCGCTCATCGAGATTCTCCAATGCGACTTGAATGCGACCTGTGAGTCAGATTACGGTCGTCGACGCCAGCCCAACAAGAAGGTAGGCCAACGATGACTGCCACTGCGGACCGCGACACCGACCTCCCCGCCGAGTTCGACGTCGACGAAACCGGCGATCCGGAACTCATCCCCATGGACTCGCTCACGGCCGAGCACACCGGCCGGTGGACGTTCCTCATCCTCGACGGCGCGGCGTTCATGATGCAGGCCATGCACCCGGTGATCGGCGAGGTCACCGGCAAGTACTCCGCGGCCTTCCGGGGTGACCCGGCCGGCCGCGCGATCCGCTCGGTCGACTCGGTGCTGCGGTGGATCTACGGCGGCACCGAGGCTGTGGCCGAGGGCAACCGGGTGCGCGACCTGCACAAGCCTCTGAAGATGAAGAGTGAGCGCACCGGCAAGCAGATCAGCGCGCTGAATCCCGAGGCGTACCAATGGGTTATCGCCACCGGCTACATCGTCAACTCGCAGTCGGGCCGGCTCCTGATCGGCCGGGATTTCACCGACGCCGAGAAGGAGGAGCTGCTGCGGGACAATCTTCGGCTTGCGCGCCTGTTGCATGTTCCACTGCAGGGCTACCCGCGTACGCATGCGGAGTTCGAGGAGTACTTCGAGAAGATGGTGCCGACGCTGGAGGGCAACGCGCAGGCGCTGAGTCTGATCCATGATCTGAAGAGCGGGCGGGTGGACCTGCCGCCGGCGATCCCCGCTCCGCTGCGGCCCGCCGTGCGTCGGGCGATGCGCCCGTTCATGCGGTTCAACTACCTGTCCGTGGTCGGGCTGCTCGACCCGCGCCTGCGCGACAAGCTCGGGGTGAGTTGGAGCGCGCGCGAGCAGCGCGAACTCGAGCGCGCCTACGCCGTGGTCCGCACCGCGTACCGGGTGCTGCCCGACCGGTTGACCTACTTCCCACTGGCCTATCACGCCCGCAAGCATCATGAGTGCCTGGAGAAGATGACGCAGCGTCAGCAGAAGTCGTTCGCCTACCACCTGCCCGAGAACGCCGGCGCGTAGGCGGTCACGGCGCTGTGGATAACCGGCCGCCCGACCTCGGGGATCGCCGGTAGCCTTCGGTCATGGAATCCGGCGACCTCGAACCGCGCGTCTACGCCCTCGAACAGCAGGTGGGCGACCTCACCCGGCGGGTGCGGGCCAATGAACAGGATGCCGCCGCGGCACGCATCCTGGCCGGAGGCGCTGACCGCGAGGTCGGGGAGATCCGCGGCGAACTGCCTGGTTTCCGCAAGGCGACCACGGCCAGCTTCAATGCGCTCCGCCAAGATGTCGTTGATCTGCGGAACTACGTGGACGGTCGTTTCGACCAGGTCGACCGGGGTTTCGCCGATATGCGGGCCAAGTTCGATGTCGCGGCCGCGGGCCAGCAGCAGATCGTCGAGATGCTCCAGACGATCATGGACGACGACGGTCGATAAGACCCGGTAGCCTGCGAGCCAAATGGCATCCGGATTCTTCGCTCTACTCGATGACATCGCCGCACTGGCGAAGCTGGCCGCCGCGTCGATCGACGACCTGGGGGCAGCCGCGGGCAAGGCGACCGCCAAGGCGGCCGGTGTGGTGATCGACGACACCGCCGTCACTCCGCAGTACGTGCACGGCATCGCCGCGCATCGCGAACTGCCGATCGTCAAACGCATCGCGAAGGGATCGCTGCGCAACAAGCTGCTCTTCATCCTGCCCGCGGCGTTGTTGCTGAGTCAGTTCGCGCCGTGGTTGCTGACCCCGATCCTGATGCTCGGCGCGACGTACCTGTGTTACGAGGGCGCCGAGAAGGTGTGGGGCCGGTTCCTGGGCCATGAGGAGCACGCCGTCACCGTCGCCGAAGCACCCGACGCGGACGAGAAGCGCATCGAGGACAAGACGGTCGCCAGCGCGATCCGGACCGACTTCATCCTGTCCGCCGAGATCATGGTGATCGCCCTCAACGAGGTGGCCAGCCAGGCTTTCCTGCCGAGGCTGATCATTCTGGTCGTGGTCGCCCTGGTGATCACCGTCGCCGTTTACGGCGTGGTCGGTGGCATCGTGAAGATGGACGACGTCGGCCTGGTGCTGGCGCAGCGCCCGTCGGCGCTCTCGCAACGAGTGGGCCGCGCACTGGTGAACGGGATGCCCATGGTGCTTTCCGCACTGTCGACCATTGGCACGGTGGCGATGCTCTGGGTGGGCGGGCACATCCTGCTGGCGGGTACCGACACGCTCGGCTGGCACTGGCTCTACGGCCAGGTGCACCACCTCGAGCAGGCCGTGCATCACGCCACCGGCTCGTTCGGCGGGGTGTTGGGCTGGGTGGTGAACACCACCGCGTCGGCCATCCTCGGCCTGATCGTCGGCTCCGTCGTTCTCGCGATCGTGCACGTGTTGCCGATCGGGAAGAAGGACGCCCACGCATAGGGGCACGAACTGTCGGTGGCCGCGTTTACAATCGCACACATGTTCGACTGCCAGCTAGCGGAACCCTCCTCGGTGGGTGGGTTGTCGGATGCGGCGCTGGTCGATGCGATGGCCGTCGGAGCTGCGGTGGAGGCGGCCGCGGCGGGTCGGCGATTGGCGGTGATCGCCGAGTTCGCGGTCCGTCGCCTCGGTGGGGACGAGCGTGCTGATTGGGCGG
>Ga0208826_1001745_pt1 | contig 17525 bp, 14 predicted proteins | sample AD_UKC115_MetaG_FD_184451 | JGI IMG/M metagenome (GOLD analysis project Ga0208826, IMG submission 184451) | Active sludge microbial communities of municipal wastewater-treating anaerobic digesters from Hong Kong - AD_UKC115_MetaG (SPAdes)... | ecosystem: Engineered > Bioreactor > Anaerobic >...
TACCTGAGTGAGGAATTGTACATCAGTTTCTGACATTTTGGGCAACCAAGCGCCGTTGATCCATGTCGAGATAGGCGACTTGGTGGAGGCTGAGTTCAGGCCAGCGGGGAGGCTCTAGCGCGGTTCAGGAGGCTCCAGCAGGCGCCAGGAAAACATGCTGGTACACGCTGGGTTATGCCTCAGTTCCCGGAGTATTTTGTTGGTGTAATTTTGGTGTAACTCGATCGCCAAACCATGCCAATCCACGCCCATGGTACGCTCCAGCGTATCGTGGCGTATATGCTGTAAGTTGTTGTCATTAAATGGAAAAATGAAAAATGCGCCTTTCTGCGCATCTTTCTGTCTCCACTATGGGGGTGTGTGCGGAGAGATCGGTTTCGGTCATGGAATGTGTTCAGGCCGGTGTCCGCATAGACTCGGCGTTTGTCATTGCGTGGACGCGGCGGCCGTGCCCGCAGTCTGCATCGCGCCCATGTCTGCATCACCAAATCCCGTAGCCCTGCCCGACTGGAACGACCGCCCCGATCCGCTGCTGCTGTTGACGATGGCGCTGGTGGGCGTGTTTGCGTTTTTGCAGGTCTATTCGGTGCAGTCGATTTTGCCTGAGCTGCAGCGCGACCTGAACGCCACCGTGGTGCAGATCGGCAGTGCCGTGGGAGCCACGGTGCTGGCGGTGGCGCTGGTGTCGCCGCTGATGGGTATGGCCTCGGATGCGCTGGGGCGCAAGGCGATGGTGGTCGCCTCGGTGTGCGCATTGGCGCTGCCGACGATGGCGATGATCCAGGTCGAGTCGGTGCATGGCCTGACGGTGCTGCGCTTTTTGCAAGGCCTGGCGGTGCCGGGGGTGACGGTGGTCACCATCGCCTACATCGGCGAGGAGTTTCGCGGCGCGGCCATGGCGCGGGTGATGGCGGTGTATGTGGCCGGCAACGTGCTGGGCGGGTTTCTGGGGCGCTTTGTGCTGGGCCACCTGACCGAGTGGATGAGCTGGCGCGCGGCTTTCGGCGTGCTGGGCGGGCTGAACCTGGCGGGCGCCGTGCTGGTCGGGCGGGTGCTGCCGGCCTCGCGCCATTTCGTGCCCAACCTGCGCCTGGGCGGCGCGCTGCGCACCTTGGGCGAGCTGCTGCGCCACCCGGGTCTGCAAGCGGCGTGCGCGCTGGGCCTGACGGTGCTGTTCGTGCAGGTGGGCATGTTCACCTACGTCAACTTTCATCTGGCGGGGGCGCCTTATCACTTCGGTCCGGCGGCGCTGGCGAATGTGTTTGCGGTGTATCTGATCGGCGTGGTGGTCACGCCGCTGGCCGGGCGCTGGATTGCGCGCCTGGGCGCGCGGCGCACCATCTTGCTGTCGGTGGGGCTGTCGGCGCTGGGCGTGGGGCTGACCCTGCTGCCAACGGCGGGCGGCGTGGTGGTGGCACTGGCGCTGGCCGCGTGCGGCACCTTCATCACCCAGTCGGCCACGCTGAGTTTTCTGGCCTATCGCATCACGCAGGGGCGTTCGCTGGCCAGCGGGCTGTATTACACGGCCTACTACCTGGGCGGTTTTGGCGGCGCCTGGGTGGGCGGCTTTGCGTATGCGCGCGGCGGCTGGCCGGGGACGGTGGCCTTGCTGCTGGGGGTGCAGGCGCTGGGTTGGGCGATCGCCTGGCGTTTCATGCCGCCGCCGCGGGTCCCGCCTGTGGCCGGATGATCCGGCCGGCGTCGCCGCGCACATGGGCGGCCAAGTCCTCGGCCAAGTGCAGGCTGCGGCATCAGCGGAATGCCGTCCAACCCTTTCGGGCAGCGTGTCAATGGGGGGGTGGGCTTGTCGGGTCCAGGGCGTCTATTGCAGAGCAGAATCGTCACGCGTCAGAGCGCGGCCAGCCCCGTGACGGCCGATTCGAAGGATACGAGGATGCGTTCGGCGCGGTCGGCAGCGGGCATGTCCGGCAGCGGCACTTCGCGAATCTTGCCGTCGAGCGCCGATACCCAGGCCAGACCCATCGCCTCGTTGACGCACAGGCCGATCGCTTCGCCAAAGCCCGAGGCCAGAATTTCCGGCCTGACGCCGCGCTCGCCAGGGCCGGGAATGGGGGCACGGTTCAGGGTGTTGCCGTTCGGCGGCGCGCCACGATCGGTCCAATACAGCCGGTCGCCTTCGACATGCAGGTCGATGGGTTCGGGCAGGTTTGTCCACAGCACTTCGATATCGCTGCGCGTGGCCGGCGTTTGTCCTTTGGGCAGCGTCAGGTTGGCGCGAAGGATACGACCCTGGCCGCCTTTGGACGGCCCTTTCTGACTCCAGTAAACGTGGCCGCGTTTCCGATCCACCGCGCAACCGACGCACTCCCCCAGACCCTGGTCGTCGCGTGGATTGACCACGACGTCTTCCAGGCCCGTCCCGTCAACGCGTACCCGGGAAACCTTGAAACCTTCCCGATCACCCCAGTACAGCGTGCCTGCACCGTCGCTGGCGAGCTGCTTGCCGGTCGTCAGGCCGCCAGACGGAACGACGTCGAAGGGCGCCGAACCGTCCAGCTTCATGCCATGCACACCACCGTTTTTCGGCGAGTAGTCACGACCCTTTTCGCTGCGATCGTTCGGGTCGACAATCGGCTTGCCCATCGTCGTCCAGTAGACGACACCGTTTTCCACGACGACGCCATCGGGCGCGTCGCCGGTGTTGTCGGTCAGGTCTTGCACCGAGCCATCGGCCAGGTCGATGCGCACGAGACGCTTGTAGCGGATCAGCAGGGCCAGCAATGCTTTCATGATGGTTTCTCGAAACGGCGGTTGCGGCGGGCGACGCATCTGGGCGCCGCACATCTGTCTGCGCAATCTTCAATCGAGCGTTGCGCCGGTCTGCTTGACGAGCCGGGCCCACACTTGTGCGTCGGCCTTGGCCTTGGCGGTGAACTCGTCGGGGCCGAGCGGTGCGGCTTCAAATCCGAAGCCGGCGATGCGTTCACGCACTTCAGGCAACTCGCAGGCTGCCTTCACTTCCGCGGTCAAGCGTTGAATGATGGGCTTGGGCGTCGCGCCCGGCACAGCCATCGCAATGAATCCAACGGTGCGGAACACGTCGTCCTTGACTCCCTGCTCGACGAAGGTCGGCACATTGGGCAGCAGGGGGAGACGCTTTTCGCCCGTGACGGCGATGGCCTTGAGTTTGCCGGCGTCGATCATCGACTTGGCCTGCACCGCGCTGCCAAATCCCATCGGCACCTGGCCGCCGATCAGGTCCTGGATCATTGGCGCTTCGCCCTTGTAGGCCACGTGGTTCATGTCTCCGCCGGTTATCTGGCTCAAGTGCGCGCCGCTCAGGTGCGACGCCGAGCCGATGCCGTAGGAGCCATAGGCAAGCTTGCCCTTGTTGGCCGTGATGTACTTCATCATCGACGGCACATCGGTGGCCGGCACGCTGGGGTGCACCAGCAGCGCGATCGGCGACGCCACGATCTGGGACACCAGCGCGATGTCCTTGTTGGGGTCGTAGGGTAGCTTCTTGAACAGGTACGGGTTGATCACGAACTGGGTGCTGAGGGCCACCAGGATCGTGTACCCGTCGGGGACGGACTTGGCGACCTTGTCCACGCCGATCAGCCCCGACGCGCCGGCCCTGTTGTCGACGACTACGTTCTGGCCGAGCTTCTTGCCTATTTTCTCGGCGATCAGTCGCGCCACGGCGTCGGTGCCGCCACCGGGTGGATACGGAACCACCATCGTGATCGGCTTGCTCGGGTACGACTGTGCGTGGGCCGCAGAGCCCAGCGATGCAGCGGTCAACAGGATGAGGCTTTCGCGGCGGGTCAGTCTCAGTGTCATGGGGGCTCCTGGGGTGGTGTGGAAAGGTTCTCGGATGGCACGAGGGCAGGTGTTCAATCCGCCGGCTCCTTCAAGCCACGGTCTCGCTGGCGCGAAGTTGTTCGATCTCGCCGTCGCTGTAACCGGCCTCGCGCAGGATCTCATCGCTGTGCTGCCCGACGTCCGGCGCCTTGCGCGGCTTGACCTTGGCAACCCCATCCACGTGCAACGGGCTGTCGATGGTCATCAAGGTGTCGTTCTCGAACGGTACCAGCACGCCGGCGTCGATGGCCTGCTGGTCGCAGGCGGCGTCCTCGGCGCTGGCGACGATCTCGAACACCAGGCCGGCGTCGCCCAGAATCTTTCGCCACTCGGGACGATCGCGCGTGGCGAAGGCGGCGTCAAACTCGGCGATCAAGGCGTGGGCGTGCTTGAAGCGGTCGGCGCGCTGCACGAAGCGAGGGTCATCGATCAGGTTCTCGCGGCCCAGGCACTTGGCCAGAACCGGCCAATCGCGATTCTCGTTGAGGATGGTGAGCATGATCCACTTGTCGTCGCGGCAACGGTAGTAAGCCGTCAGGGCGTTGAAGTGCTGATCGCGCGGCGGCCGGGGGTAGAAGGTTGCACCACACAGCGCCGCCTGCACCTGAAAGCCATGGGCCCAAAAACCATTGGCGAGCAGCGAAGAACCCACCTGCGAGCCTTTGCCGGTGCGCTCGCGCTGGTACAGCCCCAGCATGATGGCGCCAAACAGCGAGACAGCCGAGGGGTGGTCGCCCATGCCGGTGAGCGCGCGCGCAGGCGGTGTGCCTGCATCCGTGCGGCAGCCGTCCATCAGGCCCGAGCGCGCCCAGTAGGCCGTCAGATCAAAGCCGGGTTTGGCCACTTCGGCCCCCCGCTCACCGTAACCGGTGAATGATGCGTAAATCAAGCGCGGGTTCAGTGCCGAAAGGGCTTCGTAACCGATGCCGAGTTTCTTGCGCGTCGCCAGCGGAAAGTTGGTGATGAACACATCGGCGCGTTCGGCCAGGCGCTTGAGCACCGCCAAGCCGGTGGGGCTGGCCAGGTTGAGCGCCAGGCCGCGCTTGTTGCGGTTGTCCAGCAGCCAGCCGTAGGGGTGCTCGCTGGATGGGTTGCCCGGCATGCGCGAAATCGTGCGCGCGGCGTCGCCCGCGCCGGGCGGCTCGACCTTGATGACGTCGGCGCCGAAGTCGGACAACACGGTGGCGGCGCCAGGGGCGGCGATGAAGCTGCCGCAGTCGATGACGCGCAAGCCGTCCAGGATGTTGGTCATGGGGTTTTCCTCGCGGTTGGGGCCCAGGGTGTCAGCGCCGGGCCGAGGCCATCATTGCTTCTGCGTGCCCGACGCGTGGGCGTTGCCGAGCGCGCGCAGCAGCGCGACCTGCCTGTTGTCGCGGGTGCGCTCCATCTGCTCCATCGGAATCTTGCCGAACGACGCCGCGGTCTGGCTGATGATGCGCTCGCGCAGCACGTCGTCCATTTCCACGGTGGGCACTTTCTTCCAGGCTGCCACCATGTTCTTGCCAAGTCCATCGGTGAAGAAGGCCGCCAGGCCTCCGGGCCCACCGCCCATGTGGAACGAACTGAAGGGCCCGTTGACGGCCCAGCGCATGCCGATGGAACTCGTGACGATGTCGTCCAGCTCATCGACCGTGACCACGCCTTCTTGCACCAGATAGCAGGCCTCGCGCATGATGGCGCGCTGCAGCCGGTTGGCCACGAAACCCTGGATTTCTTTCTTGAGCACGCGCGGCACCTTGCCGAGCGCGGCGTAGAACGCCACCGCGTCTTCGACGGCCTGGGGGTCGGTGTGCTCGCCCGGCACCACCTCGACGAGCGGGATCAGGTGCGGCGGGTTGAACGGGTGGCCGACCAGCAGCCGGCTTGCGTTTTGCATCTGGCTGCCTTGCTCGGTGGCTGGGCGCGCCGAGCTGGACGACAGCAGCAGCGCGTGCGCAGGCACCGCTTTTTCAATGCGGGCCCAGAGCTGCTGTTTCCATTCGGGTTTCTCGGGGCCGTTTTCTTGCACCAGGTCGACACCGGAAACCGCGCGTTCCAGGTCGGCCTCGAAGCGCAAATTCTTCTCAAGCCCCTCGGAAGGCAGCCCGAGAGCCTTGAGCGTCGGTGCGATCTCGACAAGATCGCTCTTGACGACGGACTCGATGTCGGCGCGCGGATCGTTGACCATGACCTTCAGGCCATGCGCCAGAAATAGCGCAGTCCAGGATGATCCGATCACGCCCGCGCCAACGACGGCGATGTTGCGATATCGGTCAAGCACAGCGGCATTCGAGTCAGTCATTTTTTTCTCCTGGATGGCGAATGCAGGCAGGGCGCCGGCTATCGGGCGTTGGCGACCGTCAGGCCGCGCGCTGTCTTTGATGCTTTACAGAGACGAGCACAGGTGCCCGCCGTCGACCGGCACGCAGGCACCCGTCATCCATGAACCGGCATCGGTCGCAAGCAGCAGGAACAGACCGTTCAGCTCCTCGGGCTTGCCCAGCCGGCGCATCGGAATGCGCTTGATCAATGCCTTGCCGTAGTCGGTATCCCACATCGCATCCGTCATCTCGGTGCCGATGTAGCCCGGCTCGATCGCGTTGACGCGGATGCCCCAGCGCGCCCATTCGAGGGCCAGGCTCTTGGTCATGTGCACCACCGCGGCCTTGGACGTGGAGTAGGGCGTGATGCCCGGCATGACGCGCTCGCCCTGGATCGAGGCGATGTTGATGATGGCGCCACCCCGGCCGGCCGCCTGCCAGCGCTGTGCGGCGCGCACTGAAACCAGCCAGACGGCGCGCACGTTGACCGCCATCAGGTCGTCGAAGTCCTTGGTCGGCAGCGTGAGCGCCAGTCCGTCATTGGAGACGCCGGCGTTGTTGACAACGACGTCCAGAATTTCTCCGGACGCATCGATCTGCGCGAATGCGTCATCGATCGACTGCTCCGAGGCGGCGTCCATTTCTATCACGGTGACTTGCGGCGAACCGGCTTGCTCCAACTCCTTCGCAAGCCTTTGCAGCCGGTCCTTGCGCCGCGCCGCGATGACCACCTTGGCGTGGCAGCCCGCCGCGAGTCGGGCGAAGTTCTCGCCCAGCCCCGACGATGCCCCAGTGATCAGAACACGCTTGCCATTCAGCATTGCACCGAGGTCCATGTTGTCTCCTTGCCGTCGCTGTCGAGGGTCAGCCATTTCTTGCGGTTCGCAGGGCAGATTCGACCGCCTTGCTGAAGGTCAGAACGCTGTCGTGACGCATCTTGTTCGACATGATGCCGCGGCAAGCTGCGCTCGGCAAGGGTGACGTCGACAAATTCGTTGGCGGCAGCGAATGACGCTGGACAGGCCATCTGGGGCAGAGAAAGCAGCGTTGATCGACTCGTTGGCTTGGCGCTTCATGGCGCCACCGACGGGCCGATGACGCGCAGGGCGTCGGCGCGCACGCGGGCGGCCAGGTCGTCGGCCAGATGCAGGCGGCGCAGCAGCCAGGCGTTGGTGTTGGGCGCGAAGGGGTCGGGCAGGTCTTCGGGGATGGCGCTCAGGCGCTCGGGCAGTGTCGGGTCGTGCGGAGCATCGGACGAGCGGGCACACCAGGGTTGATCGAGTTCGAGGGCCTGGCCGATGGCTTGCGCGGTGTCGGCCAGCGGCCCGGTCACGGCCGGCAGCTCCAGCCGCTGCCGGCGCAGCAGCAAGATGGATTGGATGGCCGACAGTTGTCCCAGCAGCTGATAGCCGTGGCCCTGCAGTTGTTCCAGCGCGGCCATGGGCGGGCGCACGGCACGCGGCTCGACCAGCGCGCGGCCGGTGGCCTGCACCAGGGCGGACAGGGCGTCGTAGGCCTCGCGCCGCGCCAGGCGCCAGGCCAGCTCGGGTTGGCCGGTGACCTCGGCCAGCGTGGCCAGGGCCAGCGACTGGCGCGCGTGCTGGGCCATGGCGCGGCACACGCGGCGCACGGTGGCCGCGATCTGCATGCGCTCCCACGAGGGCAGCACGTAGGAGAAGGCCCAGGCGATGGCCGTGCCCAGCAGGGTGTCGCCCACGCGCTCGACGAAGTCGAACGCCGGGTGGCCGCCGCTGTACAGCAGGTGCACCATCACCAGGCCCATCACCGAGCCGGCCACCGAGGTGACGGTGTAGCGCCGCACCGCGAAGGCGTGCGCCACGCCCTGCGCGACCACCACCACCAACAACAGCGCGATGGCGGGCGGCTCCAGCGCCAGAAAGCCGACGGCCAGCATGCTGCCGACCAGCGTGCCCAGCACCCGGTCGTTGCGCCGCTCCAGCGTTTGCGCCAGGTTGCCGCGCAGCACCACCACGATGGTCATCAGGATCCAGTAGTCGCGCGAACCCCAGGGCAGCAGCATGGCCAGCGTGTAGCCGGTGCCGACCGCCAGCGCCGCGCGCACCGCGTGGCGCAGCGCCGGCTGGCGCCAGTGCCACACGCTCAGCAAGGGCTGCAGCGACCAGTAGGCGGGACTGACGAACAACTGCCAGCCGATGCGCACCGCCGACAGGTTGGGCGCCTGCTCGCCGCGCGCCTGCGCGGCCAACTGGCGCACGGCGGCGTTCTGGTCGCCGATGCGCACGCTCACGCTGCGCAGCAGGGCAGCATGGGCCACGGCCCGGACATCGTCCGGGTTCTGATGGGCTTCGGCGTAGGCTTGTTCGCGCAGGCGGGCGAGTGCGTCGCCATGGTCCTGTGCTGCCGCGGGCATGCGGCCCAGCAGCAGCGCGTCGGCCAGCTCGGCCACGTCCCGGGCCATGGCGTGCAGGATGGTGGCCAGCTGCTCCAGTGTGGCCGACGGCCCCGGGTGGATGAGTTCGATGTCGAGCTCTCCGGCGATCAGGCGGTCGCGCATCTCCAGCGCCACCATCAGCATGCCGGCCAGCCGCTGGCGGCGTGGCGTGCCGGGCGCTTCGAGGATCAGGTCGCGCGCGGCCTGCAACTGCTCGGCCAGCGCGGCTTGGCGTCGCAGCACCTCGCCCAGAGCCAGCGGGTCTTCGTCACCCCGCGGATTCATCGCGCGGGTGACGCGCCACGCATGGATGTCCAGCAACGCGGCCAGGGTGAGCAGCAGTTCGGCCAGGGCCTGCGTGCGGTAGCGGCCGTTGAGCACCACCCCGCTGGCCGTGCCCCACAGCACGTACAGTCCGGCGCCCAGCGCGCACCAGCCGGTGCGCTGCAGGGCTTCGTGCAGGTCGGCGGCCGGCTTGGGTGCCATGGCCAGCAGCATGGCGAACATGACCGCCGCCGCCACCGGCATCCCACGCCGTCCCCAGGCGGTGGACAGAAAGGCCAGAAAGGTGCCGGGCAGCAGCAACAGGCCGAGCTCCACCGGGTGCACGCGCAGCAGTTGCACGGCCAGGAACAGGGGCACGCCCAAGACCGGCGCGGCAATCAGGTGCAGGAACTTGCCTCGGCAGGCGCGCGGGTTGTCGGAGATGAGCGCAATGACGGTGCCCACGCTGGCGTTGGCCGACGCGACCGGGCCGAGCGTGGCATGGATGAGCGCCGTGATCAGGAACATGCCCAGCGCCACGGCGGCGCCGTTGAGGATATAGCTGCTCAGCAGTGCGCGCAGCATGGCGCGCAGCCGCAGGCGGGTCAAGAGGGCGTGGGCGGCCGGGCGGGTCATGCGGTGTTTCGCGGGTCGAGGCCCGCGGGGTCGGCCATTGTCACATGGCTATCATCAACGCATGAACAAGGACTTCACGCGCGAGAGCGATGGCGAGGACGATGACGAACCGGCGCTGCCGCCGCTGCCCGCTGGCGGCAAGAATTACATCACGCCGCAGGGCTATGCGCGATTGCGCGCCGAACTGTTGGGCCTGATCGACGAGGAGCGTCCCAAGGTGGTCGAGGCGGTGCATTGGGCCGCCAAGAACGGCGACCGCAGCGAGAACGGCGACTACCTGTACGGCAAAAAGCGCCTGCGCGAGATTGACCGGCGCGTGCGGTTTCTGACCAAGCGCCTGGAGATCGCCGAGGTGACCGACCCCAGCGTGCACCACGGCGGCGAGCAGGTATTCTTCGGTGCCACGGTGACCTATGCCGACCAAGAGGGCGTCGAGCGCACGGTGACCATCAAGGGCATCGACGAGGCCGAAAGCAGCCAGGGCGAGGTGAGCTGGATCAGCCCGATTGCCCGCACCCTGCTGCGTGCGCGGGTGGGCGACGTGCTGCAGCTGCCAACGCCCGCCGGCGTGCAGGAGATCGAAGTGCTGGCGGTGAGTTACCCGGCGCCGTCGCCGGGGGCCGCATCAGCTTGACGCCGGCACGGTGCGCGTGGCGCGCAGCACTGACTGCGTCCAGCGCAGCGTGCGCAGCACGTGCTCGAGGTGCGTGCGGTCGCGCACCGTGATGACAAAGCGCAGGTCCAGCGCGTCCTGCGCCACCTCGTCGGGCATGCCCAGGTGCACGATGTCGGATTCGGCCGAGGCGATGGCAGCGGCCACGCGCGCCAGCACGCCCTTGCCGTTGACCACGGTGACGACGATGCCGACCTCGAAGGCGCGCACCGGCTCGTCGGCCCAGGCCACGGTGATGAAGCGCTCGGGGTCCTTGTGCTGCAGGCGGCGCGCCACGGCGCACTCGTCGGTGTGCACCACCAGGCCTTCGCCCCGCCCCAGATAGCCCAGCAGGCCGTCGCCCGGGATTGGGCGGCAGCAGGTGGCGTACTTGATCGACACGTCGGCCGAGCCGTCCACGGTGACGGCGCCCTGCGAGAGGTTCTCGTGGGCGGTGTAGCGTGCGCGGGTGAGCAGCAGGGCATCAGGCTTGACGCCTTGCTCGCCCAGCAGCGTGGCCAGGCGCTTGGCCACCATGCTGGCGCTGCGCTTGCCCAGGCCGATGTCCAGCAGCAGCTCATCGCGCGAGCGGTTGCCGGTGAAGCGCAGCAGCTTGTCCCAGATCGGCTTGCCGTCGGGGCCGGTGCTGGGCGGCTGGCCCACGCCTTCGGCGCGCAGGGCCTGCGCCAGCAGCTTGTCGCCCAGGGTGCGCGACTGGTCTTGCGCCAGCGACTTGAGGTGGCTGCGGATCCGGGAGCGCGCGCGGCCGGTGCGCACAAAGCCCAGCCACGCCGGGTTGGGGCTGGAGACGGGCGCGGTGACGACCTCGATCGCGTCGCCGTTTGACAACTCGGTGCGCAGCGGCACCTGCTCGCCATTGACCTTGGCCGCCACCGTGTGGTCACCGACGTTGCTGTGGATGGCGTAGGCAAAGTCCACCACCGTGGCGCCGCGCGGCAGCGCCATGATCTGGCCCTTGGGCGTGAACACGTAGACCGCGTCAGGGAAGAGATCGACCTTGACGTTGTCCCAGAACTCGGCCGCGTCGCGCGTTTCGTTCTGGATGTCCAGCAGCGACTGCAGCCATTGGTTGCCCAGCTGCTCGCCGTGCAGATGGCCATGCTCGCCGCTCTTGTAGAGCCAGTGCGCGGCCACGCCGGCCTCGGCCACCAGGTCCATCGCCTCGGTGCGGATCTGGAACTCGACGTTGATGCTGGCCGGCCCCACCAGGGTGGTGTGCAGCGACTGGTAGCCGTTGATCTTGGGGATGGCGATGTAATCCTTGAAGCGCCCGGGCACCGGCTTGTAGAGCTGGTGCAGCACGCCCAGCGCGGTGTAGCAGGCGATGACGTCGGGCAGGATCAGGCGCACGCCATACAGGTCGCTCACCTGCGCGAAGGACAGGCGCTTTTCGTCCATCTTGCGGTAGATGGAGTACAGCTGCTTCTCGCGCCCGATGATGCGCGCGGCCAGCCCCGCCTCGGCCAGCGCGCGCTCCAGGTCTTGCTGCACCTTCTGGATCAGGTCGCGCCGACGCTGGCGCGCGCGCCCCACGGCCTTGGCCAGCACGCTGTAGCGCCAGGGCTTGAGGTGGCGAAACGCCAGGTCCTGCAGCTCGCGATAGGTCTGGTTCAGGCCCAGCCGGTGCGCGATGGGGGCATACACGTCCAGCGTCTCGCCGCTGATGCGGGCCCACTTGCTGCGCGGCATGTCGCCCATGGTGCGCATGTTGTGCAGGCGGTCGGCCAGCTTGACCAGGATGACGCGCACGTCGCGCGCCATGGCCAGCAGCATCTTGCGGAAGGACTCGGCCTGCCCTTCCTCTCGGGTGTTGAAGCTCAGCTTGTCCAGCTTGGTCAGGCCGTCCACCAGCTCGGCCACGGGTGCGCCAAAGCGCTCGACCAGATCCGCCTTGGTGACCCCGCAGTCTTCCATCGTGTCGTGCAGCAGCGCGGCCATGATGGCGGGCGCGTCCAGCTTCCACTCGGCCACCTGGGCGGCCACGGCGATGGGATGGGTGATATAGGGTTCGCCGCTGTGGCGCAACTGGCCCAGGTGCGCGGTGTCGGCAAAGCGGTAGGCCTGGCGGACCTGCTCGATGTCGGCGGTGTCCAGGTAGCCGAGTTTGGATTCGAGCGCGGCAAAGCTCGCGGCCGCCGCGGTGGCGGCGGCCAGCGGCGGGTCGATCGACGCGCTTGCCGTGCTCATTGCCCGAATTTAACCATGCGCGGGCACTTGCGCTGGCGGTCATGAAAAAAGCGCCACAAAGGGCGCTTTCAGGGTGCGTGCGGCGAATTTTCCGCTCAGGGCACTTTCTTGAGCATTTCCAGGCCGATCTGGCCGGCGGCGATCTCGCGCAAGGCCGTCACGCCCGGCTTGTTGGTGGTCTCGACCTTGGGCGCATGGCCCTGGCTGAGCATGCGCGCGCGGTAGGTGGCGGCAAGCACCAGCTGAAAGCGGTTGGGGATCTTTTCGAGGCAGTCTTCGACGGTGATGCGGGCCATGGCGGTGTGGAGGGTGTTCAGTCGATGTCGAGGGCTTTGAACGTGGCGGCGCGGGTGCGTTTTTGTGCGCCGTACTTCAGGCGCTGCGCGTGCACGATGGCTTTGAGGTCAAAAAGCGCGCGTTCAAATATCTCATTGATTATAACGTAGTCGAAATTTTTTACCTGTCGGAGCTCGCTGCGCGCGTTGGCCAGGCGCAGCTCGATCACCTCGGCCGAATCCTCGCCGCGGCGCTGCAGGCGGGCGCGCAATTCGTCCCAGCTGGGGGGCAGCACGAAGATCAGCACCGCGTTGGCAAACAGGCGCCGGATCTGCAGCGCGCCCTGCCAGTCGATCTCCAGCACCACGTCATGGCCGGCCTGCATGCGCGCGGCAATGGCCTGACGCGAGGTGCCGTAGCGGTTGCCGTGCACCTCGGCCCATTCGAAGAAGTCGCCCGCTTCGATCATGGCGTCGAAGGCGGGGCGATCGACGAAAAAATACTCCCGCCCGTCCATTTCCTGGCCGCGCGGCGCCCGCGTGGTGTGCGAGACGGAGGGCGCCACGCCGGCGTCGAGTTCCATCAGGGCCTTGACCAGACTCGACTTGCCAGAACCGCTGGGGGCGGCGACAACAAACAGGTTTGCGGGGTAGTCCATGCGAGGGTGGCGGCGGGCTGCCAGAGGCTGCGGCGGCGTTCGGGAGGCGGTATTTTATCGATGCCGCTCAGGCCGCCGTGCGCGCCGCCGCCGTGATGTCGAGCGCGCGCAGGCGCAGCGTCGGGTCGTACACGTCGCACACCAGCATCATCTCGTCGCAATCGGTTTGCTCGGCCAGGGCCTGCAGGCCGGCGCGCACGGTGGCGGGGCCGCCAATGACGGCGCAGGCCAGGAAGTCGGCGATGCCGGCGCGCTCGGCTTCGGCGAGGCGCGCGAAAAAGCCCTCTTGCGGCGGTTGCAGCAAGCCGCGCTCGCCGCGCAGGATGCCCAGCACGCGCTGGAACACGCTGCCGGCCAGGTGGATGGCCTCCTCGTCGGTGGGCGCGGCCACCACCGGCACGCCGATGATCACGTAGGGCTTGGCGCACTGGGCCGAGGGCTTGAACAGACGCCGGTACAGCTCGATCGCGGGCAGCAGCAGGGCGGGCGCAAAGTGCGACGCAAAGGCATAGGGCAGGCCGCGCTCGGCCGCCAGTTGCGCCGAGAACAGGCTGGAGCCCAGCAGCCAGATCGGCACGCGGGTGCTGGCGCCGGGCGTGGCAATCAGCTTCTGGCCAGGCCGGGGTTCGTCCAGCAGCTGCTGCAACTCGGCCACGTCGCGCGGAAAGTCGTCCACCGATTCGACCCGGTCGCGGCGCAGCGCGCGCATGGTCATCGGGTCGGTGCCGGGCGCGCGGCCCAGGCCCAGGTCGATGCGACCGGGGTAGAGCTCGGCCAGGGTGCCGAAGGCCTCGGCCACCACCAGCGGCGCATGGTTGGGCAGCATGACGCCGCCGGAGCCCACCCGGATGCGCTGGGTGCCGCCGGCGATGTGGCCCACCAGCACGGCCGTGGCCGACGATGCGATGCCGATCATGTTGTGGTGTTCGGCCATCCAGTAGCGCGCAAAGCCCAGGCGCTCGGCGTGCTGCGCCGTGCGCAGCGCCACCGCCAAGGCGTCGGCCACGGTGCGCCCCTGGCGCACGGCGACCAGATCGAGCATGGAAAACGCGATATCCTGCAAAACTTTGGCCATGCGCCGATTGTGCGCGAAGGCCGCATGGCTGCGCGCTTGCCCTCGACTCTTGTTCATGAAACCCAACGACACCCCCCTGCAAGTGCTGCCGCGCGACCTGTCGGCCTACCGGGCCGGCAATACCGGCGTCGACTACGTGCACCGGTTCGACTCCGGCCGGCCCGGGCCGCACGTTCTGATCAATGCGCTGACGCACGGCAACGAGATTTGCGGCATGGTGGCCGCCACGCATCTGCTGGACACGGGCGTGCGTCCCTTGATTGGCGTGCTGACCGTGAGTTTTGCGCACGTCGAGGCCTATGAGGCGTTCCGCGCCGACGACCCGTTTGCCAACCGGCAGATCGTGCACAACCTCAACCGCGTATGGTCCGGCGCGTGGCTGGACGGCGCCGAGGACAGCCCCGAGTTGCGGCGGGCGCGCCAACTGCGCCCGGTGGTGGCGGCCGCCGACCATATCCTGGACATCCACTCCACCAGCCACGACGGTGGGGCGTTCTGGGTTTATCCGGACTTTCCGCGCAATGCCCGCGCGGCCCTGTCCATCGGCGCCGGCGGTGCCTCCACCACCCATCTGGTGATGCCCAGCGGCCTGGGCAGCGGCACGCCCTTGATCCAGCACGGCCGGCACGGATTGCCGGGCGAGGTTGCAGGCGCTGCCCTGGTGGTGGAGTGCGGTCAGCATTTCCTGCGCAGCTCGGCCGAGGTCGCCACCCGCACGGCGCTCGATTTTCTGGCCCACTTCGGGCTGATCAGTGTGCCGGCGACCACTGCGGCTCCGGCGCCTCAGCGCCGCTTCGAGCTGCTGCGCACCTGCATGGTGCAGACCGAGTCCTTCGAGTTCACCCGCCCGCTCAGCGGCTTTGAGACTTTTGCCGAGGGTGAGTTGATCGCCACCGATGGCTCGGCCGGCGAAATCCGATCGCCGTGTGACGAATGCACTGTCTTCATGCCCACGCGCCGGCCGATCGTCGGCCGCGAGGCGGTATATTTGACAAAACCGCTGTCGGCCTGATGCCACGGCGGCGGCACGCTGCTGTCGTGCAGTGCCGAGCCGGAGGAAATTGGCCCGCGTCGCTCCATCATCCAACCATGTCGCGCATCCGTCCCTTGTCCGATGAATCGATGGCACTGCGTGTCAGAGCGGTCGTTGGCGAGTCGGGCGTTGCGCAGCAGGTCCAAGCCGCTGCGCGCCGCCGCGTGCCGCTGGTCTTTTGAAGGGTTTGATCGCGTTTCGTCCAGCCGATGCACCCTGAGCACCTGAACAACCCCCTGGTCGAGCGCAGCAAGCGCGAGGCGCTGCTGCACGCGGCGCCCATGCTCGATCGCGCCATTCAGGCCGCCTGCGGCGCGATCGAGGAAGACCAGCGCAACGCGCGCTCGGTGTCGCGCCGTCTGCAATTGGGCGACGCGCACGCGGCGCTGCTGCGTTACGCACCGCGCTTGCGCGCGGAGTTTCCGCAGGTGCTGATGCAGCGCATCGAGTCGGCGCTGCGCGCGGACACGCAAGCCGAACCCCAGCGGCGGCCGAGCAGCGAGGATTCGACCCTGGCGCTGCTGGACGACACCGAAGTGGCCCGCTTCGTCGAGGCTTCGCGCTTGCAGCAAAATGCCATGCCCGTGATCGAGCGTTCGCTGGGCGTGCTCGACTCGCTGATGAGTTCGGTGCTCGGCTTGCCCGTGGTGCGCGCCGAGCTCAACCCGTTCCGCCCGGACGTGTACTGCGGGGCGCTGCTGCGCGTCCTTGAAGACCAGCCCGAGACAGCCGAAGTTCGTGCGCTCTGGACCCGGCACATCGGCCGCCCCTTTGCCGCCGAAATGCACGCGGTGTACGAGGCCTTGATTGCCCTGCTGGAGGCCAGCGGGGTGGAGGAGGCGCGCTATCGCCTGAGGCTGACCGAAGGGAGTGGGTCAGGCGCGGGTGGGGGCGGCGGCCGCGGCGCGGAGGTTGCGGGCGGCGGTGACGCTGGCAGTGGCGGCAGTGGATCAGCGGGAGGCGGCTTTGGGTCCGGCGGATCGGGCGGGTCGGGTGGCGTTGGCGATGCGGCCACCGAACAAGGGGCGCGCCGAGCGTCCGCCGCAGGGTCCCGAGCGGCGCGCGCGCGCGCTCGCGCCTTCATGCCGCGCATGGACCAGCTTTCGCAAGCGCGTCCGGCCGTGGGCGCGGCGATGATTCGCGAGTTTCTCTACCAGCCGCAGTGGGTGGAGGAGTACGACGAACCTTTGCCGCCCGGTTACTACGACGCGGTGGACGCCGAAATGGAGGGGCTGGGGCGGCGCCCGCAGGCAACGTTCGATGCCGCCGCGCACGCACTGGACAGCGAGCAGCGTCGCAGCCAGGGCGTGATGGAGCGACCGGTGCGCCCCGTGGGCGTGGATTTGCCGCTGCCCCCGGACGATTGGGGTGAGCACGGCTCGGTTCAGGCGCGCACGCGCGCGCTGATGGAGCTCAAGTCCAAGGCCAAGAAGATCAGCCAGGTGCTCGGGCTGGATGCGGTGCGCGCGCTGATCAACCAGGTGGCCGACGACGAGCGGATGCTGGCACCGGTGCGCGAGGCCTTCGTGGCGCTGGAGCCGGCTTTGCTGCGCATGGCGCTGGATCACCCGCGTTTTTTTGGCGACGAGTCGCATCCGGCACGGATGTTTGTCGAGGCCGTCGCGCAGCGCAGCTTCAAATACAACGACGAGTTCGATCCGGAGTTCGAGCACTTCATGCTGCCGGTGCGCGCCGCCGTGCGCGAGTTGATCGAGCTGCCGGTGGCCACGCCCAAGGACTTCGAGGAGCGGCGCCTGTCGCTGCAAACGCAGTGGAAGCAGCGTGACGATGGCGAGCGCGAGACGCGCGAGCAGGCGCAGAACTCGATGCAGTTCGCGCAGGAGCGCCAGACCCTGGCCGACCGGATTGCGTGGGAGTTCAGCTTGCGCTCCGACCTGGTGGGCGTGCCCGCGGTGGTGGCGGATTTTCTGTATCGCGACTGGTCGCTGGTCATCGCCCATGCGCAATTGACCAACACGGGGGCGCGGCTCGATCCGGGCGGCTACCTGGCGGTGGTGAGCGACCTGCTGTGGTCGGTCAACCGCGAGCAGGCCATCAAGCAGCCCGCGCGCCTGTTCGATGTGGTGCCCGGGCTGATCAAGACCTTGCGGCGCGGACTGGATATGCTGGGCAAGGAGCCGGCCGAGACGCAGGCGTTTTTCGATGCGCTGATCCGCTACCACGA
>Ga0208826_1001746_pt1 | contig 17524 bp, 14 predicted proteins | sample AD_UKC115_MetaG_FD_184451 | JGI IMG/M metagenome (GOLD analysis project Ga0208826, IMG submission 184451) | Active sludge microbial communities of municipal wastewater-treating anaerobic digesters from Hong Kong - AD_UKC115_MetaG (SPAdes)... | ecosystem: Engineered > Bioreactor > Anaerobic >...
TGGAGGCTACGGCTCCGGCGGATACGCTTCCTCCGGAAGTTACGCCTCAGGAAACAGTCAGTTTGCCGATATCCGCCGGCTCATCATGCAGAACCGCCTCGCCGAGGCGGAGGAACTGCTGGACGGCGTGGCCCTGCCGCAGCGGGATGCCGAATGGTATTTCCTCAAGGGCAGCGTCTATTATAAAAAAGGCTGGCTCGACGAGGCGCTGAGCCACTTCGCGCAGGCGAACCGCATGAATCCAAATAACCCGGAGTACCGCGCCGCCTACCAGCAGTGCATGTATTCCCGCAACACCGGGATGCCGTTCGGGCGGGCAACCACCTCCGGCTCCTCTTATAACGACTGCGACTGCTGCGACTGGTGCGTCGGCATGTACTGTCTCAATATTTTCTGCAACTGCCTTGGCGGCGGCTGCTGAGCGGATAAGGCTTTGACGGATCTTTAAAATTGCGGTATGATGGATAGCAGAACCGGCAAAGGGAGGGAAACGGATGAAACGGAGCCAACAGGTTGCGCTCTGCGGAATGGTGGCGGCGCTCTGTACGTTGCTGCTCTTTCTGACCGGCATGTTTCCTTTTTCCACCTATGCGCTCCCCGCCCTGGCGGGGCTTTTGATGGTCTCCGTCGCGGTCGAGACCGGAGCAAACTGGGCCTTTACGCTCTACGTCGCCGTATCGCTGCTCTCGCTTCTGCTGACGCCTGATAAAGAGGCCATGCTGATGTTCATCGCCTTCTTCGGCCACTACCCGATCACGAAATTCCAGCTCGAAAAACTCCGTTTTAAGCCGCTCGTCTGGCTGCTGAAGTTTCTTTGTTTCAACGCCTGCATCGTCGTCTCTTATCTAATCATTATTTATGTGTTTCAGATCCCGGATATCATGACGGAATTCGGCGACTTCGGCCGCTACTCGGTCTATGTACTCCTTGCGCTGGGCAACGTGCTCTTCCTCGCCTACGATTTCGCCCTCGCGCAGGTCATGCGAATCTACACCTACTGGTTCCGGCCAAAATTTTTGCGCCGGTCCTCCAAATAAAAAAACGCCCGAAAGGGCGTTTTTTTCATGGGAAAAATCAGAGGGCTCCCCGGTTGCAGCCGCAGCAGGGGCCGCGCCGGCCGGCATCCTCGTTTTCGCCAAGTTTTTCGGTATCGGCCTGGCCGCGCAGGCGCTCCAGAATGTTCGCATCCAGCGGGATGGCCTTGTGGCAGCGCGGGCAGAGGAATTTATCCCGGTTGTAGCCCATCGGGATCAAAACCGCCTTGCCGCAGTAAGGGCAGACAATCATGATGCCCTCCTCGTCGTTATCGTACATCAGAAACACGCCTTCCTTTCGGATAATTTGATCAGCTTGATTTTATTGTACCATAACGCGGCCGCGTTATGGTACGATTGGCCGCCGCAGGCGAGCGCTGCGGGCGGGCCATGGAATCACGGCATCACAGCCGTCTTATGGTTATTATACCATATTCTTTTCAAAATGGAAGCCTTACGATGCCGCGCGGATCCGCTCTTTTGCCTCACAGCAGCACCACCGTCACGCCGTGGTTTTGCCGGGCGAAATCCGGGTCGTGGGCAATCTCCGGGCAGGCATCCTCCATTCCCCGTGTCTCAGCGCTAAAAGCGGAGAATTCCTCCCCCGGCACAAACGCCCGGATGCGGCCGCTCCTCCGGTAGCCGGCGAGTGCTTTTCGCACGCCGTCCCGGATCGCGCCGCCCTTGCCCCCGGAGCCGTAGCCGTGAATGATTTTGGCATAGGAAAAGCCGGCGGCCTTTGCCCTGCGCAGCTCCGAAGAAAGCTCGGCCAGCGCCGTCTCCAGCGGAGGCATCCCTTTTTCCAGATTGATCACTTTGCAGCTCAAAAAGCTCACCGGCTCCCTGTTTTTATCAAATGAAAGGACTGACCACGCCAAAAGGATGCGGTTTGCGCGGGCTTTGGAAAGGCATACTCTCAAACCCGTTTCCGCGTTCCTTCCCTGCTCCGGCCGTTTCCGGGGCGTTTTTTCCGCTTTGTCGAGGGCCGGCCCGCGGCGAAAATTCCTTATGCGGTTTCCGCTCGAATTCCTTCCCTGCTCCGGCCGACCCGGAGACGTCTCTTCATACAGGTTCCGGGCATTCCGTCTGTGGCGGATACTTCCCTTATGAAGGGCTCAGAAGGTCAGCTCGTCCAGCCCGAGGAAGAGCCTCGCGTAAACCTTCGCCGTGTTGAGCATCAGCTCGAGGGAAACGCATTCGTCCGGCTGATGGGCACCGCCGCCGCCGATGCCGAAGGGGCTCTCGAAACCGGGATCCTCCGGGCCAAGCGCGTAGGCGTTCGTCATCAGGCGGGCGTAGGTGCCGCCGCCCATCGTATAGGGCTGCCAGTCGCGGTGAAACACGCTGTCGATCGTCTCCATGCACAGGTGGACGAGATCGGACTCCGCCGGGATATAGATCGGTTTGGAATCCCGCAGGGCGGAGAAGCCGGCGCCGTATGTCGCCGCCAGGCCCCGGATCTCTCCGCTGATTTTCGTTCCGTCACAGGTGACCGGATAGCGGATGTTGATGTGGAGATGGATGACGCCGTCCGCCATGTCGATCATGCCGGCCACATGGGTCAGTTTCCCGGAGGGCTCGTCCTCATACGGCACGCCGATGGAGGCGCCGTAGTAATCCGCGAGGCACTGCGAGACATAGGCGACCGCTTTCTCCGCCGCCGCGTTCAGCACGGAACTGCCCCTGAGGCCGTCCGCAATGTTCTTGATGGCGCTGACACCGCCTTCCGGCGTGGAGGCATGCATCGCGATGCCGGAGGAGGTGATCCGGACGTTTTCGCCCTCCTGCGCGACGGTGACCCATTGGCTGCCCGCAAAGCATTTTGCCACGTCTTCGGCCCTGACGCCGGAGAGCACAAGCTCCGCGTGATCCGGGACAATGTTATGGGCGGCGCCGCCGACAAAATCGACGATGTTGGAGCCCTCCACCGGGATATCGAGCGTGAAATCCATGATGCCCTTTTCGCCGTGGCAGATCGGATAGCTGCCGTCCGGCGTGAAGGCGACGACCGGAAGCTGTTCCGAGGTCTTTTTGTAATATACGAGATCCTCCATGCCGCACTCCTCGTCGGAGCCGCAGAAGAATTCCAGCCTGCGCTTCGGGAGCAGTCCGAGTTCCTTGAGGCATCTGGCCGCGAAGACGGAGGCCCAGAGCGGCCCCTTGTCGTCCAGAACGCCGCGGCCGATCAGCAGGCCGTCCTCCCTGCGGGTGAGCTGAAAGGGCGGATAGTGCCATTCGCCGCTCGCCGGAACGATATCCAGATGCCCGAGGATACCGACTTTTTCTTCTCCCTCGCCGAGGCCGAGAACCAAACAATAATAATCGCGGATTTCAGTGGAAAAGCCATATCCCTTCGCGATCTCCGCGGCTTCGTCGAGCGCGGCGGCACACTCGTCGCCGAAGGGATGCGCTCCCTCATAATGCCCGCCCGGCGCACGGCTCGGGTGCGCGATGAGCTTTGCGAGGTCGGCAAGATATTCTTCCTGATGGGCATCCACCCACGCGTCGATGCGGCTTGTAAGTTCGGGGGTCATTTTCATTGATGAAACCATCCTTTCCGTTCCGGGGACGGCCGTTTTCGGCTCGGCCTCATGATATAAGAAGATTATACCATCGATTTTTGCACCGCGCAACCGCGCACGCTTTTTTGCGGCGCGTTGGAGCATGCTTTTTTTGGTAAGAAAAACGGAAGATCATGTATTACAAAATGGTAACAACAAAGCGTTGAAAAGTTACAGCCCGGCAACTATAATCAAAATAGAACCGAAGAGGTTCGAAATCAAAAATGGAGGTCATCCAGATGAAAAAACTTTTCAGCGTGATGCTCGCTCTGGTGCTGGTTCTCAGCATGGGCGCCGTGGCATTCGCAGACGTCGAAGAAGGACAGATTAATTTCGGCGATACGGTCAAGACGCCGTATGGTTCCACCGAAACCGTAGAGTTTACTTATTCCGAGGATTTTGATTTTGACGACTACTCCGCCAGCATCAAGCTCGGCAAACAGTACGTGGAGAAATTCTCCATCGCTGTCGTCGACGCCGCTGCGCACACCGCGAAGCTGACCGTTAAATTCAAGGATCTTGCCCTGGCCGTCGCCTCCGAAGTGGAGATTCAGGTCAAGGCTTCCAAGGCTGTCGGCTCTTCCGTCACCACCAGCGCCGGCATCGCCAAATTCGAACTGATGGACGAAGAGATCACCCCTGAGACCATCAAAGCCAACGTCGACAACGATCTGACCGTTAAAGCCGGCACTGCCAACGTCATCACGACCGAAGGCTTCGAGGCCGCCGGCAGCAAATCCCTGAGCGTTGATTTTGACGGCTACACCATCAAATTTGTCAAGACCACCGACCAGAAGGGCATCAACTTTGACTGCAACACTGTCGACATCGACGAGATCGTCGAAAAGTATGAAGACAACGAATTCAAATTCCTGAGCTTCAACAGCAACGTCAAACTTGCCAACAGAGCCATCCTGACCGTTAACTTCGACGAATATGACGAAGAGGCTTTCGGTTTCTCCTCCAACGACGATGAAATGATCGTCTACCTCTACACCTATGACGGTACCGCCCTGACCTATGTCGGCAAAGTCAACCTCGCCGACGACGACGAAGTTAAGTACGACCTCAAGGCCGGCGACACCCTTGGCCAGTATGTCATCACCAACACCGAACTTGCCGGCGCCACCACCGTCGACGACGATGACGAAGAAGAGACCAACCCGAACACCGGTGTTTCCTCCTCTATCAGCGCCGTGATCGCCCTTGGTATGATCGCCCTGGTTTCCGCCGCTGCGATTTCCCTCAAGAAATAATCAGGAACAGCAGCTTCACGCAGGCACGGAGAACCCTCCGGCCTGAAGCGGAAAAATTCCTATGAAGAAAGCCCCGCCTCAAAAAGGCGGGGCTTTCTTTTATCCAAAATGCGGCGCCGGGAAACCGTCAGCCCCGGACGGTGATGACCCGGCCGGAACCGGAGGAATCTCCGTCCTCGTCGTCATCCTGCGCGGCGGAGCCGGAGTAGTGTTCGGTGCAGTAGCCCGGCATACGGAAAAATTCCTATGAAGAAAGCCCCGCCTCAAAAAGGCGGGGCTTCTTTTATCAAAATGCGGCGCCGGGAAACCGTCAGCCCCGGACGGTGATGACCCGACCGGAACCGGAGGAATCTCCGTCCTCGTCGTCATCCTGCGCGGCGGAGCCGGAGTCGTGCTCGGTGCAGCAGTTCGGCATACGGAAAATTTCCTATGAAGAAGCCCCGCCTCAAAAAGGCGGGGCTTTCTTTTATCCAAAATGCGGCGCCGGGAAACCGTCAGCCCCGGACGGTGATGACCCGGTCGGAACCGGAGGATTCTCCATCCTCGTCGTCATCGTGCGCGGCGGAGCCGGAGTAGTGCTCGGTGCAGTAGCCCGGCATGTTGTCTTTCTTGTACCAGCCGATCGCGGTGGAAGGGCAATATTCGGTGGCAAGGTCGCCGGTCTCGGTGCAGTAGTTCGCGGAGACCACGTTGTTGCTGATCGGGAAATCCTTGTTGGTATCGAGGCCCTGATGCACCTTGAGCATGACGTCGTGCCAGATGATCGGCGTCGGGTAGGTGGAATAGAGCACCTCCTGCATGCCCTCGGTATAGCCCATCCAGGTGGCGCCGAGATAATACGGCGTCATGCCGACGAACCAGAGGTCGGTGTTCTCACTCGCGGAACCGGTCTTGCCCGCGGTGATGTAGCCGACGCTGTTGAGGCTTGCCCGGGTACCGGTGCCGTTCGGGCCGTTTGCGACACGCTGGAGCAGTTTATTGAGGATCGTGGAGGTCTCGGCGGAGATCACGCGCTCGGGGGCGGTGGTGGCCTTGAGCACCACCTCGTCGTCGCTGTTGAGCACCTCGGTGTAGGCGTGCGGCTCGATGTAGAGGCCGCCGTTTCCGATCATCTGGTAGGCGCCAACCACCTCGAGCGGAGAGACGCCCTCGGTGAGTGAGCCGAGTGCCATCGGTGCGACCGCGACGTCGTTGTTGGTGCCGCTTTCGACCAGCGTGGTGACATGGAGCTTATCCTTCAGAAAATCAAAGACGACGCGCGGCGTCAGCAGCTCGACGAGTTTGACCGGGATCGTATTGATGGAGCGCTGAACGGCGTATTCGACGGTGACGTCGCCAAGATAGCTGCCGTAATAGTTGACCGGCCAGTCCGAAGTGAAGCCTTCCTCGCCGGCGAAATGGACAGCCTCATCCTTGATGACGGTGGAATAAGTAATCAGGTCACGCTCGATGGCCAGCGCATACGATGAGATGGGCTTGATGGCGGAACCGAGGTGACGCCGGCCGTCCGAGACGATGTTGAAGAGGCGGGAGCCGGTTTTTTCTCCCCTGCCGCCGACCATTGCGACGACCTCTCCGTCGTAATTCAGGATGACGAAGCAGGAATCCGGCTGAATCTCGTTCCTCATCTGCGGGAAATTATCCGTGTTCTCGTAGAAATCTTCCAGAATCCCCTGAACGTGGTTGTCGACCGTGGCGTAGATCCGGTAGCCGCCGTTGTAAAGCTCTTCCTCGGCGTGCTGATAGGTCCAGCCGTACTCGTCCTGCAGGTCGGAAATGACCTCCTCGATCACGTAGTCGATGAACCAGGACTGGTACCCGCCGGTTTCGTCCGCGCTGATCTGGCCCCGCGAGGTGGAGAGCGGCGTGTTGCACAGCGTCTCGTATTCCTCCTCGTTGATGTAGCCGATCTCCTTCATCTGGGAATAGATGTAGCAGCGGCGCTCGGCGTTATTCTCTTCGTGGCCGAAGAGCTCGTAGATGCTCGGGTTGTTGGTGACCGCGATCAGGCCCGCGGCCTCCGCGACCGTCAGCTCCGAGACGTCCTTATCGAAATACATGTTGGCCGCCGCCTGGATGCCGTAGGTGTTGTAGCCGAAGGTGACGACGTTGAGGTACGCCTCGAGGATCTGCTGCTTGGAGTATTGCTTCTCGAGCGCGATGGCGCGGAAGATCTCCTTCACCTTGCGGTCGATGCGGACCTCGTCCTCGCCGGTCACGTTTTTGATGAGCTGCTGGGTGATGGTGGAGCCGCCGCCGTCCGTATTGCCTGTGAGGAATTTCACGGTCGCGTAGATCGTCCGGGTAAAGTCGACTCCCTGATGCTCCCAGAAGCGCTTATCCTCCGCGGCAACCAGGACGTCGACAACATAATCCGGAATTTCCTCGTAGTTTACCCAGACGCGTTTGCCGTTGTCGCCGTAGAGCTTGGTATCCTCGACGTAAACGCCGGTGTCCTCATCCTTGGTGTAGATGACCGAGGTGTAGTTGAGCTCCAGCTTGGTGAGATCGATCTCCGACTCATCCTGGATCATGCCGAGGACCGTCACCGCCAGCACGCATCCCACGATGCAGCCGGTGATGACAAAGACGGAGAATACCGTCGCCAAAATTCTGCCCACGTACCGGAGCAGATTTCCGGAGGTCCGGAGCCAGAGCGGCCGATTCTTCCCGGCCGGTTCCGTCTTTTTCTTGGAAACGGTTTTTTTCTTAAATAACATGCCTTATCCTCCCGGAAAGCAAAAATCGTCCGTATGGATGGATTCATTTTACACAAAATAAATGAAGGCCGTATGAACATCCGCGAAAAATGTGCCGCCCTGCATAAGCCTTTCCGGCGCCGGGCAATACTATTTTACTGAAACAAGAAAGGGAGTGCGGCCTTGAAACACACCTTTGTCGTCACAGCGGCGGCGCTCTGCGTCACCGTCTTACTCACCGCGGTCGTCTATCGCCTCGCGGAAATCAGCACCTCGGAGCCCGCCGAGACCGGGACCATCCCCGTTACGGCAGAAGCCGAAGCCGAGACGATGTCGCTCGGCGTTTACGACGGGAAGCTCGCCCTCTTCCGCAACGGCAGTGCCTACCCCGCGGAGATCTATGAGATCTACGCCGGAAGCCTGCCGCAGGCGGATCAGGAGGCCCTCGCGGCCGGAATCCCGGTCACGGACGAGGCGGAACTTACGAAGCTTCTCGAGGACTACGGCTCCTGAGTCGATCCGGAAAGCCCTCAGTCCAGAAAGTCGCGGAGCTTTTTGCTGCGGCTCGGATGGCGCAGCTTCCGGAGCGCCTTGGCCTCGATCTGGCGGATGCGCTCCCGGGTGACGTTGAATTCCTTGCCGACTTCCTCAAGGGTGCGGCTGCGTCCGTCGTCCAGACCGAAGCGCAGGCGGAGCACTTTTTCCTCCCGGGAGGTCAGCGTCTTGAGCACCTCGGCAAGCTGCTCCTTCAGCAGCATGTTGGAGGCGGCGTCCGCGGGCGCGGGGGCGTCGTCGTCAGGAATGAAGTCGCCGAGGTGGGAATCCTCCTCCTCGCCGATCGGCGTCTCGAGCGAGACCGGCTCCTGCGCGACGCGCATGATCTCCCTCACCTTATCCACAGACATGTCCAGCTCGGCGGCAATCTCATCCGCGGTCGGTTCATGGCCGTTTTGATGAAGCAGCAGCGAGCTGACTTTTTTTACCTTGTTGATCGTCTCAACCATGTGCACCGGAATCCGGATCGTGCGGGCCTGATCCGCGATGGCGCGGGTGATGGCCTGACGGATCCACCAGGTCGCATAGGTGGAGAATTTGAAGCCTTTGGTGTGGTCGAATTTCTCGACGGCCTTGATGAGACCGAGGTTGCCCTCCTGGATCAGATCCAAAAACTGCATGCCGCGGCCCACATAGCGTTTCGCGATCGAGACGACCAGCCGGAGGTTTGCCTCCGAGAGGCGTTTTTTGGCGTAGGGATCTCCCTGCGCCATGCGCTCGGCCAGATCGACCTCTTCATCCGGCGTCAGCAGCGGAACCCGACCGATCTCCTTGAGGTAGACCTTGACCGGGTCGTCGATGCCGGAGCCCTCGATGACGGTGCCGTCCTCGTCGTCAAGATCTTCGTCCTCCATGTCGGCGAGGTCGAAATCCTCGTCGACCGGCGGCGTGAAATCCTCGACGATCTCGATGCCGGAACCCTCGATCAGGTCGTAGAGCTTGTCCACCTGCTCCACATCGTAATCCTGTTCCTCGAGAAAATCGGTGATCTCCTTGGTGGTCAGCTTGCCCTTACCTTTTCCGTTTTCAAGAAGCTCGCTGAGCCCGCTTTTCTTTTCTGCCATTGTTTCATCCCCCTGAATGTCTATGAATTGCCGATTCCGCATCCTCTTACGGCGTATCCGTTTTTTTGGCCGCCAGCTTGGTTCTCATGAATTCTTCCCATTCTGCGTCCGGCATATCCTTGATTTCCGCATCCGATTTTTTTTCTTTTGCCTTCCGCATCGCGTCGTAGGCGTCCGCGGCCTCCTCCGGCTCGTAGCGGTGCTCGCGCGCATAGGCGAAGACCCGCTCCGCCGCGCTCTGCTCCGCCAGGCTGAAATCCGCAAACAGCGATGCGCCGGCTTCCTTGTGAAAGGCCGCCGCCTGCGCCATCCGCCCGAACATCCGGGCGTAGAGCCCGCAGACGAACTCGTCCTGCCGCACCTTTGCCGCGTATTCCGGCAGAAGCTCCTGATGGCGGTAGAGCGTACCGAGCAGCCGTTCCTCCGCGGCCGCCGCGGCGGGGTTTCCCGCCCGCTCGGGGACGGCGTCGTCCCGGGCGGAAAGGCCGAAGGTTCGCAGTTCGCGCTCCTCGTGCTTCTCCCGGTTCCGGATCTGCCGTTTGAGCAGCGTTTCCACCTGCGCGATTACGCCCTCCTTCGGGAGGCTGTAATCGGAGGCAATCTTCGCCGCCCAGACATCCCGCTCCAGCGGATTCCGGAGCCCGGCCACCAGGACGGTGGCCTCCCTGACGGCGGCGATGACTCCCTCGGGCGTATTGGTGTCATATTTGGATTTGATCCGGTCGAGCTCATATTCCGTCGCGCCGCTGCTCTTTTTGAGCAGTTGGCCGAAGCGGGCCGCTCCGAAATTTTTTATGTACTCGTCCGGGTCCTTGGCGTTTTCGACGACCAGCACCCGCGAGCGGACGCCCACTTCGTCCAGAAGGCCGGATGCCCGCCGGGAGGCCTTTCTGCCGGCCTCGTCCGCATCGTAGGCCAGAACGACCTCCGACGTGTAGGAGGAAAGCAGCCGGCACTGGTCCTCCGTCAGCGAGGTGCCGAGCGAGGCCACCGCTCCGGTGAAGCCCGCCTGGTGCATGGAGATGACATCCATATAGCCCTCGCAGAGAATGAAGTCGTCCGGCTTATTTTTTTTGGCGAAATTGAGGGCGAAGAGGTTCTTTGTCTTTTTGAATACCGGCGTATCCGGCGAGTTGTAGTATTTGGGGCCGTCGCCCGCGAGCTTCCGCCCGCCGAAGCCGATCACGTTGCCCCGCAGATCAAGGATCGGGAACATCACGCGGTCGCGGAAGACGTCGTAATCCTTGCCGTTTCTGCCCTGACGCACAAGGGCGGCCGCCTCCATCTGGTAGGGCCTGTACCCTTTTTCTTCAAGGCGGCCGCAGAGCCCGTAGAAGCCGGGCGGCGCGTAACCGAGGCCGAAATGCGTGATCGTCTGCGGCGAAAGACCGCGTTTCAGAAGATAATCGAGCGCGTTCTTCCCGACCGGGGCCATCAGTTGCTCATGAAAGAAGTGCGCGGCCTCGCGGTTCATCTCGAGGATGGCGGTTTTGAGCATGGCCTCTTTGTCGTCGGCGGCCTCGTCCGGCACCTGCATCCCGGTGCGCTCGGCCAGAAGCCGGATGGCCTCCACATAGCTGAGATTCTCAATGCGGCGGATAAAGCCGATGATGTCGCCGCCCGCGCCGCAGCCGAAGCAGTAGAAAGACTGGCTCTCCGGGTAGACGGTGAAGGAAGGCGTCTTCTCCGAATGAAACGGGCACAGGCCGACGGAGATGCGGCCCTTTTTCTTTAATTGAACATAAGAGGAGACGACAGTTTCGATGTCGTTATGGAATTTCAGCTCTTCGATAAAGCTTTGCGGGATCATGTCGTCCCCTCCTTTCGGTAAGTGCGGTTTTTCGTGAAATTTCTTTCTTTTTTATTCCCTGCTCCATCCCTTGGGGATAAAGTAGTCGGTGTAGAGCTTGATGGCGTAGCGGTCGGACATGCCGCTGATGTAGTCGCAAATCGCGCGGTCGGCGCCCTCGCGAAACGCAATGGCGAGGTACTCGGCCGGGAGGCGGTTCGCATCCTCGAGGAAAAACGCGTAGAGCTGCTTGAGCATGGCCATGGCCTTGTGCTCCTGCGATTTGGCGACGGGGTTCGTATAGACCGCCTCGAACATGAACGCCTCGAGATCGGCGAAAACTTCCTCCGTATGGCCGTCCATCCGGATGTCACCCGAGCTGTTTTCGATGACCGAGTTGATGAGCGCCGTGAGCCGGGTCTCCCGGTCCCTGCCCAGTTCCTCCCGGATCGCGGAAGGGACGTCCTCCTCCGACAGCACGCCGGCGCGGATCGCATCCTCAAGGTCGTGGTGCGCGTAGGCGAAATGGTCCGCAAGTTTCACAAGTTTGCCCTCGAGCGTGCAGGCCTGCCCGTTTGTATGCGTGCCGATCCCGTCGCGGACTTCCCATGTGAGGTTGAGCCCGGCGCCGTCGCGCTCGAGCCGCTCCACGACGCGCACGCTCTGCTCGTAATGGCGGAAGCCTTCCGGAGCGATCTCATCCAGCGCACGCTCCCCGGCGTGGCCGAACGGCGTGTGCCCAAGGTCGTGCCCCAAAGCGATCGCCTCGGTCAGATTCTCATTGAGCTGCAGCGCCACCGCCATCGTCCGGGCGATCTGGGCGACCTCAAGCGTATGCGTGAGGCGCGTGCGGTAGTGGTCGCCCTCCGGGCTCAAAAAGACCTGCGTCTTGTGCATGAGCCGGCGGAACGCCTTGCAGTGGAGAATGCGGTCCCGGTCGCGCTGGAATTCGGTGCGGATGCCGTCGGAGGGGATGGGCGTCTCCCTCCCCTTGGTCTCGGCGGAGAGACAGGCATAGGGGGACAGCGTGTCCCGTTCGAGCTGTTCCGTTCTCTCGCGGATCGTCATTCCGTTCGCCTCCCGTTCTTTCCCCCGCAGGCGCCGGAATCCGCGCCTGCGGGGCAAAGTCTTCATCATTCCTGTAGAATATATACGCCGAAAAACGGGCAAAACCTTTTTTTCGCCCAAAATTTCCGATAAAATCTTTTTCCGCGAAATCCGGGCGGCCTCCGGGAATCCGGCAGGGGCTTTTTCTCCGCCGGTTTTTTTGCGCCCGGGCAAGGGCTTTGGCGGACGGTCAGTCGTCGTCGAGCTTGAGCACCGCCATGAAGGCCTCCTTCGGCAGCTCCACGGAGCCGATTCGGCGCATCTTCTTTTTGCCTTCCTTCTGTTTCTCAAGCAGCTTCTTCTTGCGGGTGATGTCGCCGCCGTAGCACTTGGCCAAAACGTCCTTGCGCAGGGCCTTGACCGTCTCGCGCGCGATGATCTTGCCGCCGATCGCGGCCTGCACCGGCACCTCGAAGAGCTGGCGGGAGATATTATCCCGGAGCTTCTCCGTCATGCGGCGTGCGCGCGGATAGGCGTTATCCGCAAAGAGGATCATCGAGAGGGCGTCGACCATCTCGCCGTTCAGCAGGATATCCAGCTTGACGAGCCGGCTGGGCTTGTAGCCGCTGAGCTCGTAGTCGAAGGAGGCGTACCCTTTGGTGCGGCTCTTGAGCGCGTCGAAGAAATCGTAGATGATCTCCGCGAGCGGCAGCTCGTAGCGGATCTCGGCGCGGTCCGGCGCCGGGTAGGTGGTGTTTTTGAAGATGCCGCGGCGCTGCTGGCACAGATCCATGATGCTGCCGATATATATGGTCGGCGTGAGGATCGTCGCGTTGACGTAGGGCTCCTCGCTGGACTCGATCATCGCGGGATCCGGGTAGTTGGTCGGGTTGTCGAGTTCGACGGTCGTGCCGTCGGTCAGGTGCAGGCGGTAGATCACGCTCGGCGCCGTGGTGATGAGGTCGAGGCCGTACTCTCGCTCGAGCCGTTCAAGGATCACCTCCATGTGGAGCAGGCCGAGGAATCCCGCGCGGAAGCCGAAGCCCAGCGCGGCCGAAGAATCCGGCTCGAAGCTTAAGGAGGCGTCGTTGAGCGTCATCTTTTCCAGCGCATCCCGCAGATCCGGGTATTTGGCCCCGTCGAGCGGGAAGATGCCGGCGTAGACCATCGGGTTTGCCCTGCGGAAGCCGGGCATCGCCTTCGCCGCGGGACGTTCCGCCGCCGTGATCGTGTCGCCGACCGCGGTATCCGCGACGGTCTTGATCGAGGCGGTGATGTAGCCGACCTCGCCGGCGCTGAGGCTCTCCGCCGGCACGAGGCGCTTTGCGCCCATGTAGCCGATCTCGACCGTGTCGAATTCGGCGCCGGTCGACATCATTCGGATGCACTCGCCGGTATGCAGACAGCCGTCAATCACGCGGACGTACGCGATGACGCCGCGGTAGCTGTCGTAATAGGAATCGAAGATCAGCGCTTTAAATGGCGCGTCGTCGTCGCCCTTCGGCGCCGGGATATGGTGCACGACGGCCTCCATGACCGCGTGGACATTCTCTCCGGTCTTGGCGGAGATGCGCGGCGCATCCATCGCCGGGATGCCGATGATATCCTCGATCTCGGTGGCCACGCGGTCCGGGTCGGCGGCGGGCAGATCGATCTTGTTGATGACCGGCACCAGCTCCAGATCATGATCCGCCGCAAGGTAGGCGTTGGCAAGCGTCTGGGCCTCCACGCCCTGCGAGGCGTCCACGACCAGCACCGCGCCCTCGCAGGCCGCGAGCGACCGGGAGACCTCGTAGTTGAAGTCCACATGTCCGGGCGTATCGATCAGGTTGAGGATGTAGGTCCTTCCGTCGTCCGCCGTATAGTTGAGCCGCACGGCCCGCGCCTTGATCGTGATGCCGCGCTCGCGCTCGATATCCATGTTGTCGAGGAGCTGATCCTCCATCTCGCGCGGGGCGACGGCCTGTGTGTTTTCGAGAATTCGGTCCGCAAGCGTCGATTTGCCGTGGTCGATATGGGCGATGATACAGAAATTCCGAATGTTGTCCTGTGGCAAGCATTCCACCTCCGCCGATAAAAATCCAGTATGGATTATACCACGAGGGAGGCCCTTCTTCCAAGATTTTTTTATATAAATATAAAATATGGAGGGTTTTTCGCGGATTTTTGCCGGAAAAGACCGGCCTTCCCCGCGTCGGGCAAGTTTTGGGGGAACTTTTTCCCTCGCTGGGCAGGCAAAATTCCCCGTTTGTCTCTGTGCTCCGCAGGGGGATGGGGTTCCCGTACGCCCTGCCGAAAGATCATCCGTCTCCGGCGACCGGGGATCCATATGGGGATGTTTTCTCCCACAGGCCTCGCCCGCCCTCTCGGATTTTTTAGAAATAGTCCAAACCGGCCCCGCCTTTGCCGTGTGAAAACGGCGTGCGATTCTCACGGCACCGCGCCAAAAGATCATCCGTTTCCGGCGGCCGGGGATTCCCTCATGAGGTCACCTCCCCACGGTACGCGGCTGCGGCCCCTTCATTTTTTTTGGAAATGCTTCGGGCCGGCTGCGTCTTTTTTTCACGGGAACGCGTGCGGTTCCCGCGGATTACGGGAAAAATCATCAGTTTCCGCCGTCCGGGAGCGATACGCTGGGCCCGGCATGGGGATGCAGATTTTTTACTAAGGAGGATGACGAATGACAGCAAACGATCTATTTTCTCAGGCGCTCGGCATGGTCGGGGAGCGCGTCAACGACTCCGATCTCACCTGCTTTGCCCTCGGCTGGATCAACCAGCTTCTGGCGGAGGCGCTCGACGTGGAAAACAGCGTGCTCAGATCGGAGGGAAAGGAGCCGTTTGAGCACGCTCCGGTGCTCGGCGCGCTCGGCGACGAAATTCCGTATTCCGACCGCGTCGTGAGGTACGCGCTGCCGGACGGGCTGGCGGCTTTTCTCTATGAGGTTTCCGACGACACCGACATGGCCGCGGATTACCGGGCGAGATACGTCGCGGCGCTGCGGGAATGCGCGAAACTCATTCCCGCGGATGTCGCCGACTGCTACTGAGGAGGCGCGCCATGCCGAAAATCACCGTCAGTTACGCAAGAAAATCCCGCCTTTCGGAGGTGAAGATCTCCCGCTTCCGGGGTGTCGACCTCTCGAGCCCGCCGGCGCACGTGGATTCCTCCCGCAGCCCCGACGCGCCGAACATGATGCCGGATTTCTCCGGCAAGCCGGTTAAGCGCCCGGGGTATGCCGAATTTCAGGAGTACGGGGCGAAGATTTACGGCGTCTTTTTGCTGAACCTCAGCTCCGGCACGAAACGCGTCGTCCACGCGGGTACGGGGCTCTATCTCGACAACCCGGAGCATCCGCTCGCCTCCGATATGAACGAGGCGTACTCCGCCGCGGTTCAGTTCGGCGAAAAGCTCTGGATCTTCGACCGGGCGCACTACCGCGTGCTCGGGTATTTTGAAAATCCGGATTATAACGCCGGGAATCCGGCATCCGAGCCGACTATCTGGCAGCTCCGGGAGGCTGCCGATTTCGCCTACGAGCCGACCGTCACGATCTCCCGCGACCCGGACGGCGGCGGCACTCCTTACGAGCCCTTCAACCTGATCGGCACCCGCTTCACCGACAGCTTCCTCGCCACCGCCACCGCCACCGTCTACCAGCTCTCCTATGACGGCATCGAGGGCGGCTCCGCAGTCGTCAGAAAACTCGGTGCCTCCTCCACGGCCAAAAACAAAGTCTGGGTCACGCTCACGGAGGGGACGGACTACACCGTCGACACGGCGCTCGGGCAGATCACCTTTGCGAGCGCGCCGGGCGTCTCCCCTGTGACCGGCGAGGACAACGTCGTCGTCTCCGCCGGCAAGACGATTCCGGAATACGCCGCCATGATCGCCGACTGCCGGGTCTGCACGCTTTTTGGCGCGGAGGGCGCGGAAAACCGCGTCTTCGCCGCCGGGAACCCCGATTACCCGGAGCGGGACTGGTACTCCCAGATGGACAACCCCGCCTACTTCGGTGAGACGTGGTATGCGGATCTCGGCGCCGGAAGCTCGCGGATCATGGGCTACTCGCATGTCGGGAATCTGCTGGCCGTACACCGCGAGAATGCCGAAGGGAACGGCAACGTGATTCTGCGCACCGGAGAGATTTCGGAGGGCGAGGCGGTCTTCCCCGTGACGAATATCCTCAAAGGGCCCGGCGCCGTCTGCACGCGCGGATTCGGAAGCCTCGGCGGGGAGCCTCTGTTCCTGACCGGGGAGGGCATCTATGCGCTGACGGAGAAGGATGCCACCGGCGAAAAATACGCGGAGCGCCGGAGCTTCTACATCGACAAGGCCCTTACCGCCGCCGGGAATCTTGCCGGGGCCTGCGCCTCGGTCTGGAGGAATTTCTTCCTTCTCTCGGTCGGCACGAGGCTCTATCTGCTCGACGGCAGCCAGCGGGACTACGCGAGCGGCGAGCCCTACAGCAACTACCAGTACGAGTGTTACTATTGGGAGAACATTCCGGCCACCGTCGTCTGGGCGGAGGGAGACGGCCTCTTTTTTGGAGGCGCGGACGGGCGGGTCTTCCGCTTCGACCTCGCCGACGCCGACGACGGCACCGACGGCTACTACAAAGACTGCGGCGCCGCCATTGAGGCGCACTGGGATCTGCCGGCGCCGGCGGGAAACGACTTTTATGCGGACAAGGCGCTGTGCTACCTCGCCGTCCAGCTCGAGCCCCACCCGCGTACCTCCGTAAAGGTTGAGGCGAAGGTCCGCGGCGTCTGGAAGACCGTCTGGCAGCAGTCCGCCGTCTTCCGCTATTTCAAGTGGTCCGCCCTCTCGTGGCCCGCCTTCTCGTGGCAAAGCGACGACGGCGCCCGCACCTTCGGCCGGAAGCGCCTGCTCCCGCGGCTCGACAAGATCTCGATCCGCATCGGCAACGCCGTTGCCGGGGAGCCCTTCGGCCTCTACGCGGTCGGCCTCGAATACACGGAATCCGGTAAGCTGAATACCTGACCGCGGTACGGAAAGCCGCTCCTCCGGCTGGGGAAAATGCAAAAGCCGACGGCCGCGCGTAAAAGAAATGCGCCACGGATACAGGCCCCGCAAATTTGCGCCGCCGCACCGGGATGCACAGGACGGAACAAATCCTTCCCCCGGTAAAATTCCCTTTTTACAAAAACGGGCCGCGGCAGATTCCCCTGTTTCCGCCGCTTCCGGACCGTTTTATGCCGTTTTCCTCCGCCGCAGACCGGATACCTTCCCTTCCGGGCGGCAAAGCTTTTGACCCACGCAAAAACAGCATCAAAAAGGAGGCTCTTCCCGTTACGGGAAGAGCCTCCTGCATTTTTTAATTTTTTCAGCCGCAGAGCTTTTTATAAAGCATCCGGTAGACCTTCGCGGAGCGTCGCCAGCTGTTGTCGCAGCGCATGGCGGTGGCGACGGCGGCGAGCCATTTTTCCTTATCGGCATAGAGCGCGGTGCAGCGCCGGACGGCGTCGAACATATCTTGGGCGTTGTAAGACTTAAAA
>Ga0208826_1001748_pt1 | contig 17513 bp, 12 predicted proteins | sample AD_UKC115_MetaG_FD_184451 | JGI IMG/M metagenome (GOLD analysis project Ga0208826, IMG submission 184451) | Active sludge microbial communities of municipal wastewater-treating anaerobic digesters from Hong Kong - AD_UKC115_MetaG (SPAdes)... | ecosystem: Engineered > Bioreactor > Anaerobic >...
CCTCATCACTCCCTCTCCCTGGTCTTTCTTTCTCACGAGAATGGCCATGTCCCGGTACCTATACCCCCGCCCCCTGGCCTCTCGGATCCCCTCCAGGACACGCCCCCCCAAGTACCCGCAACGGCTGTCGGAACCGCCGTTCTCTTCCTCCTCTTCACCGGCCTGGTTCCTCTCTCCCTTCACCTCCGTCTTCGTCTCTATGAAGACGTAACCCTCTCCCCTCTGTTGTTCTCTCCCCGTCTCCTGCTGGACACCTTGAAAGTTCTTCTCCAGGGCTACGGCACTCCCGGGAGAGTTGAGAAAGGCCGCCCAGCCGGTCCTGTCAAGCCCCCAGAAAGAGTTGTTGAACTCGACGATCCGCTCGCCGCTTCGCCAGTTTTTTCCCAGTGTCTTGGTCTGTAGAGACCCTTCTCCCCCTTCCCGGTTTCTCAGGGCGGGAAGGTTGGCCTCCAGTTCCTCCCTCTCCATGAGCTCGGCCCTCCCCCCCCTCCATCGGTAGATGGCCTGTTTCTTGTCACCGACGAAGAAGAGCTCGGCTCTCTCGTCACTGGAGAGCCTCTCGTCAACCATGGGCGAGAGGGCCTGAAACTGCCTCAGGCTTGTGTCCTGGAACTCGTCGAAGTGGAAGAAGCGGTACTTCTCCGCCAGTTTCAGGTAGAGGTAGGGAAAGGCCTGTTCTTGCCAACTTTGGACCCTCTTGGCCAAGACTAGGCTCAACTCGGCTACGTAGAGATCTCTACGGCTCTCCTCCCAGAAGGCTTCGAATCTCTTGGCCATTCTCAGGAAGAGGAGGGCCTTTTGGAGGCTCAACTTGTCCAGGAGAAGGACCAGGCTCTCCTGGGCCGGTCTGTACAAGTTCCAGAACTCCTCTTTCCGGTCATCGGGAGTACTCACCTTGAGAACTTTCAGCGCGTCTTCCTTGGAAGAGTATTTGAAGAAGGCTTTTTTAAGGAGCGCCGTCGTGTCCCTAACCGAAGAGGAAGTCCCGACAAGCTTCAGCAGAAAGGCTCTCAGAGAGTCGTTCTTTTTCAAGAAGCCCAGCTCGTTCAGAACCTCCATCCGCCTGACCAGCGGCACCATTCTCTCCCGAAAGCCAATCCACTCCTCGTCGATCGCCCTCTGAACGGTCTCCGGAGAGTCTTCGGGTTCCTTCAGATCCCCCTGCTGGAGGGAGAAACCGAAGAACCATCCGATAAGCTCGCGGGTACTCTTCTCGGGTGACCAACCCGTAAGCTTCCCCAAAAACAAAGCCTGGAGGAGGAAGGATTCCACCTCCGTCCAACGATCTTCGCACTGGGCGGCAAAGAAGCTCCTGTATGTGGTCTGGAAGGTCCCCTGGGAATCCAGTGAGACCTTGAAGCCCGGAGTGAGCCCCAGCTCAGGGGAGAGGCTCTGGACGAAGGATGTCATGAGGGAGTCGATGGTGGTGACGCGAAAATCCCCCATCCTGCTGAGAATCAACTCGACGATCCCCAAGGCCTTCTTCCTGTCCCTGGCGACATCCACAGGGCCTTGGCTTCCCAAGACCTCCCTAAGCCTCGCCGCGAAGGCGGAGTCGTCTCCCTGAAGGGCCAGCTCCTTGAGGGTCTTCAGAATTCGGTCGGACATCTCCTCGGCGGCTTTGTTGGTAAAGGTGACCGCTAAAAGTGTGGAGAGGGCGGCGTTCGCCTTAGCGGAATCTCTATAGGGATCTTCGGGAAGAACCTTCCAGAGGGATCTGAGAAAACGGTTGGTCAGGGCGTAGGTCTTACCGGAACCGGCGGAGGCCTCGAGGAGGAGCAATTTCTCGTCCATGGTTTTCACCCTCGAAAAACTTTGACGGAAATGAGACCTCCCCTCTGCCGGACTGAGGGCCCGGCCCTTCGGAAGGCCCTACTCTTGGACCTTTACAGGTTCCAGGATGAGGACTCGGTGACAGTTCTCACAGTAGATGACCTTGTCACCCTTTCGAAGATCCATCATGACCTGGGGACGAATCTTGACGAAACACTCCGCGCAGAAGTCCCTGGTCACAACCGAGAGGGGGACCCCTCCGGTCTTCTTCGAAAGGCTCTCATAGATTCTGAGGTTTTCAGGATCAATGAGGGTCCTCAACTCTTTCTTTCGTTGGTTCAGCTCCTTGAGTTGTCCCTCTTTCTCCCCTTTCTCTTGGAGAAAAAGATCTTTCTCTTTCTGCAGAGCCTCGACATCCCGGCGACTCCGTTCCTTCACCTCGCCGATGGTTTCCTGCATCTTGTCGGCATCCAGGAGGAGCTGAATGACACCCTCTTCGGCTTCCTCTTTCCTTTTCTCCTGGATCTCGATCTCGGCCAACTTGGCGGTATACTCCTTGTTGGTCTTGATGGAGTTGAGTTCCCTCTTCTTGTTTTGGATCTCAGCCTTGACGGATTCCACCTTCTTCTCTTGGGCAAGCCGACGCTGCTGGTTTTCCGAGATACTCTGCTGAGCTTGTTCCACCGAATGGGCTCTCTCGAAGATGCGGTCGTCCAAAGCCTTGAGCTGCAGTGGAAGCTCTCTGAGACGTTTATCCAGCTTGACGATCTGCTTCTCCAACTCCTGCAACTTGATCAGCTCTTCGTTTTGGTTGTTCAATACCGTTCTCCTTGAGCAATGGGCCTGACAGGGATCGAACCTGTGACCGACCGGTTATGAGCCGGCTGCTCTGCCAGCTGAGCTACAGGCCCCGACCTCTTATATCAGAATTCCCTCCCACTGTCAACGGAATAGGCCATGGGAGTAGCTTTACAGGCTTTTTCTCCTTTCGTCCCGAAGGGTCGCAAGGACCGTCTGAGGAGAGGTATCTCCCTGCTTGCCGGTTCATCCCAAGGGAAGCGAAGCCCTTAGACCTCTGGAAATACTAAAGCCTCCCGCTCTCTCTTACTTGCCCTTGAGCTTCGCCAGGGTCACTTCGACGGCCTTCTCAAGCTGAGGGTCGCTTCCGGCGACGATCTGGTCAGGAGTCAGGGGAACGCGGTAATCCGGTACGACCCCTCCGTGGGTCTCCAGGTCCTGTCCGCTAAGGGTGTAACAACCCCAATAGGGGATCCGGAAGAACCCCCCGTTAAGGAGGGAGCGTCCGCTGGTGAAGATCAACCACCCATAGGTGGTCTCACCTACCAGGGCACCGAGTTTCAGCTCCTTAAACCCGTTGGCGGTCATCTCCGCGTCCGAGAGGGAGGCTTCGTTGATCAGGAGCGTCACGGGACGGGGGCCGATGGCGTAGGTCGGCTGGGTGACCATCCCGTAATCCCTCATCTTCCAGGTCGAGTAAACCCGTTTGATCAAGGTGTTCAGGACCTGATCATGGACGTTTCCCCCGTTGTTGTAACGAAGGTCAAGGATGATCCCCTCCCTTCCCTCCATCTCCGTCTCCAGCTCCCGGCTGAAACGGAGCCAATCGTCCCAACCCATGTTCTTCATGTGAAGGTAACCGAGACGGCCTTCACTGAGCCTATGAACCCTCTCGCGGCAACCCTCCTCCCAGTCGTTGTAAAGGAGCAGGAGATCTTGAAGAACCGGCCCGGCCTTCACGGCCAAGACCCTCTCCTTTCCGACCCCGTCCCGCAGGGTGACTAGGACTCTCCGCTCCGATCGGCCCAAGAGGTGCTTCTCAGGATCTTCGTTCCCAACGAGGGGCTTCCCGTCAAAGGCGACAACCCACAAGCTCCCCTCCGGGGCCTTTCCCTCCAGGGCCTTGTCCAGTGGACCGTCTTTGAGAATCTGGTCGAGCCTGTAGAGTCCCTTTTCACTATCCCAAAGGAGAGTCGCCCCCATGGCCCCGCTGTTCTCCTCTTCCACAACGGGCGCTGGCGGAGCCGTCACCCTGAGGTGCGAACTGTTAAGAGTCCCCAACATCTCGTTCAGGGTCAGGTAAAAATCCTCCTCTGTCCAACTCGACTCGACCAAGGGTTCGTACTCTTGCCGAACCTTTTCCCAAGAGGTTCCATGAAAGTTCGAATCGTAGTAGAAATCCCGCAGAGTTCTCCAGACTTCGCGAAAAACCTGACGGTATTCCCTCTTCCTCTCGACCTCAAAGGGTAGAGAAAAGGGAACCGGCTTACGGCTTCTGTCGCCTAGGTTGAAACGGATCAGGCCTCCCCTGGAGAGAATCCAGAGCGCCTCTCCCTGGGAATCCCAGCAATAGGAGTCAACGGCAATGTTCGAGGCTAGAGTCTCAACTTTCTCAACCTTGTTGTCAGGCCCGAAAGTCAGCAAACACAGTTCGTCTCCCTCTTTCACGAAGGCAACCCTTTTCCCGTCAGGAGCGGGAAGGGGTAAAGACTCGTTACGGTCCACCGTCGACGTGATTCGAACCCTCTCCTTTTCCGCCCTCTCCGGGGAGAGAGGGAGGGGAATTGCAAAGAGTGGCTCTTTCGAGCCATCCTTCTTCTCCTCTTTCTGAAAGAGTTTCCCTATGAGCTCCTCCGGAAAAACCTCCCTCTCCGGACTCAAGGGAAGAAAAAAGAGATCGCTCTGCCCGCTCCTGTCCGGGAAGGAGTGGCCTTCATAGTTTCCCGCAAAGTAGAGCCGTTTACCGTCGGGAGAGAGAACTGGCTCGGATTCGGAGAAGGGGTTCTTCGTCAGCAGTGTCACCTGCGCGGTGGCCACATCTACGACGGCCAGGTCGCCCTCCCAGTAGGGGGTGAAGGTGTAGTAAATCCGTTTCGAATCCGGAGACCAGCTGTAGTCCGCACCTTGAAGGCCGGAGAGCTGAGCCTCCACGAGGACTCTCTCGTTCTTCGTCTTCAGATCCAGAAGGGTCAGCCTCTTCTTGGCGGCGACGAAAGAGAGGTACCGTCCGTCAGGGGAGATCTTCAGAGTCTGACGTAGGAGGGGGCTCTTGGTCAGCCTCTCCTCCTTTTCGGGCGCCAGAGGGTCCATGGCGAAGAGGTGAACCTCCCCCTCCTTGTCGGAGAGGTAGTAAACCCTCTGGGAATCCCTATCCCACAGGGGATCCTCGGCTCGGCTCCCCCCTTCGGTCAAGGGAGTGACAAGCTTTCCCTCCTTGTCGGAGAGGTAGAGTCGCCCCCTGGCCAGAAGCAGGAGCTTCCTGTTGTCCGGTGAGAGGGAGAAACCGTCCAGCTTCGAGACCTTCGTCCTGAAGAGATCGGGCCCTTTCGTGTCCGAAGGGAGGAGGATGGGAAGAGGCTTGGTCTCTCCGGTGCTCGCATCGTAGAGCCAAAGTTTGTGGTCGTGTTCGAAGACAACCCTGGGTGCCCGAGACGCCGAAGTCACCCAGCGGAGTGTTCCCGAGGTGAAGGAGGTGATCTTCTCTGGTTTGCCTCCCTGGGCGGAGATGCGGAAGAGGTTCTGGCACTCCCCCTTGGGGTGGGCGGAGTAGTAGAGGCTCTTGCCATCAGCGGCCCACGCGGGAAAGAGGTCATTGCCCTGATCCTCCGTCAGCTTCAAGAATGAGCCTTTCTCCTTTCTATAAAGCCACAGGTCGGCGCCGTTGCTCCCCCGATAGCCCTCTCTCCACCAGTAGGCATAGGCCTCTGAGGAGGTGTTGAAGACCAGAGACTTTCCATCCGGGGCCTCCCGCCCCCAAGAGGAAACCATCCAGAACTCTTTCCAGAGAGGCCGGGCCCCTCCTCCTTCGAAAGGAACCCTATAGAGACCGTTCATGTTCTTTCGGTTGGATTGGAAGAGAATCTCCTTTCCGTCGGCGCCCCAGCCTGTCACCAGATCGTCTCCGGAGTGGAAGGTCAGGCGCCGGGGGATTCCCCCCTGAGCGGAGACAACGTAGACGTCATAATTTCCAGACCGTTTCGAAGAGAAGGCGATCCACTCGCCGTCGGGAGAAAAAGCGGCATAACCCTCAAAGGCCTCGTTGTCGGTAACCCTCTGGGCTCTTCCCTCTTCCAGCCCGTAGCTCCAGATATCACCCCGGTAGGTGAAGGCCACTTGCTTCCCGTCCGGAGAGAGGGAAGGGAAGCGAAGGACCTCTCCGAAGAGGGGAAAAGCCAGAAAAAAGGAAAGAAGAAGGGCGAGCACCGACTCTCTCATGGTTTAAACCTCCAAGGGTGTCTATTCTTTTTAAACGTTAATCCACCCCTTTTGTTTCCGCCCATGAGAGGACAAAAGGCCACCGGGGACGGACACCTTCGCCGAAGAACGGGAGGAGTCCATAAGGCGGTTATGCCAGAGGCTCCTCTCCCCTTCCGTAGTGGGAGAGTCGTTTGTCTCTTCCTTCAGGAAAGGGTAAAATGGATGTGAATGATAACAAAGCGTTCCCAGGATCTCCTCCTCTGGATCCCCTCTCTTTTTCTCTTCCTCTTCGGCCTACTCGTTCTCTCCCATGAGGTCAACTCCAAGGGAGGCAACCCTCTGGGCCTCTTCTCCATCGGCTACGAGCGGCTCGAAGGGTTTCTCTCCCTCGTCGATCCGGAGAGTCTCTCCCCCAATCCGAAGCTCCTCTTTCCCAACAGCGATTTCGAGAGGGGGAACTTGGAAAACTGGAGAGCCTCGGGAACCCTTCTGCTGACCCAGCCGGCCTCTTATAGGGCCACCGGCCCTGAGTACCGTCGGGTGACGATCAACCCCCAGGGCCACTACTGGGCAGGCACCCGTGAGGTGGGACGCAGGGGTCTCTCTCCGGGAGAAGAGATCACCGGGGAGCTCCTTTCCCAACCTTTCACCCTGCTCCGCTCCCCTCTGGCCTTCCTGATCGGTGGCGGTGCCTGGGCGGGGAAGACGGAAGTCACCCTGGAGGTTGAGGGGAGAGTCGTGAAGAGGGCCTCTGGTGCAAACAGCGACCGACTCACCTACATCGTCTGGAATGTGGAGAGGTGGAGAGGAAAGAGCGCGGTCATCCGAATCGCCGACAACGCCCGGGGGAAGAACACCTATTTTGGCCATCTCTGCGCCGATTTCTTCCACTACCCCTCGGTTCCCCTCCGAAGTTCGCCGCTCCTCAAAAGCCGTCTCATCGTAAGAGGCTCCGGCTACGACGGCCAGTTCTTCTACTTCATAGCCCAGGACCCTTGGTTGAAACGCTTCAGAGACGACCCAACCCGCTACCGCCTCTTCCTGGACGATCCGGCTTACCGGTACGGACGAATCGGTTACCCTCTGCTCCTGAACATCCTCTCCTGCGGAAATCCCCGAAATATCCCCCGAAGCGCTCTCTTCCTCATTCTTCTCTCTCTTCCCGCCCTGGCCCTCTCTACCTCTCTGATACTCAAAGATTCCGGCGCATCTCCCCTCTGGGCGCTGCTTCTGCTTTTCGTCCCCGCCCTTCCCTCCTCCCTGGGCCATCTGCTTCCGGAACCCTTGGCAGCCGCGCTCATGGTGGGAGGGCTTCTCTTCCACCGACGGGAACAACCTCTGAAAGCCTCTCTTCTCTGGGCTCTCTCGGGACTGGTACGGGAGACGACCCTCCTGCTCCCTTTGGCCTTTGTCGTGGAGGCTCTCTGGAAAAAGAGGTTTAAAGGGGCCTTTCAAACGGCCTTGTCGGCACTTCCCCTCCTCCTTTGGAGACTCTACCTGCTGGTCCGACTCTTTCCTGACCAAGCCTGGAGGTCCCTTCTCCCCAAGGGGGGAATCCTGGACATCCCCTTCAAGGGGATTCTAGAGACACTCAAGGCACCTGCCCAAGGGAGCTCTCTCTCTGTCACGGTTGGAGCCCTCCTCCTCACACTCCTCCTTCTCTTCGCCTCCGTCTTTTTCCTTAGGCATCGAGACGGTTTCTCCGGAGCGCTCCTCCTCTACTCTCTGTTAGCGCTCTCCCTGAGCTCAAGGTTTGTCTGGATCGATCCAAGCAACGTCCGCCGTACGACCTTCGAACTCTTCGTTCTTCTCCTCCCCGCGGCACTGGACTCCTCCAAGACCCTCAGGCTTCTCCTCTTCCCTATCGCGCTGCTCACGGGTCTCTTCCTCTTTCCTCTCTGAACCCCTTTCCCTCTCATTGTCGAGATGGTATCCTTCCCCCTATGAAGAGTCTTTCCGACTCCTGGGTTGACACCCTTTTAAACTGGTTCAGAGAGGTTCGCCACCCCTACCCTTGGAGAGAGGGCAGATCGCCTTACCGGGTTTGGGTCTCCGAGGTCATGCTCCAGCAAACCGTCGCGGCCACCGTAGAGGAGCGCTTCCGTCGCTGGATGGAACGCTTCCCCGACGTTGAGAGCCTCGCGTCGGCGTCGGAAGAAGAGGTCTTGCGGATGTGGGAGGGCCTCGGATACTACAACCGGGCCAGAAACCTCCATAAAAGCGCCAAGATTCTGGCCGACCAAGGTTTTCCCGAGAGTTCCCAAGGGTGGCGGTCGCTTCCCGGCGTGGGCCCCTACACGGCCGCCGCCATTGGCAGCCTCGTCTTACGAGAACCCTCTCCCGTCATGGACGCCAATGTTCTCCGCTTTCTCCGCCGTTTTTGTCAGAAGGGAACTTCCGGAGAGGAGCTCCTCCAAAGTGTGATCCCCAGGGAGAACCCCGGAGAGTTCAACGAAGCCCTCATGGAGTTAGGGCAACAGATCTGCCGCCCTAGAACCCCCCTCTGTCAAGAGTGTCCTCTCAAGAGCCTCTGTCGCTTCTTCCGCGGCGGCGAAACAGAACCTCCCCCTCAGCCCAGGAAAGTAACGATGAAGGAGAGCTGGGTCCTGATGGCTTTGCTACAAGGCTCCCTCCTCATGGAGAAGACCCTTAAGGGACGCTTTCACGGCCTCTGGCGCCCCCCTATACTCCCCAAGAGGGGAACCCTTCCCCCTGTCGAAGAGATGGGGGAGCTCTTTCCAGGAGGGTTCAAGGATCTTCGCCCACTCCCGCCGAGAGAACACCTCTACACCCGCTATCGAGAACTCCTCTTCCCTCTTCTCTTTTTCGTCCAGGAAGCAGGCTCTTTTCAGGCCTTCTCCCAAGAGAGGCTGAAGGAGCTTCCCATGCCGACCGTCTACAGACGTCTGGTCGACGAGACTCTCTTCCCCTGAAAAGCTCATAGATTGGATCAAAGTGAGGGGGCTGGCCGATCCGAGTTCATGCTGGTTCAGATCCAGGCAGAGAGCATCGGGGGAGATGAACGGATACGACACTACCGACGGCCGGACTAGAGGGATGAGACCTCCGTGGAGGAGTTTTCCGTTGCCGAGTCTGTCGACAACACTCTCCTCCACTACGACGGAGAGATCGCCGAAGGCGAACAGGGTGTCTACCGAATGGAAGCCAACGTTAACGTCCCTCCAGTGAGCCTCTCGGCAGAAGAGCGTTACTGAGCCGCTGGAAAGAGGCGCTTTGACAACTCCACCCTTCCTCCCCTATAATGAAAGATAGTCCAGCCCCAAGAGAGGGTTTTCAGGAGGAGAAGATGGAGAACACCTTAGAGGAAATCCGCACTCTCGCTCAGAAAAAGCGGGCTGTCATTCTCGCCCACAACTACCAGGTCCGAGAGGTCCAAGAGATCGCGGACTTTGTTGGAGACTCCTTGGAGCTCTCTCGCAAGGCGAAGACCACGGACGCCGAGATCATCGTCTTCGCCGGTGTCCGCTTCATGGCAGAGACGGCCAAGATTCTCAACCCCGAGAAGAAGGTCCTCCTCCCCCGCTCCGAGGCGGGCTGCCAGATGGCGGAAATGGTCAACGCCGAAGCGGTTCGGCGTCTCAGAAAGGAGTATCCTGACGCCGCCTTTGTCGCCTACGTCAATACCGACGCCGAGGTGAAGGCGGAAGTCGATGTCTGTTGCACCTCTTCCAACGCCGTCAGGGTCGTCGCCGCACAACCTAACAAGAGGATCGTCTTCCTTCCTGATCGCAACCTGGCCTCTTGGGTCGCCCGCCAGCTTCCTGAGAAAGAGATCATACCCTACGACGGCTACTGCTACGTTCACAACCGTTTCAACGTCGAAGAGGTACGACTCGCCAGGGAGAGGCACCCGGAGGCGGAGATACTTGTCCATCCGGAAGTTCCGGCCCCTGTCTCCCTCTTAGCCGACAAGGTGCTCTCCACGTCGGGAATGCTTGAATACGCGCGAACCTCCCCCAAGAGCCGCTTCATCATCGGCACGGAAGAGGGGATTCTCGTCCGCCTCCTGAAGGAGAATCCGAAGAAGGCCTTCTTCCTCTTAGGTTCCGTCAAAGTCTGCGCCAACATGAAACGAACCTCCCTGAAGGATATTCTCATCTCCCTCAAAGAGGAACGCCATGCCGTTGAACTCCCCGAGGAGCTGAGAAAGAGGGCGAGCCTCGCCTTGGAAAAGATGATATCCCTCTGACCTCCTAGGGTTCTCTCGATTTCGATAGCAAACCTAGAGAGTCCCTTCGCTTCGGATAGGGGCGGCTCCCTTTCAGATCACTCTCGACAGGACTTTCCGCTCCTTGGAGCTCCGAATTTCCCTGCAGGAAGGAACCTTTTCCCCAAGATTCCGTATCTCTCCTATTCCACCCTCTTCAACTCTTCATATCTCGTAAAGGCGACTTCGATTCCAGGAGGAGAAGGATGATCAGAAGGTTCTCTTTGCGAACAACCGTTTTTTTCTTGCTTTTCTCCTTAGCCGTACCCTTTCTTGCGGCTTCCGCCCAAGAACCCGGATTGATTCCCAGGGAGCTTCTCTTCGGCAACCCTGTTCGGTCGTCCCCACAGATCTCTCCCGACGGGACGCGCCTCTCCTATCTGGCCCCATCGGAGAAGGGAGTCCTCAACATCTGGGTTCGCACCATCGGCAAGAGCGACGATCGGCAAGTCAGCAACGACACCCACCGGGGAATCAAATTCTACCGCTGGGCGATGGACGGCCAAAAAATCTTCTACTTTCAGGATCTCAACGGCGACGAGAATGACCACGTCTACTCCGTGGACCTCCAGAACAGCACGGTCCGTGACCTGACCCCCTTTCAGGGGATCAAGGCGGAAGAGATCCTTCTCAGCCGAAACCACCCGAAAGAGATGCTGGTCTCTCTCAACCTTCGAAACCGGTCCCTCTTCGATGTCTACAGAGTCGACCTGGAGAGCGGGGCCATCCTTTTGGACACGCAAAACCCTGGGAATGTTCTGAGCTGGTTCGCCGACAGGGAGTTGAAGGTTCGGGGCGCCATGGCGCAGGACACCAAGGACGGGTCTACGAGTTTGTTGGTTCGAGACGACGAGAAGAGCTCCTGGCGGGAGCTCATGCGTTGGCCCTTCGGAGATGAAGGCAACGTCGTCTCCTTTACCCTCGACGGAAAGGCTCTCTACCTGGAGACCTCTCTGGGCGCAGACACAACGCGTCTGGTCAAGGTTGACATCGCCTCAGGAAGAGAGCTGGAAACCATCGCCGGCGACCCCAAGGCCGACATGGGAGCCGTCCTGCTCAACCCCGACGACTATACCGTCGAGGCGGTCTCTTTCAACTACCTCCGCAACGGTTGGAAAATTTTAAGTTCCAAGGTCAGAGAGGACTTCGCCAACTTGTCGCTTCTCGGTGATGGGGAGTTCTCCGTCACCGGCAGGGACAACACCGATAAACAGTGGATCGTCACCTACCGCAGAGACGATGCCCCCTTAGCATGGTACCTCTACGACCGGAAGAAGAAGAGTGAGCTCCTCTTCCTCAGCCAACCGGAACTCTTAAAGCACAAGCTCTCCAAGATGACCCCGGTAGTCATCAAGTCCAGAGACGGTCTCCCCTTGGTCAGTTATTTGACCGTACCCGCCGCTTTCGAAGGGAAGAGAGGATTGCCTCTGGTCCTCTTTGTTCACGGCGGCCCCTGGGGAAGGGATGTCTGGGGCTACAGCCCCAACGTTCAGTGGCTCGCCGACCGAGGCTACGCGGTTCTCCAGGTGAACTTCCGGAGTTCCACAGGCTTCGGCAAGAAGTTTCTCAACGCCGGAAACGGGGAATGGGGAGTCGGTTCCATGCAACACGACCTGACCGACGCCGTTCAATGGGCCCTATCCAAGGGAATCGCCGACCCCAAGAAAATCTGCATATTCGGCGGCTCCTACGGTGGGTACGCCACACTGGCGGGCCTGGCCTTCACCCCCTCTCTCTACTCTTGCGGCGTCGACCTCGTCGGACCCTCGAACATCTCTACCCTGCTTCAAGCCATTCCTCCCTACTGGGCACCCATGAAGAAGCAGATGGTTCTGCGAATCGGCGATGTAGAGAATGACGAAGCTTTGAACAAGAGGATCTCCCCCCTCTTTCACGCTCAGAACATCCGTGTTCCCCTGCTCATAGGCCAAGGGGCCAACGACCCCCGCGTCAACATCCGTGAAGCGGATCAGATGGTTCAGGCCATGAGGGCCAAAGGGCTGGAGGTGGCTTACTACGTCTACACCGACGAAGGCCACGGTTTCAGCCGTCCCAGCAACAAGTTGGACTTCTACGGCCGGGTTGAGGAGTTTCTTGCCAAGAACCTCGGAGGAAGGGCCGAACCCTGGAAGAAGATCGAAGGAAGCTCTGTGGAAGTTCGTTAAACTTTTAATCGGCCGGGGGAGCGGGACCTTTCTCTCCCCCGGGTCCTCCCCTCATAGGGCTAGAAACGCCTGAGCAGGGGGAAGGGCCCTTGAACACCCCAGAATTCCCTCTCCGCCGCGAGAATAGGTCTAAGGAGGGGCTCCTCTCTCCGCTTCTCCTCCCTGCGCAAACGGTAAAGGTATCGTGGGACCAAGCCCTTTCGTCCGAGTTGAAGCCACCTGATCAGGGCCTTCCTTCTCAGGAGAGGTTCAGCGTAAGTGTTGGACATGAGGGCATAGGCTTCGGACAGGGAGTAAAGAAGCCCGTCCTGCCTTTTCGCGAGGGTCCGGTTTTCAGGGCGAAGGCGGAAGATGAGCCGTGGGACGAGGGCCAGAATGGCCCAGACCGATAAGCCCTGAAAGAGAAGGGAGAAAGAGCCCATCAGCGCTTCCCCTCTCCATTGGGAGAGAGCCACGGCGACACCTCCCAGGAGACGTCCCCCCTTTTCCAGGAAAAAGAGGGCATGGAGGGATGCGACCTCTTCTCTATGGAGAAAGCCTCCCCCTCCCTTGGCGAGTCTCCTGAGGGAGAGTATCGCCTCCAGTGTCCCTTTGATGGAGCTAAAGACCATGACCGTCCCGAGGAGAAGAAAAAGAGAACCGATCAACCGGACCCCCTTCGGGGGAGAGAGAATCTCTTTTAGAAGCTCCCCGTCGACGATGCCTCGGCCGAGAACTCCCCGAGAGAAGAGGGGGTCTCGACTCGGACGGGCCGCAAGCTCCAGCAGTTTGTACGCCTCCTGGGCCGAGAGAGAGGGGTTTTCAACGGCCACCCGTCCGGCCAGGGCCATGACCAAGGGGGCGGCGAAAGAGGTTCCCCGTGCGTTGTACCATCCCTTTCTATCGAAGATTCGGCTCCAGCCAGGAGCGGCCAAATCAACATGCTTTCCGTAGTTGGAATACCCTGTCTTGAAGCCGCTCTCCTCGCCTACAGCGGCGACGGCCTTGACCTCTGGGTAGGCGGAGGGGTAAAAAGGCTTGTCGGTATTGTCGTTTCCCACGGCTCCGATCACGACAACCCCCTTTTTCTCCAGTGTCGCGAGGCGCTCCCGCTCCTGATTATCGGCAAGATAGGATCCAAAGCTGAGGTTCAGAAAGACCCGATGGTCAGGATGGATTCTCTTGTACTCAAGGACATCGTCCAACCGGAGGAAGAAGAGTCTAGGGTCGTACTCCCCGGGAAGGTTCCCAAAGGTGAGAGTCTGGACACGGCATCGAGGGCAAAACTTAGCGGCCACCGAGGCGACAAGATCGCCATGGGAGGGTTGGCCGGCTACCCACTCCCCTTTCGGTTCAAGGACAAAGAGCATGACATCGCTCTTCTGAGAGGGGGAACAAGAGGCGAGGAGGAGAAGCGAGAGGAGAAGAGGAACCCGACCGATCCAGGCCGGCATTCCTTCACTCTTCCTGATCGGGATTTGGCTTCTTTCGGCGGGGATTCACCTTGATAAGACCGATGGCCACAGGCACGGGAAGAAGGTACCAAGGTGTAGCCCCCAGAATGAGCAGAAGGGGAAAGGGAAAACGGTCGACAAAGAGCGGCTTGATCGTCTCGTTTTCCTCCCGGGCGCGTTTCCGGCGGGCAAAGCTGTAAAGAACCAGGGCGGCGAAGAGAACTCCGGCAAAAAGGGCTCTCCAGAGAGCCTTGATCACGTCAACCATATCGGGAATCACCTCAAAGGATCCTTGATGATACCGCCAAGCCACGGCTTTGTCAAAGTCCCAAGGGCCGCTCCGAGAGGAAGAACCGGTCAACCCCTTAACAGAAGGGAGCCCCCTCCCTATTGGATCCCCGAAGGGGTATAATCTCCGATGACAGAGTACCGAGACTCACCGGCAGCCGAATTTTGGGAGTCTTTTTTCTCCTATGTCCAACGTTTTCCCTTCCCAGCGGAAGAGGTCAGGGAGGCGGCTACCCTTAAGGTCGACCATACCCTGAGGGTCGCCGACTCCTCCCTCGCCATCGCTCAGGAGCTCTCGCTCCCGCCGAGGGAGCTTCTGCTCGTCGAAACCAGCGCTATCTTTCACGACCTGGGGAGGTTTCCCCAACTCCACCGTTACAACACCTTTCGGGATTCCCTCTCCCAAGACCACGCCCTCCTAGGGTACAGGGCCCTCAAGAGAGAAGATTTCCTCAAAGGGCTTATGCCGGAGGAGAAGAACGGAATCTACCAGGCCGTTCTCCTCCACAACCGCCTCTCGATTCCCGAAGCGGTTCCGGAGAGGGTGAAGATACTCCGGGACGCCGACAAGCTGGATGTTCTCGGAGTCCTGGTTGAACTCTACCTCTCCCCGGCGAAGAACCCCCTGGTTGCCCTTGAGCTCCCCGAGAACCCCGGATACAACCCCGCCCTTCTTGCAGGGTTCAGGGAGCACCATAGTTCTTCCTTCCAGAACCTCACCTGCCTGAACGACCTTCGCCTGGGCCACCTCTCCTGGGTCTTCGACATTTCCTACCCCTGGACTCTCAGGGAGATCCTTCGCCGAGAGTACCTAGAGACGCTTCTCTCCCTCCTTCCGAAGGACAGGGGGACCCAGGAGGCGCGAGAAGCTGTCGACACCGAGCTGATCCGGCGTCTCGGGATCGGTTTAAAGGAGAGCAGACCATGAGGGAATTCTTTGAACGGGCAAGCCTCTGGTGTCAGGACCGTCCCCGTATCCTGAGGGCGGCTCTCTGGCTCTATTTCCTTTGGGCCTTGGTTCACCATGTACAGGATCCTCTCTACCAGAGCCTCTTTAAACCCATCAACCTGGGAATCCACGAACTCGGCCACATCCTCTTCATCCCCTTCGGCATGACCCTGGAGATCTTTGCCGGTTCCTTCGTCCAATGCGTCGCGCCCCTGATCGCCCTTCTCCTCTTCCTTCGCCAGGAAGACTACTTCGCCATCTCCGTGGCCATAGGATGGTTCTCCACAAACCTCTACGATGTCGCCACCTACCTGGGCGACGCCCGGGCCCAGGAGCTTCCGCTGGTCTCCCCCTTCGCCGGCGAGCCCCTCCACGACTGGAACTACCTGCTCGGCAAGTGGCACCTTCTGGACCAAGACCAGGCCATCGCCTCGGGTATCCGCTTCTTCGCTTTCCTCTCCATGGCGGCGGCTCTCCTTTTCGGTGCCTGGTTGCTCTACGAGATGTCCCGCAAGCGTCCCCAACAGCCTCAGGGGCGCTCCTTCTACCGATGAGGGTTGACCCCACCCTCCCGACCGGGGTACTCTAAGGGATGAAGACCCCTATCCTCTACCTACACGGCTTCGCTTCGGGCCCTCTCTCCAAGAAGGCGCTTTTCTTCAAGGATCTCTGCGATCGGGATGGGCGGACGATCCTCATTCCCGACCTGAACCTCCCGGATTTCCATACCCTCACGATCACAAGAACCCTGGATACGTTGACCCAACAGGCGGCCCTCCTCCCCTCCCCGCCGGTCATCGTCGGATCGAGCCTGGGAGCCTACATGGCCACCCTTCTCACCGCTCAACACCGTTTTCCCGTGTCTGGTCTCTTCCTCATGGCCCCGGCCTTCGCCTTCACGAATCTCCTGGACAGACTCTACAAAGAGGAACTCCTTCGGTGGAGAAGGGAGGGAGAGTTTACCATCGACCACCCCGGCTACGGAAAGTCTCTTCCCCTGGCCTACGACTTCTACCTCGACGCTCAACGTTTTCCCCCTTTCCCGGAGACAGGAGACACCCTTTGCCGAATCGTCCAGGGCCGCCTGGACAAGGTTGTCCTCCCCGAGAACTCCCTTCTCTTCACCAAGGGGAACCCCTCCCGGGAGATCTTTCTCTTCGACGATGACCATGGCCTCCTCAACTCCCTGGAACCTATAGGCTCGCTCTTTCAGGGTTTCCTCTCGCTCCTGGACAAAAAATGAGCGCCTTCCTCGGTCCTCTGGATATTCACGCCCAGAGAATCGACAACTATGGAGACGCGGGATGGAGCTGGAGACTGGCTCGGGAATTCGCCTACCGCAAGACGGCAACCACCGTCCGTTTCTTCTTCGATGACCTGAGCTTGCTGAACCGGATGGAGCTCTCCCTATCGCCGGAGTTAACCCATCAGCGCGTGGAAGGAGTGGAGGTTTACGACATCAACCGCTTGACCGAAGAGGAGGCCGCCTCCATGGAGCGCCCCGATCTCCTTCTGGAGATCTTCGGAACAACACCCCCGGAGCGCCTCCACCCCTACCTCCTCCTTCCCGCCAAGCTCAGAATCCAGATGGAGTACCTTTCCGCAGAGCCTTGGGCGGTCGAATCCCACCTCCTCCCCTCGCCCCTGGGCTGGGGACCTGCGAGGTACTTCTACTTCTCGGGATTCTCTCCTGAAAGCGGCGGGATTCTCCTGGATTCACGCCTGGACGAGGACGCCAGAGAGATGAAGGCTGATTCTGAAGGAGCCCTGGCGAGGTTTCTCCATCCCTTCGGCCTCACCTCCCCACCCGACGGCAACCCCCTCAAGGTTTTCTTCTTCCCCTACGGGGGGCGCTACACGGGCCTGATCGAGGCCCTCAAGAGGTACAAACGACCGGTCCTCCTCTTCCTCCTTGGCAGGGAGTCCCTGCTCTCCCTGGAGGAGGAGTTCGGCTCCCCTCTCCTCCCCGGAGAGATTCGACGGCAAGGCTCCCTCACCCTTCTCCCCTTCCCTTTCCTCCCTCAGAGAGAGTTTGACCGTCTCATGGCCCTCAGCGACCTTCTCTTCGTGCGGGGGGAGGACTCTCTGGCCCGAGCGGTTCAGCTCGGCAAGCCCTTCCTCTGGCAGGCCTACCGCCAGGAAAACGACTACCAGCTCGTGAAGGTTGAGGCGTTCCTGAAACACTGGAGCTCCCTGGCCCCTCCGGGAGCTCTTGAGTCTTTCCTCCCCCTATGGTATCATTACAACCGGAAATTCGAGAATGAGGGTGCTTTGAGTGCCGAAGAAGGGGATATCCTTTTGGAATCCCTGGAAGAGTTGAGCTCGGCGGTGAAATTCCTCTCCCACAGCGTTCGGTCGAAGGCCGACCTGGTTGAGAAATTCACCCAAGCCCTCGAGAATCTTTCTAAAGGAGTGACGTTTCAATATGAAGGAAGCGCAGGACCTAAGAGCAGGAAACACGG
>Ga0208826_1001749_pt1 | contig 17502 bp, 23 predicted proteins | sample AD_UKC115_MetaG_FD_184451 | JGI IMG/M metagenome (GOLD analysis project Ga0208826, IMG submission 184451) | Active sludge microbial communities of municipal wastewater-treating anaerobic digesters from Hong Kong - AD_UKC115_MetaG (SPAdes)... | ecosystem: Engineered > Bioreactor > Anaerobic >...
TCTTTCGCTTCCAACGCCGTTACCCGCGCTTCTGTTTCCTGCAACGCTGTGAAAATAGTTGCCAAATTTCCTTTATCAATCGTGCCTACAGACGGAGTAATCTTTTCGATCGTACCGGAGTAAGTAATCTTTACCTCTTTAATATTCGATGCAAATGAAGTATTACCTACGCGAATACTGACCTTATCGCCTAAATCCCAATCTGTTTTATACTGCATTCGGTCGACATCAATAATGTCAAGTTCATAACCGTCGGTCGCCGCTGAATCGGTTAGTTTTGCGGTTGCTTCATCCTCATTTATTTGCGCCGGAGTGCGCGGGTCTTCATCATCCTGCTCAGTAGATACGCCGGAGTCCAAAAATTGTTCGGTTCGCCCCCATTTGGTGACAGAAGCCGAATCCGTAACAACAGACATAAGCCGGTCAACGCCTTCGCCTTCACCGCCAGCAACGATGACATTTCCCGAAGGCGCGGTACGTTTGCGTTTCCAGCCTTTCAGATTGCCAAAATCGCGGCTAAAAATAACCGTAGTTGACTTATCTGAAGGCTCGTAAACTTGCGCTTCGGCGTTGCCGGTTGAGCCGTCCCAAACGATACGAACGCCTAAATCGGAGGTATTCGCAATGGCAATAATGAAATCCCACAATACTTCAAATCGCCCTTTGTAAGTTGCCGAATCGCCAAGATTAGATAAAGCGTCAATGACCAAATTTGGTACTTTACGGTCAGCATGAGCGCCTGATCCAGCGTGCTTATCAATATAAGTCAGAATCGCATTTCCGGCATGATCGGTTATGGTATGGAAATCCGCTGTTGTGAACGATAAATTGACAGGATCAGGATAAATTATTCGACGTTGTAGCATGCCGGTATCTTCCAGCCCTTCCACACTCCACGTAATTAACGCACTTTCGGGGTAGCTTTCGTCCGCCTCCTCTGTTATGTTCGTTATATAGCCGCTCAGTAGTACAACGCCGTTTCTGTAAACAATAATTCCTTCATTCTCGGAGAACGGACAAAGCGAAGAACCGCGCGAAGATAAAGACCATTTTCCAATTTCGTTGAAGCGCAAAACAGCCTCAAACGTTGTGTACTCTTCTATTAAAGTACCGCGCTTGCCTGCTGTTGTCCGTTTGTAAATTTCGTATTGTGCCATTATGCGCTCAAATAACGTTTCTGAAATGCAAAATTCACGGATGTATTCGCCGTTGTGTCGGTGTAAGTAATCTCGATCACATTCAATCCTGGATTAATTGGGAAAACCAGCGTAGACCCCAGAGCCATCGAGCTGGTAATATCTTCGTCCCCCTGCCCATACTGAGCCAAAATGATTGATCGCAATCTATCCCTGCAATCAATCGTTAACACTTCTTCGTCGGCCAGCTCAAACGCCGAATCCATCGCAAGTGTTTTGCCAGTTGTGACATTATAAAGACTGATGGTTTTCGCCGGCCCAACAATCGTAATGACCGGATAGCAAACTTGCCCCGTGTTGTTGATGTTCAAAACTGCGGTATTCGCACCGCCTTGTAAGTAGATATCTCCGAAATAAACATCGCCCAAATAAAGCCCATGCTGCTCAGTATCGGAGAAAATAAATTCGGTAAAATCCTCGTCATAGAAAAACGGATCAGAAGCATGAAAACGAAGAACAAATTTGTGGAATTTTGTATATTGTTCGACAATTTCATCAATCCCGCCAGCGTAAATACAATTAAGATATACGAAAGAGCCATCCGAACGCGATAATTTCAGTTTCCCCCATACTGAGCCCGTGCCGTACTCGAAAATTTTGTTGATCAGGTTATGAAAAACTGAATCACGCTGTGCTTCTGAGCCGCCTACAACTACCATGTTGATCGAAACATCCCGTGCATTGATTTTTACGCCGATGGTTGCGATGTGCCCGTCTGCTGATTCTTCGTCAATGTAAGTAACCAACGGAGCTTCAAATCCGGTTCGTCCCCAAAGTTCGATTAAGTCCTTTGTCGTTTCATAATTACAAAGACTGATTTCTTCGTTTTTGGAATTGATAAAACTGATTGCATTATGCGCCAAGGAACACCGCCTCGTTTACGGCCTGCTTTACTTCCGATCTTACAATATCTTTTATGTAAGATTCGCCGTAGTTATTCCCGTTTATGTTTACGATCAAAGTTCTATTGCGCGAATTTTCGCCAAACGCTTCATCGTTGGGGATGATCCAGCCTGAACGGCGCGGAGTGAACAATTCTGCACCTTGTTCGCCGACAACGTAAGTTTCTCCCGCCTTTACTGCGCCACCGTCAGCCTTCCAGCGGTCACTTGTTCCTTGACCTGGTGCAGCGCGATAATAATTTCCGCTGTTGAGCGCTTCCATCGCGGCAATCAAATTCCAGATTGCTATTGCCGCTGCATTTGCATCACTTGCCAACCCCGAACATTTCGCCGCGGATACTTCAACCGCTCCTTGGAATATGCCTGCTGGCTCAACGATATTTCGAAAAGCGTTCGTTAATTCGCCATTGATACGCTCGACGACGAACGCCATCTTTTCGTAAATATCCGATAAAACGCCGAATATTGCGCCAAGCGAGTTATAGATAGAATTTCCGCCGAGGTAGATTAGCTCATTGAAGGCCGTCAAACATCCGGTAAAATCGCCGTCTAAATAGGCTTGAAAGTCTTGTAGCGTTGTCGTCATTGTGCCGGATAAATACGTAGCGATGGAAGTCAGATAAAAGCTGATCCCTGACACATTGCCGAGCAGCGCGACCGTATAAACAAGCGAAATATTGAGTAAATCCAGTTGTGTTTTGAACTCAGTTATTGCTGTTGTCAAAGCAGAAAATCCGCCGGTCGCCCCTGCCGCCGCTGGTTGAGTCCCCGCTGCCGGTTGTGTTCCTGTTTCAACTGCCGGAGCTTCAACGCCGCCGCCGGTAATTGACGCTAAAATAGTCTGAATATTTGTCGCTGTTGTCTGAAACGCCGTTTCCATTTGTAGAAGTAACAATTTGACTGTGTCGTTTGAAGTGGTCAACCAACTTTTGATCGAAGTATGAATCGCCAGCATCATGTCAGGAACAATAGAATTGCCAACAAGTTCATTACTCAACCAATTAAATTTGCCTGTGACTGTTTGATTGAATGTATCAATAGAAGCCGTAGTTTCGCCATTATTTAATTTTGAAAATTCAGTGTTAATTCCCCCAACAACAGAACCTACACTTTTAAGAATAGTCCCTTCGGGAGAGAAAGTTTTAACCCACGGCTCGGTATTAGGAGAGGGCACCTCAATATCTTTGACTTTTTGAAGCCCAGTGCTCAAATTATTCTGAATCTTATTTGTCACAGGAGCCACATCTATATATTTAGATTGAACTTCTGTAGTCCCCATATCAAAACCGCCTGGAACACCTTGAAAATAGGTTTTGACAGAAGATTGAACTTTATTCCATAATTTAGTAATCCAAAGATCATCGTCTTTTGGGCGAATATCCATTGTAGGGACAAATTTTACATATGGTTGATAAATTGTAAAATCAGATTGTTTTGTAGATTTTTTTATAACTTTTGATTGAATCGGATCACCTTGCACCCAATCGGCAAATGCAGGATCGGAAGTATCCACGTCTGGAGTATTGAAACTTAGCTTTACACCTTTTAATGATTCACTGACTTTTTCACCCCATGATTTTATAACACCGGAAATGCCATCCTTCTCGAATGCGGCTTTTGTTTCGCTCAAAAAGTTTGTAACAGCTGTTTTTATTCCGAGAAAATCATTATCCCATGCAGATTTCACAATTAGAAATGCACCAGCGAGTAGCGCGATTTTACCCAGTAAGCCGCCACCGCCGATTAAAGATGTTATTATGCCTATTGGAGTCTTAAGCAGCAACATCGCAACACCGACTTTTCCTAACGTTCCGGCTAATTCAGGATTGTCCAAAACCCATTGACCAATTGCTTTCCCGACAGGTACGACTTCGTCTTTGATCCCTTTCAATGCTTTGCCAAATTTCGTAATGTTTTTTTGTGTATCTTCCGGAAACAGATTCAGCATATTGGTTTTTAAATTATCAAGTGCCGCAGTCCATCCCAAATCATTTAAATCTTTTCCGAATTGGGCGATAACATCTGTAGCCGGCTTAAACCATGTGGCGATTTTGTCGCCAATTTTCTTGAATCCGCCATCGCCCAATGTCTTTGCCAACCACTCCAAAACAGGCGAAAATGCCTTCGCGAACGAGTCACCCAACGGCTTAAACAAATCAACCTTCGCCCAATACCCGATGTCTTTTAGCGTGCTGGACATTCCGCGAAACGTCCCAGACATTTCCTTTACTGAGCCCGAATAATTTTCAGCGGCGTATCTTGACAAAGCCCCATAAAAGTCATCAGCAGTTACTTTGCCAGATTCCATTGCGGCATTAAAATCATCCGTGTTTTTGATAACTACGCCAGTTGATTCGCTCATTTTTGCAAATACATCATTCAGCTTATCCAGCCCAAAACGATTATTGGCAAATTGTCGTAAATCTTGTTGTGTAATTTTTCCAGTCGAACCAACTTGACCTATTGCAATCGATAAACCTGAAAATTCTGCTTCGGATAGTGATAAACCTGCGCCTAAATTAAGGAGTGCTTCAGTTGTCTTTTTCGCTGTTTCTATGCTTTGTCCCATAGACGCATTAAATTGAAACGCTCGCGTTACTGTTGCGTTCGTAAATGGGCTCTGTATGGACAGATCGCGGATGTAATCAGTCAATTTAGCGGTTTGCTTTGACGCTTGTTTTGACGCATCTGCATAGCTTAGCGTTCCATCAGATGCCTTCACCAGTTCGGTTGTAACCAAACTTTTTAAAGACGCTTCTAACTGCTGCGCATCGGCAACGGCATTAAATGAGGATTTGCCAAAGTTTATAACGCTATTGGTAACTGTTTTGATCCCTGATACAACTGCGCTGCCGACAGCCGTACCAATGGCAATATTTTTGATTGATCCCGAAAAGCCTTTGAGAGATTTTTCGGCGCTGTCAATTCCAGAGCTAAAACCGGAGGTATGTAATGTTAATTTTGCGGCAAGTGTCCCAACATTTGTTTCAGCCATTTTTTACCTCCATTTCGTCAAGTTTTTTAAATATTTTGTCATCCGGTTGTGCCTCAGTGGCGGGGCATAAGAAGCTCATAAACTTTTCCGGCTTGATTGCCTTTTTCCCCTTGCCGCGGTTCATGTTATAGATCAGTGACATAAAATAGGCTATCATTTGTTCCATACGATCAACCTGAAACGGTTCCCGTTTATAAAATGCTTGCCACTCTGTTATCTGCGCACTTGTCATTTCCCGCGTCATCGCGTCTACGTTCGCATAGCCGAGTTGAGCGGCCAGCCTCATCAGGAAAAGCCGCTCTGGATTCTCTTTTAGTTTTTTTCGGCGCTCTCAGTGTCGGATTCGGTGTCCGGCTTAAATCCCGAAATTTCCAGCACCTTCTCGCCGATTTTCTTCGTGATGGCCGAATTGCGCATTTTCAGCATTTCCAAGTGCTGCTTCTCGTCAAAGATCGGTTTTCCATCTTCATCCACGGCAGACATAATAATCATCTGCTCATAAAGTCCGTCGCCCGTTATCTTGTTCTTTTGCGCTCGTGCGGTAATAATCGTTCTTTGAGCGCCGGATAGGCTCCGAAGTCTCAGCGTTCCGCCCCATTCTGGAACATCAATTTCGGCATAAGTGAAATCGTCTTTCGCTAAGATTTCGTTTGCAGAGGTTATATAACCCATTTTGTTAGCTCCTTAGAGTGATTCGTCTGAAATGTCAATCACACCGCCGGTAAGGCGCAGCGTCACAGTTTCTTTGATTGCTTCGATTGATTGCGCGTCCGCGTCATTTTCAACAATGTTTTTCACGTAAGCGGCAAACTGCTTGCCTAATCCATTCGGGCGAATAATTTGGAAGTTCGCAACTTCTCCAGAAATTTTCATTGCCCGAATTTCATCTTGCGTGGTATTCGGATAAAGGGAGTTCATTTCGAATTCAAGTTCACCAGGATCAGTAATTCCGGCCATGATGTATTCTTTGGCAGTCGAACCATGATGAGTTACTTCTACTTCTTCCTGCTCTTCCTCGATTGCCGGAATTAAAGTTACTTCCGGAATTGTGGTAAAAACTTCGGGATTCTGTCCATCCCCGATTTTTAGCAAAGTCCCAAAATTTGATTTTGCGTTACTCATTTTCTAATTCCTCGCTTTCTATGCTTTTTGTTTCAAAAATAATTTCTGCGGATGGTCGCCGTTTTGGTTTCTTTTCGATAATTTCCGGTACCGGTTCCGGTATTGGTTCTGGAACGATTTCCGGCTTTGGCTCAGTATGAACAGGGGGCACATGTTTCGACCGCCTGAGATGAGCCTCATAAAATATTTTATTAGCAGTCTTGAAACTGCACTCTGGACATTTGTAAATAACCAATTTTCCTCCTATACTGAGCCCCCATTTTCGCTTTCGGGACTCACAATGATTATTCCGGCAAAACTCATAGAAATTCGCCGAGTATTGATACTTGCTTCAAGCTGATCTGAGACTATTTTTTCGACCAACGTAAATTCGAAATTTGACTGAACGATTCTTTGTCCGTTGAAAGTCAAAGAAATTGCGTCAGCCAACAAGTTTATTTTTTCCAGCGAGCCTAAGACATTGATTGACAATTCTGCCTTGATAATTCCACTTCTTCCGGAATGAGAAGAAATTTCAGCCTTGTTCGAATAGTCAAATTCAATAAGCGGTTTTTCGTTGATTTCCGCCGCGCGTTCAGGCGTGTAATTCATGAACCGATGAAAGATATCGGCATCCGCCACATTTGGGCAAGCCGTCTTGATTATTTGTCGTGTTGCGTCGTATATGTTCATGCGCGCCTTATGTAGGTTTCCGCTACGTCTGCCATGGCTTTTATGATTTCCGCCTTATTGTCGTCAATTGCCGGTTTCAAATATGGCCGCGCTGGAAGCGTTACTTTTTTAGCAAATATTTCTTTGCCATCTATAAAAAAATGGAGCAATTTGGCTTTTCTCGGTCGTATCGTGCCGCCAAATTCTTGAATTCTTGCATAGACTTTATTAACTTTCGCTTCCGCTTCTGCTCCATCGCTAAAACGTTGAGCTTCGACTGTTATGCTATTAGTCATGCCACCGGTCTGTTTTTCCGAGAATGTTTCATGAATATTCAGCACGGCATGATCTCGAATTTTTTCGGCTCCGACAATTACCATTTTTTCTGCGGCATCCGTGCGCATCGTTCGATCAATTTGTTTCAATCGCGAAATCAGACCTTCTTCACCGGATAAATCAACTTCTAAATATGTCGTGCTCATTTTGCACTAACCATGACTCGTTTCGCAGATATACCAATTGCTTCAGCCTTGACGACTTCATAGCGTTTCCCATCGAACTCCTGTCCGAATCGCTCAGTAATGAGGATTTCATCCAGCGGTTTGACTTCTACGCTCCACGGCAGTCGAATTGTCGCTTCAAAATCAACCGTTTCGACATATTCGCCTTGTGTCATCCCATTGCGATTTTGCAAGAATGTAGGTTCAAATCCGCATACCGTTTCAACCGCTGTACCGAAATTTTTATCTGTCTGATCGCCCGCGCTATTCATAATCCATGAAGAAAACGGATAGATCGTGCACTTATCCTGCATGGCCGCTTCCTGCGCGTTTCGCATAGCTAAAATTTCAGATTGATTCATCATCGCTGATTAATTCCTCTGGGTCTATGTCAAATCCAGCCATTGCGCGGTATTTATCCGCCATTTTCGTATACTGAGCAAACATTTGAGATCGTGAAAAATTACCTCCGTCAGCGTTGAAATCATAATTCCCAGATACAGCAGCCGCTTTTTCGTCCCAAATTTCAGCAGCGGCAGCGTACAAATCCCCGTCAAATTCGTCCAGCACTTCGCCTAAAACCGTGTCGGTATAAACTTCGCTGGTTGCCGATTCGGCGGTCAACCTGCGTAATTTGTTTATTTGTGCTGTCGTGTAACTCATAGATAGCTCTCTAATCTCTCTACGAATAAATCTGCATCAAACGGATTGCCGATAAAGCGTTTTTTCCATTCTTTTATAGGTTCATCACTGGCAGCGGCAATATCAACCCATTCATCAACACTGTGCTCAGCATTGAGGATATCCAGCGGATACATGAGATAATCTTTGTAATCGTCCCAGTGCTTTACAAATTCGAAGTTGTCAGCTCGATTTCCGCAACGTGGCGGGACCGCTTCATCCATCATTAATGTCGGCTTTCCCAACGCGACCGCCATGTAGGCGTAAGTTTGATGACCGACAATCAGATCAAATTCGCGCATTTGCATCGAAGCAACGTCCGTTGTCGCCTGATGCCAGGTTACAAAAGATTCCTGATCGTTGTATTGTTTTTGAAGCCCGTTATCCCGAATATTCCGGCAAAACCGCACCGTCATTTTTTTGCCTGACTCCTTGCAATACTGAGCCAATTTCTCGTAAGTCCTCAAGTTGATATCTTTATCAACTTCGTGCAAAAATCCGTTTCCGTTCGGATGAATCGGCGCAAACAAAATTTTATTTACTGGCGCGGACGGTTTGAACGGCAAGATTTCTGTCATAGCCCACCCCACCGCTTCAACTGAACAAGGGTAGCCGATTCGCTTCATCAGTTCTACGCCACCCTCGGCCTGAGTAAACATGCAAGTAACGTCATCTCGCGGAGTAACCGGTCCATCATATTGGACCATTGGTCTGGCTGCGTGCGGATACAAAAACACAGGTACTCGTTTTTCTTTTATCGTGTCGATCCATCCGCGCCGCCAGTCTGCGTCGCCCAGACCAAATCTTATTCCGTTCGAATGAATGAATCGCGATACTTGATATCCATGCTTGCGCAATGCGTTCTCGTATGCCGCTTCTTTGCCTTGATGACGAGCCAATGTATATATTTTCATTCTTCGTCTTCGTAAATGTTTTCTATCTTGCGCCGCGGTTTTCGGCTATACGAAACTTTTTTTTCAGGTTCGATAGCTTCCGACTTGGGCTCAGTATAGAGGGGGGCGGGTTCCGGCTCCTCCTTTTTTAGGGGAGGAGCTTCGACCAATTCACGAGGAGGAAAGTAAACTTTTCCGATTATTCGTCCCATAGTTTGCCTACTACAGAGAGGTGTTATAGCTTCCGGTTACGGCAGCGTGCAGGTAAATTCCAGCGCGCTTGTTTTCGTAGGCATCGGCCAAACCGTATTCACGGTAGAAGAATTTCCAGCCATCGCTGGTCTGATTTTCTTCCGGAGATACGACTTTATCAACTTTGTGCTTTGAATATTGCAAAATCGCATCTTTGTGGATGATCATGAAATTGATATCGTTTCCGGTCAGTTGATAACCGCCGATACCCTCGTTTTCGCTTGTGCCATCGCGCAAGTTGATTGCCGTGTTGAATCTTCGCTTTGGAACCTTGATGACCTGTGAAAAGCTCTCAAAAGCTGATTTGCTTTTGTAACTTTCGACATTCTGAATTAATTGATATCCGGTCGGATTGATAAACAGGATACGATTTTCAGGAACTTCGTCTTCGTCCATCTGCGTTTTTGCAACGCTCAGAGCTGCTAACCATGCGTCACCAGTTGTCAAAGCCGCTGGAGTTGCCGCGCTAATATCGTCCAAACCAGCGTACAAAGCAAAGCGGAACGCATCAATTTCTGGGGCTACTTTAGTCCGCAGAAATTCGGATGATAACTTGCCGAACGCAAGTCCAACGGTTTCTTCGTTGTCCATTGCGTCGACCGTAAAAGTACGACCGCGATCGTAGTTGAACGTCACGGTTTCAAATTCTAAAGTGACGTCTCCCGCGACATAGCCGGAAGCGCGGGAATAATCCGCCAGCCCGTCCATGCTGATTTTCGGGATAGAGATTTCATTCGCGTTAGTTCCAGCGCGAACCAGTGAAGAATCACCGTCAAGAACGGAACTAACAGATGCTTTTTGGTAAACTTCATCCAGCAGGTCGACATATTTCTTGAATAATGCAATTGAATTAGGCATTTTTTATTTCTCCTTTTATTTCGGGTCTAATCCCATAACCGCGCGAATTTTGTTATCGTTTAGTTTCGAAGTGTCGACTTCACCCATTGGCGACATGTCAACCGGCTTGTTCGGATTTTCGAAAATTCCTTCTTTGTCTTTTGTCAGCTCAGTAAAGATTTTTTCGATTCCTTTTCCAGTGTTTGCCGGATCAGACAGCGCGACTTTGATATCCGCAATCAGAGCATTTTTGGTGTAATCATTGACAAATTTCTTTTCACCAAACGTTGAAAGAATGTTGGCCGTCAGTGCTTCATCGGCTTTCGCTTTTTCGGCTTCGGCTTTTTCTGCGGCAATTTTCGCTTGTAAATCCTCGAACTGTTTCTTTAGCTCAGTAGAGGAGGAGGCCTGTTTTTTCAACTCCCCGATTTCTACTTCATACTGAGCCAAATTTTCTTTAGATTTCTGCGCTTCCGATTCAGCCGCCGCGATCTTGCTTTTCAACGCTTCAACATCTTTCCCGTGCTCTGCCATGATCTTGTCGATTGCTTCGTCCGTCAGCCCTTCGATTGATTTCAAAAATTCGCGTTTCATTTTTGTTACTCCTTGCTCGCTACGCTTTTTTACGATGGTTGCGTCATCTTTGCTTTAGTCCGATTACGCCCGACTTCGGCGAAATTAACAAAAAAAAGCGGGCAGAATTCATAAACAGAGTTATTCACTCTATTTACAAAATCCGCCCGCCAATTACTTAGCCTGAGGTGGTAAATCTATTCAGTTGTCTCTTTTATTATATCATATTTTATGCGTATATATTAATTTATTTCGACAAGTAAAAAGATAATTATTCAATAACTTTCCCAACTTTTTCAATTCCTAAATCTGTCAGTGTTCGAAGCGCCGGAGCACCGCCCCAGACAGGATTTTCTTTGATGTAGGCAAGCGAATCTAAACTAATCCGTCCTTCTTTCCACGCAGTGAAACGAGATAATCCCATCTTTGAAAGTTGTTCTTCTGGCGATAATTCCATAAACCATTCTTTGCCAGTTTGCCACTGAGGAACGTTGCCGCCGATCGTAATGGCGATAGTTGTACATTTTCCATTTGGGTGGTCGTCAAACTCTGATCCCACGCTGTATACCTGCCCATCAAGCATAAGACAGGCAAGACAAGCGGTAGGCTTATAGACACAACGCTTATATGCAGTCACAACGCCAGATTTACGATATTGCTCAGTAGTGGACAGCCGGTATGCGCGGTTGATTTCAGTGCGGGCAATCATAACGGAACGTTGATAACTCATTGTCATTGCCGCATTCATCATATCTTGCGCTATTTGCTTATAACCTTTACCGATTGCTAAACCGTTGGACAACGCTTTATTCAGCTCTACCAACGAATCAGAATAACTTGCCTTGAATAACCGATTCAAAGGCGAACCGTCTTTCAACATTCCTATTGACGCTTCAAATGCGGACGTATTTAGATGTGTCCATGAAGGTGAATCAACGTCATAACTTTTTAAGATCAGCTCGTTCGCCGATTCCAATCCGAGATTAATATTCTTAGTCTGGTTTTCGGTAATTATGTCAATAACTTTATTGTCGTACCAATCCAGCTCTTTTCGGAGCTGTTCACGCAAGGATAAATATCGTTTTGTCGTATGAATATACTGGTCATAAATTTCTAAGCCTTGCGCTTGCCGTTCCAGAATTTCCCGCGCTAATTCTTCCAGTTCTCCAATAAGTTCCGATTCTACTTTTACCCATGCGCGCGTAATATCGAAAAGCGCGGTCGATTCTCGATGATCCAGCTCTTTTCGATATTTGTAAACTATGCGAACAACTTCCGGTTCGTCAGACATTTAAACCCTGGGAATCCTCCATCATGGTTTTTTCCAATAGTGCTTTAGCCAAAGTGGCCTTTTTTTCTTTTATTTCGTCTACCCGTTTTTGTGCATCTTCCAGCGTTTCATCTGCCATAAGATACATTCGGATTTCCGCCGGTTCAACTGCACCCACGCTTTCCGCCTGCATATACTGAGCAAAAGTTTCGCTGGATGATTCAATCAATGAATATGACCAATCAAAACGAATATCATATTCAGACATCGGAGTCAGATTATAGAAATTTGCCAACACGTCACACGCATACATAAAATCGTGAACGCCGCGTTCCAACGAATCTCGGATTGCTTCAATCAACGCGTATGTGTCGTACATACTGGCTTTAATTTCCGTCGCCGTTGCGCCTCGGCTTTCCGGTTGCGTCAAAATTCCCTTCGAGGTTCCTATTTGCTTTTCCAGCAGTTCGAATAGGTTAACCATTCGGTTGTAATATGAAACATCCCTAATCGCCGGATCAAAAACACTCCAGAACGTTTGATTACCCTGTCCAAACGCGCCAGTGAAACCCTTAAACAATCCAGTTTTTGATAATTGATTAGTCGTTTTGTCAAATAAGCGATCATCCAACCCAACAAAGACTTCTTTGCGCTTGTACTCTTTTTCAACCTGCAATAAGCAGTCATTGATTTGACTGATAATTTCTGCGCATCCATAGGTAATCGGAACGCCATACATATCTTTTGTTTGTCGATTATCGATAGGGGATTTGATAAATGCGAATAGAATCTGATCAACGTTACCTATGCGAATCTCTTCCGGTATGTTTTCCCATTCAGAAACCGTATCCAACGAAACGCTTCCGCCTGTATCAATCATGGCTTTATTGCGAATGATATGCGTATTCCCCTCAAGTTGGTAATCCGTCCAGCGGTAATATCGCTTGTTATCCCTGAAAATTGAATCGGCTAAAATTGTTGCGCCGATGATCTTATCACCCTGCATTTTATTGATCGAAATGCGATCCTGCGCAACCACATCAAAATAAATCTTGCCATCCGAAACATACGGAATCAGCGCAATTCCGCCGGTTCCTAACATTCGGGAAGTTATTTTCCGGGACTTTATCCATAACCTTTGAAGTATTTCATCCAGTAGGTTAATGCGTTTAGTGGGCTCAGTATCGGAGGGGGCAATTACGGCAATTTGACTTTCGGCAGTCACAAAAGTACTCAGTTTATTCGCGAAAATTGCCGTAAAATTGACATTTTCGGTATTCTCATAAGACGTTGTAAACTCATAATTTTTTTGATATTCTGCTTCTTCCGTAACGGATTTGACCCCGAAGAAACTCAGAATCCATTCTCTAATACTTTTCCAAATATCACTCATAATTTCTCCTTATTTCCGCTACTCAGCAAAATATCCAATAAAATATTCGAAGCTGTATTCGAAGCTATCGAGGATATCGATGTTGCTCGTGCCATTATCCAGCCGTACATCTTCACCAATCTTTGTTTCATCCCAGACGGCATTTTGTAAACCATCGGATAAATCGCCACATTCGCCGCGAACCATAAAAAACCGATTTGCCGCCATCATCAGGTTTGTAGCCCGAATCCGGTCGATAATCGGATGCTTGATACTGTTAAAAATTGCATATTTTGTGCGTTTTTTGAAGGCATTGATAATAGTCTGCTCTGCGCTGTCGCAATAAACCGCGTCAATTTGTATCCCATAATTTGCTTCGATTCCTGCGCAAAAACAGATGAAGTAATTGATCAAATCTTCTGTATCCGTGTTTTTCGCCGCGAAACATTGCGCGCGTAAAGTATAAATTTTCCAATCGCGCGAAATTCCAGACGCGGTAAAAGCATGTTTCGAACCGTTTCCGCCAAAGTCAACGCCAATTTGGACTTTATGAAAATCCAGCTCACCTTTTTTGTTTCGCGGCAAATTTTTCTTGTCGATATAAAATTTTTCGGGATTATTCGCAAATTGCCGATAAATCAGCCCCTCGGCAACACACCGCTGACCTAAAATGTCACGCCGATACCAAACAGAATTTTTGTCATACTGAGCCATGATTTCGTTTCGCCGTTGCTCAGTAATGGAAAGGTTGTCTTCCAGTGTAAAATGCTGGTATTGATAGCCTGGTAAATTTTCTTCGCGGTATCGGTCAATATAATTGCTATAAATCGCGTGATTCGGATTACACGGGTTCAAATCCCATAAAGTTAACGGCTCAATCGCGGCAGCCTGTCGCCCCATTGCCACTTTAACAAAGCTGGTTCGGCTGTCAGAAGAATCATAATGTTCGTTGATTTCAGTCGCAATCCACAACCCGTAAGAGTTTCCTAAAATGCGCTTATAACTGTCTGATTTACCGCCACCTGCGAAAATAACGATTTTTTCGCCCGTTTGCGTTTTGATAAACAGCGCATCATTATCGCGATATTTGCCCCAATGACAACGGCCACGGAACAAATTTTCTAATCCGAAACCATTGCAAACGCCAATGTTTAGTTTTGCATTTCCAATAGTCGAACCAGTTGCTAAATGAATGCGGTCTGGGCACTGCTCTAAATAAGCTGCAGCGATAATACAATGATCAATTGTTTTGCCGCTTCTGATTGCGCCCTCGGCCACGGAAAAACGCGATTCTATGCCCTTCTCGATGTACTGCGCGTGTTTTAGTGATAGTTCAGCCCATGGAATCGTTACTTCTCGAATCATGCGCCGCGTTCCTTCGCTCGATTGATAAGATTGATAATCGGTTCCATGTCTTCAATCGATTCAGTATTGATTTCCAGTTTGTCATATCCCAAAATCTTTACAATCAGTTCCAATGCACGAATCTTATCAACAGCACGTATATTGCTCATATCGATATCACAGAAGCCTATTTTTTTCAGTTGGGATAAAATACCGTCCCGCGTCAAATCGTTCGTTTTTGAGGCATTAGAGCGCAATTCTGCAAGTCTATTAACCACCCATGGGTTTTTCATCAACTTGCTTGCGTTGACATCAACGGACGCCTTTTTCCAATCTTTGCTATTTGGGAATGCAGCCATAAAGGCTACTCGTTGCGTAGAGCCTTTTATGATTTCCTGCACGAAAATCTCATATCGGTCAATCGGAGGAGTATTCGCTGATCCCAAGTTATCTGCTCCTATTTTTCGTCAATTCCAGCAATAAAGCACAATATAAAAAGAACTGTCAGAATAATCAAAACGAATGAAATTAATCCGTAAATCATGCTTTTACGCTTTCAGAATCCAGATAAATTCCCATTGAGGTTTTGCACCAGAAATTCGCTCTGAAATCGAAAATCCGGCGCGAATCAGGTAATCTTCCCATTCGGACCGGTCCAGATGCCATTCAACCTGATGGGACCCATAATTCAAACGCCGATAACTATGCGAACCGTCCCCGAAGTCATATTCCAAATTGTGCGGAGCTTCAAAATAGCAGAATCCTTCATCAGATACCAAACTTCGAATCAGTTTTAAGTTTGGAAGTAGGTCCTCGAAATGTTCCGCAGTTCCCAAATTTATAACAACATCAAATTTTTTATTCGTTGCAAAATCGTCTAAAAATGCACGATGCAGTTCCGCTTTCGGGCAGTTTTTATGTGCCAAATTAAGCGCTTCCTGCGATGGATCAAGTCCATAAAATTTAGCATTGGGAAATTTGTCTGACAGATAGGCTAAAGTATGTCCGTTGCCACAACCAACATCAAAGATTGACTTGGGCTCAGTAGTGAGGCGCGCAATAGTTTGATAACACATTTCATTGCGTTCATCGCTTTTCCACTTATTCGGCTTTTTCTTGAAGCGGTCGTCATATTCTTTTATAATTTGGTCTTTGTTCACGCATCCTCCAGCAATTGTTCGTTCCCGTCATGTTTTGCGATCCAGAACGGCAAATATACTTTTTGACATTCATAACCATTCACGATATTCACTTCTTTCCCGCTTAGAAAAGTATCCCCCTTTTGGGCATAATGGAGTAAGCGCCCCATCGGCTCAAAGCGCACGGCCACGGATTCGGCGCAAACCCTCACATACTGAGCCCCCGTGTCAATAGTTGGCTTTTGCTCAGTATTGGAGGGGAGAGTGTATTCGAATGTCGGTTCAAACGGTTTATTATTCAGATCGCGTGTTTCAAAATGCAGGTGGGTTCCAGCCACACCAGCCGGAAATACATTCCCTGTATATCCCATTTCACCAACGACCATACCCGCGGGGACTTCAAACCCGACCGGAAAATTAGTCATCTGCGCCAAATGTGCATAAATGGAATATCCCCAACTATGCTTTAGTTTTAGATAATTGCCGTAGCCTTTAGCGTCTACTCCGTTCTTTTCAACAACACCGGCATCACAGGCGTAAATGTTCCGGTCGTCCGAATAAAAATCAATCCCTGGATTATATGCAATACCAGGATGATCATTTTTCCATTTCTCATGATCGGCATATGTATAAGTAATTTGATAATTTCCGCGAACTGGTTTATTCATGTCAGAATCCAATCAGATTACGAATAATAATGAATAATTGCCCGACAGCCAGAAGGAAAATCGCCCATGCTTTTGTGTCTATAGACGCTTTTTTCAGCGCCGCTTTTTCAGCCTCCCTAAGATGATTTTGGACGCATGTTTCCAAACGCCGATGGTCCTCCAGCAGCCCAGGTTTTCCATTTCCTAAAACGGCATGGTCTAATCTGGTTACTTTTTCCTCGATGATTGATAATTTCTTGTCGATTTGTCCAATCAAGCGTTCCAATTCGATCCTTTCCTCATCCATACGCGCCGCCGTTATTGATTAATTGTTTCTGACGTCTTCGGCAGCGCAAAAACCGCCGCTTCGATGGAACCATCAACAACCTTTTTTAGTTCTGGTGTGATTTCAATTTTCGATAATTCCAGGATTTCATAAATATATTTTTCTGCTTCTGTTTTGCGCTGGTCTTCTTCGATTGCGGAGATTTTGTATAATTGTTCAGATCGTTGAACTGCTTCTTTCGCCCAAACTATCACACGATCTATGATCTTCAAATAATAGTTTTCTGGCACGACAGAAATAAGCGCATCCACGATCTTATCCGCTGCATCTACGCCGTTTTCAGCCACATTCAGCGCGCCCGATATATCTACGCCTTTTTTATGCAAAAATGCAAATCCATAGCGCAAAAGTACAAATACTAACAACACAATTCCAACAATCAAAAAGACAATACCCCAGTTTTCCATTTTCCCTCCGAAAACAAAAAAAGGCGAAACTAACAATCACGCATCCGCGCGCAAAATGTTAGCTTCGCCAATTTCTCAGCCTGAAAGCTCTACTCTAAAATATATTTACTTTTTTTAATTATATCATATTCGCATAGTTTTAAGTTTGCCCAAACTAATTTCCCATTTTTAAATGTGAAAATCAGGTCGCCATAGCCTTGTTTGATTTTTTCTTTTGCCAAAAATAGAGATAGAAGTTCCTCATCTGTCAATTGCGTTAACAGTTCTTCGCGCTTGATTTTGATTTCTTCTTTTGGCTTTTTAACGTTCAAATTCGGGCTCAGTATAGAGGAAACTTTATTCTAATTATAGAACAATTGTGCAGAAATTTCAAAT
>Ga0208826_1001755_pt1 | contig 17455 bp, 16 predicted proteins | sample AD_UKC115_MetaG_FD_184451 | JGI IMG/M metagenome (GOLD analysis project Ga0208826, IMG submission 184451) | Active sludge microbial communities of municipal wastewater-treating anaerobic digesters from Hong Kong - AD_UKC115_MetaG (SPAdes)... | ecosystem: Engineered > Bioreactor > Anaerobic >...
ACGCTACTGTCTATTATAATAGAAAAATTTACCGATTATGGACTTTAAACAAACTTTAGAGGATGCAGGGTATAAACTTTACAAGGTTTGCTCGTGTGGAGGTACCAAAACTCACAAATTTAGACTGACTACAAATAAAGACATTGAAATCCATGTAAAAGAAAAGATACAAAGATTTTCAAAGTTTTTACGAGGGCGTATTCAATTATCGGATAAATTATTAAATTTGCCTAATCATGTTTGAGAAAATTAAGTCAATATTCAATAAAAAACCGTTCCCGAAATCGGAGCAAATAATCGAATTTGCATTTGAAAGCGGAGGTGTTAAATATTATCGTCATACATCGGAGGCAAACATTCCATACCGTAGGGCGTTAAAGGTTATTTCTATCTACAATGAATTGGATATGAAATGCACTCGTGCTTATTTGACGGCACATACTAAGGCTATCAATAACATTTTAGCTAAAACACCGTTTAAATCTACCGACTTATTCGAGTTAATGAAACTCAATAACCAACTTTCGGAGCGTTTGGAGTTTATTTATGATACCGACCTAGTTTATAAATTGGCATCGGTTGTGTACTTTGATGAAAATGAAAACCCGGAAGACTACGATTGGACGTATAACCAAAAGAAGATTGACAAGTGGAAGAATGATAAATCCATAAATGATTTTTTTTTGACCATGCCAATAGCGGACTTAGTTCCCTTTTTAAAAGACTTCAATATGAATTTCGACAGCTATTCCCAAATTCAAATGGAACAAACAGCACAACATTTGGCAAGTATTTGCACGAATTTGTTGGAAGTTCAGAAGCAGGACTTATTGAATCCTTCAAAGTACTTGTGGCAGGAGGAAGCGAGGCTGAATTAAACAATTTGAATGCTATAACGGTTTACGACTTTTTTAGTAAACTAGACAAAGCATTAACACACTCAAAAAGCAAAAAGATGAAGAGTGGCAGAACAAGTAATCATTGAATTTATAGGCGATACTTCGTCACTTAATGAGGCTGCGCAACAAATAGATTCCATAGGCAAAAAGGAATCGGATAGCCTTAAAAAAACGAATGCAGATTATAAAACCCACACAGAAGAAAAGCGCAAAGTAATCAAACTAGAAAAGGAAAGACAAGCTGCGCTCGATAAAACCATCGATAAACTAGCCAAAGAAACAGGGCAGTCTAAAAAGGAACTACAAGATTTTTCTAAGGTTGTTACTCAAGTTGTAGGTAAGGCGGTACAAGAATTGACAGGCGAAGTTAATCAGTATGCAGGTGCTTTAGATAAGTCTACTAAGGCTATGGCAGGACAAGCCAAAGAGGGGCAAAGTCTAAAGTCTAGGCTAAAAGAGATACAGGCTGAACTTGCAGCAATGGAAACAGGGCAAAAAGCATTTGACCCTACTAAATTCAAAGAACTATCTAAAGAAGCAGGTAATTTAAAAGATGCCATTGGTGACGTATCGGCTAGGGTTAATGTACTTGCCTCAGATACGCAGAAACTTGATGCAATGATTAGTACCGCTACTGGTATAGCAGGTGCGTTTTCAGTTGCTCAAGGGGCTGTTGCTTTATTTGGTGATGAAAATGAAGATTTACAGAAAGCATTGCTAAAAGTTCAGGGAACGATGGCAATACTTAATGGTTTACAAGCTGTTCAGGCTACTTTAAATAAAGATAGTGCATTTAGCGTTACAGTTTTAGGAGCAGCACAAACAGCATATAATGCAGTAGTAGGCACATCTACTGGACTTATGAAGGTGTTTAGACTTGCGCTTGCCGCAACTGGAATAGGTGCTGTTATATTATTAATTGGTGCGCTAGTAGCTAATTGGGATAAAATTAGCGTATCTGTTGGCAATTCAATTAAGCCATTAAAAGACTTTTCGGATAAACTAGGAGGTATTAAGGGGATATTTACTGGCGTTGTTCAATCTTTAAAGGCTGGATTTGGTCAAATCGGTGAAATAGTAAAGGCTATTGCAAGTGGTGAATTTAGTAAAGTCACTCAATTAGCTAAAGGATTAGGTACTGCGTTTGGAAATGGATTTAATGAAGGCGTTAAGGCTTCATTAGCTGAAGATGCAGAAAAATTAAGACTTGCTGAAATAGCAGAGCGTATAAAGACAAACGAACGTATATTAAGAGTTCAACAAGCGGCTGCGAAAGATACAGTAGCACTTGAGCGAAAGATATTGCAGGATAAAATAGCAGTACAAAAACAAGGAACTGATGAGTATAAAGATGCGGTTACTGATTTGCAAGTATTTGAAGCTAAAGTATTAGCTGATAAAAAGAAAAACCATAAGGAAGAAAAGGAAAGCTATATCCGATCCATGAAAGAACAAACCGAAGCTCAATTAAACGAAAGTAAGTTGCGAGGATTGGATAAATCGAGATGGATAGAACTTGAGATACTTCAAGAAAAAGTCGGTTTAAACCGTAAGAATGAGATTCTAAAACTAGAGCGTGACCTCCGTAAACAGAATATTGATAATACAATAACTGATTTACGAATGGCGCAAGCCGAAAAAGAGTTGATTGATAAAGAATACTACGATAAGTTAGATTTAATTGATACCGAATACTGGAATAAGCAAGTTGATAGAGAAAAGGAACGTGCTAAAAAAACAAAAGAGCTAAAAGATAAAGAACTTGAAGATGAAAAGGCGTTAAACAATCAAATTGTTCAACTTACTTTACAAACATTAAGTACAACGCTTTCATCGTTTAGCGAAATAGCACGTATAAATGCAGAAGAAAAGTTAGCACAACTTGAAAAGCAACGTGATGCGGAACTAGCAAATACAGAACTTACCGAAAGTGAAAAGTTGGCGATTAACAAGAAGTACGATAAAGAGGCAAAGGCCATTAAACGTAAAGCAGCGGAAGAAGAAAAGGCGTTAAAAATCATGCAGGCTATTATCGGAACTGCTGCTGCTATTGTAAATGCTTTGGCTAGTGGCGGCCCTGCCGCTGTAGCTTTGGCCGCTGCTGCCGGTATTGCCGGTGCTGCTCAAATTGCCGTTATCGCACGAACGCCAATACCGAAATTTGCAAAAGGCACTGAATTTGTAGAACGTGGTGCAAATCCTAGAGGCATAGACACTATACCTGCATATTTGAACGAAGGTGAGCGTGTAGTAGATGCACATACAAACAAAGCATTAAGAGGAATACCGAATAGTATGTTACCGAAGTTAGTGCAAAATTATAGCCAACAAATGCCACATTTAGATTATAGCGCAATTAGCACAACTGTAATCGATAAAGGCATTGACTATGATAAACTAGGGAATATATTAGCCGAAAAGTTAAGAAGCAACCCTCAAGCGGTTGTAAAAATAGATAAGGCTGGGTTCTCTACGTTTATACGGACGAGAAACAATCAAACTGAATACTTAAACAATAAATTCAATGCTTAAAGTGCTATGCAGGGGTTGTTATTCTTGTCTTTGTAAATATTGTAATTCTTATCAGGGCAAACCTTTTGCCCGTCACATAGGAAGCATTTTTTGCATGATGAAAATGTTACAAGAACGATTGCAGCGAAGATTAATTTTTTCATTGTGTTTTAATTTTAATCAAATATAATGCTAAAGTTTACAATTACAAATACAGACGGTGTTGACTATGTAGTTGACGAACCTAGAGGCTTCGATGGCGTTAATTTGCGTTTACTTAGGAATAGTACATGGCATGGCTTTTTTAATTTTATCGATGATAGTGCTATGTCTATGGAATTTTCTAACTATCCAAAGAATAACAGCTATCCATTTGACGTATTGAAAAATGACTTTGAAACATACGGATTAATGGCAAATGCTATTTTAAAAATAGAGTTCGCTTGTTCTGATACAGATTCACTAGAAACGTTATTTGTAGGTCGTTTTGATTTCAACAAATACGTTGAGTATTGTGGAGATATGTGCTATTGTTCAATATCAGTAGAGGAAGAATCATGCTTAATGAACTTCAAAAACAGATACGACCAAAAAGTTGATTTAGGCGATTTGTTCCCATTCGATAAAATATGTGATGAATCCGTTACGGAGGTTAGCAAATCATGCTTTATTGAAGCTCCAAATGTTATTGCAGTAACCACTTCAAATGATTTAAATGGCTTAAATATTGGGAATACTGTTACACTTGACTTTACTACAAATAACGCAAACGATGGGGCAAATAAGATAATTAATATCGAACTAAATAAAGACAATACGCTCCAAGATTATTACTATTTTGAAACTAACTTTTCGGTAACTGGCGTTAGCGATACTGTAAAGTTTAGCGGAACGTGTTTGAAGTTGTTGGAGTTGTACCCAATGCCATTTTTGAATAAAGAAGTAGAATTTACGCCTAAGCCATTACTTTATAAAGACGTTTGGCAAAGTCCAAATCCAACAAATCAATATTGGCAGGATGAAAAGTTAAGACTTGAGCCGGTAGGTTCAACAAGTGAGGTTTGGAATCCAATTAAATTTACAGAGGATATTTTAACTGAAATAAACGATTCTGTAAGATATGGAATAGAATACCAAGCAATACCTCAACCGGCAAGTGTAAGTTTGATATTTGTAGATAACGAAAACCAAATAATTACACTACAAAAGGACTCAAAACTCACTTGCACTCACGACATAGAAATAAATTTAAGACTAAAAGGAACGGTTACGAAGTTTTGTGGAGAAACTGCAAAGTGCGGACTTGTGCTTAATTTGCGATGGGGCGACTTTATAGACCATGCAGTTAATTCACCTGCATTTACTGATACAATATTCAACGCTTTCGGTTCAGGTGTGGTAAGTGGTGGCACTACTTTAACATCTACTTTCGATATTACCTATTCAACTACGTTAACACTTGATCCCACAAAAGAATATCCGCAAAAGATTTATTTGAACTGGGAAATGTTTAACATGGAATACTTTGCAGGGCCTCCAACACTTGCAGATACAATGCAGTTCAATTTCGATTATGAAATATGTAAACTGGAGGCTAAACAGACATCAATATGCGAAAGCACCAAGCCTAAGGTGTATTTGATAAACGAAGTATTTGGGCGTATAACCGAAAAATATACGAATGAATGTTTAAAAACGTTTAGCCGGTTCTTTGGGCGTTACGATTCTTTGCCTTACACTCACCAACTACCTAGCGAAACACCTAGTGAAACATGGGGGTGCGGTGGGTTACTTTCGCTTACTAATGGGTTAAAAATTCGTAATGCCTTAAATAATGATGGGAATGAATACTCTTTAAAAGTGTCAATGAAAGACGTTTTTGAGGCTATGAAGTCGGTATATAATATCGGAATGGGTATTGAATACGATGAATTTAAAAACGATGGCAGTAAATTAATTCGTATTGAGCCGTATAAGTATTTCTATAACGATTCAGTTGTTTTTACGGCAACCTTCCCTAAAAAAGTAGAGAAAAGAGTAAACACCAATAAATACATTTCACTTGTTGACGTAGGTTATTCCACATGGACTACTGAAAGCACAAACGGACTAAACGATGTATTCACAGATAGAAATTACCGTACAGAATTAAGTACAGTACAGAATACATATAAGGCTATTTGTGAGTTTATCGCTTCCGATTACGCCATTGAGATAACCCGTAGAAAATGGGGGTCAATTACTAACGATTGGCGTTATGATAACGATACTTTCATTGTGATGCTCGAGCCTGATGGGGATGCTTTAAAATCTGAAACATTCGATTTCCCTGCAAACGTAGCTGAAAATATTAACTTTCCTGAATACTGCTATAATCTAAGAATAACACCAGCTAGGAATTTACTACGTCACATTTCTACTATTTTCGCATCTTACAAGGACTTAATAGGCAAATCACTTGTATTTTTAGATGGGAAAGGTAACTATGTAGCACGAATCGATATAACTAGCGAAGATTGCTTAGATGAAAACAAAGGTGTTCGTGAAAATATTAGGGTTACGTTAAACGATTTCATCGATACTGATTTCCCTATGCCTATTTTCTCAAATGAAAGTGTTATATTTGAATATCCATTAGCATATAACGATTGGAAAGCAATAACGTTAAACCCTTATGGATTGATAGAGTACAGTTGTGCTGACGGTGTTTCTAAATATGGTTGGATTCAAGATTTAAAATACAATCCAACAACATTTATAGGCGAATTTACATTAATCGAGAAAATATAATGGCATTTAGTTCATCTGTTTCAAATCCTCTTTATTCATTCACTAAGATAGTTGGAGCTATTGAAGACCCAACTTGCTTAACTGTAAACTTTACTAAGCATTTACCGATAAGTTACGATTCACCATTAACACATTCTTTCCAGTTAAAATTGACTGAAACAACGGATGAAAATACTAAGACCTACTATTATGCAAGTCCGGTAAAAGAGTGTTGTACTGCATTGCCTAGTCAAGTTCCTTTAAATAAAGATATGCCTTACATTTATAAGGCTACAAAGCGGCTATTAGACGGAGAAACTGATAAATATGTGCTTAACTTTTGGGAAGAAATAGGCAATGTTAAGACATACGATACTTTTAACCATGACATTGAAACTGACATATTGGATTTATGCCAAGTGGCTTGTAATGATGTTATTTCATTTGAGATAGTGCAAGAAGTTGAAACATTTAACGGTGTTTCATGGGATTTAGTAGCTAGAAATAGCATAGGCATAACAAATTCATTTCAATTATATTGTGGCGATGACTGTTATAAGTCTTTAATCGAGTACTATTGCAATGAAAATAGTTTTGATTTCATTTACGAGGGTGGTGTATTTAATAACCGTCAAGTTTTGCCATTAAATTTGAACCGGCCACAAATTACAAGCGAAAGCAGTAATTATCGTAAAAGCAATGGTGAAAACATTAAGCTAAATGAAACACTTGATGAAACATGGCAACTTGAAACGGACTGGATGGCTTACACATTGCATAAGTTGCTTAAAATAGCACTTTCGCATGACTCTGTAAAGATATTCTCCGAGTTACATAAGTCATTTAATGGACTTGCAGCACTAGATAATGATAACCCTAGTTTTATTTGTGAATCGGAATATACAATAGAATGGAATGAATTTTTAACTTTGGAAGCGAAAGGTAAAACTGAACTAAAAACTAGATTCCCTTACTATTTATCAAACAATAATTGTGGTTAATGGAAAATCAAACACCGAAAAAAAGAGGTCGTAAGCCAAAAGCTATCGAAACAGAAATTGTTAATGAAGCTGTTACTACTGAAATAGTAGTTAAAGACACTTCGCACGAAGATGTAATCCAAGAAATTATTGATAGCGTTGCGAAGAAAGACGAACAGCTATTTTGCGAAACAATAGCACAACCTAAAACTAGAGGCGTGTTACTTATCGCACTCGGTCACTCGCAGTACGGTAACATGGCTGTTAACTTAGCCAATTCAATAAAGTACAACAACAAAAACACGAAAGTTCACTTGGTTTATACCGAATCAGCATTTTCGCAAGTTACCGACTTTTCAAACTTTGACAGTAAAGAGATTTGTCCGAAAGAGTACTATATGAATGGAGCGCAAACTGTCTTTATTAAGGCCAAAACCCATTTATACGATTTAACACCATTTGACGAAACGATATTTTTAGACGTCGACACTATTCTTTTCGGTGGCAAAGACTTTAATAAATTCTTTGACGAGTTCAAAGACGTAGATTTCACTTCTGAAAACTATGGACTAATTAACCGACCGAGAAAAGACGGACATATTTGGTTTGATGCAAAAGAAGCTGTTGAAGCGTATCAACCTAAATATGAAATGTATGAAATCAGATCACAAATGATTTATTTCAAAAAGAACGATAAAATGGCTTTGTTCTTTGAAACGGTAAAAGACGTTTTTAATAACCCTAAAATTAAAGGGTTCAAATTCGATGGCTATTTACCAGATGAAATGGCATTTAATATCGCTACTGGAATTACTGGTGTAGTTCCACACAAAGCACCATACTTCGCTATCTATTGGGAAAAAACAGATAATACAATGGCATGGAGTGACGTTGTTAAATCGTTTTTCGGCTATTCAATAGGTGGCAATTACATATCAAACAAAGCATCTACAATTTATCATAACTTGGCTAAGGCTCAATCAATGGGTAAAAGGCACTACCGTATATTTTCCAAAGCAAATTGGAATCAGAACAGAAGAACAGTATAATGGAAGTAAAAGACTTATTGACCTACTTTAAAGGGCAAAAAAAGCATATTGCATACGATAAGACTAAACAGCTTTACGATGCGATTAAATTGCATTCTAGCGGTGAAAAACCATTGGATTTACTTAATGATTATCGACCTAGCGAAACTGCCGAAATAAAAGATTACCGGTTAAAGATTCATGAGCCTATCACAAGGGAGGTTATTACACAAATTAGCACATCTTTGTCAAAGATTAGACGGTCAAGTGATTGGAGCGTAAGGTATAGCGATGACTTACCTAAAAAAATTGCAAGTGACGAAACACCTGAAAAGTACTTTGAAAAGAACTTCCCTTATTTGGAATCACTAAATAACTGGGTATTTTCAATACTACTTAATCAGTATTTAATCGATTCAAATGCTGTTTGTCTGGTTATGCCGACTGAATTAGAGATAGGCTCAAATGAGTATTTTAAACCATACCCTATTATCTTCAATTCGGATAATGTTTATGAGTATGAATACAATAAAATAGCCATTTTAAAAAGTAACGACAAGGCTATTTTTAAAAAAGGTCGTTCACTTAATGTTGAAGGAGATAAGTTCTATGTAGTCACAACAACTACTATTCAAGTTTGGGAGCAAACCGCAAAAAGTTATGACTTGGTGAGTGAGTGGAATCACAACTTAGGTTATTTGCCATGCTTTAAATTGAGGGGCATAATTAATTGTGCTTACGACAAAGAAATTGTATGGGAAAGCCGTATAAATTCAATTATTCCACGACTTAATAAGGTAGCACGTCAAGATTCCGATTTAGATGCTGGTATCGTTACTCACTTGTACCCTGAGGCATGGGAATACGCATCACAGCCTTGCGAAAAGTGTTTCGACCATAACACAGGGCAAAGTACTGGTAGGGTTAAAAGTGGAGAAAAATTAGTAGGCTGTTCAACTTGTAGCGGGACTGGTATTGTAGCCAATTCAGGGCCATACAAAAAAATGGTTATTCGACCTACAAATCAGAACATGGGAGAAAGTCCCGTACCAACACCGCCAAAGGGTTACATCGAAAAACCGTTGGAGATTATCAAAATTCAGGATGAAATAATCGAAAAGAATACTTACAAGGCGTTATCTGCTATTAATATGCAGTTCCTTGTGCAAACACCGGCAAACCAAAGCGGATATGCAAAAGACGTTGACCGTGACGAGTTAAACAACTTTGTTTATTCCATTGCAGAGGATTTGATATGGGTTATGGACAAGGTTTATAAAATCGGTATCGATATTAGATATGCTTTTGTTGCCGATGAAAAGCAACGTGAAGAAATGCGACCTAAAGTGGCAGTTCCTGAAAAGTACGATATTTTATCGTTGAACTTTTTAATGGATGAGTTAGCGATTGCAGTAGAAAAGAAGTTACCTCCATCTATACTCAACTCAATGATGATAGAGTTCGCAAATAAGAAGTTCTACAATGAGCCTGAAATAAAAGAAGATTTGACGCTTTCGTTAAGACTTGACCCAATGCCATGTATTAGCATTGACGAAAAGGCTACCATACGAATGAATAATGGGGTTAGTGAAATTGACTACATTATCAGTTGTAATTTGGTTCGATTCTTAACTATTGCCAAAGAGCAAAATAAAGAGTTTTCAGATTTGACGTACACACAGCAAATGGATATACTCACAAAAATAGCTACTGAATACAAAAAGAAAAACGAGCCTAGTGTATCGATTATAGCGGATATTAACGGAGAAAAAGGAGGCGTTGGAGTTGCTGGTAATGCTTTGGCAAATTCAGTAGGTGGATTAACTGGAATGATTGAAATTGTCAAGGCTGTTGCGAGTGGTGTTTATGATTTAGACGCTGCTGTTTCATTAGTTGCTCAAAGATTCCAAATATCAGAAGAAGAAGCAAGAAAACAACTAGGTACACCGCAAGTTATTGAAGGGCAACAAGATGCTACTATTGTTCAGAAATTGACTTAATGCAAACACTCAATAAAATTGTAGATACAATAGACCTAGCTTTAGATAGGTTTAACGGTAAAATTCCAGACATTCAAAACAAAATGTTTAGGGAAATTACTGTTTTATTAAAGGAACTCGATACTAAGTCAGATAAGATAGTTCAATCGGTTGAAAATGTAAGGCGTTTAGCTAAAATTCAAAAGGCGTTAAACAGCATCTTTGAAACACCTGAATATCTTAAATCGGTAAAAGAGTTTGCAAGTGTATTTGGCGAAATTCAAACGCTAAACAATCAATATTTTAATGAAATTGATAGCAAGTTTAAAAGTTCGGAGTTCTTAGCTGAATTAAAAAAGCAATCGGTAATCGATGCCGTAGAAAGTTTAACGGGTAGTGGTGTAAATGCAAACATCACAAGCGGAATAAAGGAAAAGATATTTGATGCCATTAAGTCTGGTTCAAGTTACAATAACTTACTAGATTCGATACGTAGCGAAGTAGTTAGCAATAAAGAATCGCTAGGCAAATTAGAACGGTACACACGGCAAATAACGACCGATTCATTAAATCAATTTAATGCTGCATATCAGGAAAACGTCACATCCGATTTAGGTTTAGATTGGTTTTTGTACAACGGTGCATTGATGGATACGTCACGTGATTTTTGCAAGGCTTGTGTAAAAAAGAAGTATATTCATAGATCAGAATTTACTAGCATAGTAAAAGGCGATTTTAAAGAGTTCAAAGACATTGACGGAAAAATAAGTCAAAGGACTAAGCTACCTTACGGAATGATAGACGGAACTAACTCAACTAATTTTATGGTAAGGCGTGGTGGTTATTCATGCAATCACAAACTTATACCTGTTGCTAAAGAAGTAGTGCCAAAAGAAATACGACAAGCCTATGAATAGCGTAACTGTTATTATTCCAGTCTACTCAAATACTTTGTTTATAAAAGAGTGTATAAATTCAGTCAAAGAATCGGCAAAAGATTTCGATTGCCAAATACTTATTGGAGTTGATGGGTGCGAAGTTACCGAAAGGCATATTAAGCAAAACAAAGAAGTATTTAGCGATTGCGAGGTTTATGTATTCAATAGAAATATCGGTTGCTATTCGGTAAGAAACAATCTTTTAGCGATGGCAAAGAATGAAAGCATAGTCTTCTTTGATTCTGACGATATAATGGGCGTTGACCTTATTAAACTCTCCTTTGTGTACTAGTTCCATTGTTTATTGTTTTTGGTTATTAATATTCGACTTCCTAATTAACCGGCTAATGGTATAAGACAAGCTAACGTGCTTTTTCTGCTCTATTTTCAAACGTCCTTGTTCTTCTGTTATCAACTTAAAAACGTCATCGGGAACGTTGTCGTAAAGTATCTTTTTGTTGGCGTTCATGTTCGATTTTTTATAGCAAATATAGTAAAACTAATTAAACACAATAGTTTCATGTACCAAAATGAATATTTTTGTTCAAAATAATTTATATGCCAAAACCATTTGGACAACTTGTGGAGCTTTTAGCTCAAAAAACAAACATTGATGCATCGGAATTGACGGAACTATTCCAAATTAAGGCGGACGTTTCGGACGATGTGTTTACAAAATTTGAAACAAAATTTGCTACGCTTATCGACATTAACGATGCGAAGCACAACAATGACTTGCATAAGCATTTCAAGGCACTTTCGTTAAACCCATTCGACAAGCTAATTAATGAAGCTATTGAGCAGGGTTTAGTTGATGAAGATGTCGCAAACGACTTGAAAGCCAACGTAAACACTTACGATAAGGCAAAAAAATTGATTGCTAAACTTTCAGAACCGAAAGTACAAGCACAAGCGAAAGATTCAGAACCATTAAAAGCTGAAATTAAAAAGCTGAATGACGAGGTTTTGAAAACAAAAGAAACTTACGAAAGTCAAATTAGAGATTTGAAAGCACAAAGCGAAAGCAAATTGATGCAATTTCAAATTGATACCATGCTTTCCAGCAAAGAATACGCCAATAAAGATTTGCCAAAGAATGTGCAAATTTTGACAGCGAAAACGCTTTTAGAGCAAGAATTGGCATCAAAAAAAGCTAAGGTTGTAATGACTGAAAATGGCTTAAAATTGGTTAATGCTGAAACACCTGAACTAGACTTTACTGATTCAAATAAAACAGTTCAATTCAATGACTTCGTTGATAGTGTATTAGCGAGTAACAAACTTTTACAAGTATCTGCACCGCCTGCAACGGTAGTGAAAACACCACAACAAATAATTAACACAGCCGTTGACGACAACCCTGCTGCCGTTCGTAATCAAGAACGCCTAGCAGCATTGGAGAAAATGGCTTAAAAATCTATAACAATGGCAAACGGATTCGCTCCCTATGTACTCAAAGACCTATTGACATTATCAGGTCAGAATTACGCTGGTTTAAAATTAACCCAAAACGGATTCTTAGGAATGTTACTTGAAAACTCAAACGTAGTAGATGCTAAGTTGACAAATCAACAAGGACATCAAAAAACTGCGAAAGTTAAATACAAAACTCGCCAAACGACTTCGACTGTTGTTGAAGAAGATAACTGCGACATCGATTTTACACCGGTATACAAAGAGGCGGATATGACCGCTGTACGTTTCGCAAAGACTGGTTTTCACCTTTCTATGGAAACGGTTTCTAAATACATGGAATCTGCATCGAGCCGAGTTGCTTTGGGTGGTACTACTGTTTTGGAAGAAATCGCTAACTCTATTCAACATACAGCCGATTCTATTGTAACTAAAATTAACCAACGTTTGCTTGGTGACGTTACATGGGGAATCAACGTTGTAACTGGTGTGAATACTGCCGGAACAATCAACATCGCTAAAAACCCTGCATTAAACTTAGCAGACGGTGTTTCTAAAATCCTTTCAGATGCTTTTGAAAACAACTTTTCTGATAGCTTATTAGTTGTTGGAAACGGTTTGATGAATAGCTATGAATTGTCTAAAGGCTTTACTGGATTAAACCAAGCAGGACTTGACATTTCAAAATTCAATGGCTATAAATTCTATGCCGATTTGATGTCTAAGACAGCTTCGGGATGGGGTGCAAACAAAATCGGTGTATTTGCAAAAGGTTCTATTCACTTTGTAGACTTCCAAAAATATGTAGGATTTCAGGGAGGACAATTAGGAAACTCGTTCTTCGGTCAAATTGACTTGAACGTATCAAACGGAATGACTGTTGTGCCTATGACTTTCGACATACAAATTAAAGAATTAGATTGCCCTACAACGTTGTTGAATGGATACGGTGAGGAAGGAACATACGACAGAGGTTATGCGGTGTTCTTGAGTAAACGTTATGGTTTATTCCAAACACCTTCTGATGCCTTTGCATCTGATGATACTTTATCCGGTGTTAACGGTGCATTACGTTACACAGTTACAAACACTTGTGACGAGTGCGCATAATCACTAATTGATTAACTTAGTAAAGGGTGGGTGAATTTCACCTACCCTTTATTTTTTAAAATAAAGAAATGACTTGTTTAGAAAATTTTGTATCGGTTAAGTATTGCGGATTGCCTGAACCTGAAAGCGGTTTGTTTGTAAATGATTTGGCTGGAATGAGTTTAAAAGCGATTGATTCGAGCGCAAACAGTGAACAGCTTACTTTCTTTGAGGTTTGGAAGACGTGCGAAAAACGAGCCATTAAAAGACTTACAACTTCTATAAGCAATGAATTACTAAAGAAGTTTAAGTTAAAGAAGGTAATTGAGTATTACAAAGGGTGGAAGTCCAACATAAATACCGTTACAAATCAAACAGCATCAAATACTGATTACAGAGGATTCTTTATAAACTTAGGTAGCGATATAGACAAATATGCTTCACCAAGTGAATTACTCACCATAAACATTCAAGAACTTTCTTTATACCTAAAAGCAAATGGAAACGCCACAATAAAGGTGTTTGAAGTTGCTAATGATACATTCACTTTAATTGATACATTTGACGTTTTAAATGGCACAATAGGCTTCAATAGAGTTAACGTAAATAAGATGTATTTCGGTGTTAAAAAACTGTTTATTGGCGTTGCCGGATTAAATTCGCCTTACCTTCCATTGTCTTTAGATAACGATTGTACGGATTGCGGTTGTGTTGAACTTTGTAACGCTAATTTAAAAGGTGGTTACGTATCGAGTGATTTAGATACAATAGCATATGTAAACAATTCATTTGGTTTAACTGGAATCATAAATATAAACTGTGACTTTGCATCGTTTATTTGTAACAATAAAAATCTATTTGCTACGTCTTTATGGTTTGCTGAGGGCTATGAACTTTTAACAGAACGAATACACAGCGAAAGAATCAATAAGTTTACAACCGTAGATGCTAAACTAGCACGAGAGTTGCGGGATGAATACGCTAACCAATTCAATACAGAACTTACTAATGCTTTAAATGGGGTTTCTTTTAAACAAGACTGCTGTGTTGATTGTCACGCTCAAATAACATTACAAACGAATCTTCCATGATAAGCAGTAACATTACTGAGGTTATGGGCAGTATTAGTGCTAAATTAACGGCACTAGCTGAAAACGACTATAAGAATATTCTTAGAACCGTTGCAACCTCAATGAATGGTGTTATTTCAGAACGAATACACGAGAAAGGCCTAGATGCTAATGGAGCAAAAATAGGCAATTACGATACAAAGCCTATTTATGTAAATCCAAATAACGCTACTAGAAAGTTTCCAACTGAAGGTAAAAACGGAAAGACTAAGTTTATATCTACCGGACTGCCTCATAAAACAAAGTATTTCAATGGTGGTTACAATGAATTTAAAACACAAGTTGGAAAGAATATTGGTAGTGTGAATTTGAATTTAAGTGGCCAAATGAACAATCAATTTACCGTTATTGCTACAAAAGACGGTTACGGTTTAGGTTGGGCGGATGAAAAGATTTTTGATCGGGCGAGATTCTTTGAAACAAAAAAGTACAATAAAACAATTTGGGGTGTTACCGAAAGTGAAGGTGAAATAATTAACGAAATAGTAAACAACGCTGTAAACGATGCCATTTCTTAAAGAGATAATCAACAAAGTAAATAACTCATTAAAGGCTAATGCTATTAATGATAAACGTTTTGCTACGGCACGAATTGAAGGTATTGCACGAAGCATTGAACGGCATAACGGTGCTATTGCTGAGGTGTTCCCAGTTATTTTAACCGATAACTTCGAGTTTAAAGATGTATCTATTGACGACACATACCCTTTAATCATTTATCATAAGATACTAAATAACTCATACCAACAAAAAGATAGTGACCGAAACTACATTTGTAAAACAGATGTGAAAATGGTAGTTTATGGTAAGATAGGTAAGTTAAACCTTACAAGTGAACAGTTAGAGGCTGTCATATCCATGAACTTTCCAACTATACTAGATAAAAATGGAACGGGTGTTGATAGTATATTTATTAGGTTATCTTCAAGTGAAATGGATAGTCAAAAGGTATTTAACGAAGAGTATCGCAATATCATGTACCGACTATGCGAAAACGATATTTTGCTTTCTTTTAGATACAGCATTGAAACTAATTTTAGAAAAGGTTGTTTCAATATTTGTGAATGTTAGAAAATTCAAATATTTAGTATAAATTTGCTATCAGTAAAGTCTGGCGGAAACGCACCAATGTGAGTTAAATACTCAAACAACAATCACACAAATTAAATTTTTTACACAATGGCTGGATATTATCCATCAGGCTGTGATAATCTGATACCCGTACATAATTGCGACCCATGCGAAGGCAGAGAGTTTGGACGTCTAAGAAGCGGAGGCTTTATTCATAAAGACTTTGTTTTCGCAAACGATGATACTACTGACGAAGCGGAGTGGGTTCGTGGAATCGATAGCGGAGAAATTATTGTAATCCCTGAAACTAACGGAGAAATGCCTGAACCTTCTGAAAAAGTTGGTACTGGCTATGGTGACACCGTAGAAACTTTATTAGGTTTCGATTTCACGGCAATGATTGCAGACCCTAACTTTGCGAGTAACTGCGATTTTTATAACGCAATAGTAGGTAACAGAAATTACAAGTTCTTTTTCAGAACAAGCTCAAAAACTTACATTACCGACAAAACGGTTACAATTATTCCTAAATTCAAAGTTGACAATGACATCAATAGCGAAGTGGTTTGGAATGTTACCGTAAAATGGCAATCGGCACAGTTCCCTTGTCCATTTGAAACACCAGTAAGTGTAATTCAAACGTGCTATATTCCTGAACCTTAAAAACCAATTAAATGGCTTGTTCAAAAACAGCTTTTATTGAGTTCAAAGATTGTGAAAGTAGCTATCTTTTTGAAGTTGATTTAACGCCTAGCACATCGTATTTTTACGAGATTACCGACAAGTTCGGAAATGTGTACCAAAAGGCGTTTACAACAGATGAAGATGGCTACTTTTCAATTTCACCAAATGACTTTCCGCCTTATTTGCTTACCAATGCAGGTGGCAACTTTACGTTAATCATTAAAGAAAGTTTAACAGATTGTAGCGTTATTGATTTTGATTACTGCGAAGATACTTTTGATACAATAGTGTTTTCGTTTATCAAAAATACTGATAATGGAAACGCTCCAGTAGTTGATAAATGTCAAAAGGTTTACGATTGTTTAGGTATTTCTGAAAATGGTAGTGAAAGTAAGTTTTTGAATGAAAAGGGTGTTTTTGAAACGCCAAGCGGTGGCGGTTTTTCACAAGTTCAATCTGACTGGAATCAAACAGACAATACGGAGGTTGATTTCATTAAAAATAAACCTACTGACATAGCCACTGAAACGTATGTAAATAACGCAATATCTAATAAAGCGGATTTAGTAGGTGGTTTAGTTCCTGCATCACAATTACCTTCTTTTGTTGATGATGTTTTAGAGTTTGCTAATATTGCTTCATTCCCAGTAACTGGAACAAATGGGAAGATTTACGTAGCGTTAGATACTAACAAAACATATAGATGGACTGGGTCTACTTATGCAAGTTTAGATGAAGGCATTGTATTGGGAGAAACAAGTTCAACAGCAGGTCGTGGAGATTGGGTAAAAGCTGCTTACGATTGGATTATAGCAAATGGTACAAACTTACTTAATCACTTATTAAACACTTCAAACCCGCACAACACAACAGCATCACAACTAGGGTTAGGTAATGTTGATAATACCAGCGATGCGAATAAACCTATTTCTACTGCTACTCAAACAGCTTTAGATTTGAAGTC
>Ga0208826_1001756_pt1 | contig 17445 bp, 17 predicted proteins | sample AD_UKC115_MetaG_FD_184451 | JGI IMG/M metagenome (GOLD analysis project Ga0208826, IMG submission 184451) | Active sludge microbial communities of municipal wastewater-treating anaerobic digesters from Hong Kong - AD_UKC115_MetaG (SPAdes)... | ecosystem: Engineered > Bioreactor > Anaerobic >...
TTTTCTCGGCACCACGCTGGATACGCCCTCTCTCTCCGCAAAGACCGACGCCGCCATCCTCTCCGGAAAGCGCCTGATCCTCGACGCGGGCGGCGACGACGCGGGCGCGGCCGCTCTGGGCCGATATGCCGCGAAGCTGCGGAAGGCCGGCTACGCGATGCTCTACGTCGTCAACAAGAGCCGCAACCTGACCGGTACGCCGGAGGAAGCGGCGCAGATCCTCAATGAAATCGAGGCGGCCTCCCACCTCAAGGGAAGTTTCCTCGTCAACAATACAAATTTCGGGCGGGAAACCAGTGCCGGGGATATCGAGCAAAGCGTGGACTACGCCGCGCGCGTATCCGTGCTCATCGGGCTGCCGCTGCTCGCGACCTGCGTGCTCAAGAGCTGCGAATCCGCAGAAGTGCCGGAGCCTTTCCCGGTGGAGATCCTCGTGAAGTTCCCGTGGGAGAGCGCATAAAATCCGCAGGGGCGGATTTTATGCTGCGAGTTTGCCTTGCCCGCCTTGTAGGACGGCGGGCATTTGCTTCGCAAACCGCATGAAATCCGCTGCGTGGATTTATGCTGCGAGTTTGCCTTGCCCGCCTTGTAGGACGGCGGGCATTTGCTTCGCAAACCGCATGAAATCCGCTGCGTGGATTTATGCTGCGAGTTTGCCTTGCCCGCCTTGTAGGACGGCGGGCATTTGCTTCGCAAACCGCATGAAATCCGCTGCGTGGATTTATGCTGCGAGTTTGCCTTGCCCGCCTTGTAGGACGGCGGGCATTTGCTTCGCAAACCGGCAAACTTCGTCGATAACCAAAACGCAGGGCAGACTCATGCCGGGAGTTATTTTGCCGGCCATAAGCAGGCCGTTTTATCGGAAAGGAGCTGTCGGATCATGGAAAAGACCCCGTGCGCCTGCGGTGCACACAAAAAGAACCGTCCCGCCGAGCAAAAGCTCTGGGCCACGGACGAGGGGCTCGTCTCCAATCGGGAGCTGATCTGCCGGACCTGTGTTTATAAAGAAAAAGGCTCCGCCTCCTCCTGCGTAAAATATGCGGAGAAGCCGGAAAGCGTTCTGAAAGAGGGCAGCTGCCCGTTTTATCTGCGAAATCCCGGGAACTGCTGCTGAAGTACGCCGCACCGCCGGGGCCGCTTCCTCGCGGAATCGGGGCCGGTTTCGGCGAAAAGCCGGGCGAAATGCCTTTCTGCGGCCGCTTTTTCAATTTCATTTTGTTATTTCATTTTTTGGAGGGTTGCCTTATGGCGAAAGTAACCGTTGATGAGTCGGTCTGCAAAGGGTGCGGGCTCTGCGTATCCGTATGCCCGAAAAAGATCCTGCGTCTGGCGCCCGACCGGATTTCCGCGAAGGGGTACAATCCCGCGGAGATGACCGACCAGTCCCTGTGCATCGCCTGCGCGATGTGCGGCATCATCTGCCCGGACAGCGCGATCACCGTTGAAAAATGACGGCGCGCCCCGCCCGCGCAGACAAATAATTTTATCCTGTATTTTGGATAACGGGAAAGGATGAGTATGTTGGCTGAAAGAGTACTTATGAAGGGCAACGAGGCGATCGCCGAAGCCGCCATCCGCGCCGGCTGCCGCCATTACTTCGGCTACCCGATCACGCCCCAGACGGAGATCGCCGCCTATATGTCGCGCCAGATGCCGAAGGTCGGGGGCGTCTTTCTTCAGGCGGAGTCCGAAATTGCCGCGATCAATATGGTTCTCGGCGCCGCGGCTGCGGGAGTGCGCGCGATGACCTCAAGCTCCTCGCCGGGCATCTCGCTCAAATCCGAGGGCGTCTCCTACATCGCCGGCTCCGATCTGCCCTGCGTCATCGTCGACTGCATGCGCGGCGGGCCCGGCCTCGGCGGCATCCAACCCTCCCAATCCGACTACTGGCAGGCGACCAAGGCCTACGGCCACGGCGACTTCCAATTGCTCGTCTTCGCGCCCAACTCCGTGCAGGAGATGGTCACCGCCGTGTTTGACGCCTTTGAGAACGCCGACCGTTTCCGCATGCCGGCCATGGTGCTGGCCGACGGCCTGCTCGGCCAGATGATGGAGCCGGTCGTCTTCCCGGACCGCGAGACGGTTACATACGAGAAACCGTGGGCGGTCGACGGCCGTCACGGCAAACGCAGCCATAATATCGTCAACTCCCTCTATCTCTCCCCGAAAGAGCTGGAGGATACCAACGTTGCCCGCTTCGCCCGCTACGAGGAGGTCAAGCGCCTCCTGCCGAAGGCGGAGACTTATCTGACCGAGGACGCGGACGTCGTGGTCGCCGCTTTCGGCGCAACCTCCCGGATCGTCAAATCCGCGGTCAACAGCGCCCGCGCGCTCGGCATCAAAGCCGGCATGGTCCGCCCCTACACGCTCTGGCCGTTCCCGGCGGAACAGATCCGGGAAGGTTGTGAGCATGCTCACGATGTGCTCGTTGTGGAAATGAATATGGGCCAGATGGTCGACGACGTGAAGCTCGCCCTCAACTGCGCGAAGCCCGTCTCCTTCTTTGGGCACACCGGCGGCATCATCCCTTCGCCGGCGGAAGTCCTCGGCCAGATCAAAAAACTTGCGGGAGGTGAGCTGTAATGGCGATCGTCTATCAAAAATCAAGCTGCCTCACCGACGCGCCGCTCTCCTACTGCCCGGGCTGCTGCCACGGCATCATCACGAAGCTCGTCGCCGAAGTCATTGAGGAGTTGGGCGTGGAACCGGTCACCGTCGGCGTCGCGCCGGTCGGCTGCTCGGTCATGGCCTATAACTTCTTCACCTGCGACATGGTGCAGGCCCCCCACGGCCGCGCGCCCGCCGTCGCCACCGGCCTGCGCCGCGCCCTGCCGGACAACATCGTCTTCACCTATCAGGGCGACGGCGACCTTGCCGCCATCGGCACCGCCGAGACCGTGCACGCGGCCACCCGCGGTGAAAACATCACCGTCATCTTCGTCAACAACGCGATCTACGGCATGACCGGCGGCCAGATGGCCCCGACGACGCTGCCGGGGCAGGTCACCCAGACGACGCCCTACGGCCGCGACCCGAAAACCGCGGGCTGGCCGATCCGCATCTGCGAGATGCTCGCCACGCTGAGCGGCACCGCCTATGCCGAGCGCGTCGCCGTCAACACCGTGCCGAATATCCGGCACGCGAAGGCCGCGATCAAAAAGGCCTTCCAGAATCAGCTCGACCACAAGGGCTTCTCGATTGTGGAGGTGCTCTCCACCTGCCCGACCAACTGGGGCATGACGCCGGAGGAGGCCATGAAGTGGGTCGATTCCGCCATGATCCCGTATTATCCGCTGGGCGTCTATAAAGACATCGACAAGGAGGCGAAGTGAGATGGCTGCTTCCCACAACATGCTGTTCGCCGGCTTCGGCGGGCAGGGCGTCCTCTTTGCCGGCAAGGCCGTCGCCTACTCCGGCATGATGGAGGGGCGCGAAGTCTCGTGGCTGCCGAGCTACGGCCCGGAGATGCGCGGCGGCACGGCCAACTGCTCGGTCTGCCTTTCCGACGAGCCGATCGGCTCCCCGCTGGTGCTGAGCCCGGACTGCCTCGTCGCGATGAACAACCCTTCCTACGACCGCTTCATCGGCGCGGTCGTGCCGGGCGGCGTCGCGGTCGTCGACAGCACGCTCGTCGACCGCTCCTGTGAACGTACCGACATCATCGCCGTCTTCCTCCCCGCGACACAGACGGCGCAGGAGAACGGCCTGCAGGGGCTCGCCAACATCATCCTGCTGGGCGCTCTGCTCAAAAAAACCGGCTTCACCACGCCCGAAAACCTCGAGGCCTGCTTCCAAAAGATTGTCCCGGCCAAAAAGGCCGACCTGATCGAAAAAAACATGCAGGCCCTGCGGCTCGGCATGGAGCTTGCCGGCTGAATCGTCCAAATAAACAGAGCCGAGGACTTATTCTCCGGCTCTGTTTTTTTCGCGGGCGGGCCCTGTGCTCGCCTTTACGAAAGGCCGCACGCGGAGGCTCCGCCTTCTTCCGGCCCCGGCCCGCGCGTCTTCGGCCGGGCGGAAATCTTCCCGGATTTTACTCGGAAGCGCCCCTCTCCAAAGCATGCCGCGGCATGTTTTTGGGCGTCCAAACCGCCGCAAAAACAAAAAGTTCCGCAAAAAGAAAGGCACCGGAAAACTTCCGGTGCCTTTCTTTTTGAGTGATTTTAGTTTGAGGGTTGTTTTGAGGAGGGTGTACACCGAAAAGCTTGCGGCTCCTTTCGGGTACATCCATATTATAACATGTAGAAAAAATACTTTGTTAAGTAATGGTTAACATTCCCCAGGAAATATCGGATATTTTATGAATAAAGCACCTGCCGCCCCGCGCCGGAAGAAAGCCCGCCCCTCCCGCCGCGTGGCCGGGAACCCCCGCCCGATTTCTTCTCTCCGAAGCAAAACGGGCCTCCCTTTCTGCGGAAACCGGGGGCAAACCGGATTTTGCACGCCGGAAGGGAATTCCCGGCAAAATTTTTTTCAGAAAACCCGAACATACGTTTGCATTCTGGAAAAAGATGTGATATACTGCTTTTGAAAAACCGGAACCTTTTTTCGTGAAAGGAGCCTTTATCATGACGCAGAAATCCGACGAAATCTATGCCTATATCTCCGAGCATCTCAACGAATTCGGCTATCCGCCCACGGTCCGCGAGATCTGCGCGGAGCTCGGCATCCGTTCCACCTCAACCGTGCACCGCTATCTGCGCGAGCTGCAGGCCGAGGGCAGGATTACGATGGGCGAGAATCAGAACCGCGCCATCACGCTCAACGAGGCCGCTCCTGCCGGGACGATCCCGGTGCTCGGCCGCGTCGCCGCCGGCTCGCCGATTCTTGCGGAGGAGCGGGTCGAGGAATACATCCCGTGGAACGGCAGCACGGCCGGCCTCTTTGCGCTGCGGGTGCGCGGCGACAGTATGATCAAATGCGGCATCCTGAACGGCGACATCGTGGTTGTGCGCCAGACGCCGGACGCGGTCAACGGCGAGATCGTGGTCGCCCTGGTCGGCGACGACGCCACCGTCAAGCGCTACTTTAAGGAAAACGGGCATTTCCGCCTCCAGCCGGAGAACGACGCCTACGAGCCGATTCTCGTCGACGAGGTCACGATCCTCGGAAAGGTCGTCTCCGTCGTACGGAGCTATGACTAATGCACAATTCCCGTTCAAAGAACGGGAATGTGCTGCGAGTTTTACTTTAAAAATTATGTAAAACTCGTCGTAACCTGATCCGTTCAAAGAACGGGAATGTGCTGCGAGTTTTACTTTAAAAATTGCGCGAAACTCGTCGTAACCTGATCCGTTCAAAGAACGGGAATGTGCTGCGAGTTTTACTTTAAAAATTATGTAAAACTCGTCGTAACCTGATCCGTTCAAAGAACGGGAATGTAATCCATTCGAAGATCGGAGATGTGCTGCGAGTTTTACTTTAAAAATTATGTAAAACTCGTCGTAACCTGATCCGTTCGAAGATCGGAGATATGCCGCGGGGGTTGCTCTGAGGATTGCGCAAAACTTTCCGGATAATATGCCGTAAAAAATACGCTGCGGGAATTCCGGCGGGTGCCGGGAGGCATCCGTTTTTTCTGTGCGGCCGCCGGGAAGCCGCATCCACGCCCGGCGCATAAAATTGCGGTATGTACGGCAGGAACATCTCCTGCCGTTTTTTATGCCTTTGAGGAGGCTCCTGCCTTGCTCGTGGTCTGGCCGCTTCCCTGAGCGGACTGATCCATGGACTGTTCCAGCGGGCTATTCGTATCTTTTCCGCCCCAGTCGGAGAAAATGCCGGTCACAAATCCGGTGCGGGTTTCCTCCGTAAAGGTTTTTCCCTGTGCATAGCTGGTGGCCGCGCTCTCAAAGTTGGTGCGCCAGCCTTTGGAGGCATAACGGTAATACGAAGGCACCCAGTCTCCCGCTTTCAGATAGGCGGCGAGACTCTTCCGGAGAGAATCCGGGAGCTGCTTTGCCGGAGTACCGGTGCCGTTTCCGGAGGTCGCGGCGCTGTTGGCGTTTCCGCTTACAGTGGCTCCGCTTGTGGCGGCTTTGCTTGTACCGGAGGCTGCGGGAGCGCTGTTGGCGGTGGTGGCTTTGCTCGTACCGGCCGTGCTCGTGCCGGCCGCGCTCGCGGCGGCCGCGCTCGCGGCGGCTTTTGCGCTCGAGGCGCTGTTTGCGGCCCCGCCCGAAGCGGTTCCGCTCGTGGTGTTGGCCTTGCTTGTGCCGGCGGCGTTTCCGCTCGCGGCGGCTTTGCTCGTGCCGGCGGCGCTGTTGCCGGAGGTTGCGGCGTTTCCGCTGGTGGTGCCGGTGCCTCCGGTCGTGCCGGTGCCGGTGAGGGCTGCCCAGTCGGTGCCGAAGGTCCCGGTCAGATAGCCGATGCCGGCGTTATTCGTATAAAGCCATTTCAGGAAATTTTCCGCCTCGGTGATCTTCGCGGCATCCGCGTTGGGGTTGATCACAAACCAGGAGAGGACATCCACGGTGATGCAGCGGTCCAGCTCCTCGGCGGTCTTAGGGGTCGTGGCGACGTTTCCGGTTGTGTTGGAATTTCCGGAAGCCGCAGAGGTCCCGGAGGTGTTGCTCTTCCCGGAGGCTGTGGCTTTTCCGGAAGTATTTGCCTTTCCGGAAGTGGTTCCGGAGGCCGTGCTGCCGGAGGTATTGGCTTTTCCGGAGGTCACGCTGCCGGAGGTATTGGCTTTTCCGGAGGCCGCCGCGCTTCCGGAAGTTGTTCCGGAGGTGGTGGTGGTGCCGGTGCCGGCGGTATGCGGGATCTTGAACGGAATCAGCAGCAGCCGGTCGGCGGCGTCGGATGCCGTGCTCAGGTTGTCGGCGAAAGAGGTGGTGCCGGCGATGAAGAGCGCTTTTCCGGCGGCGAGGTCGTCGTCGGAATAGGTTTTCGTCACGGCGTTGGAGAAGTGGAGCTCGGCGGCGCTGGCCGCAGCTTCCGCGTAATCGCGGAATCCGTCGGTGTTGGCGGTGAGATCTCCGGCGAACGTATTGCCGCTCTGGTAACCGTAGGCGGCGGCCGCATCCAGCAGCCAGGAGGACGTTTCTCCGGCTTCGGCGGTCTGGGCGAACACTGCTTCCAGATTCGCGGCGGTGCCGGTCTTCGTGGTCGCCATGGTGTAGGTGTGGCCGTTCAGGAGCGCCTTTGCGGCCGTGGGCGTTTTGATCCAGCCGGCGACCGCTTTGACGAGCGCCTTAAATTCGGTATAGTCGCAGGTCTGGAGATCCTCGATCAGCGCGGCGGAATCGGCCGCAGGGAACAGGTTCTTCAGCATCTGCGGATCCACGATATAGCCGCGCCCTTCGATTTCAAAAGGCAGGCCGTAGCTTCCCTTGCTGGAGACATCCAGCGCAAGTCCGGACGGCATGGTGGTGTAGACGGCGGCCAGCGCCCCTCCGGTGGAATAATCCTTCATGTTGGTTTTCAGATCCGTCACCATATCATAGTCGGAGACAAGATAGAGCGCGGGTTTTTCCGTGCCGATCTTTCCGCCGAGGTCGGTTTCCGCATAGGTGAAGCTGATCTTCTTTCCGGTCGCTGTCTCATAGGCGGAGGCAAGGGTCCGTAACGAAGCGCGCAGGCTGTCCCGGCTGTGGTAGATCACAAGGTCGTACCCGCTCTCTCCGGTTCCGCTTGAATTCGAGCTTTCCGGAGTCTGGTTATTCTTTTTCCAGCAGCCGGAAAACAGCGTCAGCAGGGCGAGCAGCACCGCCGCCGCCCGCAAAAAGCGTCTTGCAGACAAAACAATCATCCTTTCATGGTTTTTTATTATTCTTTGCATTGCGGCGGTGCTTATTGATGGAAAAAAGAAATCCCTCATTAAAAATTTTTCCGGCGTCTTGACAGAACGTCCGGGAAATGTTAGAATAAACCACGCAAATGCGGATGTGGCGGAATTGGCAGACGCGCTAGATTCAGGTTCTAGTGATAGCAATATCCTGTGGGTTCAACTCCCATCATCCGCACCAAAGATCGGTAAATTTCGGCATGAAATTTACCGATCTTTTATTTATCCATATGTTATAATAAGGACGAATCCTTATATGTATTTATCCAATGGGAGGTTATGAAACAGATGGAAATCAGATTGGCAGAACCTAACGATATTCCTGACTTATGCGGATTATACAACGATTTCTTTATTTATAATGCGGGCCAACAGCCGCAATACTATAAACCGGCAGCAGAAACAGGAAAATACCCCAAAAGCGTGATCGACAGCCAGACGGAAGATATTTACGTCGCCATGGAGGATCATGCCGTCATCGGTTTCATTCATATAGCCGAAGAAAAAACGCCGCCCTACGATTGCTTTGTACCGCACAAATTCGCCGTGGTTGTGGACTTGTTTGTAAAGGATAACTTCCGCGGCAAAGGCGTGGGAGACCAGCTTTTTGAAGCGGCGAAACAATGGGCGAAAGCACGAAAATTGGATTACCTTGAGCTGAATGTCCTTGCTGAAAATGAAATAGGAATCCGGTTTTATAATCATGAGGAATTTAAAGCCGTATCACAAATCATGCGCTACACATTGTGACAAAAAATCCTGCGCCATTGCCCCCAAAGAAGCCGGATATCGTTTTATCAAGCTATATCCGGCTTCTTTGTTTTAATGCCGATACCGGAGACTCTGCTTCTCTGCTTTCTTTGCCCACCCGGACTTTTCTGTCTTTTTGCGGCAGCGCGGACGGCTCTCGGCAGAGTTTCGGGTTGGTATCATACAAATATAATAACTATGCGCCCGGTTTGTTTATTTTTTGTGCAGCATTCACGTTATACGGTATATATGCAGAAATTTTCTGTTAATATCCAAAAAAATTTATAATTATGTATTGACATTCAAAAAGTCCGGGGATATAATGCATGTATATTCCGCAAAGCAAACAAATTATACAAAATGATCTGGAGGAAATACACATGAAAAAAGTTCTTGCGCTGGTTCTTGCGCTGATCCTTTGCCTCTCCTTTGCCGCCTGCTCGCAGACCGAGCCGGAGTCTTCCGCTCCCGAATCCGTGCCGGAGGAATCCGCCGCCCCTTCCGAAAGCGAAGCCGTCTCCGAAGCGCCCGCCGAAATCACGACGGTCACCGCCGGCAAACTGACCGTGGCCACCAGCCCGGATTTCGCCCCGTATGAATTTTATTCCGTCGACGACGCCGGCAACCTGAACCTCTCCGGCTTCGACATCGCCCTGGCGCAGGCCATCGCCGATCACCTGGGCCTTGAGCTCGAAGTCGTCCCGATGGATTTCGACAGCATCCTGCTTGAGCTTCAGGCCGGCAACGTCGACCTCGGCATCGCGGGCTTCTCTCCGGACCCGGAGCGTGCCGAAACCTTCGATTTCTCGGATATCTACTACATGGGCGGGCAGTCCCTGGTCACCCTTTCCGAGAACAAGGACGTCTACAACACCTATGAATCTCTGACCGGCAAGAGCGTCGGCGCCCAGACCGGCTCCATTCAGATGGATCTCGCCGAGCAGTACACCCCGGACGCCAACATCGTCGGCCTCTCCAAGGTCACCGACATCATCTCCGAGCTGCTGGCCGGAAAACTGCAGGCCGCCTTCATTGAGACCGCCGTCGCAGAGTGCTACAAACTGAACTATCCTGAGCTCGAGCTTGTCATGGACGTCGAATATGACGTGGCCGGTTCCGCCGTCGCCCTCCAGAAGGGCAACGAGGCCCTGCTCGCCTCCGTCAACGAGGTCATCGCCGGGCTGCTTGCGGACGGCACGATGAACGAATATGTCGCCGATGCCAACGAGCTTGCCGCCGGCAACATTTACGAAGGCCAGCCCGCGGATTATCAAGCCTGACCGGTTTCCCTCTCTCAATCGGTCCCATACTCCTCCCGGATCATACGCCCGGGAGGAGTATGCTTGTGTTTTGAAATCCTTTTTGAAAGGAGCTTTTTATGTCCATCTCCGCCGAAGGCTTTGAGAAGGTGCTCCGCTATGCGGAGCTCTTCAGGCAGGGTATGATCTGCACCGTCTCGATCTCCGCACTGACCGTCTTTTTCGGTTTTTTCCTTGCGCTGCTGCTCGCGATTATGCGCCTGAGCAAGGTGCGCATTTTTAAGTTCGTCGCCGCCACCTATGTCGAGGTCATCCGCGCGACGCCGATGCTCGTGCAGCTCTTCATCGTCTACTTAGTCGTCTTCTCCGGCATCAAGCTGCCGGATATGACGATCTTCGGCTTCATCAAGTTCGACCGCTTCTTCCCGGGCGTCGTGGCGCTCGCGCTCAACTCCGGCGCCTACACCTCCGAGATCATCCGCGCCGGCATCCAGAGCATCGATATCGGCCAGACCGAAGCCGCGCGCAGCCTGGGGCTTACCCAGTTCCAGAACATGCGCCTGATTGTGCTGCCGCAGGCCATCAAGAACATCCTGCCGGCCATCGGCAACGAATTCGTCACGATCATCAAGGAATCCTCGATCTGCTACACCATCGGCGTGCAGGAGATCATGTACGGCGTCAAGGCCGCCCAATCCGCGACCTTCATCATCGCCGAGCCTCTGCTGATCGCGGCGGCGCTGTATTTTGTGCTGACCTTCCCGACCTCGAAGCTGATCGGCTATTTTGAGAGGAGGATGCGCCGTGGCGATATCAGATAACCTTGCGGAGAAAGAGGCCCTGATCTCGGTATCCGGCCTCAAAAAATACTACAATAAGGGAAAAATCAAGGCGCTCGACGGCATCGACGCGGAGATTCTCCCGGGCGAAGTCGTCGTCGTGATCGGGCCCTCCGGCTCCGGGAAGTCGACCTTCCTGCGCAGCCTCAACCTGCTCGAGCCGCCGACCGAAGGCACGATCGTCTTCGACGGCGTGGAGATCACCGACAGGCACTGCGACATCAACCTCCACCGCCAGAAGATGGGCATGGTGTTTCAGCACTTCAATCTGTTCCCGCACAAGACGATTCTGGAGAACATGACGATCGCTCCGGTGCATGTGAAGCACATGTCCAAAAAAGAGGCCGAGGAGAAGGCCCACGAGCTTTTGAAACGTGTCGGCCTCGACGACCGCTGGAACGCCTATCCGATCCAGCTCTCCGGCGGGCAGAAGCAGCGCGTCGCCATCGTGCGCGCACTGATGATGGAGCCGCAGGTGATGCTTTTCGACGAGCCGACCTCCGCCCTTGACCCCGAAATGGTGGGCGAGGTGCTTGAAGTCATGAAGGAGCTCGCCCTCGGCGGCATGACGATGGTGGTCGTCACGCACGAGATGGGCTTCGCCAAGGAGGTCGGCAGCCGGGTGCTCTTTATGGAATCCGGCCGCCTGATCGAGGAGGGCACCCCCAAAAAGATCTTTGAGCATCCGGAGAGCCCGCGTCTACAGGATTTCCTCAGCAAAATCCTGCAGTAAGGCCACGGCGCGCTTCGTCCCCGGAAACCGAATCCGGCCTTTCGCTCCCCGGAGACGGGGAGCGTTTTTTTGCTTCTGCCGCGCCGCTTTTCCGGAGCCCGCCGCGCCCGCCGGAGAGATTTCCTTTTGCTCCCGGCAGAAGGCGCCGCCCGCGCAGGGTACGATATCCGCAGAGGTTTTTCGCGCCGCTTTTCCGGAACCCCGGCCCGGGCGCCCTTTTCGGCTCCGGCGGGGGGCATTCCGGGCGGAAAACGGCAAAGGAGCGGGCGTTTTTCCCCCGCGAGGCGTCAAATTCACAAATTCGTTCTTGATTTTCCCATCTGCTGCAGCGATAATGATAGTATTAACCCCGAGGAGGACCCCCATATGATGGATGAACTCAAAACCGTCATCGCCAGCAATATCATCCGGCTGCGCACCGCCGCCGGGATGACGCAGGCCGAGCTCGGTGAAAAACTGAATTATTCCGATAAATCCGTCTCCAAATGGGAGCGCGCCGAGGCCGTGCCGGACATCTACGTCTTGAAGCAGATGTCGGAGATCTTCGGCGTCACGATCGACTCGATGACCGGCGAGAAGGATACCGTCACCGCGCAGAACGCGCAGCCGTTTTTGCCTTACCGCCGCTCGATGATCACGACCCTCTCCGTCGCCGGGATCTGGACGGCGGCGCTCCTCCTGTTTATCCTCTTCTGGATCCTCGGCGAGCTGTACTGGATCATCTTTGTTTACGCGGTGCCGGTCTCGCTCGTCACGGTGCTCGTGCTCAACTCGGTATGGTACGAGGGGAAATACAACATGTACATCGTTCTTTTTCTCGTGCTGAGCCTGATTGCGACGGTCTATCTGACGTTTCTGAGATACAACTGGTGGCAGCTTCTGCTGCTGGCGATCCCGGGCGCCCTGATCGTATTCTTAAGCTTCCGCATCAAAAGGTCCGGAGAATAGGCCAATTCCACGATTCGTAGAGTCTTTTCCAAAAGGGGGAGAGCCGTTTCGGGGCGGTTCTACTCCTTTTTGCTATCTGTAGAGCGCCGCGGCGGAAAAATTCCTTGCCTTCGGGGCACGGCCGCGGGAGAATGAAACCATCCAATCTGAAGGAGGAATCCTGCCTTGTCCGATTATGTTTTGAGCTGCTGCTCCACCGCCGACCTTTCGCGCGAGCACCTGGAACGCCGCGGCATTCCCTTTATCTGCTTCCACTACTTCATCAATGGAGTGGAGTATGAGGACGACCTCGGCGCCTCGATCCCGTTTGACGAATTCTACCGCCTGATCGCCGGAGGCGCGGAGACCCGGACTTCCCAGGTCAACATCACGGAGTATCTCGACTACTTCACCCGCTTCCTCGAGGAAGGAAAGGATATTCTTCACATCACGCTCTCCTCAGGCATCTCCGGCAGCTACGGCTCCGCCTGCAACGCCGCGCTGATCGCAAGGGAGCGTTTTCCGGACCGCAAGATCTATATTGTCGACTCGCTGGGCGCTTCCTCGGGCTACGGCCTGCTGATGGATAAGCTCGCCGACCTGCGCGACTCCGGCATGGCGATTGACGACCTGCGCGACTGGGCGGAGACGCATAAGCTTGAGGTGCACCACTGGTTCTTCTCGACCGACCTCACGTACTACATCCGCGGAGGGCGCATCTCCAAAACGGCGGGCGTCATCGGCGGGCTGCTCAGCATCTGCCCGCTGCTCGACATGGACATCACCGGCCGCCTGATCCCTCGCAGCAAGGTCCGCACGAAGCAGAAGGTCATCCAGGAGATCGTCGCCCGCATGGAAAAATACGCGCAGGGCGGCACCAACTACTCCGGGAAGTGTTACATCTCCCATTCTGCCTGCTATGAAGACGCCCGCGCCGTCGCCGATCTGATCGAGGCCCGCTTCCCGCATCTGGACGGCAAGGTGCTGATTAACTATGTCGGCACCACGATCGGCAGTCACACCGGTACCGGCACCGTCGCCCTCTTCTTCTGGGGAGAAAAGCGCGTCTGACCTGACGCATAAAAAACCATGCTCCGCCTCCGGGCGGAGTTTTTTTGCCCCCGTGCGGACGCCGCATGAGTGCCGGGCGGGTACCACGTCGGCAGGGATCGGCAGCCACACCGGCACCGGCACCGGCGCCCTCTTCTTCCGGGGAGAAAAGCGCGTCCGACCTGACGCATAAAAACTACGCTCCGCCTCCGGGCGGAGTTTTTTTGCCCCCGCGGGCGCTGCGTCGGCAGGGATCGGCAGCCATACCGGCACCGGCACCGTCGCCCTCTTCTTCCGGGGAGAAAAGCGCGTCCGACCTGACGCATAAAAAACCATGCTCCGCCTCCGGGCGGAGTTTTTTTGCCCCCGGGCGGACGCCGCATGGGGGCCGGGCGGACGCCGGAAACCGTACGGGCGCGGGCTCCGTTTTTTTTGCGGATGCTCACAAAATATTCATGTTTCCTTCTTTTTCCGGCAACGATTGCGTGCTACAATGCTCTCATATAAAAGGAGGCGGTCCCATGGAAAAAGAAGCCCGGCGGCGCCGGGCGGCGGATTATCTGCCGCTTGCCGTGACCATCCTGTCGCTGGTGATCGGTTTTGGCGCGGCGCTCTCCGCATTCGGCATCCTGGAGGGGTACCCGCCGGTCTTTGCGGCGCTCTACGTCATGGCCTGCTTCCTCGCGTCGTTTTTTGTCCAGACCGTGCTGCATGAGCTCGGTCACCTCGTCTGCGGGCTGCTGTCCGGCTACCGGTTTATCTCGTTCCGCATCGGGAATTTCATGCTGCTGCGTGAGAGCGGACGGTTCGTGCTTCGCATGTTCGCGATCTCCGGTACCGGCGGGCAGTGCCTGATGCAGCCGCCTGCCGAGATCGAAAAGGATACGCCCTACCGGCTCTACCTGCTGGGCGGCTGTCTTTCCAACCTTGCGTTCTCCGCGCTCTTTCTCATGCTGTCGGCGGGGCTTTCCTCCCCGGCGGCAAAAGCGCTCTTCCTCGCGCTCGCCGCAACGGGCTTTCTCACCGCTTTGATGAATCTCGTCCCGATGAACACGAACGGCATCGCAAACGACGGCCTCAACACCCTCCTGCTCGGAAAAAGCGCCGGGGTGCGCAGGGCCTTCCGCCTTCAGCTCTATGCGAACGGCTGGATCGCCTCCGGAAAGCGCATCGGAGAGCTGCCGGAGGAATGGTTCCCTCTGCCGGAGGAGGCCGCGCTTGAAAATCCGCTGACCTGTACGGTCGGCGTGCTGCGCTACGACCGGCAGTTCGACCGGCACGACTTCGCCGGCGCGCGGGAAACCTGTGAATATATGCTCCGAAACGGGCGCGGCATGCTGGGCGTTCACCGGAACGAGCTCTCCTGCGAGCTGCTGTTCCTGAAGATCTTCGGCGGCTGCTCCAAGGCGGAGGCCGACGCGGTGCTGACGCCGGATCTGCAGAAATATATCAAGGCGACCGGCTCCTACGTCTCCCGGAAGCGGCTGTTTTACGCCTACGAGCTGCTGGTGAACCGGAACCCCGTCTCCGCCGCGGGCGCCCTGCGCGCCTTTGAAGAGACGGCGAAGCGCTATCCCTACTCCTCCGATGTCGAAAATGAGCGGGAGATCGTGGCGCTGCTCCGCGAAACCGCCGGGGAATCCCGCTGAGCGCCCTCCGCAAAAAAAGATTATAAAAAAAGCTCCGCCTCACAGGACGGGGCCTTTTTTATGCCGGCGGGCCTCCCGGCGAATATGTCGAAAGACCTTTCCGCAAATATGCCGAAAAACATTTCGCCCTTTGCGGGGGCGCTTCCTGCAGGGCGTCCGCACCCGCCGGCCCGCAGGAAAAATACCGTTTTGCCGGGCATCTTCGGCAGAAAAAGAAGCGCCCTCCGGCGAATGCGACCCGACCTTTCCGGATGGGGCGCCGCCGTTCCGCCGGGCCTCTCCGGCCCTGCATGTCGGGCATATTTTTCGGGCGTCTTTCATAACTTTTCCCGATAGACAGATCGGGGGCGGGAATTTGAAAGGCAGGAGCGGACCAGCTTACCGCAGCATCTCTCTGCGGAATCTTTATACGGGCGTCTCCCGGGCGGGCAGGGCGGCGCTGCGAATCCTTGCGGCGCTCGGCTCGGTGGCCGCGTTCTATGCCTCCCTGATTTTCGTCGCCCAAAAAGTGCCCGTGCTCATTTTCTGCTCGGCGGTGGTCTCCTCCCCGCGCGACACCATCGGCGTGCTCAGAGACCGCTATTTTTGGGAGGAATCCGCCTCCGGCGCGGAGGGAGAGGGAGGCCCGGAGGAGAATTCCGGCGTTCCCGCATCCGGTTTTGCCGAAGGCGAAGGCATTTCCTCCTCCGGAGATGATACCGCGGCGGACGGGGAGACGGCGCTCCCGGAAATCCCGGCAGGCCGGCGCGGCACCGTGCTCACGCTTCAGTACCAGTACGGCGAGAGCGGGCTCTACCTCTCCTGCGGCAGCGGGCTCATCAAAAACTGCACCGACTATTCCGCCGCCGCCATCCGGAAAGAGCTTGCGAAATCCGGGGAAGGGGACTACGCCGCCAATCTTTCGCAGCCCACCGTGCTCATCTACCACACCCACGCGACGGAATGCTACGAGCCGGCCGACCGCGGTTACTACGACACCTCCTCGGACTGGCACAGCACCGACCCCGACGAAAACATGACGGCGGTCGGCGATGTGCTGGCCGCGACGCTCAAAAAAGCCGGCATCATTGTGCTGCACGATAAGACCTACCACGACTACCCCTCCTACAAAGGCTCCTACGACCGCAGCGCCGTCACCGTGGAGCAGTATCTGGAGGCCTACCCGACGATCCGCTTCGCCATCGACCTGCACCGGGACGCCATCGAGCAGGACGGCAACGTGATCCTCAAGCCGACCGCCGTGATCGCCGGCCGGAAGGCGGCGCAGATCATGATTATCTCCGGCTGCGACGACGGATCAATGAACATGCCGGATTTCTTTTCAAACCTGCGCTTCGCCGCGGCGCTGCAGGACCGGATGGAGAGCCTATATCCCGGCCTGACGCGGCCGATCCTGTTCGACTACCGCAAATACAATATGAATCTGCTGCCGGAACTCCTGCTGATCGAGATCGGCTCCGCCGGAAACACGCTCGGCGAGGCGGAATATTCGGCGGAACTGCTCGGGCAGGCACTGATTTCGCTCTTAAAGGAATAAAAAAAGCCCGCCGGAGGAAAACTCCTTCCGGAGGGGATTTTGATGAAACGACTGATTCGGAATACCATGATCTGGCTTGCCGCCGGCGCGATCCTTGCCTGCGGCGCGGCGGCGTTCGGCCTCGTGGACCTCGCGCGGACAAGCGTCGGCAACTTCCCGGACCGCCTCCTGGCCATAGAAGGGGAGAAGGCCGAGCTCATGGGCGAGGAGATCCCCCTGCCGGAAATTCCCCCGCAGGCCCAGAAAATCGCCTCCGCCGCGGCCGGGCTGATTCCGCCGGAGTGGAGGCTGCTCTTTAAGGCCGCATGGCTGACCCTTCAGGAGGGATTCGCCGCAGATGCCCCGTCCGGAACGGATGCCGGGAGCGGACACCCGGTTGAACCGGGAAGCCCGGTTGAACCGGAAGCGTCGGATGAACCGGAAGCGTCGGACGAAGCCGAAACGTCGGATGAACCGGAAACGTCGGACAAACCGGAAGCGTCGGACGAAGCGGAAACGTCGGATGAACCGGAAACGTCGGACGAAGCCGAAGCGTCGGACGAAGCCGAAGCGTCGGACGAAGCCGAAACGTCGGACGAAGCCGAAACGTCGGACGAACCGGAAACGTCGGACGAACCGGAAACGTCGGACGAACCGGAAACGTCGGATGAACCGGAAACGTCGGACGAACCGGAAACGTCGGACGAAGCCGAAACGTCAGCCGGGAGGCCAGACGCCGAAACATAAGCTCCCAACGCCGCACGGAGGTAATTCCGGGAGAAGTCCGCCGCCCGGGGCAAACTCGGGAGAGACGTATGGTTAAAGTCGATGACACCGCTGCCCCCGGCGGCTTTCGGCAGATCGCAGGCACATAAAAAATAGTGCCGGAAACCTGCCGGGCAGCCCGAAATTCCCGCGGCGGCTGTTTTTGCGCCCTTGTTA
>Ga0208826_1001760_pt1 | contig 17404 bp, 15 predicted proteins | sample AD_UKC115_MetaG_FD_184451 | JGI IMG/M metagenome (GOLD analysis project Ga0208826, IMG submission 184451) | Active sludge microbial communities of municipal wastewater-treating anaerobic digesters from Hong Kong - AD_UKC115_MetaG (SPAdes)... | ecosystem: Engineered > Bioreactor > Anaerobic >...
GTAGAACTGCAGTTACCAGTAAGTTTTTCAATGTAATGGTTCATTACTCCCTCTCCTTGGGGTTGCGCTACTACATTCATCCCGGGCCAACGGTAGTAATTTTTGCTCTGGGATACGACTTTGAAGGCGCCATGAATGCGCCCTTTAAAGGAGCAGCCGATAACGCCGAGGATTTAGGTTTCGACTTTTTGAACTACTACCTGAACCATGGTGTTTCGTTTAAGATATACCTGGCATGGAACAGGGACTGGCAGCAGAAAAATCAGTAACTACCTGTTTACCTCACCTCCAGTATCGTGCGGGTGGCTTCTACCTTTCCTGCTGTAAGCTTAACGATGTAGGTTGCAGCAGGGTAATATGATGCCTTGTGTTCCAGTCTAATTTTGAATAGACAAATAGAGATAAAGTTTCTCCTGTTTCAAGCTCTAAATCATAAAGGTGGTCTCTAAATGCTTTTTCAATTTGGTATGTTACTGGATAATCTGTAAGAACCAAGATATCCCAATCTGAATCTTTTCTGGCATCACCTCTAGCTCGTGATCCATATAATATCACTTGAGCATTTTGGTCTATCTCGGAAATATTTAGTTTAATGCGATGGGCAATATGTTCGGTTTTCTTATTCATCTCTGCAAATATACAACATCGTTGAAAAGTTGCACAGGCTGGTTAAAATGCACTGTAACGGTCGGTGGTTTGGGCAGCTGGAGAGTTAACCGCCAGCAGCGTTATCTGCCGTTAAAAAGTTAGTTAAAGGTAATAAAATTTCTGCATCTGTATCATCAGCCCCAGTGAAAGCAACTGCTTGTTATTACACGTAAATTTTTTATCTAGTTCTAATTCTTAATATCTGTTTTTAATTCTTCAAACTTATCCTTTATTCTTTTCAGAACACCATATTCAACAAGATCAAATTCTAATACCACTTCATTTTCATATGTTTCAATAACAACCGTAGTTGTTTTTATTTCAATAGACTTTATTGTTGATATATTAATATTCCTAATTTGTTTGTCACCTCTTAAAAAATATTTAATTTCATTTTCGTTCCATTCGATAAAATAGCTTCTGTAGTTCAACTGGTAAAACCCCATTACAATAAAAACTATTCCTTGAAAAATATAAATTATAGAATCCCAATGTCCTCCAAAAAAGCGAGTGTCAAATCCAATATAAATTGCTCTTGACAATATAATTAGTCCTAAAATCAGGAAGAGAAATCCGATTGCAATAAATGCTTTGATAAAACTCCCCTTTATTTTGTAAATATTTATTCTTTCCATTTTCATTGTTTTAAGGTTAGAAACTCATCAGTAAAATTAATGAAATATTATTCATCTTAGAACTAAGTCGATTCTTTGTCGAGTTTAAAAAGTTTGATTCTTTATCATCCGACAACAGAAAATATTTCGAATGGGCTTTAGTAATATTTAGCAATTTCGTTTCATTATGTGTGCTAACGGTCGGCGGTTTGGGCAGCTGGGGAGTTTATAGCCAGCGGCGTTATCCGCCGTTAAAAACATACTAAAGTACTAAAAACTTTCGTATCTGCATCATCAGCCCCAGTAAGCTAAACCACATGCTATGGCCTGTTTTTTTATTAATAGTTGGGTTTTCTTGTCAACGAGGAGTCTTGAAATACAAAACCACAACCTGATTTATTAACAATTTCTCTTATTAAATTTTTCCCAGTTTCATCTACTGTTGGTGCAAAGATTATTTTTTCAACAAGAGAGTTAAGGTTAATAGGAATTAATTTACCAATTCTATTTTCTTGATTATCCCAATATTTACCAGTAAAATCAGATGTTGATTCAGGTATTTCAAAGAATAAGCGGAATTCATTTTCATGTTTAAATTCAATTCTTTTGTGAATAACAGAAGTAATAGTATTTAAAACTTTAACAGGATAATCAACTGCGTTATACCAAATATCATTTTCGTAATCAATATATCTTACTTTACTTGAGTATATATCAACTGGTGTATTCAAAAATGCTTCTTTTATTCTTTTAAAATTGGATTGTATTGCTATTCCTTCGTTTGTTTTTAAATATAATTGCCACATACCATCAGATTCATGGGTGTTAATTTGCCAACAATTTATTACTGTTGATTTTTTAACACGTTGAAAAAAAACGGAAAAATTTTGAACTCGTAAATCTGATGCATTTTCATCACTACCAGTTAATTTCATAGCTTTGAATTTTCTATATTCAAACTCTTTTTTCGGAGTAGAACACTCAAAAGGGTCAGAAAATTTGTCCGCTCTACAAAAAAATAAACTTTTTTTCTCAAGCATTAATGCAAACTTTTCTAGGCTCATGTACCTCAATAAAGTTGCATTTTCATCAATTGGAATTAAGAAATCATGCTCTATTATCGCCATGGTGCTGGTTGTATCAAGGTTGTCATAAAATTAGGCCTAACGGTCCCGTGGTTTAAAAGTTGGGGAGTAAATGGCAACTTCGTTATCACACGTTATAATGTTTGTAAATATACAAAATATTTCCATAATCATATCTGCCCTAATGACTTAAATCACGTATTACCCAACGTAATTATTGTAACATTTTGTCTAAACCTCTTTTTATGTTATATATCAATTAGTATTTAATTTTTTATACAACGAACAGAAGAACCAACATGTCTTATAATGAAATCTCTACTTATATTATAACCTGCATAATAAACACTTCGATGCCATGCATTATATTCTTCACTGGAACTCCACCAGCCTCCGTATTCTCCAATATACTTAAAAGTTCCATCTCCCATGCGTGAACCAGCAGGTAGGGCTGTGAAATTAAATTCGTCAGTTGCTCCTGAATTTGGTGTTAACCAGTGAGTTGTTCCAATCTCCTTTAATTTGCTGCCTCCAAGACTTTCACCTCCAATAAAGTCAACTAGTGTTTTCCATTCATCATCGGTTGGTACATGCCAACCAGTTGGGCATATGCTTCTGCTGTCAACTACGACATACCAAGTATATAATCTACCATATGTAGATACATTGTCATCATTACCATTGTATGCCCATTGATATTTTGGAGTGCTTTCACCTGAGATATTTAGTATTGGTGATGTGGTCGTGCCAATTATATCTCCATTATTATATTTAGTTGATTTCAAGTTTTCAGCCATCCATGTCTGGTTGCCTATTGTTATTATTTTATATTTATTTCCTTCAATGTCTAAAACAGATTCAAAAACTTTAATTTTTTGTTGAATATTATAAATCAAAGAGGTATCCGAAATTGTTACCTGATTTGTAGTTAAAAGAAGTTCTGTTCCATTTATAGGGGAACAAGTTAACCCACTACTTTCAAAATCTGTATAGGAAACGTCATTGATCTCACCATTATTTTTAGTTATTGTCACAACTAAACCAGTTAGATCTAGAGTTTCACCAACAAAGTATTCTGTTTTTATTGACAAAGTCTTTATTGCGATTCCTGTAATAAGAACTTTATTAATTGTCAAGGGCTGAACCACTTTTTTACCAGAGGAAGTATGCAAAATAGTTACTTGAGTGTTATTTAAAAGGAGCCCTGTTCCATTTCCAGGAGAACAAGTTAACCCATTACTTTCAAAATCTGTAAAGGAAACGTCTTTGATCTCTCCATTGTTTTTAGTTATTGTTACAACTAAACCTGCCAGATTCAATGATTCACCTTCAAAATAATCTACTTTAGTTGGTGTAGCCTTAATAGCTATATCAGTAACAAGAACTTCGTTAACTTTTATAGCCTGAACAACAGTTTTACCTTGAGAACTTGTGATTTTTATCTCAGTTATTGATGATGAGAGTATAGTCCCATTCACAGGGAGACATGTTATTCCATTGCTATCGAAATCAGAAAAAGCGATTACTTTACTCTTTCCGTTATTCATATTTAATTCCACGACTAAGCCTGAAAGATCTAATGCATCACCATTATAATATTCCACTTTAACAGGAGCATCTTTTATCGTGATCGAATTTTCGATTTTATCTTCATAATTATTTTCATCCTTACTGCAAGCTGCTGGCAAGGTGCTTAATAGAATCATTACAAAAATTATTTTAAGCGTGTTTGTTTTCATATTTTAAGTATTTTATGTTCTTGCTAACAAAGAAGTTGATGTTTTATGTATTATGTTGGGTAACTCGTTTATAGGCGCCATTCTGTTGCGCCTTATTTCCATTTTTGGATGTATAGGCGCCATAAAGTAGCGTTCTATTTCTATAAACAAATGTAGTATAATGTTACAACTTATAAAATGGGCTTCTAGTTTCTGCAAACTTTTTTGTGATACGTGTGTGTGAGTATATTTCAGTAGTCTTTGAGCTTTTGTGCCCTGGCAGCTCTTGAATGTACCGTAAATCGTTTCCTGCTTCTAACAAATGCGTGGCGTAGCTGTGATGCAACCTGTGCTGCGTTAAAGGTTTGTCTGCTGCTGCTTTCTGAATGGCGTTCCTTAGTACCTTAAACAGGTTTCCTGCCGTGTGCTGCTCACCCGCTTCCCTATCCTCAAATAGCCATACTATGGACTTATAGCTATTATCGTAATCCCGCAACATCTCAATGGTCCTAGCCGATAACGAACAACCCTATCCTTGCTTCCCCTCGATTGTCTCACAATCAGCAGGTTTCCCTTCTCCTTGAGCGCTTCAGCTCCCACCGTGGCCTTAAAGACCGATGTGAATTTTTCCCCCTAGCTAACTTCATAGCACCACCTTGTAGTCATATTCGTCGTTCACCAGTGGACCTATCCCGGGGGAGCATTAAAAACTTTTCACCGCAACAAACAACCCTGCAACGGGTATCCTTTAGCTTTCTACCTCACCTCCAGTATCGTGCGGGTGGCTTCTACCTTTCCTGCTGTAAGCTTAACGATGTAAGTTGCAGCAGGCATTCCTACTTCTGCTGCCGAAAAGTAGTGGGTTTTTTGTCCCGCATCCTCAATACCGTTCACCAAAACGCTAACAAGCTTGCCCGTAATGTCATACACCGCAAGGTTTACTTTGCAGCTTTCGGGGAGGGTGTAGGTAATGGCAACCTTGCCCTTATAGGGATTTGGAAATGTTGTAAACCTCAGCAGGTTATCCGACACCTTGTCCACATCGCTTGGTTGACTTACAACATTGCCGTTGAAGGCTGCCTTGGTTTGTGTTGAAGGTTTCCCGTTTGCCGGAGTGTAGGTGCTTTTTATTAGCGATAGTACCGGAAAACGGTGGTTGGCCACATACCAGCGATAGGTAACATCCTCAATGTTAATCAGGCTGTTGTTGATGGTTTGCGTGGTGAGCTTCACCTCCTTAACCCGTAAAGCTCCACTTAGCTCACTTCCACCGGGTAAAATCAGCTTACCGTAGCCATCGCCCTCCACCCGGTAGGTTCCTGAAATGGTGCCAACAGGCACTTTGTTAACAAGGTAATCACCCTTAAAATCTCCGGAAAAGCTGCTGTTAAAACCAAACGGGTAGCGCATTTTGACAAATGGCTTGCTGTATGTTATTTCGGTGCTTCCTGTAGATGACTGAAACCCAAGCTGCTCCAGTGAGTTGGCTGTCATATTGAAGATAAACCTATTGCCGAACTCTTCAAGCACCACGTTGCCACCCTGGTTTGAGGGGTAATCCTTGAGGGTGTAAACCTCTTTTAGGCTGCCCTGGAAGTTCTCCGAAGTTTCCAGCATGCTGAAGTTCCACACCACGTTTTTACCAGCTGGGCCGGGTTCTACGTAGCTTGTAAGCAGCATTGGGTTATTGTCATTAGGAATGAATCCGTGGTTTTGGCTGGTAATAATAGTTTGCCCGAATAAACTTAGGGTAAGAACCAGCTGAGGGCTGAGCAGTAATAATTTCTTCATGACGGCCTCCTTTTAGGTTTAGCTATGCCCAAATATAGCTCAACTTCGGAATGAAATCAATACGTTGTGCGGTTAATTTTTTGTTAACTTCTTTAAGGGCAGCTCCATAAGCAAAGAGGTTGGGTTTAGTGAGTTGAAAAGTTAACAGAATGCTTTTCTCAGGCTGGTAGAAGAGTCTTGGATGTGAAGTAATGTGGCGTTTGGTGATGGTATGGCAAAAAAAGTTGTACTTTGGTGTGGGTGGTCAGCAGCAACGGCAAACAGCTATTTCTGCCCCCTGTTACCTTTGGAGCATGCCGCTTACATTGTGATTTACAGGTAAAATGAGGTTGTGGGCGGGAAGTTCGGGCCAATTAGTTTCCCATTTCGGAAAGGAACTTAATCCGCATAAGCCTGATTTCCTCCTCGGTGTAATCCTCATCGCCAAGGGCAACAAAAGCTTCCTCGAGGCTTTCGGTTTCGGCCTCATTGCGGAAGTAGTCGAATATTTCCTCCTGCTTATCCTCGTCAATAACCTGGTTGATGTAGTAGTCAAGGTTGATTTTGGTACCCGAGTTGACAATTGCCTCAATTTCGTTCAGCAGCTCATCCATTTCGAGATTTTTTGCGTTGGCTATGTCTTCGAGGTCCATTTTCCGGTCGATGCTCTGAATGATGTATACCTTGAGAAGCGATTTGGTGGCAACCGATTTAACCACCATGTCCTGGGGTCGGATAATATCCTTATCCTCAACGTATGCCTTAATCAGCTCAACAAACTCCTGTCCGAAGCGCTTGGCTTTTCCGGCGCCAACTCCGGTAATACTATGCAGCTCCTCAATGGTAATGGGGTACTGGATGGCCATATCCTCCAGCGATGGGTCTTGAAAGATTACAAAGGGGGGAAGGTTTTTCTTTTTGGCCATTTTCTTTCGCAGGTCTTTCAGCATTGCAAGCAGCTCGTCATCAACAGCGCCCGACCTGTCCATGGGCATTCCAATAGATTCATCGTCATCGGCTTCCTCGTACTCGTGGTCCAGGGTAAAGAGCACGTCGGTGGGTTTGTCGATAAATTCCTGACCTTTAGGCGTAATAAATAGCAGCCCGTAGTTTTCGATGTCCTTGTCCAGGAACTTCATCACCAGGGCCTGACGGATTATGGAGTTCCAGAACCGGGAGTCCTTTTCGGCGCCCTCGCCGAAGGTATCGAGCTGGTTATGCTTGTACGATTTAACCGCTGCGGTAACGTTGCCAAGCAGGATGTTGACTATGTGGTCAGCTTTAAACTTTTGGTTGACTGCCAGCACCGTTTCCAGCACCATTTGAAGCTCCTCTTTCCCCTCAAACTGTGTTTTGGGGTGTAGGCAGTTGTCGCACGAGTTGCAGTTTTCCTCATCATACTCCTCCCCGAAGTAGTTCAGAAGAGTTTTCCGACGGCACATGGATGACTCGGCGTACGACACGGTTTCGAGCAGCAGCTGCTTGCCAATTTCCTGTTCCGACACCGGTTTCCCCTGCATAAACTTTTCAAGTTTTTGAATGTCCTTGTAGCTGTAAAAGGTTATACATTGACCTTCGCCCCCATCCCGGCCAGCCCGACCGGTTTCCTGGTAGTATCCCTCAAGGCTCTTGGGAATGTCGTAGTGGATAACAAACCTAACGTCGGGCTTGTCGATACCCATTCCAAAGGCTATTGTTGCCACAATTACATCAACCTCCTCCATCAGGAATTTATCCTGATTTTCCGAGCGGGTGGCGGCATCCATCCCCGCATGGTAGGGCAACGCCTTAATTCCGTTGATTTTGAGAATTTCGGCCATCTCCTCAACCTTCTTCCGGCTAAGGCAGTAAATGATTCCCGACTTGCCCTGGTTGGACTTTATGTACTTGATGATTTCCTTAACTGCATTCACCTTGGGGCGTACCTCGTAGTACAGGTTGGGCCTGTTGAACGACGATTTGAAAACACTGGCGTTGAGCATGCCGAGGTTTTTCTGGATGTCGTGCTGAACCTTGGGGGTTGCCGTAGCGGTCAGGGCAATTATAGGAGCTGTGCCTATCTCGTTAATTATGGGGCGAATTCTTCGGTACTCCGGACGGAAGTCGTGCCCCCATTCAGAAATACAGTGCGCCTCGTCAATTGCGTAGAATGAAATTTTGATTTGCTTTAGAAACTGTATGTTTTCCTCTTTGGTAAGCGATTCGGGTGCTACATACAGCATTTTGGTAACACCGTTGGTAACATCCTGTCTTACCTTTTGAAGTTGGGTTTTATTAAGCGAGGAGTTCATAAAGTGGGCAATGCCCTCCTCCAGAACAAATGCGCGCATTGAGTCAACCTGGTTCTTCATAAGGGCGATGAGGGGCGATATGATGATGGCGGTTCCATCAAGTATTAGGGCGGGCAGCTGGTAGCATAGCGATTTGCCTCCACCGGTGGGCATAAGAACAAACGTGTCGTTCCCTGTAAGAACATTGTGAATAATTGCCTCCTGGTTGCCCTTAAAGGTGTTGAACCCGAAATACTTGTTAAGATACTCCTTTAATGATAGTTCAGATGTGTTAACGTTCATGATTTAAGTTTCCGACTCCTAATTTTAAACTGTTTAACTGTTGCTTTCCACCCTACATTACGTTACGTGGATAAAAAATAGATACTTTTGCTTTTATAAATATACGCCATATTTTTTTTAGTGGTTCAAATTTAAAGTCATTTAACAAAAGGATGACAAAAGTAGCAAATGAAAGGAAAAAAATGAATAATGATGCCATCAGAAAACTAGCTGTTGAAACAATCCGAACCGAAGCCGATGCCATTGAAAAACTCGCCGGGTTTATTGATGATGATTTTGTTATGGCAGTAAACCTGATTTTTAACGGAAAAGGTAGGGTAATTGTTACGGGGATTGGAAAAAGCGCGATTGTGGCTGAAAAAATTGTAGCCACCTTCAACTCAACGGGAACGCCAGCCATATTCATGCACGCTGCCGATGCCATTCACGGCGATTTAGGGATTATTCAGCCCGATGATGTTGTTGTTTGCCTCTCAAAGAGCGGCAGTACTCCCGAAATAAAGGTTTTGGTCCCACTAATCAGAAATTTGGGCAATAAGATAATTGCGGTTGTTTCGAACACCGATTCCTACCTGGCCCGTTCATCCGATTTTGTGCTTAAGGCAACAGTTGACCGGGAGGCATGTCCTAACAACCTGGCCCCCACATCCAGCACTACAGCCCAAATGGTTATCGGCGATGCCCTGGCAGTTTGCCTACTCAAACTTCGCGGCTTTACCCCGGCCGATTTTGCTCGCTTTCACCCGGGTGGAGCCCTTGGTAAGAAACTCTACATGCGTGTTTCAGACATTTTCACCTCTACCGATGTTCCAAAAGTTCGCCCCGACGATCGAATTCGATCGGTTATACTCGAAATATCCTCAAAGCGCTTAGGCGCCACCGCGGTGGTTGACTCCAACGACAGGGTTGTTGGCATTATCACCGACGGTGATTTACGCCGAATGCTCCAGAAGAATCAGAGCATCGAAGGCCTTGCCGCCGCCGATATTATGACCGTTAACCCAAAAACAATTGACAGGGAGGAGTTGGCAATTACGGCTTTCAACCTTATGGAGCAGAATAAAATCACCCAGCTGCTCGTTACCCATGAGGACCGATACGAAGGGGTGATACACATTCACGATATTCTCAGAGAAGGTATAGTCTAATTTCCTTAAGGTGATGGCTGGAAAAGCATCGAAACATAATGAAATGACTTTCTGGCAGCACCTGGGTGAATTGAGGAATATTTTTATCCGCTGCATGTTGGCAGTTGTTGTGCTTTCAATTGTGGCATTTTGCTTAAAGGACATTATTTTCCAGCAGGTTGTACTTCGCCCTCGAATGCCCGAGTTTGTTACCAACCGGTTGTTATGCCGGTTGGCTGAGCAGTGGAACTCTCCGGTTCTTTGCATCAACTCAACTATTTTACCGCTTATCAACATTGAACTTGCTGGGCAGTTTACTGTTCATTTAAGGGTGGCTTTCTGGAGCGGGGTAATTATGGCTTTTCCGTATATTATGTATGAACTTGCCAAATTTTTCAGACCGGCGCTTAAGCAGGGGGAATCAGCTATGCTTAGAGGTGTAGCATTAATGTTTACCCTTTGCTTTGCAATTGGCGCTGCTTTTGGGTACTTCATAATAGCACCCATATCCATTCATTTTTTAGGAACCTACTCGGTGAGTGCGCAGGTAGTCAACCAAATCACTCTGGGTTCATACCTGTCAACCGTTTTAGGCCTCATTTTTGCAGGTGGCGCAGCCTTTGAGATGCCGGTAGTTGTGCTGTACCTTAGCCGTTTAGGAGTGGTGAAACCCCAATTCCTATCCCGATATAGAAAAGTTGCCATTGTAGTTATCCTGGTTATTTCGGCCGTGATAACACCTCCCGATGTGTTCAGCATGACCATTGTTGCCATCCCGCTTTTGCTTCTCTACGAGGTGAGCGTTTTGCTGGCCCGAATGGAGTTTAAGGATTGATTTTTATGATTATGAGGAGATTGTTGTTTTTTCTAGCACTTCAGCTGGCATTTGTTTCATCCATTTTTGCCCAGGGGCAGATAACCAAAATCAGGGGTAGGGTTATTGACGCTCAAACCAGGGAGCCTATAGCCTACGTGAACATTGCTTTTAGGGGACTTCCCATTGGAACTATTACCTCCGAAAAAGGTGAGTTTTTCCTCGAAACAAGAACTACGGGCGACTCACTTACCTTTTCTTATGTTGGGTACCAGTCGAAAACCGTAGCGGTTAAAAAGGGGTATTTTCAGGAGATTAACGTGGAACTTCAGCCCGAGGCTATTGAGCTTGCCAGCATTGTAGTAAAACCAGGCGAATATCAGGCAAACCGTATTGTGAAAAACATTATCAGGAATAAGGATAAAAACAACCCGGCCAACCTCAGCTACTTCTGCCATAGCTACAATAAAATTCAGGTTGACCTGAACAATGTAAACCTTGAAGCTTCGCAACGTAAGTTTTTGAATCAGTTTAAATTTATTTGGGACTACGTGGACACCAATGCCATAACCGGAAAACCCTACCTTCCGATTTTCATCACCGAGTCGCTTTCCGACTACTACTACCGTTCAAGCCCAAAAATGGAGAAGGAAATTATTAAGGCTACCAAAATTTCAGGTGTTAACAACGAGAGCGTTGCGCAGTTTACGGGTATGATATACCAGAACGTGAACATTTACGATAACTACATCAATATTTTCGATCAGGGTTTGGTTAGCCCGATAGCCAATGCCGGCTTAATCTACTACAAGTACATTCTGGTTGATAGCGCCTTTGTGGGAAATCGCTGGTGCTACCAGATTTCGTTTAAGCCCCGTCGGAAAATGGAGCCTACATTTACCGGCGATTTTTGGGTGAACGACACCACCTGGGCTGTGGTGAAAGCCCAGTTCCGCCTTTCCGATATGGTTAACCTTAACTTTGTAAACGACATGGTTACCACCTCGGAGTACGTCCCAATTAACGATACCCTCTGGTTCCCGAAGCAGCTAACCATGTTTGTTGATTTTAACCTTACCGATAAGGAGGCCGGTTTTTTTGGGCACAAAACAGTTACCTACAGCGATGTTACCCTTAATCCCGACTTCCCAAGCGAGATTACCGAGCAGCCAACCAGCCTTAAGGTTATGGAGGGTGCGCTAAATCAGGATAAAGAGTACTGGAATAAGACGCGACCTTTTGAGCTGACGCCCAAGGAGGCCAACATTTACGCCATGGTGGACTCGGTGCAGCAGGTTCCTCTATACAAAACTTTTGTTGACATAATCAACATGATTGTGAACTACTACTACGTTGTGGGGTACGTTGAGATTGGCCCCTACTACCAAACATACAGCTTCAACGAAATTGAGGGTAACCGCTTTAAGGTGTCGGGACGAACAAGTAACGAGTTTAGCACTAAAGTTATGCTATCGGGTTTTCTGGCCTATGGCGACAAGGACAACCGATTCAAGTGGGGTGTTGGTTCCATGTACATGATAGGAAAGAATCCGCGCCAGGTGTTAAGCCTTGACTACAAAAGCGACATCGAGCAAATGGGACAAAGCCCAAATGCCCTTACCGAGGACAACATCCTCACCTCGTTTCTTCGCCGAAACCCTAACTACAAGCTAACCATGGTGAAGGATTTTAGCGTGTCGTATGAAAAGGAGTGGTTCACCGGATTGTCCAATACAATTTATTTCAGCAACAGGATAATGTACCCCACGGAGTACATCCCATTTCTCCCGGTTGGCGGAGGTTTGCAGCTGAAAAATATCACCACCTCGGCAGTAACCCTTAACACCCGCTGGGTAAAAGATGAAACTTTTGTTCAGGGTGAATTCACCCGGGTAAGCATGGGCAGTAAATGGCCTGAGGTGAACTTCGACATTACCAAGGGTATAAAAGGCGTGCTGGGTAGCGATTACAGCTACTGGAAGCTGCACCTGAACTACTACCACAAGTTTAACGTTAATCCTTTTGGCTACGCCCGGGTTATTGCCGATGCCGGTAAAACATTTGGAGAAGTACCCTACCCGTTACTTCAGCTTCACGAGGGTAACGAAACCTATGCTTTCGACAGGTATGCATTCAACATGATGAACTACTACGAATTTGCCTCCGATCAGTATGCCAGCTTGTACCTTGAGCACCACTTCCAGGGTTTTTTCCTGAACCGATTTCCCCTGTTGCGCAGGCTTAAGCTTCGCGAGGTGGCCACCGCCAAGGGACTCATCGGCTCCATCAGCAATTCCAACATGAATGTGCTTCAGTTTCCAGAGGGGCTGGGCTCCGTATCAAAACCCTACGTTGAGGTTGGGGTGGGAGTGGAGAATATTCTCAAGGTTATTAGGATTGATGCCATTTGGCGCCTTACCCATCTGGATAATCCTGATATTTCGCCTTTTGGAATACGGGTGGGGCTACAAATTATTTTCTGAGTAGCAACAATTTGTTTACTTTTGGAGCTTAAATAATGCAAGCTAGCTATGCGTTTATTTACTGAAAACCTGGTAAAACGGTATAAAACCCGAACTGTTGTTAAGGGCGTAAGCGTTGAGGTGAGCCAGGGTGAAATTGTCGGGCTGCTTGGGCCCAATGGCGCCGGAAAAACAACAACCTTCTACATGATTGTTGGGCTGGTTAAACCCAACGAGGGGAAAATTTTTGTTGATGATGTTGAAATCACCGGCGAACCGGTTTACAAGCGCGCCCAGCGCGGTATAAGCTACCTGGCCCAGGAGGCTTCGGTTTTCAGGCACCTTAGCGTGGAGGATAACCTAAAAGCTGTTCTGGAGATGACCAAGTTCAGCAAGGAGTACCAGATGGAAAAGGTGGAGTCGCTTCTCACTGAATTTGGGCTGCAGAAAATAAGAAAGAGTAAGGGAATTCAACTTTCCGGCGGTGAACGGAGAAGAACCGAAATTGCACGTGCACTGGCGCTCAGTCCTAAGTTTATTCTTCTCGACGAGCCATTTGCCGGGGTTGACCCTATTGCCGTAGAGGATATTCAGAATATTGTTGCCCACCTTAAGGATAAGAACATCGGTATTCTTATTACCGATCACAACGTTCATGAAACGCTTTCAATTACCGACAGAGCATATTTGCTATACGACGGGGAAATACTTAAATCGGGAACATCCGAGGAGCTGGCCGACGACGAACAAGTTCGAAAGCTCTACCTTGGCCAGAACTTCGAGCTTCGTAAATAATTTTTCCTTTTAAGGCTACTCCGGTTGGCTGCTTAAAAAAATCAGCTAACTTTGCCAAAAATTATGCGGATATGGCGTAATTGGTAGCCGCGCTAGACTTAGGATCTAGTGCCGTAAGGCGTGTGGGTTCGAGTCCCTCTATCCGCACTTGACCCGGAAAAGTTCCGGGTTTTTTGTTTTGCTACAAGCCTTAATAGTTCCTCTCCCCTCAAATCCGCTATTTGTAGTCATAATAGCCCTTAACTCCATTGCCATTGTGGGGGGATTGGTGGTGAAGGTGTAAGCAATTCATTTTCCCGATTTACTGGCATTCAAAATTTTTACCTACTATTGTACGATTAAAGTTTTGCTACTACTTACAGCTAAATCTGCCATCACATGAGCAAGGTTGCGCTTTTCCCGGGTTCGTTCGACCCTATTACAGTGGGACATGAATCGCTTGTGCTGCGCGCACTATCCATTTTCGACAGGATAGTTGTTGCCATTGGCAACAATTCCAGCAAAAAATCGTACTTCGATATTGATTTACGCAAGGCCATGATTGAAAAGGTTTTTGCAAACGAACCCAGGGTTGAAATTATTTGCTATGACGGTTTAACGGTTGATATCTGCAACAAGCTGAATATAAACCACATCCTTCGTGGGCTTAGAACTGCAGCTGATTTTGAATTTGAACGGGCCATAGCCCAGGTAAACAGGGCCATGTATCCCCATATTGATACTATTTTCCTACTTACCGCTCCTGAGCATACTTTTGTAAATTCCTCAGTTATCAGAGATATACTTCAGCACCACGGCGATGCCACTAAGTTTATTCCTGCCTCCATCAACATATACGACTATATGGGCTAAAACCCTGCAAAAACCCAAGGGTGGTTTACCTGCTTAGGCAGGATATTTGTTTACTCCACCGGTTAAAGCAATATTACCTAACATTCTAGCAAGGCTGAAAATGAGAAATTTGGTGCTTTCCCTGTTGGTGTTTATTACTCTTGGAGTTACGGGAGTATTGGCTCAACAAGCCTTAGTTTACGGCACTGCGGCCGATTATGCCGGTACTGAGCTGGTTTTTTACACCTACTCCGACTACATCACGCTTACAGAAGTTGAAATTGGCAGATGCAGGGTAAAGGCAAATGGTAACTTTGAGGGGAGCGTTAAGGTTTTGGAAACAACCTACGTATTCAGCCATTTAGGGATTTACCGTATTTACTTTTTTGCCGAACCTGGTAAGCGTTACCAGCTGGTGCTTCCTGCAAGGGAGGAGAAGACAGAAGCTCAAAGGTTATCGCCATTTTTTAGGGAAACCGACTTGCAGGTTGGAGTTGCTAACATCAGCCAATCCGATATTAACTTTCTGGTTAATGCCTTTGATATTCGCTTTAATGCCCATTTTGACCAAATTGTAGCGGATACCTACCGGGGTAAGTCCCAGAATGTAGATTCGCTTATTAACGTGATGGAGGAAAAGTTTAAGAATGAGCCAAATTCCTACTTCAAGGCTTACCGCGAGTACCGGTATGGTCTGCTTCGGCAGGTTACCCTCAGCCGGAAATCGTCTGGAATTTCTAACGAGCTGTTTCTTAACAAGCCAATCCTTTACTCCAACCCCTCGTATATGGAGCTATTCAACCTGGTTTACGATAAGTACTTCATGTTCTTCTCACGTACCAGTACCGGGAATGCCATTTTCAGCACCATATCGCAGGAGAAAAGCCTAACCCAGCTAAAAAAACTCCTCGCCACCAATACAGTGCTCAGCAACGACACCCTAATGGAGCTGGTTATCCTCAAGTCGCTCTACGATGAGTTTTTTAGCAGTAACTTTTCGCGCTCGGCTCTGCTAACCCTTCTCGACTCGGTTTATCGCACAACTCAAATCCCCGAACATGCCATAATTGCCGAAAATATCCGAAGCCGAATTACCAAGTTGCTCCCCGGATTTGTGCCAAGTCCTTTCAAGCTGAAGGATGTAAACGGCCATGAAGTTACGCTCGACCAGCTTGAGGGAAAATACGTTTATCTGAACTTCTGCACCACTACCAGCTACACATGCCTTCAGGATTTTTCCTTGCTGGAAAAAATCTACCGGAAGTATAGAAAAAAATTAGAAATTGTTACCATTTCGGCGGATATGGAGAAAAAGGATTTGGAAAGTTTTCTTAAGACTACCGGGTACAGCTGGACATTCCTGCACTTTGGAGAAAAACCCGACGTGATTAAGGATTTTGATGTGAGGGCTTACCCCACCTACTTCCTGATTGGCCCCGATAGAAAAATTATACTTTCTCCCGCTCCTTCGCCAAGTGAAGGGTTCGAGCAGCGATTTTTTGAGCTGCTCCGGAGCAGGGGCGAAATCTAGCTTCGTAAACTCGCAAATACCATTCGGATAGATGGGTAGGAGTCTTTCAAACGGTTTTCAACCCCATCTGCATCAACCCATTCAGCTATTTCAATATCTTCCTCAACCTGAGGCTTCAGGCTGAGAGTGCCCCTAACCTGCATCAAAAACCAGTGGGTTTGCTTGAGCATAGTGTTTCCCTTCTCCTCGTAGGTGTGGTAGGTGCATGTAAGCGGGCGGACAACCGTTAGACCTGAAATTCCTGTTTCCTCCTCCACTTCGCGCAAGCCTGCCTCAACAGGGGTTTCTGAAGGTTCGACCTTCCCCTTTGGTAGATCCCATTTTCCGCGTCGGTATATCATCAGATACTGTCCAGCGTTATTCCGCACCAACCCTCCGGCAGCTGCAAGGAACTTAAACTGAGAGGTAAACCACGAGAAGAGCTTATCCACGCTGCCGTTACCAACAAAAACATTACAAATTGCCGGGTGACTTTGAAAAATTTTGACTAACTTTGGAATGTCGTAGCTGGAGGCATGTCCCAAAAAATACCCTTTTTCGTTGCCAACGAAGTAACCAGCCAAATCCGATGTGATGGTAAACCTCCTATCGTTGAAAAATATGACGTACTCTGAAGCCATAAATGCTGAATCAATCGCTGCAAATTTACTAAAAATTAAGGCAATTCGTTTAAGTCCGACAGCTCCTTTTACCTGGGCTTCGGGTCTTAAATCGCCAATATACTGCGATAACCGAATAACCCTTTCCTATCCGGATGTTCGAAACCGGATATGCAACGCCTTTGTGGAGCTTGTTCGTCGGTTGTATCCCGACGTCGAGCTGGTTGCGGGAGTGGCTACCGGTGCAATAGCCCACGGAATGCTTGTTGCCGACAGGCTTAACCTGCCGTTCGTTTATGTTAGATCGTCACCCAAATCGCATGGGCTAGCCAACAGGATTGAAGGGGAATACCGTCGTGAGCAAAAAGTGGTGGTAATTGAAGACCTCATTTCAACCGGTCAGAGCAGCATTGCGGCGGTTGAAGCCCTAAAGGAAGCTGGCTGTAATGTGCTGGGGCTTTTGGCTATATTCAGCTACCAGCTTGAACAAGCTGATGAAAATTTTACCAGCGCCGGTGTTGAGCTTACCACTCTTACGAACTATAGCGAACTTATAGGGGTGGCTGTCAGTACAGGCGTTGTGAATGCCAGCCAGCTGCAGCTCCTGATGTCGTGGCACGAAAACCCTGAATCATGGGGAAATATAACCTTGTAGGCTGAATTTCTCTTTGGCGGGCATAAATATATTTCGTTCATTTTATTACATTTATCCTAATTTTCAACTAAACGGGTGCTAGCATGCCCATCATTGGCACGAAATACAGACTCTTCATATTTGTTGTTGAGAGCAACCCCGATTGTGTTGCCAGGTTGATGCAAGGCCTGGAAGTTCCTGAA
>Ga0208826_1001761_pt1 | contig 17392 bp, 11 predicted proteins | sample AD_UKC115_MetaG_FD_184451 | JGI IMG/M metagenome (GOLD analysis project Ga0208826, IMG submission 184451) | Active sludge microbial communities of municipal wastewater-treating anaerobic digesters from Hong Kong - AD_UKC115_MetaG (SPAdes)... | ecosystem: Engineered > Bioreactor > Anaerobic >...
AACTCTCCGTTTGTCAAATCTCCTTTTACACCTATACAATCTCCAATTCTAACCATATTGCTTCCTGCATTGTTGGTTTGCAACAATACCCGAGGGTCAGAAGTTTCACTGTCCCATACATATACTTTCAAAGGAGAAGTGGCAAGAGCAGTAGTAATATTGGAAGCTACAATCTTTCCACCTATTACTTTACAATCAGCCAAAGCAATAGCTCCACCACTAATACCAACGTTACTTAAAATACCTAATTTTTCTCCTGTCTGTGAATTGACTACCAGAATTTTATTACCTTCATAAACAATATATAACTTTCCACTTGCATAATCAAAATTCCGTATCTTACTTGGATCGGTAGCCCAAGTGGTTCCGTTACCGGTTACACCATTCGTTTCACTGTAATTCCAGATTTGTTGCAAGGTCATCGGAATTCCTGTACCTTTCCCTGTAAGAGATACCGTAACACTGGTTGCACCAGTACTGGATAAAGTGATAGTGCCCGAATAATTTTGAATCGCCGTAGGTTTAAAAGTAACAGTCACTGTACCCCCACTTGCCGAAAGACTGGTAGGCGATACGGAAAAGTAGGTGCTATTGGAACTCGACACGGAAATATTGCTGGTTAAATTTGTTCCTGTAACAGTAAAAGTTTTCTGTTGAGTTTTATTTATCTGGGCTGAAAAATCAGATATACTGGTGACACTGGTAGTTATCTTTTTGGGTAATTCTGTCCCTGTACCACTCACTGAAACTGTTTTGGTGAGTCCTCCTCCACTTACTGTGATGGTACCCGAATAACTTTGAGCTGCCGTAGGTTTAAAGGTAACAGTTACTGTCCCTCCCGTTGCCGAAAGACTGGTAGGTGATACAGAAAAAATACTACCATTAGAACTTGACACAGTGATGCTCGTACCTAAATTACTTCCACTAACAGTAAAAGTTTTAGAAGAAGTGTTGTTTTTTACCACATTACCGAAACTCAATGAAGAAACATTGGTTGACAAAGTTTTAGTAGTCGGACGTGTAATGCTGCTGTTAACACAATTTTTTAAATGGTCGTAGCAACCCATTGTAAGACCATTTACCCAAGCATTAAATCCGGCCGTAGAACACAAATAAGCATGTTCTGTCGGGTTATCAACAAACAAGCCTTCAGTCAAGCAAGCAGGTATAGTAGATGGTAAATTAATAACCGTCCAACAAGTTTGTTTTACTCCCCGATTGGTTTTTTGCATAAATTCAATCAGTGCAGCTTGCATTTTTGTAGCTAATTTGTAACTGTTTCCTGTACTTTGGCAATACCACGTTTCAGTACCATGAGCAGTGCCATTAAACGCATTCAAATGAATAGCAAGAGCAATATAAGGGTCATAGCTTCGAAATTTGGATTGACGAGTAGATAACGAAACAGTAGTATTGGTAGTACGTGTCATCATAATGGGAGCACCATCCGCCTGCAGTTTGTTTCTTACAGCCAACCCGGCATTTAAACAAAGTGTTGCTTCATGTGGTGCTGAGGGTCCTAAAGCACCCGGGTCATCTCCTCCATGACCTGGATCAATTCCTATTCTATAATTATTCAATTGACCAGCTTGTAGAGAGGTCAATGCTAACAAAAATATTAAAAAAAGAGTTATTTTTTTCATGATTTTCATATTATATTATATAGATTTAATGTTAATTTAAGTCAGCCATATAAACTTGGCCATCAGTATAAGAAGTAAATAACAGTTTTTGTTGAACTGGCGACCATTGAGGATACATTTCTATTTTGTCCTCGCTGCGGGTAAGCTGTATTTTATTTGTACCATCAATATTCATCATAAAAAGCTCACCGCTGGTATATTCATGCCCATTATCGGTAGTAACTTCAAATATAATTTGTTCATTGTTTATCCATGTTATCCTAAAACCTCTGCCTAACATTCTTTTTCCTGTACCATCAATGTTCATAACCACCATTTCATCATCTTGATTAAAAGCAATTTTCTTCCCGTCAGGAGAAAAAGCAGGACATAATCCACCAGGCTTATCATTCAGTAAGGTTTTTTTTCCTGATTCATCTACCAAATAAAATCTTTCATTTTCGTCAAAAAAAGTACTTAAATTGGTACCACTTGTTTTAATGATACTTTTAACTCTTGAAGGAGCAATAGTAGACAAAGAAGGTTGTTTTTTAATTTTTCCATCTACTGAAAGAACTTGTTTCGCTCCATTTGCCTTGTATCTCCACGCAGCAGGTTGCAAGTAACGTTGTTCTTCACTCACTTGTTGTTTGTTTCCTTTTAAATCGGTCACCCAAATAGAATGCTTCCTGTCATTTTCTTCATAACGGGTAGCTCTATACAAAATAGCTTCACCATCGGCTGACCATTGAAAACGATCACCCGCATTAAAAGCATCGGTAAGTTGAACTTTTGATTTGCTTTTTAAGTCAAAAACAATAATTCCTTGACAGTACTCATTGGTAAAGGCAACTTTTGTACCATCGGGCGACCATTGAGGATTCACATATCGTTCATCATCATTGGTTAGTTTTACAATGTTTGAAATTTTTCCTACTTTTTGAGCTTGTAACGGAAATGAGAATAAAAAGATACAAGCTCCGAAGAGGAATGTAAAATAATTAAAATTCTTTTTTTTCATAATGTTGATGTTTTTAAAAGTTAACTATTGATTTATTTTAAGATATTTTCTATTAATATTTAAAATATTTTTAAAGTTTTATTTTTATTTCTACTAAAAAATTAATATAGTTTAAAAATAAAATCTGCCAAATATACAAACAATAAAAATAAATTGCAAACGTTTGCAAAATATTTTTTCAAGTTTTTAAAAAATAATTATTGAAGTAGTTTATTTAGCAGCAAAAATCCAAAAGACAGCAATGCCCGCAAACACTGCTGTCTTTAAGATATAGAAATTTATTGTTTAATAATTCGTTTGGTTATCACTTTATTCTCTGTCTGCACTTTAATAATATAATTCCCCGCAGGCAAATTGTCAGTGGAAATTTCAGCACTTATGCCACTTATTCTTTCTGAACGCACCAGGCTGCCTCTCAAATCATATATGGTAACCATTTTTAAAGTTGCATTTTTACTTTCAATTCTTAAATAGTTGCTCACAGGATTGGGATACAACAAGATTTCTGTTTTTTCCTTTTCAAGCTGAGGAACCTCACTGATGACATCCAATTTTTCGCTATTAGGAGCTGGTGTGGTAAATACGTTTTCCACTTTTGGCAATGACCACACACCCAGTCTTTCGGAAGAATTGGAAATTACATACACGTTACCTGCCCTATCGAAAGCAAGACCTGCTGTATTTGTCCCCATAGCCGGCTTAATGGAATACAATTTAGTTAACGAAGGAATGCCATCTTCAGAGAAAGTAACACTGAAAATTTTCACTTCATTATTGCAACCCATTGCCAGCGTTTTCCCATCAAGAGTTACTGCCATGCCACCGGTATAAGAATTTTCAATCAGTGTCGGCGTCTTCCCTGAGTTAAAATCTACCAATCCCTCAGTATTGACATGAATCAAGGAAGGAATAGTGGCCGCATCGGCAGACCGGTATTGCGAAATCCACCAACCACCCCGTCCATCAGGAGCAATGCAGGAATTGTAATTTTGCTGTAAATTTCCATTCAAAGCATCATTATAAACAATGGCACTAGGAGCTTGCTGCCAAGGCGAAGATAAGGTGCCAATGTTGTATTGCAGCAGATTACCCGGGCTGGTTGCTACGGCATCTACATAATCTTCGTCGAAAGTATAAAGACGAGTATCTTCTCCTGTTCCTAATACCCAACAATGAGAAATAGAACCATGTACATTAATGCCTCCGAACGAAGACAAACCGCTTGAGGCTCTGGTAAGACCCGAGAAAACAGGAACAAACGGAGCAGAAGGAGCCGCCGGATCCATGATCCACACACCCGGATGAGCATCGCTCCAGTCGGTTACATATACCTTGCCGTCTTCGGCTACTGCCAGTCGCATTGGGCTACTGCTTCCTCCCCAGGTTACCGAACCGGCATAACTCTGAGCACCTTGTTGGGTTACATCTTCGAGTGCAGCATTTAAAATATAAACGCCATCTTGGGTTGTACGGTTGGTTGTGCTACCTCCTGCAGTTTCGGTTGCATAAATTCGTCCAAAGAAAGAGCTTTCAAAATTGTTGTCTACAGCTACTCCACGTGGCGAATAAAACTGAAGTTCAGGACGTGCGTCATCAGAAATTTTTACAGGACGATCTACAGCATCAGCCGAAGCAGTTACCTTCCAAGAAAAAGTCCCTGTGGGCAATTCGGCTAAGGGAACCGATACAGATTGTATTCCTTTGTTCAAAGCTCCCGCATCAATCGTTTTAATAATGTTCTCACCATTAAAAATATCAATTCTTACAGCAGTTGCATTTTCATTCAACGTGAATTTCAACAGATAGTCGGTTTCCGTTTTTTCGGCTTTTAATTCCGAAGCATAAATATTGGCCACAGCCGGACCCGGTATCGTTTTGAAACGAGCCATACCTTCATTTTGCGCCAGTACCAAGATATTTAAGTCATAGCCACTTACTTTGGCAGCAGCCGCCATATAAGTTGCTTTTGCCGTTCCCAAGCCATCGGCAGGCAATTTTTCGGAAACTTTCAACGATTGCTGAATGCCATTGGTTACATCAAAAAGCACAGCCCCAACTTTCGTGGTATCGGCATCGCAAGTAGGCGAAACCATAAAAGTATGTTGTGCATGGCGGAAGAAATTAATACCAGAAGCACATGTAGCAAGCTGAAATCCATTTTGTTCTGTAAACTCACCTTTTTTTATTAAAGGTGAACGATCGGCTGCACTCCAATCGAATTGATATTCCGTTGGCAATACTTTTTCACTGTCAAGATAAAAATGATCTTTCCCACTTGGAGAAATAGTAAACTTCATATTTTTACCCCACAATGCTTCGGTGTAATTGGTAGCATCCATCATATATTTATAAGCCAACGGATTATCTTCTTCATAAACAAAACCAATGATCCGAATTTGTTTACTGCTGCCAGTAGTTATAGAAGGCACATAAATACTACATTTCCACCGAGGACCACTTACGGCAAAAGTTTCTCCAACAATACCATTTGTCCAGTTTGCCTGTTGTTGTGTTTTGAATAGCAAAGCAGGAGCTACCGAATCGTTGTCCCACGTATAAACCTTAAAATAACGCCCTTTGTTTTCGGGCAAAGAAATCGTATCTTTATTGCAAGCCAACAGATAACCATCGGAAGTAAAAGCTATATCGCTAATAATGTTTACGCCACCTTCAATGCCTGATAAATCCATCTCGCGAATTTCATTCAATGTCTGAGCATCATAAATCGTAATTTTTGGTTCAGTAGTCAGTACATATAATTTTTCATCACGATACAAAACTTTTTTAATAGGTTGCTGATTCAACCATTCTGGAACAACTACTTCTTCATCTCCAAAATTATAATGTTTCATGGGCAACACACCGGCTTCCTGAACGGGGTCAGGATAATCAGGAGTGGTATCTTTTGGAACTACCACATTTACATTAGGTAAAAACATTTTGGCATAAGTAGTAGTAGCAGGTGTTACCGTTACGGTAGTATCTTTTGTTTCATAATCAGTTGCTTGTATACGAAGCTTATAAGTACCCGGAGCAAGATCATAAAAAGCAAAAATTCCATTGTAGAGCGTATCTACATAATATACATTCAGCGAATCGCCATTCTGATTCATCAATTTCACCTTAGCTCCATTAATAGGCACCCGTTCGTCGTGTGTAAAAGCTTTATAATTAGCATAAAGTGGATGATTCATTTTTTCGTTGGCACTTTTGGCAAAGCCTGCAATAATTCCTGTTGAGGGTAAATCTGCATGGAAGTAATCACAAAAATACCGATAAAAGTTCACAGCTTCCAGTTTTTTATAATCAATATTAAGAAGTCTGTGGGTTTCAGGAGCGTAATCATGAAATGATCCTTCGGATAAAAAGCCTGGAACCACTAAAGGACGTAAAACACCTAAACCACTCGTATTCCCATAAAACGAAAAATCGCCACGAATATTAGTAGAGGTAGTGTAATGTGTCCACACTGTTAATTGATTGGAAATTAAACGGGGCCAAGCCGTTTCAGCCATCGGCAAACTGGCTGCCACCGTTGGTTGGCTATCGTAACCATGATACAGAAGCAGCAAATAATTGGTTCCTGTGTTAGTTCCCACTGCATTGCTGTGTATCGAAAGAAAAGCATCCACGTTGTTGGCATTGGCTTCTTCAGCTATTTCTGACAAAGCCCGATCGTCTTCTTCCCTATTTTGAGTACGTGACATGTATACTGTAGCATTATTAGCTTGCAATAAATCACGTAATGCCAATCCTTTTGCCAGATTGCTCGAAGATTCCCAGAATCCAAGCGTATCACCTAATGCAAAGGGGATGGTTTGAATATTTCTGTCGTTCGCACCATCGTATCCTCCGTGACCGGGATTGATATAAATTTTGATTCCCGTAAAATCGGCTGCTTTTACAGAAAAAACCATCATTAAAATGATAAAAAATGAAATTATTTTTTTCATGGTGTTTCCTCCTTCTTATTTTAAAACGACATTAAGTAAATATAAATCACCTCCCTCAGTATTAAACACAATCTGCTGCCCATCAGGTGAAACTGCTGGATACATTGCCATTAAACTGGCTGGTGTAGGTAAAGTTTGGCGTATTGTTCCATCAATGGTGGCAGCCACTAAGGTAGAAGAAAGAAGAATTTCACCATCGTCAATGTCGTCCATCCCTACTAACCAGTTATTGTTTAACCATTGCGGAGCATTTAATTTTCCTAATGATTTAACATTTCTCCCATTCAGGTCACAAACAAACGTTCCTTTTCCTGCAACGACATAAGCAATTTTTTTACCATCAGGCGAAAGTGTAGGCCAAATATAACTTGCATTTTCACCATTAGGAGTTAGTACTTTTCGTTCAATAGCAGTGTACATAACCATCTTCTGATTTTCAATACAAATGACCGGAGAAATTTCGGCATTGTTCACTTGATTTTTAACTAACTGATTTCCTTTTACATACAGAGGCTTATTCCCGACAAATTTAGGAACAATGTTTTCGCGAGTAGGGGCAATTAATTGCTGTTGTTTCTGGTCTTTTAAAGAGTACGATTTTAACGAAATATGAAGTCGATTGTTGATCAACTCATTTTTTCGGTAAAGAATGGTTTGCCCATCTCTACTTATTTGAACCCCATAACCTGCCCCCTTTTCAGTAGTCAATGTTTTTAATTGCTGATCATTAAAAGAGTACATTTTTAGCCCCAAATAATTTTCGCTTGTAGCTAATAAATAATCACCCGTTGGGCTAAAAACAGGATGATACATACCTCCGCTTTCTGAAGAAGCAAGAAGTTGCTTCACGGAAGTCACTTCAATTGTTTGAGCAACAAGAATTTGCCCAAACAAAGCAATAAATAAGAGTAATTTTTTCATAATACTTTATGTTTTTAAAAAATTAAAAAAATAGTTTTAGAGGTTGTAAATATAAATACTTTTTCTATTAATTGCAAACGATTGCGTTTATTTATTTTCTTAAAATTCACATCAAAAAATGTTAAAAAAATCAAAGAACCTTGAAAAAGAGGGCTTCAAGGCTTGCCAGATAATGTAAGAATATTTGAGTTAAGGTACTAATAAACGACGATATTTTTCTATTAAAAATTGCATTTAGTTGATTAACGATGTTTTTAGATAGACATCGCCTAGTGAAGTAGTGTCGAGTGTCGAGTGTCGAATTCCGAGATACGAGTTTTTGAGTAAATAAAAATGAAATACATAAAAAGGAAGGAGGGTTTGGTACAAAGCTCTATAGTGAAAAAACAGTATCTTATTGATCTTGGCAGCTCTCAACGTTATACCTATTTCAAATTAAATTTTATTTCTGAATAATACCTCAGCATAAGAGCCGTTTCAAAAAATCTGGAAACGGCTCTTATCAAATAAAACTAACCACATCGAGAATAGCCACAATTTTTGCAAGTCAAACAACCTTCCTGATAAATGAGCGTTTTCTGTTTACACGAAGGGCAGGTTTGTCCGTCTGCTTGCGTGCCATCGGGAATGTATTTTTTCAAAGCTCTTTCTACACCAACTTTCCAGGTATTGATGGAATCGCTATCGAGTTGCAATCCTGAAACAAGTTTGACTACCTGATCAATAGGCATTCCATAACGCAACACGCCGGAAATTAATTTTGCGTAATTCCAGAATTCCTTGTCAAATTTCTCTGACAATCCTTCAACGGTGGTTTTATAACCTCGTTTATTGGTAAATTGAAAATCATATCGTTTGTTCCCATTTTCATCTACTGTTTTAATGATTTTGCCGTGAGTAACGGTTTTAGGAAGTGAAATTCCTTCTTCGTCATCGGCTAAACCCGTGAAAATCTCATAAGGACGTCCATCTTTTAAACCTACAAAAGCAATCCACTTGTCTTTTGCATTTTGAAAACGAACCACATCACATTCTAACTCTTTTGGACGAACCAACGGACCTTCCGTCACAGGGAAACAAACTTTTTTCTCGTCCTGTTTTTCTTTTTGGGCTTCATCCATCGAAACGAGAACACCTGAACGCGAGCCTTCACGATAAACTGTTACTCCTTTGCAGCCACATCGCCAGGCTTCTTCATATAAATCGGCTACGAGTTCTTCGGTAGTTTCGGCAGGCAAATTAATGGTAACACTAATGGAATGATCCACCCATTTTTGAATCCTACCTTGCATTTGGACTTTCTTAAGCCAGTTAATATCATTAGCTGTGGCTTTATAGTAAGGAGATTTAGCAACAAGGTCGTCAATTTCACTTTTAGAATATTTTTTTGTGGTTGGATAATTATTGGCTTCCATCCAGGTTACAAATTTGTGATGAAAAACAGTGTATTCTTCCCACGAATCACCGTTATCATCTACAAAATCAACTTGCACATTTTTATCATTCGGATTTACTTTTCTACGACGAGTATAAACAGGCATAAACACAGGCTCAATTCCTGAAGTAGTTTGTGTCATAATACTGGTGGTGCCAGTTGGAGCTATGGTTAAACAAGCAATGTTCCGACGACCATATTTTACCATATCATTGTACAGTTCAGGATCGGCTTGACGAATGCGATGAATAAAAGGATTGTTTTCTTCCCTTTTTGAATCATAAATGCTGAAAGCTCCTCTTTCCTGAGCCAGCGTTACCGAAGAACGATAAGCACTTAAAGCCAGCGTTTTATGAACATGTTCTGAAAAATCAATGGCTTCTGTTGTTCCGTAACGATAACCTAAAGCTGCAAGCATATCACCTTCGGCTGTGGTTCCTACACCTGTGCGTCTTCCTTGCAAAGTTTTGGCACGGATTTTTTCCCACAACATTCGTTCGGTTCTTTTTACTTCTTCATCTTCAGGATCTGATTTGATTTTAGCCAGAATTTTATCAATATTTTCTATTTCGAGATCGATAATATCGTCCATGATTTTTTGAGCCAGAGCAACATGTTTTTTGAAAAGTTCAAAATTAAAGTTGGCTTCTGAAGTAAAGGGTCGATCAACATAAGAATATAAATTAATGGCTAATAATCGGCAACTATCATAAGCACATAAAGGTATTTCTCCGCAGGGATTAGTAGAAATGGTCTTAAATCCTAAATCAGCGTAGCAGTCAGGAATAGATTCTCGAATAATGGTATCCCAAAACAATACGCCTGGTTCAGCAGATTGCCAGGCATTATGAATGATTTTTTTCCATAAAGTAGCTGCATCTATTTCTTTCTTTACGCGTGGTTCTGGCTCATCAATGGGAAATCGTTGAGTATAAGGTTTTCCTTCCAAAGCTGCCTTCATAAATTCATCATCTATTTTAACAGAAATGTTGGCTCCTGTGATTTTATTGGCTTCCATTTTGGCATCAATAAATGATTCTGCATCAGGATGTTTAATAGAAATAGAAAGCATTAAGGCACCACGACGACCGTCTTGAGCAACTTCGCGAGTAGAATTGGAATAACGTTCCATAAAAGGAACAATGCCTGTAGAAGTTAAAGCTGTATTTTTTACAGGAGAACCTTTGGGACGGATATGAGATAAATCGTGTCCCACACCACCACGACGTTTCATCAACTGTACCTGTTCTTCATCAATTTTAATGATACCACCATAAGAATCCGCATCATGATCGAAACCAATTACAAAACAATTGGACAGAGAAGCAATCTGAAAATTGTTCCCAATGCCACTCATAGGACTTCCTTGAGGAACAATATACTTGAAATTGCGTAATAATTCGAACAGTTCTTCTTCGGAAAGTGGTTGAGGGTACTTTTTTTCTATCCGGGCAATTTCGCGAGCTAAACGATGATGCATATCGTCGGGTGTCAGTTCATAAAAATTTCCATACGAATCCTTCAAGGCATATTTCGTCGTCCAAACTTTCGCAGCCAGATCATCTCCTTGAAAGTATTTTAAACTCGCTTCCATTACTTCGTCTGAAGTATATTTTTTTGCTTTCACGATAATATGTTTTAATAATTAGATTAAGCAATAAGGGTTTATATTCAAAAAGGCAATAAAATTATCTACTTGCAATGTTATAAATTATTTTTAAATTGTACAATTTTTATAACATTATTTTTTCAAAATATTTATAATTATCTATTTAAAAAATTATATTATTGATTTACAATGAAATACAAATTTAAAATAGTTAAAATATTTCCCAAAATAGAATTTCTTAAAAAATAAGGAATGAATTATTTTTCAATTTATCGGATTAGATAACTTGCTGAAAAGAAAAAATCATTAAGCAATTTGATCAACAAATTGTTCCATTTTCTACTTTAAAAATTTTTATTTCTTGCTGAAGTTGGGAAAGAATTTGATTGAGGTGTTCACGATCTGTGTCCGTAATAAAAATTTGTCCGAATGATTCTTGCGAAACAAGTTCCAGAATTCGTTTAACGCGGTCTGTATCCAGTTTGTCAAAAATATCGTCCAATAAGAGAATAGGAAATTGTTGATGAGTATGTGACAAAAAATTGAATTGAGCTAATTTTAAAGATATGAGAAAAGTTTTGTTTTGCCCTTGCGAAGCTACTCGTTTAATAGGATAGCCGTCCAGTAGCATTTCCAACTCATCTTTATGAATACCTTGCGTGGAATAACCCAGTATTTTATCTTTTTCTCGGGTTTCTTTCAGCCGAATTTTTATATCGTATTGCTGATGATGCGAAAGATAATTAAGTTGAATAGATTCTTTTCCGTTTGAAAGGTAATGGTAGTATTTTTCAAAAACAGGAATCATTTTTTTAATAAAAAGCTGACGTTGTTCAAAGAGGTAGTTTCCATATTGTGCCATTTGCTCTTCCCAGATTTCAAATAACGAATCTTCTACATACGAATCAACTTTCAGCAAAGCGTTTCGTTGACGCAATGCATTGTTATATCTAAGGAGAGAATGAAGATAATTTTTGTCATATTGAGAAATGACGCCATCGATAAATTTTCGTCGTTCTTCGCTTCCGCCACTAATAAGCGAAATATCTTCGGGGGAAATCATTACCAGCGGCAACAAGCCGATGTGGTCCGACAATCGTTCATATTCTTTTTTGTTTCGCTTGAATTGTTTTTTTTGGTTTCTTTTGAGTCCGCAATAAATCTCTTCGATATTTTCGTCCACTTGATACCGTCCTTGCAACAAAAAAAAGTCTGCCTGATGATAAATATTCTGAGAATCAATGAAATTAGAATGACTTTTACAAAACGATAAAAAGTAAATGGCATCCAGCAAATTGGTTTTTCCCATTCCATTTTTACCGGTAAAACAATTTATTTTAGGGGAAAACATTAAGTTGGCTTCCTCTATGTTTTTGTAATTCAATATAACTAGTGATTCCAGATGCATGCGAAGTCTAAAAAATTATTTTATACAAATTTACATGATAATTTTCGATTTTCACAAGGGGGGCGGAAAACAATAGGATTCATTTATTAATACTAACCTGTTACTATTAAATCATAAATATTCAGACAAAAAAACAAATTTGTCCTACTAATACTAAGCTTCTTTCTAATATAGAAAATAATACTTAATGTTTGTTCAGAAAAACAAATAACAGGAACAAACAGCGAAAATTAAATCGTATTTAACCAGTGAAAAAAATCTTTTAAAAACAAAGAGAACAGTTGGTTTTTGTAGAGATAGTTAATCATATACAATGCGTTTATCCAAGAAGTGCAAGGGAGATAACAGCTTATTCGACTGTTATCAGAATTTTTGGTCCATAAAACGATTTCTGAGTACAATAAACAAGTATAAATTTTATAGGAACAAAAGACAAAAGAGACCGAAAAATTTCATACCTGAAAAAAAGGAAAAATTATTTGTAAATGGTTGTTTCGAAAAAGTCAGCAAGGACGAATATGTAACTGCAATGGAAAGCTAAAGAAAATTTTTAAAATAAATATGTTGATAAAAACAAAGTGGCACAAATAACACAAGATGAAGAAAATTTTGGAAAAATAAATATTCTAAAAAATTGTTAGTATCCCGATAAATTTGTTCAGTAGTTGACAAACAAATAATAAGAGAAAATATTTAATTAATGATTGAAAACCCCAATTTAGCACAACGAACCATTAAAGTAAAAGAAAATAAAGTTCTCCTGATCAGAACAGTAGAAAAAAAATTTTGAAATGTTGTATGGAAACAGAAATTTTTAAAATAGAAAAAAATTTTTTAGACTGAAAAAAGTTTTATATTTGTCAAAAAAAAATTTTATTGGTTTCATCACTAAAAAAATAAAATTATTATGGGAAATAAACTTTTTACGGTAAATGGCTCCATTATTAGAGGACTCATAGCTCTAATTATTGGTTTATTGTTTGTTCTGCTTCCCAATGTATCTTTAAAAACCATTGTAGTGGGAGTAGGAATATTGATTTTGATTGCTTTCATAATCTCATTGGTGCTGGCTTTAAAAACCAGCGAAAAAGGGGAGAAAAATTTTTTAATTATTCAAGCATCATTTGATTTATTAATTGGTTTAATTTTTCTCTTTTTCCCTTCTACCATCGTTAAAATATTTTTTATCATAGTCGGTTTAGGACTGCTAATTATGGGAATCATTCATTTGTCCAACGTCTTTTATTTAAGGACTCATTTAGGATGGCAGTGGTTCTCACTGTTCGTTTCCATTCTCACAATTTTTGCAGGAATTTTTATGCTTTTTGAACCATTTAATACTGCAAAAGCTATTTTAATATTTTCAGGAGTATTCCTACTTTTTTATGGTATAGGCGAATTGTATATGGCATGGAAAATGAATAAAGAAAATAATATTACCGTTACAGAATGAAAACATAAATTATTTTCTTATTTTTTATTGATAACATTACTTCTTAAATTTTCCGCAAAAAATTTATTTTTAGTGGATAGTATATTTAATTTTGTTTTTTCTTTTTCCTTAAAAAGGAATAATGAAGAAGACATTTTTTAATGGTTGATTATAAGGACATGTCTTTTGACAAATATCACAACTGAAAGTAGTAAGTAGGATTTGCTAAAAAAAATTATTCTTTTCTTAAATAATATTTTTACAAGCCTATTGAAAATAATAACTTTCTGTGTGAAAAATAAAAATACACCCTTTAATCCCGCATCAAAATCTGTTAAAAAATCAGGAAGCTCTGAAAAAAAGGTTTTTAGTTTTGCTCAAATAAAAAAGTCCAAATTTTTGAAGTTTGGACTTTTTTATTGTTTATTAGACGGTCAAAATTATTTATTAAAATATTCTTTAACTTTCTCATTAGGTACCATTTCTTCCTTAAATATATAAGCTCCCGTTTCAGGAGATTTTATCATTTTTATTACTTTTGAATAGGAATGTCCTCCTTTTTGACGCATTGTCGCTGCAACTTTTTTTGCCATAAGTTAAATATTATTTAATTTCTCTATGTAAAGTAACTCTTTTTAAAAAGGGATTATATTTCTTTAATTCCAATCGATCGGGTGTATTTTTCCTGTTTTTTTCTGTGATATAACGTGAAATACCCGGTACGCCACTACCTTTTTGTTCAGTACATTCTAAAATAACCTGTACTCTTGCTTCTTTAGATTTTTTTGCCATGATTATTATTCTTCTTTTTATAGTTGTAAATAACCTTTTTCATTAGCCTGTTTAATAGCAGCATCTAAACCTATTTTATTAATAGTTCTTAAACCTGCAGCAGAAACATTAAGGGTAATCCATTGATCTTTTTCTACCCAATAAAATTTTTTAGAAAACAAATTTACTTCAAAAGTTCTTTTAGTACGACGTTTTGAGTGCGAAACATTATTTCCCCTTAATGCTTTCTTACCTGTAATTTGACAAATTCTCGCCATCTTTTTATTTTTTAAAATATTTTTCTTCAAAAAACAGTTTGCAAAAATACATTTTATTATTTAAATAAGCAAATAATTTTATTAAAGATTTGACAAGTACAAGTCTTCAATTCAAATTCCAGCTTTTTAGACTTAACATATTAAATACTTTTAATAATAGTTAACTACAAAACGAGTCAAAAGAAGACTCAATTTTAATAATTTTGATAACAGTTTAGTATCAGTAGAAGATTATAAATCTTATTATCAGGTGGATAAAAGATGAAAATATATGTTTATTATAAAATTGAGAAAATAATGAGTTGAAAATTTGGCTGATACCTGCCAATTTTTGTTACTTTGCACGCAATTTATATTTGATAACTTACACATTATGCCTAAAAACATTGTCATTGTAGAATCTCCAGCCAAAGCTAAAACCATTGAAAAATTTCTTGGAAAAGACTATCAAGTAATGTCTAGTTACGGACATATTCGCGATTTAAGTGAAAAAAATATCGGAATTGATTTTGAAAACAATTATCAACCACTTTACGAAATTTCACCTGAAAAGAAAAAAATAGTAGCAGAACTAAAAAAATCCATAAAAGATGCCGATATGGTTTGGCTCGCTTCCGATGAAGATCGCGAAGGAGAAGCTATTGCCTGGCATTTGTTTGAAGTGTTAAACTTGAAAGAAGAAAAAACACGACGAATTGTTTTTCACGAAATTACAAAAGATGCCATTCTTCAAGCCATTGAACATCCTCGCCCAATAGATTTGCATCTGGTTGATGCTCAACAAGCTCGTCGTGTGCTGGACAGGATTGTAGGATTTGAATTGTCGCCACTATTATGGCGTAAAATCCGTCCTTCCCTTTCAGCAGGCAGAGTTCAATCCGTAGCTGTACGCCTCATTGTGGAACGCGAAAGGGAAATCAATCAATTCACTCCCGAATCTTTTTATAAAATCACTGGGTTTTTCAGTGGAAAAGATAAAAATGGTTCTCTCGTTGAATTAAAAGCAGAATTACAACAACGTTTTCACAGAAAAGAAGAAGCTTTGGCTTTTCTACAAAAGTGTAAAATAGAAGAATTTTTCATTGAAAATATCGTTACCAAGCCAGCAAAAAAATCGCCAGCTCCTCCCTTTACTACTTCAACCTTGCAGCAAGAAGCAGCAAGGAAACTTGGTTTTTCTGTCTCGCAAACCATGAGGTTGGCTCAACGCTTGTACGAATCCGGAAAAATTACATACATGCGTACAGATTCTGTCAATTTATCTGAACTAGCTTTGAATACTTCCGAAGTAGAAATCAAAAAAATTGCTGGACCTCAATATATAAAAAGAAGACATTTTGTAACCAAAACCAAAGGAGCTCAGGAAGCCCACGAAGCTATTCGTCCTACTTATATGAATGTACACGAAATTGAAGGAACAGCTCAAGAAAAACGTTTGTATGATCTGATTTGGAAACGAACCATGGCTTCACAAATGGCTGATGCAGAATTAGAAAAAACAACCATCACTATTGCTATGAAAAATTCATCTTATCAATTTATAGCTAACGGAGAAGTGATTTTATTTGATGGCTTTTTGAAATTGTATACAGAATCCAGTGATGAAGAAAATGAAAATGGAAGCACTAATATACTTCCAACAATGAAAGTAGGTGAAGGTTTATCTCCTTCCAAAATTATTGCTCAGCAACACTTTTCACAGCATCCTCCTCGATACACCGAAGCCAGTTTAGTGCGAAAACTGGAAGAATTGGGAATTGGACGTCCTTCCACTTACGCTCCTATCATTTCTACCATTCAAAATCGATTGTATGTAGAGAAAAAGGATCGCCCTGCTGAAAAAAGAGATTATAATGTGCTGATTCTTAATAATAACAAAATTGAAGATAAAATAGAAACCGAGGCAAAGGGTGCTGAAAAATCTAAACTTTTCCCGACCGATATTGGAATGGTGGTAAACGATTTTTTAATGGAATATTTTCCTTCTATTTTGAATTATAATTTCACTGCAAATGTTGAAAAAGAATTTGATAGTATTGCTGCAGGAAAAGTAAAATGGACTGAAGTAATTGACAAATTTTATAAAAAATTTCATGCAGCCGTTGAAAAAACATTAACTAGTAAAGATCGCAAAGCAAAAGAGCGTATTTTGGGAATTGATCCTGAAACAGGCAAGCAAGTTTCCGTAAAATTTGGGAAATATGGACCCTTCGTTCAACTTGGTACTGGAGAAGATGGGGAAAATCCTGCCTTTGCTTCCCTGCCGAAAAATTATTCGATGGAACTCATTACACTCGAAGAAGCCCTGGAATTATTTAAACTTCCACGTAACCTGGGAGAATATGAAAATCAACCTTTAACAGTGGCGATTGGGCGTTTTGGACCCTATGTTCGACAAGGAAATTCTTTTTATTCCATACCTAAAAATCTGGATCCACTTACTATTACAAATGAGCAAGCAATAGAAATCATTAATAAGAAAAAAAACGAAGAAAAAAATAGAACTATTGCTACTTTTGGAGAAAAGAATGAAATTCAGGTCTTAAATGGACGATACGGTCCCTATATAGTATATAATAAAACGAATTACAAAATTCCAAAAAATGTTGATCCCTCAACCTTAACGTATGAGAAATGTATGGAATTGATTAAATCTCAAGCAGAAAAAAATAACAAAGAAAAAACTACCCAAAAGAAAGGAAAAAGCAATACGGTAACAGGGAAAAAGTTAAATGGTAAAAAAACACAACAAAGAAAAAGAGCTGAAAATAAAAAATAAGATTATAAAATACAAACCTTGTTTTTTCGTTTTATACTAATCTATATATTTTACTTGTCATGAAAAAATTAATATCATTTTTTAGCTTCATTTCCATAAGTTTATTACTGATTGCTCAGAATTTTTCAATTACGGAAAACCAGCCTGTCATTATTTATTCTTT
>Ga0208826_1001765_pt1 | contig 17354 bp, 9 predicted proteins | sample AD_UKC115_MetaG_FD_184451 | JGI IMG/M metagenome (GOLD analysis project Ga0208826, IMG submission 184451) | Active sludge microbial communities of municipal wastewater-treating anaerobic digesters from Hong Kong - AD_UKC115_MetaG (SPAdes)... | ecosystem: Engineered > Bioreactor > Anaerobic >...
GCTGGGGATCGCCCTCCGTTGTTCGGCTCCTCAGGAGAGCTTCGAAGGGCGAAGGTCTGGGGGCCAACCTTGACGAAGGACGACTTCTCGCCTTTGCTCTTGATGTCGGAGTAGAGCCGGGCAGAGATCGTGGCGTCCGGGGTCTTGCCGGCGCTCTCCCAGAGACCTTCAGCGAGGATCTTCTTGGCGATTTCCCTGGCGTGAAGGGGCTCTCCCGCCTCTTTCAAAACCTGGATAGCGGCGCTCTTAACGTTCATGTCAATCCACCATTGCCTTCAGTAGAGCATCCCTGGTATCGGAATAAAACTGAATATCAATTTTTGTCGCCATATCATCGGGCATGTCGAAAAGCTGCCTTCGGCAGGCAACGGGAATCAGTATCGCCGAGGCGCCTTTTTCAACAGCAATCTCGACAAGGGTAAGAGGGTTGTGAATAGGCTCGATAGACCCGCCCAGGTTGACCTCTCCCACAACGATGAGACCGCCGCGAACGCTTTTCTTCAAGAGAACCGTACAGAGGGCAATGAGCGATGATACACCGATTTTCGCCCCGGACTTAGACGCATCGAAGGCTCGAAGTTGGGCGGTGAATTCGTGGTGCCGAGGGTCTTTGTCTCCAACCAACTGCATAGAGCGAGCGTAAAGGTTTTGTTCCGCATAGTCCATGCTTTCCTTGAAGGCGGCAGGCACGGGTTTGTTGAGAATCTTGACGCCCGAGCCAGGACCTTCATTGACCTCAATGCGGTAGAGACCCGGGTGTTCCTCGCCATCCCCTGGGGATATCGTCCAGATCTGACCTGGCTCGAGGGGATCGCCTCCGATGCTGTTTTCGCTTTGCAGCTCCGGCGTGGAGACAAACTTCTCCACTCCTTCGGCTCCTATCACGTAGCTGAAGCGGGTATTACGGAATTCCGCCGCGCCGATCCGCTTTTGCTGTTCCTTGACCCGGCGCCTTGACTCCATGGCGATACGGAGAGACCATTCGATGTCCTCCTCTGCCACTTCGCCCTCTTCGGGGTAGAGAAGCTTGAGCAGACCGCTCACGGTTTTATTGACCGCGTTTGTGTCGCGTCCCGACAGAGCGCCGCCGAAGAACACTCGGTTTTGCATTACGCTGACCCGGCTCTGATTGCGGAGCTGGTTCCAGCATTCGGACAAGAAGTCGCTGACAAGACCGAAGTGGTCCGTCAAGAGCTCCTTGTGGATTTTGGGAACATCCCAACCGGGGAGATAGGCGTGGATTCGCTCCATGAAAGCCGTGTCATCTCTCATTTCAGGAGGCAGAGGGCCAAAGAGATGGCCTCTTCGCTGCTGATGTTCAACATCCACCTCGAAGTTCCCTACCATGACGATGCTCCCGTCGGCCCGGATGCTTTCCTTACCGCGACTGAACTCGCAAGACTCCATATACCCCTTCATGATGTTCACGCCGTCTTTCTGGTCGAAGGAGACACCGGATACCTCGTCGAAACAGACCACATCGTATTGGCAAACCAATCCCCGCTGTCCGTTTGCGTTGTTGACAAACATTTGGGCAACCGTAGCCTTCCCTCCAGAAATCAGATGCGCATAGGGGGAGATCTGTTGGAAAAGGTGGCTCTTCCCGGTTCCACGGGGGCCGAGTTCCACCATGTTGTAGTTTCGCTCTACGAACGGGACCATACGCAAAAAAAGCGCGTTTATCTGCCTCTCAGATAGTGCGGACGCCTCGATTCCAACGGATCGCAGCAAGAAGTGCTTCCACTCCCCCGTGGTGAAGCTCTTTCGAGCTTTAGCCAGGCATCCCAAGACATCCCTTTGTGAAAGCTGAATCTCGCGAAGAGAGTCTATGCCGAAGGGCCGGCCGTTTTTCTCCTGGGCGATTACGTTGTCATAGCTGATCGTGATCTCAGCGTAGAACCCTCCGGTCAGCATCCTTTCATGCTGACCGACCAGATCAGCCTCGATCCTGACATCCTTAAGCATTAGGCTGGGTATGGTCGCCAGGTAAGAGTCTGTCTTGGCATCAAGGCGCGCCGTTACAATGTCGATGATTTTTACTTGCCCGTTTTCTCGGGCACGGGACTTGAAGAGCTCTTCTTCGCCGGCCCTTACGGTTCGGTCCTGAAGCTGTCTCTCGACAATCTTCAACCCCTCCTCGATCTCTTCCTCATCCGTGCTCGCACAGTAACGCCCCAACAAGAACTCAACCACATAGGTCGGTACCGGAAACTGGCGGCTAAACGTCCTGACCAGATCTTTCCGGACCAGGTACCCCTCTAGCGAGGAAGCCGCTTTTCTGTCGATCTGGTCCATTTCAATCATGTATTACCTCCACCAATTACTGTGGCGATTTGCGCAACCAGCGATCCATTGGCATCGATCAGGACCACTGTTGCTTCACGCCCCTCCATGTCCTCGTCCTCGACGACTACGGAGGCTGTTCCGTTGTCTTTGAGCGATTTGCTGTCTACGACCACACTGGACAATGAATTGCCAGCTTGGCTACGAACATCAAGTGATAAACCCGAGAAGTTGCCATCCACGGCAACGGTACAGCGCAGACCCTTCCACACCACGTCGGTGAATTCGACAGATGCCGCAGCCTGAGCAGATTCGCCTCGCGTTACCGTCAACTGCTGAGTCAAGCACTCTTGCAGGCTTAGGCCGCCATGGGTGTACTCCTCGCCCTTTTTGAAGCAGCTCACACCATCAGCGAGGGCAAAATACCGGTTTGGATTCCAGTACCAAGGGTAAAGCCGCTCCTCGGAAGTGGCCCCGGGTTTTAATGAGGCGCATCGGTGCCACTTGTTATCGGCCAGGGCGCTGGGAAGATCGATTTTTGGCAATCCCCCGGGCAGCAACAACCAGCCATGGTCTGTCACAACCCGAACACGCTTCCACCCTGCCGCCAAAAGCTCCGTGATACGGTCTGTGATCTCAACAATCAGGCCATCGATGTGTTTGGCAAGTTTCCACCCACGGTCGTGGCCTTCGTGGTCGATATCTCCAAACTCGCACCAGGCCATACCCTGGCCATCGCCATCAGCAGAGCGCTCAAGGATCGACCATCCCGCGTCGCCCAGTAACTTCTTCAGGTGATAGCCGCCTTTTAATGACTGACCGGTATCTGCGACAGACGGCTCAAAATCTGAACTGCCATCCTCACCGCGAATCCTGTCTCGTACCGGGGTTACCGCCGCCTTGCCGGTTGCCGTTACACTCGGCAAAGCTGCCCAGGCCGGCTCCTGGGATACCTCATAACCACGTTCTCTTAGGGATTCGACCAAACGCTTCCCCGTATCGAAACGGAGTCCGTCGACGAAGAGGATGCAGTCTCCGGAGCTGAAAGGCGCTGCCTTTGCCGTCCGGCAGGTGCCTCCCGGGTACGACGCACCATCTAGCAACCTCTGGAGATAGCGGCCCGATTCTTCCACCCAGGGCAGGTAAACAGATCGAATAGCGGTCGTTACGGCATCAAAGTCGGCAGAGCTTTCGACCTGGCCCAAAGCCCGGATCACTCCGTCATCGGCCCGCCATCCCTGACTGCGATATCCCGCTGCGAGGTCGTCCACCGAACCTGCGGCAAGGCCGCTTTTGGTGATCTCGGCAAGGGTCGCCAGGTGTTCCACTGCGCAGGCCAGGGGCGCCTTACCCAGTTCGGCCCAGACCAGAGAGCGCCTGCGTCCGTGCTGTTTTTCCAGCTCCTTAATCTTCGTCCTCGCTTCGTGCGCGGGCGCTTTGGCAAGGGCAATCAAATCACGGTGAAGGTTTTTCTCCTGGTCGTCATTCCACTGAGGCCAACCTTCGAAAACCTCGACTCCGGCAGACCAGAAAAGGGTGTCACTCGGCGGACGACATTTCCTGATTTGTGCCGGAATGTTTGGGTAGCGCTTAGGTGCCTCGCAGTAGCGCTCCCAGACGGCATGCCACGGGCCTTCATGGTTCGCGAGGCGGGTAGCACCGGCCAAAACGCCTTCGCTTGCGGGGTTAAAAGCCAGTTGGGACTTGCAGACCTCGACAAAGGCCTTCCATTCATTTTCGCCCCGACTTATCTGGAAGGCTTCCCCCTGATCGAGCCACTGCAGCAGATCGCGAATCGGGTCACCACCAGTCAACAGGGTGTTGAAGTAGTCCTTGTCTAGACGCTTGCCTTTAAGCAAGGAGAGATCCTCTTTGAGGAGCCGAACCAACGCGAGGTGCATGGCGTTCTTGGCATCGTTGTCTTGGGCGACGTCCAGCCCAAGCCCTTTCTGATCGGATTTCAGATAGGCCAGGATCGTCCAGTCTTTCCCATTGATTTGTGACCAGACCACGCCCCGGTATTGCAGTTCGGCAAGGGCTTTCAGGTGATCCGGGCAACTTTCGACAGCCCGCAGGTCCTGGCGGCTGACGCCGGGCAGATAAAAAATCGGCGTCCGATCCTTGGGCAGCGAAACATCCTCGGCTCGACCGGCAATCACGCAACGCAACCAGATGGCAGGCCCCATACGCTTTTCTGGCGCATAGTCGCCAAGAATCATGAGTTCGGGCAGTTCGGCCTGAAGAACGGGCATGACGGCTTCCCACTGACGGTCACGATCCGGCCACAGAATACAGGCCGGAGCGACCTGAACCTCCGGGTCGAAGACGGCGGCATCACGAACCGCTTTCAGGAGATGATCGAGCACTCTCATGCGCAATGCCCTCGTTTTAATCTCGTCATGAATACTGTTCCTTGTTATCGCGGCAATGCTTTCGTACCACATCGACCCAGCGCTCATACCAATGCCAGGCCTTTCCCGCCACCAGAGTGCCATAGCCATTGGCGGCATTCTTTGCGTCAAGGGATTGCCAAAGTTGTGTGTGGTAATGGACTGAAAAACCTGGGTAGCCTTCAGCTTTCATCAAATCCACAACCTGTTTGGGCAGATATTTCTTCTTTTCGGTTTCTTTGATTACTGCGTATTCCTTGTTCACCGCCTCGGCCAGGGCCGAATCGCTTTTTACAAACTCAATGACGCGGTCCGCCTGACCTTTACGATTGGCTGTTTTCGGAACGAACCATATGCGATAGGCGTAATGGGGATTTGAGAATTCGTCGTCAGATAATTCAGCATCAAAATCCTTAATGTAACCCTGGATGTTTGCAGGTAACCCAGGATGTTCCTCGAGCAGTTCCTTTTGCTCGGTGGAGATCGTCGAAAACTGCAGGCTGAAGGACAGGTGCTTTTCTATTCCGTTATCGGCACCGAACAATTTTTTGATGTACTCGTTATAGTTCAGCCCGCACGCCTGGAAACGAGCGCTCAAAATGTCATCTATCCGGGTTGTCATCTGGTGCTCGATTTCGTGGCGCAACCCGATCAGAAAGCGCAGGTTATTGGCTGTGTCCTTATCGATAGGCGACTTGGCATCATTCAGGCAACGTTCAAGCTCCCAGTATTTATATGCACCATGCTTGGTTTTATCGAATTCACGCCGTTTACCGTTCTGCTGGCAATATCGATACTCGATTTTTTGATCGCGGAAATAGGCGTGGAGTAGATAGGTCCAGGCAATAATCATCAGCACCACATAGGATTCCGACTTGAAGCTGATGCTGGGGTTGTTGAAGATCTGTACGGCTGCCAGGGCCGCTTCTCGTGACTTCTTGAGCAGTTCGCTCTTGATGGAACCGACACGCCGAATCCGTTTGCTCATTGCGCCGCCTCCTGAATCTTCTGCTGCCACGCCAGCACCACGGCTTTGTTCCCTTTGGCCGCCTCTTGAATGATCGTTGCTAATGCCGCTGTCTCGGCCTTGTGTGTTCCGATATAACCGGAACGGATCAACCCGAGCATGTCAGCCTCTCGGAGATAGGTTCCATCCAGGGCTTCGTAACTGAGACGAACTCCCCCCTTCGGGCCTTTGGCTTCAGGGGCGGCAAGAATCTGGTTGAGATGGTCGAGAGAGACAAGAAACGACTGATGCGTGTCGTCTACGATCTTGCGCTTCACAAATTTGAAGAAAAATGGATTGCGGCTCAGCCTGTAGTCACTCAAGGAACCATCAAAGTCGGGAAGTCGCATGCGGGCTATTTCATCGCGCAACTGCTGGTCAGGACGAAACAGCCAATCATGGTTGTCACTATCTTGCTTGTCTTCTTCAAGCATCTTGTACTGGAGCATAACGATGTTGCCCCGGGTTTCGTTGATGTAGATGAGGTCAACACCCAGCATCTGTTCCAAGGGCAGTTTGTTGGCCGTGTAAATCACCAGCCGTTCATCGCGCTTTTGAAAAACGGCTCTCCCTGTCACGTCAGCGGAGATCGCATCGAATCCGGGCAGCCGTGATGCATCTGAATGCACCACGTTATCCTCGTAGAGGTGAGCTCCGATAAGACCGAGGCCGGATGATGCGCCCCTCTTCAGGACAACCTGATCCGGGATGGCATTGCCCCGAATCCCAAAGGCAGCCATTGCCGACTGAATGGCATCCTCCTGCGCCCAGGGGGTGTTCGTCACGCGCCTCAACCGTGGCAAAAGAGAGAGAACCGTATCCAGGGCTGATTGATTTTCAGAATTTGCGGCCAGAATTTCGACCAGGTGAGCGCTGAGTTTAGGAGAGAGGTTTGTAATGCCCCCTTCACCAGGCAGGTGCTCACCCAGCAAGCGTTTCATCCGAGAGTCAGAGATCAACGCCTCTATGGCCTGCAGAGAATCAGGGAGCAAGGCACGTAGTTTCTTGATAGTTAGACGAGAATCGAAAGTGCTCACTGCCGTTTTACGGGTGGCAGTGCCCAGATAGCACTTGGTTGCATCGCCTTCTTGAATCTCAAGCAAACAAAGCGTCGGCAGTTTGATAGCCTGGAAGACGGAGTGGGGCTTTACAATGGTGAGGTGTTCAAATCCCTGCCTCGAATTGTGCAGAGATTCAGAAAACGCCTCATCGAAGCGTATCAAGATCAGGGGTTTCTTCTGAACCCATTTTGCGATCTTGACGGCTGCACTCATTCGGCGGCCTCCCTTGCGGCGCGTTTCTCGGCCAGTGTCAGGTGGCGGTCGTTGATTCTCTCTCCGCCAAAGGTTTTGAACCAGGGGGAGGATTCCACGTCTTTGCCCCGGTCCTTGTTCCAGTCGATGTTAGGTTTGTCCCGTAAGCACCCCGCGCCTCTCTTGCCCACATCGGGCACGGTGAGGAAGGGGCGGATGTTGAGGCGCACGCCGTCGTTGAGATCCGGGTCCCAGCCGATGGGCTGCTTTTCCAGCGACTTCCAGCGCACGAAGATATCGTAGGGCGCTTCGCCGATCAGGATCAGCTCCAGCTTTTTCTTGAGGGCCTCGGCGGCGGCCAGGCGTTCCTGGGCGCCGTCCACGGAGCTTGCCATGTCCTGCTTCTGGCGGCTGATCCAGTCGCCCAGGTAGGTGTAGATCAGGGCCTCCAACTTCTTGTGATCGAGCTTGTGGTAGTTGATAAGAGCCGCGAAGCCGCCCTGCAGGCCATCCCAGATGTGCCAAAGGAAGGGGCGGTGTTGGAAGAGCTTGCAGTGTTGGGTGAAGAACTTCTCCCGCAGCCAGGTCTCCAGCGTTTTGCCCGCGTGATCGGCACTTTTAAGCAGCGCTGCCAGGATGTCATTGGACCAAGCATCGCCATAGGCGGCGGCCAGCAGGTTCAACAGACGGTCGGACGCCGAAGCCTCGCCCCGTACCGGGGGGATGCAGACGATGCCGTCCCCATCGGCGTAGCTTGCCAGGGCTTCGCAGCGCTTTACCCATTCGCGCTGTTCGTCGGCCAGTTCCATGTTCGGGTCCAGCTCGGCGGGCCAGCGGTAGCCCAGGAGGCGGGCGACGGCAACATGCAACACACTGTCATCGGTGCGCAGCGGGCCCTGGGCCGTCCACTTTTGCGTCTCTTCCCAGATGACCGAACCACAGGGGTGGCCGTGGAAGATCCATTGGGTGGGATCGTCGGAATAGGGCTTGGGCAGGCCGTGGGGGTATTTTTCTTCTGCGATTTTGGTCCAGCGGTTGAGGTCGAAGGGGACCTTGACGAGGGTGGCGTTGGTGACATTCAGCTTTTGGTCAATGCGCCGCACCGCTTCGTTGTATTCGGTCGAAGAGCAGAATGCCCAAATAGGCAACAAGTAATCATTATTCTTGGGAAGAACTACTGCCAATGTTTGGTCGTATTTGGCACCTTCGTAAACTGAGGCATTCAAGTTACGCATTAATTGGACAGATATGCCGTGTTTACCCCACGCTTCCCGCCCCCTTATCCATGCTCCGATACCATTTTCACCGAGCTTGGCTTTCACCAATTCAAATAACCGTCCGCTTTCATTTTCCCAAAATATGGCTTCAGTTCTGTCGATTGTTTCATCACCTGGCCGTTCGTAATACTCCCAGCCACTAGATATTTCATCGATCTCCCAGAACTTGGCTGCAAACTGAGGATAATCACCAGTTTGAATACCAACAAGTGATTCAGCATACTCCGACAAAAGTGATCCAGATATTTCTTTTTCTAGCGTTATTCGCGCATCCGGATTCACCAACTGCTTCGCTTGCTCCACACTCTTGACTTCCTCTGTCAGCAACTGCGCCGCTTTTTCGGAAGACGTGCGGGGCTCGGAGACATCCACTCCCCGAATCAGGTTGCCGTCATTGACGTCGCCAAACAGGCCGCCCAATTCTTTTGTTGAATTGCCCCGGCTCAGGCTGAACATGGCCACGAACGCACCCGCAGCCGCTGATGATTCAAAACCCCCTTCGCCTAAACGGGCGATCAGATGCCAGGTGTCGTTTTTCAGTAGTTTCTCCCGGAACTTCTTGTAGCTGGTCAGGAAAAGCCAGTTCTGGGGCAGCACGATGCTGGAGGTTCCGCCCTGGCCGCAGAGCTCCAGGCAGCGGTCGAGGAACACGGTCGCCAGATCGTTCTTCGCGGCTGAATAGTGCTTTTCGCAGAAATCCCGCAACCGCTCGTTTTGCTTTCCTCGGGCCAGATAGGGCACGTTGGTGATGACCAAGTGGTACTGACCGACCAACAGGGTTGCGGCCTTGGCCAGCCCCTGGGCAACAACAGCGGCCTCTTGTTGTTCCTCGCTTTGCTCCTGATTGAGCGCCTGATTCAAAAGCGGGCGGATCTCTTTCCAGGTCACATCCAGGGGCAGGGGCGATTGGCCCGGATCGAGCAGACTGCCCAGCACCGGTGCATCCTTGAAGGTATCGTGCATCCAGCCCAGGGCGATGGCGAGATTCTTTCTCCCCAGGCCGAGCTGCTTCCACTCCTCCTTCGCCACGCTCACGGACAAGCCCGAGCAGGCCAGGTTCAACTCCGGCAACACCCGGTAGCCGCCAGCGCCCGGGACTTTCCACGCGGTCAGCGCCAGGGCGAAGGCGGCCAGCTCCACGCATCGCTGATCCAGTTCCAGGCCGTGGATGTTTTCCCGCAGCACCGCGTCCACCGCCTCCCTAGCCGACAACCCTTCCAGTTCCATGCGCATCGGCACCAGCATCAGGAAGGCCGCCACCAGGAAGTGACCGGAGCCGCAGCAGGGATCGAGGCTCTTCAGCTCGGCGAGTTGTTCCGGCCAGCCGTCGAAGGTTCCGGCCGCCGGTGTCCAGGTACCGTCTTCCTGCTGCACGAAGCGCAGATAGTCCAGCGGCACACCGGGAATGGCCGCCTTCCGGCGCAGTTCCTCTTCGCCGCTGGCGTTTTGGAGATCGGCCTCGGTGAGCCGTCTTGCCGCCCACCAGGCCCCCAGGGAGTTGTCGAGGAGGAATGACACCATGTAGGGCTCGGTGAAGAGCTGGGTGACGGCGGGCAGCTCCCGTGCGCCGATCTTGACCTCCGAGGCGTTGACCTCGTCCTTCTTCTTGGCCTGCCAGAATTGATAGACCCACCCGAGGCTGTCGGAGGCGGTGAACGCTTCCAGCGGAAGATCCGCCACCAGGCGCTCCAGTTTCTGCTGATGCTCCGGCGGCAAGCTCAGTTGAAAGACCGGCGAATCGAGCCGGAAGATCTGCGGCAGCATGCGGGCGGCAAACCGGGCGGCCAGCTCCCAGCCGTTGGCCGCGCCTTCATCGGCAGCGAGATCTTCACACTCCTCTAAGGTGACCGCCACCGGATCGTCCGGGTCGGGATACATCAGCAGATCGTTTTCGGCCAGGAAGCGAGCGAACAGCATGCGGTGCCAATGCTCGTAGGCAACCTCTTCGATCAGGCGGTCCATGGTCTGGATCTTGCCGCCGTTCAGGGAATCGCCCAGTTGGCGGCCGTGGACGCGCAGTTTACGGCGCAGCTCCCGGTCCTGTTCGCTCAGGTGGGCAAAGGGCGCGGCTTCACCCACACCAAGCTGTTCCAGCGCGGCACGGGCGGCGTCTTCGGCAATATCTCGCGCATCCTTGATGGTGCGTTCGAGGCGGTTTCTCTGGGTCTTGTCGAGTGGCTGCATGTTTTTTACTTCCCCAATCCTGAAAGTGATGCCACGGCTAGGGCGTTTGTACCGTGAAAACACCTTTTCCTGTCCCATCGGTGCGACTTGATATGCGTCATTCGACCAATAATCGCATAGCCAGCGCATAGAAATTTATCTATGCGCATTTCAATGCTGACACGCATTGCTGTACTCATAGCGCGCCCAGCGCCGCTCACCCACCTGCCGGAGGCCGGCATTCTCCTGCATCAGCTCCTGCATAAGGCGCCGCGCCTGGCTGCGGTCGTAGCGGGTGATCTGGCGAATCTCCTTGTTGCTTAGTCCTGGTTCTCCCCGCCGGGCGCGCTCCATCAAGATGCTCAATACCCGCGTCTTCGCCGCCTCCCAGTCGATACGGCGGCGTTTTTCTGCCTGACCATCGTCGGCAAGTCGCTTGTAGAGAGCGAGATCTATACACCAATAGGCGCCCCGCTTGGTACCGCCGTGTTCGATGTAGCCGCGCCCCTCCATTGTCGTCAGGCGCTCGCGGATCTCCGCCTCACTGCGCTGACACAGGGTAGCGGCAGTGGCCGTGTCCACCTCCTGATGCTGAAGGAGATATTGCAGCAGCAGCAGCTCGTCCACACCCAGGTTGCGCCCTCGGCGGCTTTCTTCGCCCACAAAGAGACGGAAGGCGGCGTTCAGCTCGCGCTTGGAGAAACTTACCAGGACGGATTCGCCGATCTCCCGTATCGCAGGCGGCTCTTTACCTTCCATCAGCAGGGCGCTGAACATGCGGTTAATGCCCAAATTGCTTCGGTTTACCAGGCGAAGCCTCGTCAGCGCCTCCACCAACAGCGGGTTCCGGGCTGCTGGCTGATGGTGCAGAATGTTGCTCGGCGTAATACCGGCAATAAATCCGCCGTTGTTGCTGATCTCCAGGCGGCTGGGGTAGAGCTTGACCATGATCGGGCCAGCGATGCGCAAATCGGCATGACAGAAGGCGTTCATGAGGGCCTCGCGCACGGCGATCTCGGGCCAAGTGCGGTATTCGTAGTGAAACAGCCCCTGCTCATAGGTCGTGATGGGATTGAAGGGGGCCAGCAGCTCTTCGATGCGCTGAACAGACAAAGGCAAGGCGCTGACCCGATCTTCCCGGATGCCGTACTCGGTGTCAGTGGTCATCTGAAGGAAGGTCCAGTTGTGGCCGTGCACGTATTCTCTGATGGCCCTTTCGGTGCCGGCGAGCAGCAATCCGGCCCGGACAAGCTTCCCATGCCTGACCAAGCCGAGGGTGGCCAGCAGTTCGGCATCCGAGAGTTTCAGTAAATCCTCGGGGGCACGCTCCTTGGCGGCCTGGTTGCGCAAAGCTTCCATGGCGGTGGCCGAGATAAACTGCGGGTTGAAGGGTGCGATGGATTCGGCTGTGTAATCTGTCTCGCCCGTCTCTACGGCGATTTTGCGTCGCAATGTACCCGTGAGTGGCTGGCATTCCTTGCCGATGCGGATGGAGCCTCGCCCGGCAGTGTCGGTGTAGGGCGGCATGCCGGGATAAATCCGCATCAATATCAAGCGGCCCGTACCTTCGGGGACGGAAAGATCCTCAAAGACCGGCGTAATCTTCGGGTCTGTCTGGTCATAGACCGCCTTTTTCAACAGGTTAATATCGATCTCCGGGGGAACCCCCAAGATAGCATTGGCCCGCCCCTGCACACGATCCGCCACGCCCAGCACCACCGTGCCGCCGCCACCGTTGGCCATGCACACCGCCATCTGCACCAGGGTCTTGACCGCTTTGTCGCGACTCTGGGCATCCCATTGTTTGAAGTCGAGATCCTGATCTTCCAGGTCATCGGCAATGCCGTGCTCCAATTCAAGCAGAAGCTCGACGATATCCTTGGCTGTTCGCATGGCTCTAGCCTAACCTATGACCAGGGGGCCTTGTTTGAGGGCGGCTTTGAGTCGTTGTTGCACCTCATTGACCCAGGCATCGATCTCCTCGTCGGTTTTCAGCGTACGGCGCGGCAATGATACTACCTGGACGCCCGGCTCCATCAGCTTGGCGGCACCCAGGAGTACCTCGTTGAAGTGGGTGGGCAGGGCCGCCACGCGTTCAGCAAACATCGACAGGGCACAGTTGTCCAGGGTGGCCAAGACGTCTCTGGTCGACCGCACCTCCACCTTGGGACGGGCGGATTCGTTCAGGGAATTGTCGAACAGGAGCTGGGAGCGCTGTTCCTGTTCCAGTTGCTGCCAGTTTCTGTCCTCCGCCAGGCGTTTGTGGCCCTCCGCATGACTGGTGGCATATTGACCATCAAGCTTGTTGAGTTTATCGCGTAGCAGTTGGGTAAGGCCCGCGATCAGCGGTCCCACCGGGTCGGGCTCTTCCAGAAGCTGGCGCTGCTGCTCGATGGTCTTCACCTGGGCCAGGATCACTTCGGCATCCTGAAGCCCGGAGACGTGGGCCACCAGACGCTTCAAGTCGCTCCAGTTGGGCCAGCGCGTGACGATGCGTTCGGCGAGATCGGTCCAGCGATCGATGCTGCCGCCCAGTTCATCCCGCCAGTTGTAGAGGGCAAGGAGTTGCTCATTGCCCGCTGTGAGGCGGATTTCGTCGAGGGACTTAGTGTCCGGCCGGGCCGGTTTCGGTGCCTCACCGCCTGCCCGATCGGCGAGTTCCACCATTTTCTCCAGGAACTGCGGTATAAGGCTAAGTTCCTCGCCCTGTTTGGCCGAGAGGCCGACCTTCTGCAAGAGCTTGCGGATCTGGATGCGTTGGTCGGTAGTGACGGTGACGGATTCCACCTTGAACATCACCTTGCCGATGGTTTTGCGCTCCAGCTCCTTGGGGTCGAGGGTTTGGCCGCGCTCATCCTTCGCCCGGATCAGCCCGGCCACCAACAGCACCTGCAGACCGCCGTCCACGGCGTCATGGGACCATCCGTAGGGCGCAGACTCGAACCGGGTGCGGATATCCGCGCCTTTTTTACCACCGGCGACGAAGCCGAGAATGGCCTTGCATACCTGGTTTTTCGATGGTTCGCCTTCGTCACCGACGGCCTTGAGCGCGTCGGGAGCACCGGTCTTAGCTCTTTCATAAACCTTGGGCCAGCCCTCGTGGTCGGCGGCAGGAAACTGCGGGTAGAGCCGCCGCACCGCGTTGCCGGAGGCTTCGAGCACCATCTCCCGTAGACCGTTGCCGAAGATTTCATTGCCACCACCCTGGAAGACCCGGGCTCCGGAGAAGGCTTCTTCGAGCAGTTCGCAAATCTTGCCCTCGGCGGTCTTTTTGATGGTCTCCATGGCCGCTCGGGCTTCGGTGCCTTCCGGCGTATTGGGAACGCCGCGTTTGTCCAACGTGGCGCTGGCGGCCTTGTAATCGATGAGGTGATGGCGGAGGTCGTCGGCCGAACGCTTGGGGATGAACACGAAAACGATCGGGGACTGACTGCCCGCTTGCCTTGCGTCGGCCCGTACCGAGTTTTCGTCAATGCTCCAGCCGTCGTGAACCCAGACGCAAATGCGCTGATCGGCGTCGGTGGGAAGCTGGGCGTCAAACACCGGGTCGATGTGGCGGGTGACCTTCGAGCTACCCTGGGTCAGGGAGAGCTTGCGCACCATCTCGCCAAAGCGCTTGCGGATGCGGTCGTCGCGTTCGGCCTCGATGCGATGGCCTTCGCTTCCCAAGGCGGAGCGTTGGCTCGAGAATTCGTCGTTCCAGGCCGCGCTTTCTTCGGTCTGGATGCGGTATTCATCACCGACCCTCATCAGCAGTTCGCAGTTATCGAGCAGTCTGGGCAGCTTGCTGCGCAAACCGCTGCTGCCGCGAGACAGGTTTTCGACGAGGAGATCGGTGAGAGTGTCCACCGTGGCCCGAATGCCGATTTCGTTGTTCTGGCTGCCGAGCTTGTTGACGAGGAAGACCAGGCCGCAGGCGCGGGCCATGAGCTGTTCGTCTTCCGACCCCTTACTCCAGCTCATGGTTTTTTCGTGGACCTTGCGCGGCAGAATGCGCGACTGGAGCAGTTTGTCGGCAGAGTCGAAATAGAGATAGTCGGTCGGCACGACATGGCCCAAAGGTTCATCGAGGTTGGTCTGGATGACCTTGTGGACCATGCTGAGCTGGTTGCGGAGCTGGCTGTCCGTTCCTGTCTGGTCCAGGACCCGGAGGGTGTTTTCCCAGAAACGGCGGCGCACCGGCAGAAGGGGATAGTCCTGGGGGAAATGCGGAATGTCATCCTGCCTGTGGCCGATGGTCGTACCCGCCAGATGCCTGGAGATTTCTCCCAGGTTGGTTTGCATGATCTGCTCGATGGGCGTCTTGGCTTCCGGCTTCTTGGCCAGAAGGACCTGACGGATGACCGCATCGACGTCGGCATCGGAGAGTTCCACTCGGATGGTGAACCGTCCCTCGAGTTTCTTCAGGTTGCTGGTGCCGGCCACGGCGGTCTGACCGGTGCCGATGAAGAGGAGTTTGCCGCCGATGTTCTTGCTGCAGGCTTCCACCGCCTCCTGGACGTCGATGGAGCGTTGGCTGTCTTCGCCGATGTACTGCTGCACCTCGTCGAGCACCATCAATGTCAGCGGGAATTTGCCGTCCTTCGTCAGCACCTGCCGAATGGCCTTGACCATGTCATCGCTGGAGACGTCCTGAACGTAGGGGTAGAGATTGTTCAGGGTCTCGACGCAGGATGGGAGCGAGGGAAAGAGATTGGGCTTCAACTGAACAAGGGCTTCATGGAGACCCTCGGCCACGTAAAAGTTGTCCAGCTCTTCGTTCCAGTCTAAGCCTCTCTGTTCAACGCAGGAGCGGACCTGTTCATAGATGCCTTCGTGCTTGAGCCACATGACGAAGCGGGCAACCGGATACTGCTCAGGCAATCCAGCGGATTTGAAGATGAGGCCCAGGAGTGCCAGTCGGACACTGCCGCTCGCACCGGCTCCCAATGTTCCGGAGACGGCATGCCGCCCTCCATAGCGTTTGGCCCGAATGTCCAGTTCTTTCAAATAGTCACGGATACTCTCCGGCAGGTTGGCAATGGTGCGAGCCGTGGCTCCGTCGTCGAAGCTCGTGTCCTCCCAAAGGGCTCGGAGCATTTTAACAAGGTGCGATTTTCCTGAACCGTAGAATCCGCTGACCCAAACGGCGGGTTGCTGTGCCTGGTCGATGTTTTTCAGGTAGGTCTCAAGGATGTGAGCCATCCCCTTCTCGTATTGGCCGTCGCAGACGAAGGTCTCAAGCTCGTAACGGAGTACCGCCAGGGCCTGACTGGTCTTCTCGTCGTTGACGCTTGCCACACCTTCGTTGACCAGTTTTCGGGTGGCCGGATCTTTTTGGTAAATATCACGATTCTTCATCATCAAACCCATCTTCAATACTCCTTGTCCGCAGTGATCGGCACGGCGAGATAGTTCCACCCGTCGTAGCCATCCAGGAGCCTGTAGTTGTTGTTTTCGAAGCTGCCCGGGAAGAAGACCAGCAGCCGCCCCTTGACCATGGGAGCCAACTTGTCGACGGCTTCTTTCACTTTCAGAAATCCGAAAAGCGAACCGACGCCTTCTATCGCCACGACGGAATCGGGTCCGATCTCATTCTTTTGGAGGAAGGTCTTGAATTCATCGGCGATGAATGTGAGGTATTTCGGCAACAGCGTGGAGAGCAGATGGGGCTTCTGGAAATAACTCCTGGCGTACCTTTGTGAGGCGAGCCAAATGGCAAAAGTATCCGTCACGTCGAAAAGGGCCCATTCGTGGCCTGCCTGTCGCGTGGCGATTTCAAATTCATCGACCTTGGCCCTTCTCCTCTTCTCCTCCGTTTCGTTATAGACGCAGAAGATCACGCGCTGTGCGGCAGCGGCATCATCGCGCCACGGCACGGAGATGTATTTGCTGTAGAACTGTATCAGCCGCTCAACAATGCTCACGGAGCCACTCCCTTTCTTCTGGATTGATCAGGTTCGGGAACAGAACCTCGATGACATCACCCACGCGTTTGAACACGATCCACCCTTTGCGCGAGGCCTCTTCGGCCAGACCAATGGCTTCTCTAGAGGAGCAATCGAGCAATCGAGCGTATTCTGTTTGAAAAAGAGCCTTCCCCCGCACGCCGGTGAGATAGCCGAGTAGCAAAGCGTAGGAGACACCCCCGGCTGTAGGGTTTGCACGGGCCCGAATCTTTCGGGCGCGTCCAGAGAGGTGACCTGACTTTGTCCATGTGGAGTTGATGTTCCGCGCCGTTGATCTTAGAGTCGCCTTGCTGAAGCGGCCTGGCTCCTGGGCGTCAATAAACTCCTCAAGAGACTCATGGGTAATCGTTGCGCCTTCCGGAAATTTCAGAATGAACGGTGCCGTAGAGCAGAAAACGCTGTCCCGCACGTATGTACAGAGTAATGACAGCAAAGGACGTCCCTGGACATCACGGTTCCAAAAGTAGAGAAGAGCTCGAAACAGGAGTTTGGAGGGGTCAAGCGAGTAAAGATCAAGAAGGTGATGGTAGGTGAGAGAGCGCGTCTTGCCCGAACGTTTACCCAAACAGTTTTCAACGACTACTGCCTGGAGGTAATCACTTTTGTCCGCCTCGGGACGGTCGACATAGGCTAGCAATTTGTTCAGTTCCTCAAGCATCATGGTACGAGAAGTATGAGTACCGCTTCGTTTCAGGCTAAACCCGAAGAGGGCCATCCCTTTAGACTTTTTTATCTGACTCATCGCGGCTTCCGCTTTACTCTCCTTGGCACGCCCAACGATCCATCTCAGCCTTCTTGAACCTCCAGAGCCCTTCAACTCGGCGAACAATCCTCCGTAACCGTCTCTCCGAAGGCGCCCGGTGTCGCCCTCGGTAGAGCGAGCCATGCCTCTCTCCTCCGCCGATAGCCGGCGCTCATCCCTCTCGGCCGTCTCTCCGGCTCCTCCCGGACGGTGAGGTGAAGAAAACAGTGTTGCAGACACAAAGGAAGATACATTCTACTATATTGAGGCAAGCCCGGATTGTCAAACTCTT
>Ga0208826_1001766_pt1 | contig 17349 bp, 18 predicted proteins | sample AD_UKC115_MetaG_FD_184451 | JGI IMG/M metagenome (GOLD analysis project Ga0208826, IMG submission 184451) | Active sludge microbial communities of municipal wastewater-treating anaerobic digesters from Hong Kong - AD_UKC115_MetaG (SPAdes)... | ecosystem: Engineered > Bioreactor > Anaerobic >...
AACCCGCGGCGTCCGGTTGGTGGTGGGCTGCCGGCATCGGCGTGGCCGGCGCGTTGCTCCTGCTCGGCCTCATCGCTCTGTTCGGCGAGCCGCTGGGTGCAACCGCCGCGCACGCGACGAAACTCGTGTCGGCACCATGGCAGGGCGCGCTCGCCTCGTTCTACGGCGGCATCGTCGAGGAGATTCAGCTGCGCCTGTTCATGCTGACCGCGATCGCATGGCTGTTGACGCGCACACGCTTGCGGCGATCATGGGCGCTCGGCATCGCAGTCGTCGCTGCCGCGCTGCTGTTCGGCGCCGGCCATCTGCCGCTGGCGGCAAAGCTGACGACACTCGATCTGGCGATCGTCCTGCGCATCGTTGGCTACAACGCTCTGCTCGGTCTCGCATTCGGCTGGCTTTACTGCAAACGCGGCCTCGAACACGCGATGCTCGCGCATTTCAGCGCCGATCTCGTGCTGCACGTGGTCGCGCCGCTGGCGCATTCGCTCTAGCATCCACGCATGACCAAGCCGTCAGCCAAATCCCATCCGCAAGCGCTGATCGAAAGCGCCTTCGCCCTCGGCGTGCCGCGCGACTACGGTCGCGCGCGCGGCCTGCGCCTTGTGCGCGAACCGGTGCGGCTGGCGCAGATCGGCCGCGACACGCAAGGTCGCGAGCAGTACCTTGCCCCGCGTGCCGCGCGCGCGTGGCGGCGCATGCGCGACGCGGCGGCGCGGGACAATATCGAACTCGAAATCGTCTCGGCGTTTCGCAGCGTCGAATACCAACTCGGCATTCTCCGGCGCAAGCTCGACCGCGGACAATCGATGGACCAGATCCTTCGCGTCAGCGCCGCGCCGGGCTACAGCGAGCACCACACGGGCCGCGCGCTCGACGTCACCACGCCGGGCTATGCTGCGCTCGAAACGGAGTTCGAGCGCTCGCCCGCATTCGCGTGGCTGCGAATAAATGCACAATTATACAAATTCGCTTTGAGCTACCCACGCGGCAACCGTCACGGCATCGCCTATGAGCCGTGGCATTGGTGCTGGCACGCGACGCATCCGTAACGTGGCGGGCCCGATGGTCGGGCCCGCCTTCAACCCGGCCTACGGACTGCCCACCGTCAACGCATGGTATGGCCCGGTCAACCACAGCGGCAGTTGATCGACAGAGCTGGCCTCACAATGCTGGACAGCATGCGCCGCGCCCGGTACCCGAAAAAATCGAAACGGGCCTGCTTTCATCCCGTACCGCAACAATCCGCAAGCTCATCGATCACGATTTGGAACAAGGCCCGGATCGATCATTTTGATCGCGTCGACCGGCGGCTGTCGCTGCCGCAAGCCAGCCGACTATCAAGGCGGCACCGCCAAACGGCGTTATCGCACCCACGAATCGGGGCGCGCCAAGCGCTAGCGCGTACAGGCTGCCACTGAACAACGCCCCGCCAACCGCGAACGCCCACACGCTCACGCGTTGCGCACGCGAGGCCGGCAACGCAAGCGCGGCGACCAGCAACGCCAATGCATGCCAGAGCTGATACTCGACGGCGGTGTGCCAGAGGCGCATCGCCGTCTCGCCGAGCGTGCCCTGCAAAGCATGCGCGCCGAATGCGCCCAGCATCACACCGAGCGCGCCGTAAACAGCCCCCAGAACCGTCAATTTGCGCATGAATTCTCCCGTCGGAATCATCACCCAAACATTGCAGCGAGCCCATTGCCGCATCGAAGCGACAATCTGGGATGAGCGCGTATTGCGCTATCGAAACCGCAGCGGTTTCAGCCGCTGCGCAGCCCTATCGATGCGACCGGCGACTTTGCTTCAAAATCAAGCCGCGTTTTCGACTACGGCTGCCGAGCCGACGGCAGAATCGGCGCCGTGGGTTTGCCGCCCTTCGCGTCCGCAGCCGATTGGACTTCCAGCGGCTTGAGTAAATCGTCGATGCGCTTGTGAAAATTGGAGAAGACGTACTCGGGAACGATGTAGGTCCATCCCCCCAGTTTCTTGTTCAAACTCTCGACGGTTTTGTTTGCGATGGCAAGTCGATCGGCACGATCCTTGTCTGCATCGAGGACAGAAGCCGGCTTGGGTACATCGGCTTCTGCCTTCGCGATCGCCGCATCGTCGCCCTTGCTCTCGACAACCTTGAGTTTGGCCGTGGCGACAGCAGCGCCGTAGGCTGACTTCTCCCTGGCCTGCGCAGCCACGATATCCGCATCAATCTGCTGCACATCGTTTGACGCGACGAACTGCACATGTGGCTTCCCGTCGACATCCCATGCGATCACGTCGATGATGGTGCCATCGAAATCGACATAGCGTACTTTGTATACTTTGTCCGGCACCACGACATCGTGTGTCGACACGACATCGTCGGCACGCAAGTTGGACAATCCCACACCAAGCCCGTTCGCGATCGACTCCGATGCCGGTTCCCTGCCCTTGGGCAAATCCGCCAGCATGAAATTGGCATCGCTTGCTCGCTCCTTGTGGATGCGCACCACCTTGCCGTCGAGATCGGTCAAACGCACTTCGCGAATCTTTGCCGCATCAATGTCGATCAGTTCGTGACGAATCCAGGTCGCCGGATCTTTTTCGACGAGCAGATTGCCGCTCGCCAGCACGCTTTGCTTTTCACCCTCGCGGCGCACGAAGGTGCCGCCCTCCCCTTGCCCGTTGTACAAGCCGACGATCAGATTAGGCTGGTCATGCACGCCGCCGAGCGCAACGAGAAGGCTTTTCGCCTGTGGATCGATGGGATCCTCGACACCGAGTTCCGCATAACGCTGCGGATTCGATGTTTTCGCATCGAGCACTTTGGCGTCGGCGAGTTTGAACAGATATTCGCGCAGCTTGCCGACATCGGCCGGATAGTTCGCACGCTGCGCCACCCGCCACTCCGCACCGCTGCGCCTGAGTTCCAGCAGCGTCTTGCCACCCGCGCCCTTGATGGTGAATGCGTCGACGGCGTTGAGCTCTTCGCGCAAGCCGGGCATCAAGAACGTGTCCTTCGCCGACTCTTCGCGCACTGGCGCATTCGCCGAGGTAATCCAGAAGGCCGCCGCAAGCGCGATGGCGGTCGCACCGACCAGCAGATACAGCGTTTTTGCATTCATGTCCGAGCCTTTGTCAGCCGGTATGGCGCTGGCGTTTCCACCACGCAAATCCCAGCGCGAAAATCGTGATCAGCAACGGCATCAAACCGATATCGATCAATTTCAGACGCGCGCCAAGCGCATCGATGCGATCGTCGAGACTGCGACGAACCTGGCGCAACTCCTTGCGGATCGCGACTTTTTGATCCTGAAACCGGATCAGCTCCGCCTTCTGCTCGGGCGAAAGGATCATCTCGTTTTCCTTGCTCTTGCCACTTTGCAGTTCGGTCAGTTTGCGCTCTGTGTCCGAAAGGCGTTGTTGCAATTCCCGCTCCTTGCCGCGAAAACTTTCCTCGGCGGCACGGCGCATGTTGTCGACCGTGGTGAACGGACGCTGCGAGGTCGCACGACCGCGAATCGAAATCAGATCGGACGACCCGCCAAGATTGTCGACCGCATTGACGATGAAGTCGCCGTTGTTGGCGAAGGCGTTGGTGATCTGCTGACCGAAAAACGCCTGCACTTGCACCCAAAGGCGATTGGTCAAAACGTCGGTATCGGCGACGAGGATAATTTCGCCGGGCGATTGCGATTCAGCCAGATGCCCGGTTTCTTTGTGGTCGGGAAAAGCGCTGGCGAACTTGCCTTCGAGCCGTGCGGCCACGACCAGCGGTTGCTTGCCGTCGGGCTTGTAGTCGGCCAGCAATTGACTCGGGTCGGATAAAAATTTGACCCGTTCGGCGGGTACGGTCATCGCATCCGCACTAGTCTGAATCAGCGGCGTCAGCTTGTTTTTCGACCCTTGCGCCAGTTGGAAGAAGCCCGCTGTCGATACGTTGATGCTTTGCAATTGCGCGGTGGTGATGTCCGTCGAATTGAGGTCGCGCTGCACGAAACCGAGGATCGCGGGATGGCGGATGGGCTGGCCCGTCGCCGGATTGCTCACCGACAGCGCATGATCGCGATCCAGCACGATTTTCTTCGGATCGAATTCGACGCCCCATGCCTTGAACAAGACCGGCAGATCGGAAGATCGATCCGCCATCATGGCTGCTTGCGGATTGTTCGGGTCGGAACCGGTCTCATCGCTTTCGGCCAGCGGATCGACGAAGACGAGCAAATGCCCGCCGCGCAGCACGAACTGGTCGATTGCGTACTGCGCATTGACGGGCAGATTCTTGGGCTGGACGACGATGAGCACGTTGATGTCCTTGTCGATGGACGTGACCGAGGCGGGTGTCAACGTGCGCAAATCGAACATCTGCTCAAGCTGCGAAGTGATCGCCCACGGCTGTCGCATCTGCCGCGTCTGCGCATCGAAACCCGCCGCCATGGGCAAGCCGGAAATGAGGCCGACGGCCGGTTTCTTCGCCATCGACAACGCGTGGATCATTTTCGCGATGTCGTATTCGAGAAAGGTTTCCTTGTTCGGATTGGCGATGGGCATGATCGATTTGCCCTTGGTCGAATTCGTGCCGACGATGCCGAGGAACAGATTCGTGCCGCCCTGCCCCCATGGCAGCGCCTGCAAACCCTGCGATGTCGCTCGATCCTCATCTTCGGAGAAGGGCAACGGGTCGACCGTCCGCACCCGCAGACGACCGCCCGCACGCGCGGCCATCTCGGCGAGCATTTCGCGCACGCGCGGAGCGTAGTTGCGCAACACTGCCGCATCGGGGCTTGCGCTCTCGGCGGCCGCCTTGTCGGAGAAATACAAGGTCAGGGTAATCGGCTCGTCGATCGAGGCGAGAATGTTTTTCGTTCCCTGCGAGAGCGTATACAGATGATTCTGCGTCAGATCCAGGCGCACACCGCGAAACACGGTGTTGCCGATCAGAATCACCGCGACGAACAGCACGGCAAGGAAACCCAATGCGCTGATGCCGAGCAATTTACGGTTCGAATTCATTCTCGTATCCCTTCTTCACCCTTGCTCCGCGGACGCAGGAGCTTCGGGTTCAGTGCATCAATCGGCTTTCTTCAGGTCGATCACGACCGCGCTTGCATACAGCCAGAAGCCGATGGTCAGGGTGAAATAAAACACATCGCGCAAATCGATCACCCCTTTTGCGATCGCACTGAAGTGGCTGAGGAAACTCAAGCCAGAAACCGCATCGACCACGCCAAGAGGCGCCCATGAGCCGAAGAAATTCAACACCAACGGGTAGCCCGCAAGCAAGAACAGGAAGCACACGACGACCGTCAGGATGAAGGCAACGACTTGATTGCGCGTACACGCCGAGAGGCAGGACGCGATCGCGAGAAAAGCCCCGGCCATGAGAAAACTGCCGAGGTAACTGGCGAAGATCACGCCATTGTCCGGCGAGCCGAGATAGTCGACCGTGATCCACAGCGGAAAGGTCAAGGCGAGTGCGATGCCGATGAACGCCCAGGCCGCGAGAAATTTTCCGACCACGGCCTGCCACATCGTGATCGGCAAGGTCAGCAGCAACTCGATCGTGCCGCTCTTGCGCTCCTCCGACCAAAGTTTCATGCCCACCGCCGGTACGAGGAACAGGTACAACCAGGGATGGAAATTGAAGAACGGCAACAGATCGGCTTGCCCACGTTCGAAGAAATTGCCGATGTAGAACGTGAACGCGCCGGCCAGCAGCAGGAAAATCACGATGAACACATAGGCCACGGGCGTGGCGAAATAACTGGCGAATTCGCGCTTGAACACGGTGAAGATGTTGCTCATGCCCTTTCTTCCTCCGCAATGTCCTCGCCAAGGTCGCCGCGCGTGATGGTGCGGAACACTTCGTCCATGCGTCCGGATTCGAGTTGCAATTCGCCGACCGGAATGGCTTGTGCCTTCAACGCATCGCCGACCGCGCCGAATATCCGGCGGCCCGGCTTGGGAATCGCCGTCAGCCGTTGACTGATCTTGTCGTATTCGATTGCAGCCACATCGGCAACACGTGACATCGCATTTCTGGCGCCGGCGAGATCGCTGGTCGTCAGCGATACGGCCTGGTGGTAACGCGAGCGTGCTTCGAGTTCCGTGGGCGTAGCGTCGGCGAGAATGCGTCCACGCGCGATGATGATGGCGCGCGTGCATACCGCCTGCACTTCTTCGAGGATGTGGGTGGAAACGATGATGGTCTTGTCGCGCGCCATCGCGTTGATCAGATTGCGCACTTCGAATTTCTGGTTCGGATCCAAGCCATCGGTCGGCTCATCGAGAATCAGCACCGCCGGATCGTGCACGATCGCCTGGGCCAGACCGACACGACGCTTGAATCCCTTCGACAGGGTTTCGATGGACTGACCCAGAACGTTATGCAGATGCAGTCGATCGATTACCTCTTCGACGCGCTGTTTGCGCCGCGCGCCACGCAAGCCTCGCGCTTCGGCGACGAAATCGAGAAAGCGACGTGGCGTCATTTCGCCGTAACTTGGCGCGCCTTCGGGGAGATAGCCGGTCTCGCGCTTGGCCGCAAGCGCATCCGCAACGACATCATGACCACAAACGCGGGCGCTCCCCGAGGTCGGCGCAAGAAACCCGGCGATCATTTTCATCGTCGTCGATTTTCCGGCGCCATTGGGGCCAAGGAAGCCAAGCACCTGCCCCGCTTCGACCTTGAAATCGATGGCATCGACAGCAACGAACTCGCCGTAGCGCTTGCACAATTGCCGGGTTTCGATCATGTTCGAAAATCCCTGATGACGGATGACTTCAGCACGGGGCGTTCTCCGATGAAAGTCTGCGACACCTATACCGTGCGTTGCGGTAAAAGTTCCGCGAATTTACGGGCTTGAAAAAAAAACAGCGCAGGCCGAGGTTGCTCGGCCCACGCCGTCATGTCCACCGGATTACTGCTGGATCGTGATCGGCAACGTCACCGTGAACGACTGATTGTCTGCCGCCGCATTCGCATCGGTGGTGGTGATTTCGTCGTACATCCGCCCCGGGCCGGTACCACTGTCGTCGAAGGCGTAGCCGTGCGTCATCGCATAGGCCTTGAGCAACAGTCGGGTCAGCGGCAACTGCGCCGGCGAGCCGGTGAACGACGTCACGAGCGCCTTGCCGGCATACGTCGTACCGACTTTGACCGGATCGCTCGGCGTGACGCCGTCAGTCTTGTCGACGGGGATCGCCACATCGAATTCGTAATTTTCATCGCCCCAGTTCGTGGTCACCGTGATGCGCGGGCCGGTCTGGCCGAGTTTGTTTTTCTTGATCTCGGCGCCGATGCTCACGAGCGCTTTGTCGGTCGCGTCGGCAACGTCGTCCAGTGTGCGCTTGGCCGTGGTCGACACATACAGGATCGGGCGAGCCGGCAGATCCTTCACTTCGAAGGCCACGTCCTTGTAATCGACGTGCGGAATGGTCGTCAGGTACTTTTCGAGATCGTCCAGATGCAACTGGATCATCGTCGCCGGTTCACCTCCGACGTACAGTCCGCTGTATCGGCCGATCAGATCCCAGCCGTAATCGACGTCGTAACCGAGAGTGACCTTGACCGTCTTGCCATTTTCGTCTGGCACGAGATCATAGGTGAATGTCTTGCCACTGCCCTTCCATTGATTGTCGATGGCCCAGCGCACTTGTTTGTCCTGCACGGGGTCGGGAATGACCGTGAACGCACCGTGGCCAAGCTTGCCCTCAGCGGAACCAGTCCAGTCCAGTTTTGCACCGGAGCCATTCTCCGGGCCGGAGAAATCGAAACGCACCTTGGTATCGTAAGCACGCAGCGGGGCCGGCCAGGAAGGGTAGGTCCGGAACCCGTCCAGCACGTCGTAGATCTGCCGTACCGGAGCGGAATACACCTTCACTTTTTCGACGTGCCGATGGCTTGGCAAGGTGATTCCGAACAGCACCGCGAGGACGGCGACGATGATCGTGGCAACGAAAATCTCAATCAGGCGAATCATCCTATCTCTCTCCGAAATTGGAACAAGCAAGCCACATCGCATCCCGATGCCGCCGCGCAACAAAGCCCGGATGCGCAGTCCTCGAAATCCGGCGCTTTCCAGTTCGCCGCGTACCGCCCGGACACGGACGGAATGTTACTTGCAAATTCAGCCAATGGCTACGGCAACCGCAGCAATCGTGCGCATGCCCGGACGGGCGAACATCGGCCGCGACTCCGGCGATCAAACGATCCCGATCTCGAACGCTTTCAGCACGGCGCGAGTACGATCGCGGACACCAAGCTTGGATAAAATGTTGGACACATGGTTTTTGACCGTCCCTTCGGCCACGGTCAGCGAATTGGCGATCTCCTTGTTGCTGTAGCCACCCGCCATCAACCGCAATATCTCGGTCTCGCGATCGGTGAGAGGGTCTGGTCGCTCCAGGCTGACGAAGTCATTCTGCATGCGCTCCAGGCCGGACAGCAGTCGCTGCGTGACCATCGGCGCAACCAGCGAGCCACCGCCGGCCACCGCTTTCACGGCATCGACCAATTGTTCCAGCGATACATCTTTGAGCAGATAGCCACGTGCGCCGGCCTTGAGCCCGGCGAGGACGAGTTGATCGTCATCGAAGGTGGTCAGAATGATCGTCGGCGGCAAAGCGTGATTCGCCGCCAGCGCGTTGAGTACATCCAGTCCTGTCATTCCCGGCATGCGCATGTCGAGCAGCACCACATCCGGCTTGGCTTTCGGAATCAGATCGATCGCCTGAATGCCGTCGCCCGCTTCGGCAATGACCGAAATGTCGTCGGACAATTCGAGCAGCGAACGGATTCCCTGCCGCACCAAGGTCTGGTCGTCCACCAGGCAAACAGATATTTTTGTCGTCATCGGCCACTCTCCAACGGCAACCAGGCATCCAGAGCAAATCCCCGGTCGAGCCGGGTGTCGATATCGAGTCGGCCGCCGACCTGCGCCAGCCGCTCGCGCATGCCGGTCAAGCCATTACCATGACGAAATGCGATCGAGGCGCCGCGACCGTCGTCCCGCGCATGGATTGCCAATTCGTTGGACGGCGTACGCTCGCAGCGTAGCCACAGATTGGCTGCGCTGGCGTGCTTGACCGTATTGGTGATGATTTCCTGTGCGCAGCGCAACAGGACCTGCGCACGCAGTGGATCGTCCACGGCGAACCGTGGCGGCAGATCGAGATGAATCGCCAACCCTGGCACGCCATCGACCAGGGTTTTCAGGGCCGCGCTCAAATCGATCGCATCGCCTTCGCGCAATTGGCTGACCACTTCACGCACATCGGACAGCAACAGCTTGGCGACCGTCTGCGCTTGGCGCACATGCTCTTGCGCCACGCCGCCGACCAGGTGACTGGCCACTTCGAGATTCAGGCTCAGTGCGGTCAAATGGTGGCCGACCAGATCGTGCAGCTCGCGCGAAATACGCATGCGCTCGCTCATGCGACTGGATTCGGTCAGCAGCGTGCGCGTGGCGCGCAATTCGGAATTGAGCCGGCGCTGCTCTTCGCGCGAATCCGCTTGCTGCCTTGCGACCAGCGAACTGACGAACGACATGCAGGAAAACCCAATGTAGATCGCACATTGCAGAAACGCCTCGAACCACGAAAATCGATACTCGGGATCGATCAAGTGAACGTACAGCGGCGCCATGGAAAAATTCATCAGCACCAGCAAAGCCGCACCCAGTTCGACCGGCAACAGCCACGGCAGAATCACGGCGATGACCATGAGCAGCATCGAGGCCAGCGCCGGCGTGCCGAAATAACCGATCGCGATGGCCATGACGTAGAGCAACAACAGCATCGGCAAACGCGAGAGCCACGAACGCCTCGCCCCCATGTTGCCGGTTGCCAGCCAATACGCCACGCCGAACAAGGCATAGGCAAAAAACCAACCGAACCGATTGCCGACCACAACGGGATTGTTGCCGACGAGCAAGATCGGTATGCCCACACTCACGTACGTGATCAGGCCGGCGTAGCGCAGCAAACGCACGTGATTGAACAAAGGCAGCTTCATGCCCGCATCATAGAACGCCCTTCGGCGACCGCAACATGCAACAAGTCATGTCCGCCCCTCGTCATGGCATAGGAGGCAATTTTGTTAGACACGCTTAACGAAATTGCCCGCTGCGCGTCATGGCCCGGGCTGTCGCTGCATGCAATAATACGCCCCTGCAAGCGCACCTCGACTGTGCGCTCCGCCCCTGGAGTCCGTTGGCATGAGCATCACCATTCGCGACGTTCGCGAGCACGAGCTGGATTCGGTTCTCGCGCTCAATAATGCCGCCGGTTCGACGATTCTTCCCCTGGATGCCGCCGGAGTGCGCAAATTCCACGAAGAAGCCGCTTACTTCCGCGTTGCCGAAATCGAAGGTCACCTTGCCGGTTTTCTCATCGGCTTGCGCGAGAATGCCGAGTACGGCAGCGGCAACTTTCTCTGGTTCCGCGAACACTATCCGAAATTTCTTTACATCGACCGCATCGTCATCGCGCGCCCGTATCGCGGCCATGGCCTCGGCCGCATTTTTTATGCCGACGTGACGAGTTTTGCCGAAGTTCGCGTCCCGCTGCTGGCCTGCGAGGTCTTCCTCGAACCGCGCGACGACGTGGCCGTGCTGTTTCATGGCACCTACGGCTTCCGCGAAGTCGGCCAGCAGAACATGGCGAACGTGTCGCGCCGCGTTTCGCTTCTGGCCAAGGAGTTGTGCAGCTTCGAGTTCGTGCAGCGTCGATATCTCGACGGCGCGAATGGTTTGCCGAACCAACCTTGGCTCGCCGAACGTGCCCACGGCACGCCGGCGCCCCAGGTGCGCATTGCCTGACGTCCACGGAGCGTATTGCCTTGCGAGCGACGATCACGACGGCGGAGCCGATCCTCGAATTGAAATTCGGTCAGGTCGGCATCGCCAACCTGCGCCTCAACGTCGACGATGCCGAAACCTTGCGCGCCGAAATCGCGCAAAAAGTCGCCGCTGCGCCCCACTTGTTCGGTCGTGCTCCCGTGATTCTCGACTTGAGCCGCCTGCCGAGACTGCCCGATGCTGCGCGGACACGCATTCTGCTCCAGGCGATCCGCGATGCCGGCATGCTGCCGGTCGGCCTGTCCTACAGCACGACCGAAAACGAAGCGCTCGCCCGCGAACTCGAACTGCCTTTGCTCGCGAAATTCCGTGCCGTGTACGAACGTCAAGGCGGCGACGAAAGCGTTGCCGACAACCCGCCCGTGCCAGCCAACCGCCGCCCTAGATCGGTATCCAAAGTTGTCGACGAGACTCCAACGCCACCAACCATCTCTCCCGCCATGTCGGGCCAACGTCACGGCAGTGCGGTGCGCTCGGGGCAGCAGGTGTATGCGCGTGGTCGCGATCTGATCGTCAACGCCATGGTAGGCAACGGTGCCGAGGTCATCGCCGACGGCTCGATCCACATCTACGGCCGCCTGTCTGGTCGCGCCCTCGCGGGCGCCCAAGGCGATGCTTCAGCGCGCATTTACTGCATGGATTTCCAGGCCGAATTGATTTCGATTGCAGGCCGTTATCGCGTATTCGAAGATCTGCCGATCGAATTGCGCGGCAAGCCGATACAAGCATGGCTCGATGGCGAAAAATTGCACGTCGAGGCACTGTTTTCCTGATGGCCCCGCGTGCCCGCCGCCGCGAAAACGGAGACGGCGAGCCACGGCAATACCGCAAGCAGCGAACTGCATTCAGTCTACAAATGGAGATTTCAACTTGACCGAAAATATCGTGGTAACGTCCGGCAAGGGCGGCGTAGGCAAAACGACGACCAGCGCCAGTCTCGCCGTTGGCCTCGCCAAGCGCGGCAAGAAAGTCGCCGTGATCGACTTCGACGTCGGCCTGCGCAATCTCGACCTGATCATGGGCTGCGAGCGCCGCGTGGTTTACGATTTCGTCAACGTCATCCACAACGAGTGCACGCTCAAGCAGGCGTTGATCAAGGACAAACGCCACGAAAATCTGTACGTGCTCGCCGCCTCGCAGACGCGCGACAAGGACGCACTGACCCAAGATGGGGTGCAACGCGTCCTCGAAGAACTCGCCGCCGACGACTTCGACTACGTCGTTTGCGATTCGCCGGCGGGCATCGAGAAAGGCGCTTTCCTGGCCATGTACTTCGCCGACCGTGCGATCGTCGTGGTCAACCCGGAAGTCTCCTCGGTGCGCGACTCCGATCGCATTCTCGGCCTGCTCGCCTCGAAGACGCGCCGCGCCGAAAACGGCGGCGGAAAAGTGCAGGAGCATCTGCTGCTCACGCGCTACAACCCCGCGCGCGTCGCCAGCGGCGACATGCTGAGCATCGCCGATGTCGAAGAAATTCTCGGCATCAAAGTCGTCGGTGTGATTCCCGAATCCGAAGGCGTGCTCGCCGCCTCGAACTCGGGCGTGCCCGTCATTCTCGATGAAACCTCGACCGCCGGCCAGGCGTATGACGATGCCGTCGCCCGCCTGCTCGGCGACGAGCGCGCACTGCGCTTCACCGACGTGCAAAAGAAGGGTTTCTTCCAGCGCGTGTTCGGGAGCTGACCATGGGCATCTTCGATTTCCTGCGTAAAGGCCCGCAGGGCACCGCCTCAACGGCCAAGAATCGCTTGATCATCCTCGTCCAGGAGGAACGCGACCGCAGCGGCCGGGGGATGCCCGACTACCTGCCGCTGCTGCGCCGCGAATTGCTCGAAGTGATTCGCAAATTCGTCAATGTCGACGCCGATGCGGTGGACGTGAAAACGCACAAGGATGGCGATCACGACGTACTCGAATTGTCCATCGCCCTGCCCGACAAACCTGTCGCCGCAGCCGGGCGCGCGTAAGGGGCGCTTGCGCTGCGGTTCACACGAACGATCCGCGAATTCGGAATTTCGCCTTTTCCTTTTTCGCGATCGCCCATGATTGAACCGCGCTTGCCCGATTTGCCGTGCTCACGCTCGCCGACATCGACTGGAATGCCGCCGCCGCGCTGCTTGCGCGCTACGGCCTCGCGCTTGAGCGCGTCGCCCATGGCGCACCGATTCCAGGCAGCTACTGGGGCGAACCCGAAGCCGGCGTTATCGGGGAAAAAGTATACGCGCGCGCCGACACGCCCGTGCATTCGCTGCTGCACGAGGCCTGTCACCTGATCGTCGCTCCCGCCGAGCGCCGCGCAACCATCCACACCGACGCCTCCGACTCGCAGGCCGAAGAAGACGCCAGCTGCTATCTGCAAATCCTGCTTGCGGACGCACTTCCCGGCGTCGGTCGTGCACGCCTGATGGACGACATGGATGCCTGGGGCTACACCTTCCGCTTCGGCTCCACGCGCGCCTGGTTCGATCGCGACGCCGAGGATGCGCAGACTTGGCTGTTCGCGCGTGGTTTGTATGGAATCGGTGAGCCGCTGAAACCTACCTCCACGTAAGGTGCAGGCCATTCGGTCGCGTCTCGGCATGCTCCGCACCCGTTCGCGCCGAGTGGAGCCGAAGCGACACGTCGACGTCGCCCCTGGGCCTGCGCGCCGTGCGGACAGAATCCGATGGCCTGATCGGCTTCACACAACTTTACGCTAGCCACAAACGGCGCCAACACTTGCCGGGTAGCTTGTTTTGCGGGGAATCCTCCCCGCAACGACAAAGGCATCGCCCATGATCTCGCTCCGACTCGCGCCACGCCCCATGCTCGCCACCCGACGGAACATCGCCCAATCCGCCCGTTCGATTCTTCTCGGCGCCCTTGCTCTGATTGTGAGCACGGCCGCGTCGGCGCACGATCCCGTCAACAATGTCGTTGCCCACGTGCAAGACATGCTGCAAGCCGTTTATGAAAATCCCGGGGCGACCGACCCACAAAAAGCTCGGCTTGCGACACTTGCGCAGCAGGCCAGCAGCGACCTCGCGCCGATCCAGGATCGGATGCGCAAGAACCATGCACAGATGTTCTCCCTGCTCATGGCGGAAAGCATCGATCGCAATGCCGTCGAAGCGACTCGCGCGGCGCAGATGAGCGCTACCGAACAAGAGTCCAGACGTTCGACGCAGTTCATCGTCGATGTCGCCGAAACGCTGACGCCGGCTCAGCGCAAAGCGATCGTCGAACGCATGTCGCAACCGCATGGGCATTAACCGAACGACACAAGCATGCTGCGATCCGTATCCGGATCGCAGCTGACCTGCACCATGCCCGAACGCATTCTGATTGTCGAAGACGACGCCCGCCTTGCCGAAATGCTTTCGGAGTATCTCGGCGGGGCTGGTTTCCGCGTGGCGCACGTGACGCTCGGCACGACGGCGCTCGAATATCTGGGCGTCGAACCCTGCGATGCCGTGGTACTCGACCTGATGTTGCCGGACATGGATGGCCTCGACGTTTGCCGCCAGTTACGGACGAAATTCGACACGCCCGTGCTGATGCTCACCGCGCGTGGCGACGCGACCGATCGCATCGTCGGCCTCGAACTCGGCGCCGACGACTACCTGCCAAAACCGTTCGCGCCGCGCGAACTGCTTGCGCGCCTGCGCGCGATCCTGCGCCGGCGCACGAATGGCACGGCAGCCGAACGGTCGCTGTGTTTTGGTCGACTCGAAATCGATCGTTCCGCACGAACCGTGTGCCTGGATGGCACCGCGCGAACGATCACGTCGTATCAGTTCGCGCTGCTCGTGGCGTTGGCGGAAAACGCCGGCCGCGTACTCTCGCGCGAAACGCTGATGGATCTCGTCAAAGGCGAGACACTCGAGGCTTACGATCGCTCGATCGACGTGCACATCTCGCGCATCCGCGCCGAGATCGAGGACGATCCGAAGCATGCGCGCCGCATCATCACCGTCCGCGGCGCGGGTTACGTATTCGCCAAGGCACAGGATTGAGCCCGTGTCGCATCTGCATACGCGCTTCTTCGTCACCCTGATCGGCAGCCTGGCCGCATTCGCGCTCGGCGGCATCGTCATGTGGCACGTCGACGACGGCAGCCCGGTCGTCCACGCCGTCCACGGCTTCCTGATTTTTCCCTGCCTCGCGCTCTGCATCACACTCGCCACCTGGCCGCTGACGCGGCGTCTGACGAAACGACTCGAGCGTCTGGAGCGCGCCGTCGAATCACTCGGTGCGGGCAATCTTTCCGCACGCGTTGCGGTGGAAGGCCGCGACGAGGTCGCACGTCTCGCGCAGAGCTTCAATCGCAGCGCGCAGCGCATCGAGGAACTCGTCTGCGCACACAAGCGTCTGCTCGCCAACGCCTCGCACGAATTGCGCACGCCGCTTGCGCGTGTGCGCATCGGCATCGAACTGATGGGCGAGTCGGCCGATGCCGAGCGCAAGGCCGGGCTTGAGCAGGACATGGCCGAACTCGATCAACTCATCGAAGAAATCCTGCTCGCGAGCCGTCTGGATGCGCTCGCCGAGCCCAACGCCGAAGAGGACATCGATCTGCTCGCCCTCGCCGCGGAAGAATGCGCACGCTACCGCGACGCGCAGCTCGACGGCATTGCCGTCGACTACCGCGGCGATCCGCGTCTGCTGCGCCGTCTGTTGCGCAATCTGCTCGACAACGCGCAGCGCCACGGGCTTGCTCCGATCGACATGCGCATCGAGCGCGATGGCGCCTGCGTCGTGATCCGTGTCAGCGATTGCGGCCCGACGATTCCGGCGGATCAAACGCGGCATTTGTTCGAGTCGTTCCACCGCGGCCCTGCGACGAAATGGAACGGAGGGGCCGGCTTGGGGTTGAGCCTGGTCCGCCAAATCGCGCATCGCCATGGCGGCATGGTGGAATATCGAGCGACAACACCGCACGGCAACAGTTTTGTCGTCACCCTGCCCTTGCCGAACCGGGCAAATCGATGCGGCGTCACAACGCCATGATTCGGACGCCGTTTCCAGACAAGGCAAGCCCGCGAAACCTCACGCTCGCAACATCGAGGATGGCGTGCCAACCCCGAATGAATTCGCATGCCGCCGAGCGCGCGTCGCGCAATGCACTCGACATTGCATCGATGAAACGGCGGTGTTTGACGCATGCCCACGGCGGAGTGCCGAATCCGATTCCGCGCCGACCATTCAATTCGAGCTCGATCCTGCCGTTGCGACCGCAGCCGCATCGCCACCGATGTTTTCCGGCAGCCGTTTGGCGATGTGTCGATACCATCGCCAGCCGATGAGACCGCTCAGGTAAAACAACCCCGAGGCGATGGCCAGGTGCGAAGCCGAGTCCGCAACGAAAGGGCCAAAAACGCCGGCCAGCAAGGCGCTGAAGCTCAGCATCAGAAATGCCTGAACCGACGAGGTGCCGCCGCGATATTGCGGAAAACGGTCGAGCACGAGCAGATTGAGCGCCGGCGCGACGAGGTTGACGCCGATGGCGCCAAGTGCGATTGGCAACACGCTCCACGGCACGCGCGCTGGCTGCACGAAAAATGCCACCGCGAGATTGAGCAAGGCGGCAACGAGCATCAGCGCGTAGCCAATGGCGACCAGGATGCGCATAGGCACCCTTCCGGCGAGGCGATCGGTCAAAATCGCGCCGCATACCAGACCGCTGATGGCCGGCACGAACAGCCACGGAAAATGATTCTGATCGAGCCCGAGGATATCGAGGACGAAGGCCGGCGCATTGGCGATGTAGATAAAAAATCCGGCCGAATTGAACGTCAAGGCCAGTGCCAGCGCGCCAAATTGACTGTCGGTGACGATGCGGCGGTAATTCGTGAACAAGGTGCCCGGCCGAAAGGCGACGCGGTGGATGGGGGCATGCGTCTCCGGCAATACGGCCAGGCACAATCCGATCAGCACGAGCGTGAACAACGCCAGCGTCCAAAAAAGTGCATGCCAACCGATCAATCCCGCCGGCGGCGCCGTCAATGGATCCCCGTCCCAGGCAACGAGCCACGCGCCAAGCACCGGCGCAAGCGCAGGCGCCAGGCCAAAAATCATGCTGATGTGCGCCATGAGTCGTTGCGCCTGCGGCCCCTCGAAGCAATCGCGCACGATCGCCCGCCCCACGATCATGCCGATACCCGCACTCATGCCCTGCACAGCCCGGAATGCGAGCAGCGCATGCATCGACGAGGCCAACGCGCAGCCGATCGTGCCGACAAGGAAAACCACCAGACCACCGAGAATTACCGCGCGTCGTCCCCACGCATCCGACATCGCGCCGACAAACAACGACAGCGCCGCATAGGAAAACAAATACACGCTAATCGTCTGCTGCATCGCGACATCGCTCGCGCCAAAGTGCTGCGCGATCGACGGGAACGCGGGGAAAATCGCATCGATGCAAAATGGGCCGAGCATCGCCAACGCCGCAAGCAGGCCGGCGAGCAAGGTGCGATGCGGCTTCGGCGGAGAGGAACCCATTGAATCGAAAGGCGCGTCGAGTGCGATCGCG
>Ga0208826_1001772_pt1 | contig 17279 bp, 15 predicted proteins | sample AD_UKC115_MetaG_FD_184451 | JGI IMG/M metagenome (GOLD analysis project Ga0208826, IMG submission 184451) | Active sludge microbial communities of municipal wastewater-treating anaerobic digesters from Hong Kong - AD_UKC115_MetaG (SPAdes)... | ecosystem: Engineered > Bioreactor > Anaerobic >...
TTGAGGCATCCTCTCCCCCCAATTGTTTTACAACTTCTTCCTGAATATCAGGTTCATGAACTTGATCAAAAATTATGTATCCATTTTCAAGAGCTACTTCGAGCTCGGTTGCGACCCTCCGGTTACTATAAACGCTTGCTTCAAAGATTGACCATTGGTTTCTTATTTCTCTTAAAGATGATGCCCATTTTTGCAACAGAGATAAATTCTGGTTTCCGTTTTTTGTTTTTGATCGCTCAAGGAGTTTTTCCCAGGTCCAAGGGTCATTTTGCATATCAGGATTGGTTGAATATTTCACCTGCAAAACTTGGATTCTGCCGTCCTGCCTAAGCGCAATGACATCATCGAGGAAACCCATCTCATCAGCTTCTAGTTTTATCCATTGATATCGGTCATTATGCTCTATCCAATCGATTATTAGCTCTAAAGCGACGATATCTTGATAGGCATCACCAGCCCGTCTGGCCCCGGTCCGTGAGTATTGGCTATGAGATCTATTGGTAGGCATAGGAAGTATTTATTATACAAACAGAGATTATTAATTAGTGGAGCTTCAGTTCAATCATTTAATTATATCCACAGACTTACAATCGAGATACCAAGATTGATTTCGAGTGTGTTGTCGGTAACCATCCTCTATTTATATTTCTCTACCTGGAATTAGTACGGGAACGCCCTGGCATGGTGTTCTTGGCAGGTAGTTCTCGTAGAGTCTTAATAGGGAACGGAGAAAATGCTTAAGAATTCGTAATCTTCAAATAAATTGATGCATTCATTTTGAGATAACCATATCTGCCATAAACCATTATTTGATGACCGTCACATAAATCACAATAAATACCACGATAAAGAATAATAAAAAGGCCCTTTGTATCCAAGTCATGTAACGCCAATCATAACGTGTTTCATTCAGCCATTTAGCGATCATCCCAATAGAAGCGCCAAATAATACGCTGATCACAGTAAGGATCACAAATACTAAGTTCTCTTGTGCCCGAGATTCAATGGCTCGAAATGTTGCCTGGCTGCTAATAAATCCGATGATTCCTCCGACAATCGCGCCGATCCAGATCGATGGAGGATTGGTGATCTCCTGGCGATATAAATGCTTTAACTGCTGAATCGTAATTCCATCTCGTACACTGGCCGGAAAAACATGCTCATCATGGCGCATCAGAACCGTGTGTTCTCGGTATGTCCCATTAGGTGTGTTTAGTTCACGAGTGGTCTCGTGCAGATCAAAGGTGGGCGGAATTGTGATCACAAACAATGAATCGCCCCTATATGTTACCATTTCACATTCCAGGCCAACCACCGCTGGAGAACATGCTTTGCTCAACCATTTTGCTATATCGCTTTGCGTCGGAACCTGGTAATTCACACAATACCGAACACGCTCTCCATTCTCATCGAATTGTTTATTGTCGGCGCCAATAATTATGTATTTGGTTTTACGGATAGTATGACTGTTTCCATTAGCCAAGGCTAAAATATCTTTGATGAATTCATCACGAGCTTTTTCTACAACTTTACCTTCAGAAAACAACTTGAGTTCTCTTTTATACTCAAGCCAATCTTGTTCATCAGCCATTTGAAGCATTCTTTTCAGCTTCTTCTCGTCCAATTGTTTACTGCTTGACAATTTCACAGCTGATTACCTCGCCAAAAAAAATAACAACTATTTAAAACTATAGAATGCAAATCCATTCCTACAGTCATTGAATGATGTCAGGCTAAGGGATCTTACCCGATCTGACGATACGAGTAAGTATTCTTTATGTTTTGGTGAAAATACTTACCATGTGATGCTGCACTCATAAGCCCTTGATAAACACCAACAGGTACATTGAAATATTGATAAACCCCTCCTGAATTAAATTCAATTTCTAGTGTTTGGGTTTGAGGATCATAGCCGACTGATCGCAGGTCACTTGATGAAACAGGTGTTCGTAACATTTTTTCTCCTTTAGCCAACGCGGGCTATCTCTCTCGCTCTGTTGAAAAGGTGAATAACTCGTTCTGGTATCATCTCGAGCGGACAAATACTGGCTAATTTTTGCCCGTAGACAGGCTTAGTGGTTGAAACATCACTTTCGCTATTCTGATAAATTAGTCCCATTAATCGGTCGGAAAATTTCTTGTTCGGTTCATTTCTTATGCCCAATAAATGTTCAGGTGTCCAAGCTTCGTTATCAATTCGAGGCCATACCAAGTTAAGGCAAGAACAGATGGGTTCATCTGAGAATGCATCTTCGAATTCTTTATGCCCGATCAATATCAAATAATCATCAACTTGGTCTCTGGCGAAACCTGCACTAATGAAATCCTGGTTGGTTTGTGTATCACTATCCAAAAATGCAATAGTGAGCTGTTGTCGGTTTTTTCCAAGTAGTTTTAGAAGGCCCTTTTTGCCTCCGTTACCTTCTATGTTGATCAAGCGGATGCCATCCTCAATCATGCTATGACCATACAAACGATGGTAAATGATAGGTAAAGCATTTTCTTCGGTTGGCCCCTCAATGATGATGTAGCAACGTTCATAGAAAAGAATAGAGTTTGTAATGCCTAATTCCGCGGCAAGGTTTACAAGAAAATCCTCAACATCCTGATCTTCTAAAGTATCGAGATAATTCACACCGGTCATACCACATTCACATAAACGCAATAGATTAATACTTGTAGCAGGAGCATGGTCAATCATTGTCAGGCTATGAGTACAAACTATCGCTTGTATTCTAGAATTTTCCTGGTAAACAATATCACGGATCGTACGATACATATGTCGTTGGGCTTCGTAGTGAAGATTGACGTCCGGTTCGTCATAGCCACGTAACAGTGGACGAGTTTGTTGTTGGCCTAGAATTTCTCTCTCCCAATCGAAAAAAGCCATTAATAACCGTCTTTTTGTTCCATCACCACATTTGTTTAACCAATGAAATCCCCGCCCATCATCGATCGAAAATTGACCACTTTTCAATCCTCCAGAGAAATCTATTGTGGGATTGAATTCCACTCGTTGAACACGTTGGTTGTACCGTTGAACATATCCTAATAACTCCGATACCTTTCTGTTTAGCTCAGTTTCAATATCAGATTTTAAATCTCTTAGAGATGCAATCGGTTGACGCGTACCGTTTTCATCGGTTTCAAATATTTTCGATTCATACACGGTCCGAAGTGTTTTCATCACAACATTTGTCGGATCTTGATAATCTAGCGATCGGTAACGTTCGAAGCGGGGAAGAAATCCTCGTAAAGCAGCCGGGGTAGTAGTTACCCAAGTGACATGAAACGGAGCGCGTTGCTTATAATCTTGAATCCTCTGAATTTTCTCTTCTTTATTCGAACGTCCTTCCATGACAATACCGATTTCCTGGATGATTGCATCAAGGTCAGCCACTCTTAATGATGGCAAATCTTGATTGAGGACTTCCTGGTCAAAACAGCGGCCGTTATACCAGGTCTCTCCACTTAGTCTTGTGAACCGTTTCTTCAAACGGAAAAAACCATCAGGAGATAGGTACTCTTGTGATATTGTTTGATCACTATACGGATGAAAGGTTAGAACCGCCTCAATTTCATCTGCTCGGCTTTCTGGATTTCCATTACCATCATCGAAATAGTAATAGTCGCTATCTTCCGGTTGGTGTTCGCTCAAAATCAAGTCTAATAAATCCAGTACGGTGCTCTTTCCGGCATCATTTTCGCCAATTAGGACAGTTAATTCGCGAAAAGGTATCTTTACATCTTTCAAACAACGAAAATTTTTGATCTCAACTGTGATGAGTTGCATGCCCCCTCCGGGTTATTTGACTAGTTTATGGTTTATATGATTAAGTTTTTCATTCCTGGCTAGTTGAATATTCCATATCTCTACAGATTTTTTATTAATGCGCATTTTCCCTGGAAGTAAAGAAATTAAATTTGATTTTTCTCGCCTTATTCTACGACCTTGTTGAATCATAGAAGGAAACTCACTATAGCTACTGGTTATACACATTTTCCACCGCATCTGGATATTGTACGTACACGTGCTTGAACAATTCTTCTGCCAGGGTATTTACATCTTCGGGCGAGTACACATCCACTGGCAGACCAGTTTGCTCATCATACAGGTAATTGAAGATCAGGCTGCGGATCTGCGCCTTGGTCGTATCTTTGGCACGCCAGTTATCCACCTTGCCAATTTCCGCCTTGATTTTTTCGATCAGCTCTTTGGCAATTTTCTTAACGCGATTTCGGGTTCGGGGATTGAGGTCGTTTTTCTTTTCGCACAGCAGGTCAAAGATGGCCAGGCTTTCTTCATCCAATCCTTCCCGCACGCTGCGTTGTTCTTCTTCAGATAGGGATTCAACGAGACTTAGCAGCGCCTCAAATGTCTTTTCGATGGTCGTACGGTCAGTTTCCTGGTTATATTCATCGACTATCTTTTGGAAGCGTTCTGAGAAATCCACCCGGCGCGGGTTACGACGCAGCATGATCTCCAGCCGTTTTTCCACCCGCTCTTTGAGGGTTTGAACCGCCAGGTTTTGGCGCGGGGAGTGCTCGAATTCCTGGCGCAGCTTTTGGATATCAATCTGGCTGATGTCAAACAACTTGCCCGAATCGCCTCCAAGCTGCCCGGTGGAATAAACGCCAACCGATTGTCCAATCACTTTGTACGCATCGTTCAAAATGTCGGAAATATCTTCCGGTTGGCGGTGATCCTCGACCTGTTCGAATAATGCTTCCAGGGCGTCCTGCCGCTGTTTATAGACTGGCCAATACAGACGGTTCTCGCTGAGCAGGGTTTGAGAGAGTTCCAGAACTTCATGAACGGATGCACGAAAACGCGCACGTGTTTCGTCGTTCAAACAGACAGCCTCTACTCCCTTTTGGATCAATTCCAGTTTGTCAAACCCCTCGGCCTCGATCAAATCACTCAACTCAAAACCCAGTTCGGACAAGTAGGCTGAACAATTTTGCAGCGCTTCGTCGTATCGTTTGAATAATTGATCGACCGGCGGCAGCGGGTCGGGAGCAGTTTCTCCGCCGGCTCCCGCGGCATACACCGCCAGGGCCTGACGCAGGCTCTTGACCAGGCCGTTGTAATCCACAATCAGCCCGTTGGGTTTGCCCTCTTTCACTCGGTTGGCACGCGCAATGGTCTGCATGAGCGTATGCATCTTCATCGGCTTATCGATGTAAAGGGTGGAAAGCGCTTCCACGTCAAACCCGGTCAACCACATGGCGCACACCACCGCCACCCGGAATGGATGGTCTTCTTTCTTGAACTCCTCTTCCAGGTCGCGGTTGGGATCCTTCATGATCTTGCGGTGGGGAATAATATCCAGCCCAAATTTCTGGAAGGTTTTGACCTCGTTTTGCTCTTCACTGACGATGACCAGCCGCTCGGTGTTTTGCAGCCATTCCAAATAGGTTTCCAGTTCGGCTTGCTGCTGGTCGTCGGTGGCCTGTTGGATTTGTTTCTTGCAGGCGGCAATTTCCTGCTGCCAGTATTTTTCAATCAGGGCGTGCATGCGTACGGTGGTCAATTTATCGACACACACGATCATGGCCTTGCCCGTCTGCCAGCGTTTGGTGTAGTGGGCCACAAAATCCTGGGCGATGCGCTCCAGGCGCGCAGGCGCGGTGATGACAGCGTATTCCTGCGAGAGTGCCCGGCGCACGCGCTCTTCTTTCTCTTCCTCCAGATCGTAGCTGTCCAGCAGGTCGGCGATCTTATCATTCAGACTTTCAGTCGTGATGCCCAGTTTCTCGCCGCGATTGTCGTAATACAGCGGAACGGTTGAGCCATCTTCCACAGCGCGGTAGAAATCGTACACCGAAACATAATCACCGAAGATCTGGCGTGTGAGCTGGTCTTCAGGGCCACCCAGCAGGGGTGTGCCGGTAAAGCCCATGTAGGCAGCTTGGGGCAGCGCAAAACGCATGCGGCGGGCAAACAGGCCGTACTGCGTGCGGTGGGCTTCATCGGAGAAAACAATCAAGTTGCTGCGCTGCGAGTAGGGTTCCTGGTTCTCCAGGTTAAATTTGTGGATCAGGCTGAACACGTAACGGTGGTTCTGCCCGAGCAGGGTTTGAAGGTGCGGTCCGCTGGTGGCGCGGCATTCTTCGCCTTCGGCGACCTCGCCGATGCCCACAAAGGTCTTGTAAAGCTGTTTGTCCAGCTCCAGCCGGTCGGTGAGCATGAGGAAGGTGTAATCGCCGGGCAGCTTGCGGTGGACTTTGCGCGCCAGAAACGCCATGGAGTACGACTTGCCCGCGCCCTGGGTATGCCAGAACACACCCAGCTTGCCGGCGCGCACCTCACGCTCCTGGACGGCGGCAAAGGATTGGTTGACCCCCAGGTACTGGTGGTTGCGGGCAATGATTTTGCGCGGCTCGGCTTTGCTGCGATCGAAGAGAATGAAGTTTTCAAACAAATCCATGAAACTGGCCTTACGGCACACCCCCAACAGCAAGGTTTGAAAATCCACCTTGCCCGGTTCGTTTTCTGCCAGGCGCTTCCATTCGCCGAAATGCTCGTACTTGCTGGTCAGCGAGCCGATGCGCCCGCGCAGGCCGTTGGCCAGGACAATAAAGGCGTTGTGATAAAAGAGGTGCGGGATGGTGTCGCAGTAATCCGAAAGGTTTTCGTCATAAGCCACACGCAGGTCTTTGTGGTGCTTCTTGAGTTCAATGAACAACAGCGGCAGCCCGTTGACAAAGCCGATGATATCCGGGCGGCGGCGGTAAATGGGCCCGCGCACCCACAATTCGCGCACCGCCAGAAAATCGTTGTTTTCGGGATGCTCAAAATCAAACACGCGCAGACGTTCACTGCGCTCTTTACCTTGCGGGGTGCGGTAAGTGACCGGCACGCCTTCGCGCTGAAGGGTGTACATCTCTGCGTTGACCTGCAGCAGGGTCTTGGCGGCATCATAGCTGGTGAGGGCATCCACGGCCTGGTGGTAGGCATCTTCCGGGCGGCCAGGGTTTAACCGTCGCAGCGCGGCCAGCAGCGAGCGGGTGAGGACGACTTCTGTGTCATCCTTTCGACCCAGCAGGCTGCCCGCTCCGTAGGATTCATCGTTGTAGGCGTACACCGACTGCCAGCCGAGCGGATCGGCCAGGAAGGCGGCGGTGGTTTGTTGAACCAGTTTATCTTCAGAGTAGTCTTGACTCATGGCAAAACGCCCCCTCAAGAAACATCGATCTCCCCGCTCATCAAGCGCGGCAGGAGCAGATCGCGAGCTTCGGATAGTTTTTTATTTTGTGTTAATAAATTTTGGATCATTTGTCTTTGGGAGGATATATAATTTCCAAATTCTTTTTGCAACTCAATCGTGGGTAAAATAAAATTAGCATTTGCTATGCTATCTCTACTTAATTCTGTTTGACCCGTTGAACCTGCACCCATCTGTTCAAAATAGGATTGTAAGCCGAGTAAAAAAAGACCAAAAAAATCGATTTCCACCCTCTTATTAGGGCGGACGATTGTTATATGTGAATCGACTGTATAGTTTTCTAATTCTTCATAGACTTGAGCAACCCGACCTAAAGTTCCAATGCCAGTTGAGTTTACAAGTACATCTCCAAACTTTACACGCTTATCAATACCAAATTCAGTAATATGCTGACGGGCTAAAAATGTGTTAAGCTTTCCTTCCCTAACACATTTTTGGTTAATCACCCAACGATTATCGCTATCCTCATACTTTGGTGATATTCCACGATTGATATAACTTGTTACTTCTCTGAGTTTCGTTCTCTCCCAACCCTCCGGCAGGCCGTCGATCACACGGACGTGCTCATGCCCGGGGAAGCGCAGGCGCACGAACCACTCGCGGTACAGCAGCCGCATCGATTCTTCCAGCAGGGCAATGCGCCGGTTGTTGTTCTCAATTAAGTCGTCATAGGCGGAGAGGATCGAGGCGATACGGTGTTGGATATCAATGGGAGGTAAAGGAACAGGCAACTTCGCAAGTTCACTTCCACGTATCCCTGCTGCCGCCACTTGCATTACTAAAGACTGGATTGAACCATTCCCTTCATGAGAACTAAAAAAGTAATAATAAAACAAAGGGTCTGCTTTTGTTTGATCAAGCCTTACCCTAATTAAATGCCCTTCAAAAACAGTAATTTCAGGAACCTCGACAACTATTGAACATTTGCCCGCTCCAGATGCAATTAAGGATTGCCTTGCAAAAAGAAGATCGCCTGTTTCAACTCCAAACTCTTCTATCTCCCGAGAATTAAGGGGAACCAGTTCCATATCTGGGTTTCGAATTCTTCCGTAAGTAAATAATTCTCCCATATTGATCATCTTATAACCATTTCCGCGCATTCTGCTCGGACGGTTGATACCATTACGAGAAGGGATTAAATATAGTTCCTCAAAGGGTAGTAATTGCCACTTCATTCGATTATTTCCGCCAAATTGGAGTCGATACGTTTAGAAATTTCAAACGCTTCTGAATTTAATGCATTTAACTCTTCCCTAATATTTTGGATCTTTTGATAAAAATCCACTTCACCATCTAAGTTCTGAGGTGCAACTCCTACATACCGACCCGGCGTCAGGCTGGCATCTTTGGCTTCAATTTCCTCCAGCGTCACCACCTTGCACAGCCCGGGAACGTCGGCGTACTGCGCCTCGGGGAAGCGTTCCTGCAGCAAGGTTGCCTGGTGGGCAAAGTACAGCGCTTCGCGCAAGGCTTCCACCGCTTCTTCACGGGCGGCGTTCCAGGATTCCATGGCTTTGCGCAGGGCGGGTCCATCCCAGCCGGCGCTGCGCCGCGCCGCCAGGCCTTTCTCGGCCGCTTCCTGGGCGCGCTGCGCCTGTTTGTAGCTCTCGTTCAACAGGCGCTGGGAGTCTTTGAAGTGCGGCTCAAACTCCGCCAGCCGCTGCCGGCAGGCGTGCTGGTCGGCGTTGCACTCCAGCGACTGCGTCCGGGTGGAGGCACGGTAAGCCAGCCAATCCTTTATAAGAGTGGTGCATATTTCCCTGCAATTATTCCAGGTTGTGCGGGCTTCCTCCACCCGCGTCTGGAAAGCCTGGATATCCTCGGCGCTCAATTCACCGTTGGCGTGCAGCAAAGCCGCAAAGGGCTGCAGCACTTTGAGCGCGTTGGCAGCCGGCTCATCCAGCGCAGCCAGGCATTCGGGCAGCCGGTCGGCGGCAGCCTGGGCTTTCTCCAGATAGTCGCGTACCAGCTTGAGGAAACGCTCTCCCTCGCCACGATAAAGCCAGACGATGGCGGTCAGGTTGGCAAGCTGCTCGTCGGTAAAATCGCGCAGCTTGCGCGTCACCACATGGTACACGCTGCGCGCGTCCAGCATCAGCACGTTGTCGCGCCGTTCAGCCGGCTTGCGCTTATCGAAAAACCACAGCGTGCAGGGCAGGGTGAGGGTGTAAAAGAAGTTGGTGCCGATGGCAATGACCACGTCCACGTGCCCGGTCTGCAGCAGCTTCTGTCGCAGGGTCTTCTCGCTGTGCCCGGCGTCGGTGGCGGAAGATGCCATCACAAACCCTGCCCGTCCGCGCTCGTTGAGGTAAGAGTAGAAATACTGGATCCACAAGTAATTGGCGTTGCTGATCGCGCCGGTCTTTTGCGCCAGCCCCGGCAGGCCAAAGGGCAGGCGCGGGTCATTCTTCAGACGCGCCGGGTCCACGCCGTCTACATTGAAAGGTGGATTCGCCATCACATAATCGCACTTTCCCACCAGGTCCAGGCGGCGGTCGTAAAAGGTATTGCCTTCCACGATCTGCCCTTCCAGGCCGTGCACCGCCAGGTTCATACGGCTGAGGCGGGTGTTGGTTTCGGCTTTTTCCTGCCCGTAAATCGTCACGGCTTTTGAAGGTTCGGTGCCCTGCTCGTTAAGGAAATAACCGGTCCACACAAACATGCCGCCTGAACCGCACGCCGGATCAAAGACAATACCGCGGTCCGGTTCGATGACGTTTACGATCAGGCGCACCAGCGAGGGCGGGGTGAGGAACTCGCCGCCTTCCTGCGCGCCGCTCATGGCAAACTTGTTGAGAAAATATTCGTAGATGCGCCCAAACACATCGCCGTTGGCATTTTGCAGCGCGTCGCGGTTGAAGATGCGCAGCAGGTCGCGCAGCAGCTTGGGCTCAAAGCGCGTGTACTCTTTGGGCAGTGCACCCGAAAGCATGGGCACCTGGGCTTCGATCAATTCCATCGCTTCCACCAGCGCCTTACCGATATCCTGGTCTTCGGGCAAGTTCACCAGGTAGCTGTACTGGGCCTTCTCTGGAAGAAAAATGGCTGCCTTGCCCTGAAAATGAGAAGCCTGTAAGGGCGCACGCACGCCCCCGCGCACGGGAAGGGTCGGTTCGATCTCGGCCTTGACCATCAAGAAACGGTTATAAGCGTGGCGCAAAAAGATCAGCCCCAATACAGGCTGGCTGTATTCGTTGGCTGTGAGTTTTGAATTAGCACGTAACTGATCCGCGGCTTCCCAGAGATCCGCTTCAAGATTCTGTATTGTAGGTTTAGCCATGAATTTCCTCTTCGTTCATATTAAAGCTGGGTGGTATTTCTGCGAAAAAGGTTCGCCGCACAGGCGTTGAAAGCCGCAAGCATTCTTCAAGAATGATTAATGAAGATTGGAGTAATTGTTGATTCCGGCTGCTGGAATGATCTTCATGAAACACTTCTTGAAATTTTGCTCCATGGAAAAGGTTGTTTCGGACAGTTCGAATGGATAATAACAACTCATGAATCAGTGGCGTATTCTCAGGGTATCGTGATGGTGCCCATCCCAACCTTGTACCACCCTGTATGATCTGCTTTCGCGGTGGCGAGTCATGTAAATAATTTACAGCAGCTTGCAATTCAGGTGTTCTATCAGGTTGAAAACTCCCTCTTATCGATCTGGCAAATTGATCCCAGTTTGCAGAAACGTTATCTAGATTGCCATTACTAAAACCTTCTGCCTTTAATGCATATTCAAATCTTGAAAAAGCGATGAAGAAGGTGAGCACCAAATCCCGGTTGTTTTCAGGAATATATTGTTGGAAATAGTTGGCTGCGAAATGCGCGAAGGGGTACATAAAAACCTACTAAATTTTTTGGGCTTGTTGTTCATTTTCTTCGATTAAGGATGAAATCTTACCTTCTCTCGTCTTGATCCATTCAAGGATTGTTTCCCGGCGAAACCGCCAGTGCTTTCCCACCTTAAAACCGGGTAACACTTTATCCTGGGCGAGCTTGTAGATGGTCGATTGCGGAATGCGCAGGTAATTTGAGACTTCTTCTGCCGTCCAGAACTCATCCGTGTCGGCCATTGCTCACCTCGCTGTTAAAATTGAGATTATCACAGTTGCTCCAATGATTATAGCATCAGCGAAGGAAAAGCAAAATCAAATAGAAGGGCAGTTTCCTCTTTTATCCATTTATGGCAAATAACGGTTTACAAATTATGAATAATATGATATTATGTAAACTGAAAGGGAAAAGGAGGAGGCCATGACCATCGGAGAGCGTATCAAACAAGCTCGGAAAGCGGGCAATTTTTCATTGCGAAAATTGGCGGATGAAATTGGGGTCAGCGCCATGGCGATCTCAAAATATGAACGAGACCAGGATGTGCCCAGCTCAGGCGTTTTGCTGCGGCTGTCTCAGGCTTTGCAGGTCAAGGTGGATTTCTTCTTTCGCCCGAGCATGGTCTCCGTTCAACTTCAGGCTTACCGAAAACACGCTGTGCTGGGTGTCAAAGAGCAGGAAGCTATCCAGATGCGCATCCAGGATTGGGTGGAGCGTTATCTCGAGGTTGAAAGTCTTTTCCCTGAAGAACAACATGCAGCAAACCTCCCCCTGCGCAAAGTGACCTCACTGGATGAGATTGAAACCGCAGCTCTCGAATTACGTGACTACTGGAGCCTGGGCTATGATGCAATAGAAAATCTGGTTCAGTTGTTGGAGGACCGGGGAATCAAGGTGGGGATTATCTCTGGTTTCGAGCATTTTGACGCATGCACTTTCAAGGCCGATGGCGATCCGGTCATTGTAACCAAAGGTGAATTATCAGGCGACCGGCAGCGATTCAATTTAGGTCATGAACTGGGACACTTGATCCTGGATGTTCAGGGCGACCTCAAGCCAGAACAGGCGGCCAATCGGTTTGTCGGGGCTTTCCTCGTGCCGGCTGCAACGGCTCGCTTTGAACTCGGTGCCAACCGGACAGATCTGAACATCAACGAGTTGCACATGCTTAAGCTTAAATACGGCTTAAGTATGCAAGCCTGGATTTACCGTGCCAAGGATCTTTCCATTATTTCTGAAAACACCGCAGCGCGTTTATTCCAGCAGTTCCGCGTCAATGATTGGCATCGCCAGGAACCAGGAAAACCTTATCCATCTGAAACGCCCATACGGATGGAACGGTTAATTTATCGCGCTTTGGCTGAGGATTTGATCTCACGGTCCAGAGCACAGGAGTTGTTAGGCAAGCCATTACAAGAATTCCTGGTAGCCGAATAACTTTTTTTGTCACTATGACTTAACATGCTTCAAAAATTTTTTCATAACCGCTTGACGGATATAACAATATTGTTATAATAGAAGAGAAAAAACATGTGGAACATCGTATTTTACGTTGATCATCGTGGAAAGTGCCCACCCAGGGAGTTTATCGAAGAACTTCCTGTGATGGAGCAAGCAAAGATTCGTAACGTCTTGCGGCTGCTACAAGAATTTGGAAGTAATCTGAGCATGCCGCATGCAAAGCAGATCAAAGGAAAGCTTTGGGAGTTAAGGCCTGGAGGAGTTCGATTATTCTACTTTGCACATATCGGGCAACAATTTGTCATCTTGCATGGATACAGAAAACAAAGTCAAAAGGCCCCAGACCGTGAGATTGAGATAGCCATCCGACGAATGCAAGAGTTAATGGATGAGGTGTAATATGGCTCGAAAGAATATGCCAAAATTTGAAGATTGGGAAGCTGAAAAGATTAAAGACCCAGATTTCTTGGCTGCTGCCGAGGAATTGGAACCCGGCTATCAGGTTGCCCGGCTCCGCATGTTACGGGGATTAACTCAGGCTCAACTTGCTGAGATGGTCGGCACCCGGCAGCCTTCCATCGCCAGACTGGAAAATGGCACCAGCGCCCCTAGTTTATCCTTCCTTACCAAGATTGCTGAAGCATTAGGCGCAAAGATTGAATTTAAGTTGATTCCCGATACAAAATGACCTTATTCAGGATTAGATTGCCAGGAAGTTTGCCAGATAAGACTTGTTATGGGCAAACCTGTTTATAATTAATCCAACAGTACCCACCACGCCTCTGCTCTGCATGCGCACCGAGGTGGGTCATTTATTTCTGTTTTCAATAAATACTTAGTGTGTGTTTGCTGCTGCAATCTGATTTAGAGCAATCTTCTACCATGTGTACTTTGGCTTTTTATAGAAAATGATATGTTTAAGATGGGATCCAATCTAGTCGCCCAATAATCGCAAACCATCTTTGCTTGATTTGCTTTTGGTTGTGAAGCGAATACAATTAATGAGAATCCAATCAAAGCAAGCCTTGCAGTGCGATTCTAAACATCGAGGTGATCAATGCAGCCAGTTAGCCCATCACTTTTCAATCTGTTTGCGTCCAAAAATCCCCAGTATTGGAAATCAATTGAAGGTTGCGAGATAATTCATAAAGTATGGGGAAGATGCATTATAGAAAAAGTAGATCTACCACAGAAGGTAATAATTGTTCTGGGTCGGAAAGTCGCTCTTGAGTACTTTAGAGACGAAATATTTGATGGATTGTGTCTACCATCAGAAATTGTGGAAAAGGTTTCCTTATTCGAAATACAAAAAAATGAAGAAGAGCAATTAATCATACGAAGGCGAATTGAAGAAGAATCAAAGAAAAACCTCGAAGCATCTATCAGACAAAAAGCGAGACTTGAAAAAGAAAAGATTGATAGGGAAAAACAAGCAGAAATCGATAAGCTTAAGTTTGAACGAGCTCAACAACAAGAGGCCAAAAGAACTGCACAGGTTGAAGCAGAAAATCAATCCAGACTTAGGGCAGCACAAGAGCGCTCAAAACTAATAGCTGAATATTGCTCTACAAAAGGGATTCTTCACCTCATTCATTTTACAAGAATAGAAAATCTCAAGTGGATCTTACAACAAGGGTTGATCAATCGGAAGGAATTATCTCGTTTGCCAAAATCAGAGCGCCCAATTTTTAATGATCAAGAAAGGTTTGATAGTCATACTGAAGCTGTTTGTTTATCAATCAGTTTTCCAAATTATCTGCTGTTTAATAGATGGAAAAATCAAAAACCAGATAATTGGGCTGTGATACTTCTTTATCCTTCCTTGTTGTGGGAACTCGATTGTGCCTTTTGTCAAACCAATGCTGCCTCATCAATTATTTCAAGAATCCCATTGGAACAACGGAAAACTTTTGAAGCACTCGTTCAAATGTTTACTGATGAAGAAAATGTATCCAGAGATGAATTAGCTATACCTGCCAACTTTACGACAAATCCTCAAGCTGAAGTATTAGTTTTTGATACAATACCTGTAAAGTACATTCGTTGTGTTAATTTCAGATCAATATCAGCGATGAAAACATGGCAAAACTTGAATTCATATCCAGAAAATATATCTCTGGTCGCTTCGGATACTTATTTTAAACCCCGTCGCGATTGGCCTAAATGGCAAAAATCTCAAGAAAATCACAATGTACCACCAGAATTCGATGAATTCGAAATAATTGAAATATAAAATTATGGCAAAACGACCCGTTTTTATTCCATCATATTCTCATTATCCATATACCAAAGAAATCATCATTGATTTCGAATGGTATCCAGGGTTTGCCAAAACTCAAGCCCAAAAATCCATCCACTCTTTACATAACGAAGCCAAGAAAAGGGGTATATCTCCAATTCTTGAGATTTCATCCAAATCATTAGATTCTCTGGGGGTTTCGCTTAGTGCGTTTAACCTCACGCTAACAGTAGAAAACCTAACAATGTCTGTTGAATGTGCCTTTCAAGGGAGCAAAGTTTTCAAAAATGGCGGTCCTTATACCGATCTTTATCGCTCAACCAGTATTGAAGCCAAAAAGAATGTAAGGATTAAAGAATCTGGTGAATTAATTGGCTTTAATTTTTTAGGAATGGAATTTCCAACCAGGCCTTTTACATTGTTTTATGATTGGATATATCTTATAGCGCTTTCACAAAATCCCGCTCTGTCAGAAAGAATGCTGAAATATTGTGGCTTTTCTGATATTGCATTTAACCCCGACCATTCAATAAATTGTCAGGCAAGATCTGCTGCTTTGTTTGTTGCGCTTTCCAATTCCCCTGAAATTGATATGAATTTATTGATCGCAGAGAAAAACTATTATTTAGAGGTTATGGGCGAGAAGAATCAACAATATAGTCGAACGCCAAAAAATCCTAACCAATTAGGTTTCACATTTTAATTTTTGCCAAAGAAAATCATCATACCCCAGGCTTTGACAGAATCAAACGACCTCGAATCTTAAGGATTTTTTCCATTTCACAAAAGTTTTTCAAAAAGAGGACGTTCATTCACCAAAACTCAACCATCGTCCTCCGGGTCGCGAAAAAAGTCCTACTTGACCCTGTCATAAAAAGTCGCTATCATACGACTAATAACTCGTAACCAAAGATCCTCTGGCCGCTTCAGAAGAGCGTCCCTCAGGCCAGGCTAAAATGCAGAGCCTGAGTGAAAAACGTTCCGAAACCAGGAAAATCTCTCATAACCCGGAGGTCAGTGGTTCGAATCCACTCCCCGCTACTAAAGTCAAACCAGAGTCCGTCGGGCTCTGGTTTTTCGTTAGCCTGGCGCACAGCGGTAGACATTTTTCCAAAAATGGAGGAATTTCTTATGAACCGCAGTTCGCCGGGTACGTCAAAATCCAAAGTTTCACTTTCCTTAGCCAAAGCCATCGACGGCTTCCTAAAATTCAAAACAGCAGAGGGATTAAGCCAACGCACAATTACCTCCTATGAGTTTACTCTTGGTCATTGGTTGAAATACATCGGAGATCGAGAGGTGTCGGAAATTCAATCTTCCGACCTGACCGGCTACATGGCCTGGTTGAGAACCGAATATAAACCGAGACGTTGGAACGGAAGCTCCGAGCCGCTGTCCGCTAAATCCATCCGAAATGTGTGGGTAACGTTCCGATCCTTTTTCGGATGGCTGCAAGTGGAGTTCAAGTTCCCCAATCCCGCTAAAGAAATCACTGCCCCGAAGTTTCAAAAACATCCTGTTGAAACATTTACAAAAGAGGACGTGGAAAAACTTCTCAAGGCTTGCGTTTACTCGCGCGAATCGCAAACTGAAGAACGAAAAAAGTTTGTCATGCGCCGGCCGAGCGCAAACCGCGACCAGGCGATTGTGTTGATGTTGCTGGATACTGGATTGCGAGCAACTGAGTTGTGTTCTCTGATCATCAACGATGTGGATCTCAAGACCGGAAAGGTCACCATTCGTCACGGAGTGGCAGGTGGCGCGAAAGGCGGTAAAGGACGCACGGTGTACCTGGGTAAGGTTGCGCGAAAAGCGGTTTGGCGTTATCTTGCCAGCCGAGAAGACGGGGACGATCCCGACGCCCCCCTCTTCATCAGCCATGCGGATCGAGCGTTCAACAAGGATAGTTTGCGTGTCTTGATCAACCGGTTGGGAGACCGGGCAGAAATCAAAAAAGCTTATCCGCATAAATTCAGGCATACCTTCGCTATCACCTACCTGCGCTCTGGAGGAGATGTTTTTACCCTCCAATCGCTGCTCGGACATGGATCGCTTGATATGGTACGCCACTATGCCCAGATAGCCGAAGTGGATGTGGAGCAAGCGCATCGCAAAGCCAGCCCAGCTGATAACATGCGTCTGTAACCAGGAAATCTTCATTGAGCCAATTTCCCTGCGATAAACATCAATGCCTTTTTCTGGCTTTCTCGGTCAAGCTTGTTAAGGAAAACCTCAAGCTCATCACCCGGCGTGGACATCGCCTTTCCTGACAGACCCGCAATGCGCTCTTGAACATCTGAAGAAAGCATGGGAGCGTAAGTGCTGTCCGTGATCTCGATACTCTCGTGCATCAGGTTCATGGAAACCGCTTTGTAATCCGCCATGGTCTGAGCATGAAGTAACCCATATACGGCGTGTCCATGCCGGAATTTGTGAGCTGATTTGAAATCAAGGTTTGCAATGGAAAACAACAATTCCAGACGTTTTTGAAGCGCTTGAGAACGCGTCTTTCCAGGTTCATCCTG
>Ga0208826_1001773_pt1 | contig 17278 bp, 13 predicted proteins | sample AD_UKC115_MetaG_FD_184451 | JGI IMG/M metagenome (GOLD analysis project Ga0208826, IMG submission 184451) | Active sludge microbial communities of municipal wastewater-treating anaerobic digesters from Hong Kong - AD_UKC115_MetaG (SPAdes)... | ecosystem: Engineered > Bioreactor > Anaerobic >...
GTTTCCTTCACCATCATCGTATTTCGGGTATTTCAGTGCGTTTGGGAAGATATCCGCGCCATGAGAACGGGGGAACCGCTCCAGATGCAACCCAAGGGGGGGCTCGAGACCCAGGTGTAGCAGGAAACGACCGGCAATGAACGGCTTCGCTTTCCGGGGGCGAAACCGTTTTTTCTAGGAAAGGAAGGAATCCATGGACGAATCAACCTTGCTCCGGCTTATTACCGGCCTTACCGCTGTCCTGTTCGTGGTGGGAGTGCCGGTTTTTCTCTGCATCGGCGTGTGGACGACCCTCGCCTCCCTGGCCATCGGGTTTACCATCAGCAACATTGGGATCACCAGCTACCAGGGCATCAGCAGTTACGCCCTCTTGGCCATGCCCCTCTTCATCCTGACGGGGGATCTCATCGGGGCGGGAGGGATTGCCGTCAAGCTCTCGGCCCTGGCTGCGGCCATCCTTCGTCCCGTTCGAGGGGGCATGGCCCTGGCCACCATCTGTACCTGCAGCATGTTTGCCGCCATTTCCGGGTCCAACTCGGCTACGGTGGCCACCATCGGCCGCATCATGATCCCGGAGATGAAAAAGCAGGGCTACAATGTGGAATTCGCGGCAGCCAACGCCGCCTCCGGAGGAATCGTGGGGATCTTGATCCCTCCCAGCGTTCTTATGGTCGTGTACGGGTTCATGACCAACCTCAGCGTCATCGATCTGTTCACGGCAGGTTGGGGGCCGGGAGTCTGCGTGAGCCTGGGGCTTGCCGGTGCCGCCTTGTTTTCGGCCCGGAAGAACAAATGGGGGGAAGTGGGCCCCTTTGTGTTCAAGGATGTGTTCAAGGCCTTCTGGGGCGCCAAGTTCGGCATTCTTGCGGTTTTCCTGATCCTGTTTCTCATCTACGGGGGCTACAGTTCTCCTACGGAATCGGCGGGGGTGGTGGCGTTCTACTGTCTTGTGGCGGGGATGTTCCTGACGAGGCAACTCAAGTGGAAGGATATCCCGGGAGTGTTTCTCTCCAGCGGCCGGGTCAACGGAATGCTGGCCCCGACCATTGCCATCTCCATCGTCATGCAGCAGGTGTTCAACATCATCGGGGTTCATGAAGGAGTCTCGGACCTCATCCACACCTTCCAGTCTCCGACCTTGATGCTCCTGACCATGATGGCGGCCCTGGTATTCTTCGGCTGCATCATGGAATCCATCTCGGTGTGTATCATCTTGTCGCCGATCTTTGCTCCCATCGCCGCTTCCATAGGGATGAACCCGTACCATTTCGCCCTGGTGTTCATCGTGGGGTTGTCCCTGGGATTCATCACGCCCCCCTTCGGGCTGGACCTGTTCGTGGCTTCGGGAATCACGGGAATTCCGTACGGCAAGATCATCAAGTGGATTCCTCCCTTCCTGATCGGGGTTTGCCTCGCATGGCTGGCCATTGCCTTTATTCCCGCCATCTCGCTCACGCTCTTCAAGATCGTGGGAGGCGGAGGCGCGGGGGTAAGCGCAGGGTTCTGAGGACCCTCCTCACGAGAAGACGGTTTCCATCGGTTGCTGGTGTTCCCCACCAGCCCGCCCCCCTTTCCCCTTCCTCCCAAGGGGGAGGGGGGTAATTTTTTCATGGGGAAAAATCCGAAGGCCGTGTTGCGGGGGCTGGGTTTTCCTGGAAGGGTGTTTTAAGGGCCAAAATTTAGGGAAAATCGCATTTACTGCCCATCATGCGAAGAAAGACCCCGGCGTCTTCGTTCCCCTGTTCTGAGGCCTTTTGGAACCATCTGAGGGCCTGTTCCTGATTTTGCTCCACGCCCTGGCCGAAATAATAGAGAAGTCCCAGGCGGTACTGGGCTTCGGCGTGTCCCTGGTCGGCGGCGAGCCGGTACCATTGGGCCGCTTCATGATCGTCCTGCAAGCCGATCAGTCCTCGATCGAACACAAGTCCCAGTTGGAACTGGGATCGGGGATCTCCCCGTTGTTGCGCATCGATCATCCATTCCTCGAAGGCGTCGGCGAGGGCTCCTTCCTCGGCGGCCTTCATCCCCGCTTCAAAATCCGCCTGCGTATGGGGTGCCGAAAACGCCGCCCCCAGAAGTATGCAGAGGAGGAACATCCGTTTCATGAGGGGGAGGACTTTCCGGGGCGCGGTTGAACGGACCGGTTCTTCCGGGGTGCGGTGTCCGGACGGGGGAAGGAAAGGTTGGCAAAAAACGCTTCTTTAAATCCGGGAGCTCCTCCCAGTTCCACCACCCGGATTTCCCGCAGGAGGTCCCGGGCTCTCTTTCGAGCGCCGATGTCGAGGAGGGCCTTGCAGGCACCCAGCCCCGCCGCATTTCCAATCCCCCGGATGTTTTCCCGGGGGACCTCGGGAATCAGGCCAATGGTTAAGGCGTCTTCGGGATCAATCACGTTTCCGAAGGCCCCGGCAAGGAGAATTCTTTCGGGAGCATCGATCCCGGCGGCATCGCAAAGGAACCGGATGCCGGTTGCGACGGCGCCCTTTGCGAACTGAAGGTCCCGAACATCCTTCTGGCGGAGAACCACGGGTTTTCCCGAGGCGGACTCTTTGGCGGAAGCCAGGACAAAGTGGACCCCCCGGGGGGTTGATTGAAGGAGCTTGTGTCCGGAGGCAATCTCGAACCCGCCGTCGGGGCGAAGGATTCCCTCTTGGAGAAGGACGGCAAGAACGGACATGGCTCCGGACCCGCAAATCCCTCGAGGACGAATACGCGGATCCGTTGAGCTTCCGATGATCTTCAAAACGGGTTTTGCTGCTTTGAAATGCACTCTCTCGACGGCTCCCGGGATGCCGGCCATGCCGCAGGTGAGGGTAGCCCCTTCGAAGGCGGGTCCGGTGGCGCAGGAGGTGGCCCACAGGCCGCCCTTTGCGGACAATACCATCTCCCCGTTGGTCCCAAGGTCGAGGAGCAGGGTGGATCGATCCTCGATCTCCCGTTCCGCCCACAGCCATGCGGCCACGGTATCCGCCCCGACAAAGGCGGAAGGAAGGGGCAACGTGTGGACCGCGGCGCCGGGATGGAGAGAGAAACCCAGGTCTCTGGCTCGGACCGCAAGGCTCGAATGAAAAATGGGACGGTATGGAGCGACGGCCAGGCCTTGGGCGTGGGCCCCCAGGAGGAGATGGATCATGGTGGGGTTTCCGACCACAACTGCGTCCACCAACGACTTCAAGGGCAACTCATGCCTTCGGGATATGGTGGTGATGCAAGAGTTGACGGTCTCCCGGGCAAGCTCCCGGAGATGCGCGGCGTTTCGGGGGTCCTGGGAGGCCCTGATCCGGCTCATCACGTCCGCACCGTAAGAGACCTGGGGGTTTCGTGCCGTCTCGACCCCGAGAATCTCCCCCGTCTCGAGGTTGCACAGATAGACCGCAATGGTTGTGGTTCCCAGGTCCACGGCGATCCCGTGCAGTTCGGTGTCGGGACGGCAAAGGCCGATCACCCTTCCGGAATCGTTTGTCAATGCGGTTTGGTAGTGAGGGGGACGGGAATCGGAGGGGTCGGGATCGAAATCTCGAAGAAAACGGGGATCCACCGCATCGGAAAGCACTGCGGCCCAGTCGATATCCCCGGAAAGGCCCGATTCCTCGAAGGCGTCTTCCAGACCTTTTCCTTCGGGCAACGGGACCTTCCGGACATGGGGTGCCAGGGGCAAGGGCTTCCCGATTCCAATTCCCAGCCTCTTGTACACCTCCCGGCGATAGATCTCCTCGACGACCTCCAGAACGAGACCTTCCGCGACCTTCTGTTGACAGGCCAATCGAAAGCCCGCGGCAAGTTCTTCTTCACTCAGGCGGCGCATTTCCGTTTGGGAGGGCGGGAGTTCCGTTGCTCCTTCCACGACCTTGACCTTGCACCGGCCGCACCTCCCCTTTCCCCCGCAATCGGCGGAAACCGAAAACCCGGCGTCTAGAAGGACGTCGAGAAGGGTTTCACCTTCTTTGGCGGAGAACGGCATTTGGCGGCCGACAATGCGGACATTGGGACTCATTCAAGCTCTCCTCTGGATCTCGCCGGGTTCCCGGTGAAAACTACGAGGTGCCTCCAACCTCTTTGCCCCTCGATATCACCGAGATGTGAAACGTAAGGAGACAATGCAAAAAGCACCCCAGCGAATAGTTTTCAAAAGAGGGGATATGCAGATTTATGCGCTGGTAGGGGAAACATCGCAAGATCTCTCCTCCGGCAACAGGGAGAGTCTGGGCAGAAAACCAAGGAATATCGGAAAGATTTCTTGCTGTTTGGTGATGTGGAACTGGTAATCTTGTGGCCGTGACGGATTACCAGTTCCAGAGTGCTATCAAGTCAATTTGCTCAGTTGTCCCGCATAGACCAAGGCGATTCTTACGATGAAAGCACCCGTAAGGACCAATACCGCGCTCAGCTTCATTCTCAACAACGCGGAAGAGGATAATTCCTCCCCCTCACTCTCTCGAACCTCGAGAAGTGCCAAAACAAGGGCCATCGGGAACAACAGGGCCAGAAGAATCCATGCTGCAACGAACATGAAATATTCACTGGTGAACGAAAAGAAGGGCATGATCGATTCCCGATGTGGCTCTGTTGATGTGATATGGCCGGCAAAAAAAAGTAGGATGAGGACAATTTCTAGCGCAATCAAGCCAATATCGATTTTTGTGAAATACAGCTTGGCGGATTTCTTCCCTGCGATGAGCACCGTGAGGGCCGCTCCGGTGGAAGCTGCGGATGCAAGGAATAGAATGGGCAGAAGGGAAGAATTCCAAAGAGGCCTTGCAACAAAGACACTCAGGAGTATTCCCGTATAAATTCCGAGAAAAATCCCCAGCCCAAAGTTGATCATCGCCAAAGGACGCACATACGGATTCAGCCTGTCCGAGAGTCTTTTGAGAAATTCAAACCTCAACCAGCTCTTGTGATCCTCCGTGATCACGGACAACCCGTAGAGCATGCTGATGGGGACGATCAGGGCGAGTCCCCAGGACCCCCAAGACATCGGAGAAGCGGGTTTAAATGACAGGAAGAACCAGAATGAGTGGAGCTTGTTTTCAAGGTCCAAAAAGATGAAGAACATGCCGACCATCAGGACAAATGGAGCCAAAAGAGCCGCTCGAACGCAGGATGGGTGGTCCTTTCCCTCGGAACCGACGTTTCTGAGGTTTGCCACTGCCGACATGATGAGCAGTCCTGCGGCAACACCGCCCAGGAAGAGGTAGGTTGCAACCATCCAGTTCCAGATGTCGAGGTGGGGATGCGTGATGGCATTCATCCCGGTTATAGTGATTTCCATAGTGATCTCCTATTCAGCTTTCCCCAATTTTCTGACATAAAAAACCCTTGGATTGGTTCCCGCCTTTTCCAGAAGAACGGAGGCGCTCGTTTCCCTCAAAATGCGGCTCACTGTGCTGTTGGGATCATCCAGGTTTCCAAAGATCCTGGAGGACCCGATACAGGTTGCCACACACGCCGGCAGCTTGCCTTCCCGGACTCGATGCTCGCAAAATGTGCACTTATCCGCGATTCCTTCCGGGGTTATATAGCGTGCATCATAAGGGCAGGCGGCAATACAGGCTTTACACCCGACACAGCGTTTTTTATCGACCTGAACAGTTCCATCCTTGCTCTTGTAGGAAGCTCCGGTGGGACAATTGTACACACAAGGAGGATTGTCGCAGTGGTTGCAAAGCTCTGAACGCAACTCCATTCGGAGATTGGGGAATTCTCCCTCCACGACTTCCACCACCCTCGTCCTATAATGTTCCGCCGGCACGGCGTTTTCATTTTTGCACGCAACGATGCAGGCCATACAGCCGACGCACCTTCTCTGGTCTATAACCATGGCATATCTTGGCATTTTTAGGCCTCCTTCAGAATCCGGACGAAATTCACTCTCAGTCCCGTAGACCCGGAGATAGGATCAATGGTGTACCTTGTAATCAGTCCCTGGTCGTCTGCACCCTTGCGGTAAGCGTTGCGGAGGCCTTTGAGTTCGCTGCCGAAACCATGCACCATGTACACGCAATCCTCTCGGATTCTCTGGGTAACCTTTGCCCGTATTTTGTTGCTTTTGACCCCGTCCTGGTTTTCCAGGACCACATACTCTCCCTCCTTGATGCCCAACTCTCGTGCCTTCTTGGCGTTGACCCAGATGCTGTTCTCGTTGTGAAGCTCAGTGAGGATCGGGTTGTTGCAGGTTCTCGTGAAGGAAAGGACCGGGCTTCTGCCGTAAACCAGTCTGAAATGGCCCTCTGGGGGTTGCTGCGGGGGGGTGTACTTGGGGATGGGGTCAAATCCTTTTGCTGCCAGCTGAGCACTATACAGTTCGATTTTCTTGGAGGGAGTTTTGAAAACCGGCTGATTTTCCGGCGTGATATAAGGACTGTCCGTGTTGGGGATCACGATGCATCCCTTTTCGCTGAGCTCTTCATAGTCGAGGTTGAGGGCCTGACACTGGAACTTGTTCTTTTCTTCCAGGGTTTCCCACGGGAAGAAATCCCCGACCCCGATTCGCTTGGCAATCTCCCGGGCAATGGTATACCCGTCCTTGCTCTCGTACATGGGGGGTACCGCCGCCCTGCCCATGGTCACAAACAGGGACCTTCCCTTCTTGATCTCCAGCTCCTCGGCCTGTTCCAGGTACGATGCCGACGGCAGGATGACATCGGAAACCATTGCCGTTTCCAGGGGCATGATCTCGATGGTCAAGAGCAGGTCCAGCTTATTGATGGCCTCCAGGGTTTCCTTCTCGTTGGGCATGGCCTTGACGACGTTGGCCCCCAGGACGATCCACCCCTTGACGGGATAGGGTTGTTCCGTGAGGGTTGCCTCCCGAATGGCGGTTGTGGAACCCAGGATGAGGCCCTGCTTGATGGCAAAGGGGTATTTGCACAGCTCGACAATGGGGCCCTTCTGGGGCTCCGGATAATCTTCCTTGATGACCTTCTTCATGGATGCCTTGGTGGGAAGATAGATGCCGCCCTCGCGCCCCCATGTGCCCAAAACGGCACCGAGAATGGCCATGGCGCGAGATCGTTGGACATCGTCGCCGTACCAGGAGGAATGCCGCCCCGGATGAATCATGACCGATGGCTTATATCTTCCGATCTCCAGGGCCGTTTCCACGATGAGACCTGCGGGGATTTCGGTTTCCTTCTCCGCCCATTCCGGAGTGTATCGGGAAACCTCCTCGGCGAGCTCATTGAAACCGATGCAATAGGCATCCACATACGCCTTGTCATAAAGCCCCTCACGGATGAGGATGTTGGTCCAGGCAAGGATGAGGGCCATGTCCGTCCCGGGCTTGATGGGAAGCCAGTAGTGGGCCTTTCCTGCTGCCGTGGAGAACCGGGGATCCACCACGATCAGCTTGGCTCCTTTGCCCAGTCCGTTGGCAAAATCTTGAACCTGGGAGTTGTGCATATTCTCGCCGAGGTGAGATCCGAACAAAACGATCACTTTGCTGTTGGCCAGGTCCAACCGTTCCGGAGAACCGGGGGTGTCTCCGTAGGTCAAGATGTACCCGACCTCCCGGGCCCCTCGACACTGGTTCCCGGAAGGTTGGGCAAAATTGAGGCTGCCATAGGCCGCCACCAAGGTCAGGAGGTGTTTGCCGGTAGATCCGACGGAAAACAGGCTGACGGCTTCAGGGCCGTAGTTCTTTTTTATGTGCTCGAGCTTTTCGGCCACGTAATTGAGGGCCTCGTCCCAGGAGGCCTTCTTGTATTTTCCGTCCCCCCGGTTTCCGGCACGAATCAAAGGAGTTTTGACCCGATCGGGATCATACAGGAGGCCGATTCCTCCGTTCCCTCTTCCGCAGAGCTTTCCCCTGCTGTTGGGGGTGAGCGGATTTCCTTCCAGCTTCACCACCTTCCCATCCCTCACCGTGGCCAAGGCCCCGCAAGTCCAGTGGCACATCTCGCAAAACACGGGGACCCTGGTTTCTTTTGAACGGGATGCTTTTTCCATCGCCTTCAAGGATGGAACGAACTGAGAACCGGCAATACCTCCACCTGCGGTTGCACCGGCAATCTTGAGGAAATCCCTTCGGGTTACTCCCATAATTTTCTCTCCTGTATCCTATTGACCTCGAGGCGCACACCTGGAATTCCATCATGTCCCAAAACGAAGCCTTGCAAATCGAGGTTCCGACTTTCCGGAACGGCTTTTGAGGGGATGGGCATCATGGATATTTCGGTCGCTTCCTTTTTCCCCCGTTCCCAGGAGAAGTTCTTCTAAATTCTTTCTAACATCCGATTCCAGCAGGATATAACTATTTCACAGAAGGCAATCAACCGAGAAGCTCTACGGTCAACCATTCAACGGAGCGACCGGGTGGCGGGCCCCTTCCGTTGAAGCGCAAAAACCGGAGGCCGGTTTCAGACCTCAAAACTAGGAAATCGTAGCAAAGTTTAGACCACGGAAAGATTTCCGGGCAGTCGTGAGACGGAGGGGGGAGACGAGGAGGGGAAGGGTTGAAGAGTGCGGCTACCGGCCAAAGGGGCACTTAGGAAAGGTGCAGGTCTTACACTCCATGCAAAAAGCTCCGTGCCCCATCTTGGCCAGGTCCTGACGTGTAACGGTTAGTCCGGCAAGAAGCCGGGGAAACAGGAGATCGAAGCTGGTAATTTTGAAATAAAGAGCACAGGCGGGAACTCCCATCACCTGGACCTGTCCGATGCGGGCCAGCAGAGTCATGGCCCCCGGCAGGATGGGAGCTCCATAGAGAAGGTCCGTAGCCCCGGCGTCGATCAATCCTTGACGGGTCACGTCGTCGGGGTCCACGGAAAGTCCTGCGGTGGTCACGAGCAGATCAACCCCCGAAGCCAGGATTTCTTTGACTCCGTCGCGAATGGCATCCCGATCGTCCGGGGCAATGAGGGATCGAATTACGCGACAGCGGAATTTTTCGATCTTGGTGGTGAGGATGGGAATGAACTTGTCTTCGACAAGCCCCTGGAATACTTCGCTCCCCGTGACCAGGATGCCCACCTTGGCCTCGCGCACGGGAAGCACCCGAAACAGGGGTCCGTCGTCCAGGACGGCCATGGCCTTTTCGAAAACGGTCCTGGACAGGAACAGGGGGATGGCTCGGGTCCCGGCCAAACCCCTCCCCCGGTCCACCAGGTTGTATCCCTTCTGAGAGGCACACATGACTCCGGGAATCGTATTGAATCGCTCCAGGCGTTCTTCTTCCACGTGAAACAGGCCGTCTCGATCGGCAAAGAAATTAATCTTCCCCTCTCTGGGGGGGGGCTTGAAGGTGATCCCTTCTCCGGCCATCGCCTCGGCGAAAGCGAGGGCGGCGTCGTTCTCATGGACCCATTCCGATTGAAGCGGATTCTCTTCCTGCACATAAATTCGCTGTCGGCCCATCTGCTGGAGGCGACAAAGATCCCCTATGGTGATGCGTTGACCGTGAAGGAACGCCGGCCCTTTGCTCTGACCGGGGAGGATGGAAGTCATGTCGTGCAGGGCCGTCTTCCCGACGGCATCTTCCAGGGCCACCACCTTCAGCATGGGTCCGTCGATGTTTTGTTCCCGGGATTCTTGGATCACGTAGGGGCCTTCTCCCTGGCAAGCCCTGCATATCCCGCCGTCGCTGACGGGATAGGGTTCGCCGCACAGGGAACAATTGGCGATTCGCCCCCGGCTCTTCTTCTTCAGAAGGGAGGATTGCACCTGAACGGGCTGGATCCCCAGAATTTCCGTGCCGGCCTCTTTGATTTCCGCCAGCAGACGATCCTTATCCTGTTCCGATTTTGCTTTCAGTTTGAAAAGCCAGGTCTTGATTTCCTGCCATGCCTCCAATTTCTTCGGATCCAGAAACACCCGCACTCCCCGACCGTTGTATTTGTCGTAGAGACTCAAGGCAAACCGCCCCAGGTTCATCACTTTGAGCCATCCGTTTCCCACCGTACAAGGAGTCAGAATCTGGACGGCATCGGGCAAACAGGCCGGGGTTTCCGAGACGGCATCAAACAGGATTCCTTCCGGAAGATGTTTCAACGCCAGATCCACCATGAAACCGCCGATGATAAGCCCCGGGGCCGCATTGCCGTGGAAGGATTCCAAGAGCTTGAGATATTCCTCAAAGGAATGGGAAACGATTTTTGTCATTCCGAAAGTTTTCCCTTTCCCCGATGAAGCATCGGAAAAGCAGGACCCATAAAATCGCGAACACCCGGACCGGACCGGAAAAGACTCGAGCCTTGCCCCTCAAGACCTAAGGGGCCGATTCCCGCTGCAAATAACTGATTGACCGCCAAGAGGTCAAGGGAGGACTTGGGTTCTAGGACTTCTTCGGAAAGGAGTCGGGGACCCGGATACGGGAGGAACGAGGGGGGGATCTCATGGGTCGGGATCAGAAGAGAAAGAGGAGCCTCCAAAGAATCGGAAGCTCCCCTCTATGGAATCGGCGGGATAGGTTTCCCAACCGTAAGACTTCTTGCAACCCCACATGGTAAGGAATTTCCCGTCCGGAAGAACTAACATCCCTCGCTGGGGCTAAACTTACGGGGAGGCGGGGCTTCTCCCGTTGCCGGAACCGCAACGGAACCGGGGGCTTCCGAAGTGGGAGCAGTAGCCTTTTGGGCATCCGCGGGAGGAGGTGTTTTGGCCTTTTCTTTTGTTTCCACCGGGGCGGTTTGTGATGCGGGAGGAGTCGTCTGGCTGACTCCCGTAATCACCCAGGCCGCTCCTATCCCCAGAAATACGAACAAACCAATCAAAAGAACCTTTTTCAACTTCATTCGCCTTTTCTCCTTTCCGGGTACACGAACCCCCCCGCAATCCATCCGCCTGCCAAGGAAGGAACCTTGCCGTCGGCCTTCCAGCGCATCCGAGGAGTTCCCTAGAGGAAAAATTCCTGCATTAGACACAACCTTATTGAAATCTTATTAAGATTCTCTGACAGAGCCTTTCCCGTCAAGCCGAAACTCTTCCCGATCGCACCGAGAGCATGGACCGAAGCCCGCAGCCTCGCCGTAGTTCTTAACAAATTCGGTGCCAGATCACGGGACAACGGCAATGTAAGAATTGGCCGGTTTCTTCCAATTGCCGTCCCTTCAAACCATTGCACCCCTGTCTCGGGATACACATCCTGTCATGTGACATCTCTGTATCGAGACAACCCGGACAGGAGAAGACATCAGAGGGCTTGCTTGGCCCGCCCATCTTTTCGGACTCTCCAGAAGTGGTAAAAGATCAAAGCCAACAAGAGGGCGGGACCGGCGAGGCAGTGCAAGACATAGAATCGCAGCAAACCCGCTTCTCCCATCCGGGGTCCTCCCACCAATAATTGTTGCAGCGCATCTCCAACGGCGGGAATCTGTCCTAATAACTGGGTCATGACTTGGGCCGCCCAAAAACTCTGAGAATCCCAACGCAATACATATCCCGAAAAGTCCAGGGCCGCCACCAGGACCAGGAGGCCCACACCCACCAGCCAATTGAGATGCCGGGGGGGCATGTAGGCCCGAGCGGCCACGACCCTCGCCATATGAAACAACACCGCAAGCAACATCAGTTGCCCGGCCCAGAAATGGACGGACCGCATGAGTCGCCCAAAAGGAATCACGTAGTTCAGATCATGGAGTCCCTCCCTCGCCCCCTCGGGGGTGGGAAGATAGTAGACGGCCAGCAGCAACCCCGTGAGAACCAAGGCCATAAAGAAAAAAAAAGCGACTCCTCCCAGGCAGAAGGTGGCACGGATGCGAATTCGATCTGCAGAAAGCCGGGCGGGATGGATGTGCTCCAGAAAAGAATCGAGTCTCACGGGCGAAACCTATCCCCAAGTTGTGCCTTTTCGGCGGGGTACGCTACAAGAAACCCCTGGGAATCCAAGCGGATAGTTGCCAGGGACAGATTCTTGGTTGCCGGACCGGACAATACCCGACCTTCGGGATCGAAACGACTCCCATGGCAAGGACATACAAACCGGTGTTCTTGGGGAACGAATGTGGGCTGACATCCCAGATGGGTGCAGATGGCGGTAACCGCCCAGAACCCCTCTTCATCCCTCAGAAGGACCACCCTCCCGCGGGCGGCGACACTGCCTACGGGATAGGTGTCCGGGTTCCCAAAATGAACAGGGTCCGGCTCCGATCGATTCCGAGACCCGGAAAGAAACGAACCGATCATCCACAGAATCCCCCCCGAGGCCAGCCCTATCAAGGCGGAACCTATCGCCAGGAAGACCCGGCGTCTCCTGTTCCCTGCCTCCGGAGGTTTTATTTCGGAATTCAATGACCTATAATCCCAAAGCGGTTAGATTCAATTCTTGAGCAAGTCGTCTCTTTCAAACGATGACGGAATCGGAGAAGAAGCGGGATGTCGGGACTCACCGTAAAGCAAGTAGCTCGCCGGGAGCTCGTTGCCAGGGAATTTCTTTGCATGTTGTTCCTGTCGGTAGCCCTCATGGCGGTGTCGTTGATCTCCCCGGTCGGCTATGCTCCCCTGGGGCTGGAGCCTCAGGCCGGTGGAGAAGTTTCTGCGCCCTGGTTGGTCGTTTGGCTCCAGGTGCTTCTCCGTTATTTCCCCCCCTTGTTGGCGGGCATCTTTTTCCCCCTTCTCATTCTCGCCCTTATCACCTTTCTGCCCTGGCTGCCCAGGGCCGGAGAGGAAATTCCCCGCCGGCTGTATTATTGGGGAATCCATCAGATCGCATTCTGGGTTCTCGGCGGGGCTTTCGCGTTCCTCACCTTTTGGGGCCTGTAAACCCGGCCGGGTCTCCGTAAGCTTCTTTGCCTTCGTAATATCTCAAGAGGTCACGCATATACCGGGGGTTCCCGGCAGACATCCGGGGGATCGCTTCCTCCCCCAAAAAGCGACTGCCCGGTCGAACGGTGCGCTGTAGGGGCCTCCCAAGGAAATCGATCACCTGATCCAGCTCAAAATGGATTCCCAGTCCATCCTCCCAGGGCCTGGTGAGCGGAACGGTCTTCCCGTCTTTTTCCCGAAGAAGGCCCTGCCCCAGTCCCAAGCTCCCGGGATTGTCGTGGCAGTCCCAGCAGGCCGCCGTCTGCCTTCTTATGGTATGGGGGGTGTAGGAATTCCATGCCGTCGCGGGGCGCCCGTCACCGGCCCGGGGAATGACGGAATCCATGAGAACCTTTCCCTGCCCGTCCACCCAGCTGACCCAATACTGGTACTGAGGCCTCATGGCGCTCACCATTCCTCGCTCGTTCACTCCCAGGACGAGACCCTCCCACCGCCGCAAGGAATAACCGGCAAGCCAGATTCCCGGCCTCGACGCCCCGGTAAGCCAATCCCGGGAAGCGGGAGGGTCCCACCGGTCCTCGGGTTTCAGCAGGTTTTTCTCCAGGAGATCCTCCGCTTGGGGGTCTCCCTGCCGTGTCAACCAGGCCCAGGGATTATAATCCGCCCGGTCCAGGCGAACCAAATGAAACCCCAGATCCCGAAAAGTCCATGCTCCATGACATGCCGAACATTCCATGCGCTCCATGTGCTCGGAGATTTGATGATCCAAAGGAGTTTTATCCGGGGGACTCCGTCCCAGGAGCGGAATTTTGTGAACCCTTCCGTCGGCCTTGGAGAGCAAAAACCATTCTCCATCCCTCTCGAACGTACTCGTTAGAAGATGCCCCTTTGAGGTTGTGAGAACCTTTTGACCCTGGAAAAGATCGTAGGATGGGTTCAGCTTCGCCGCTCTTAACGCTCGCTGATCCGAGGAAGCCACCTCTCGAGGCACCGGAGGTTTGCCCGGGCGACCGTGGCAATCCGTGCAACGGACTCCCACCTGTTCCCCGGCATGGGAATGAACGCTCCCTTCCCCCATGATTTCCTCCACCGGATGACAGTCGATGCAATGGATCCCTCGTTCATGGTGCACATCCGGCAGGAGGTGATGGTAGGCGTGGGTGTAGAGCTGAGGCGGCCGATCAGGGTCCTTCGCATCAAAATTATACGCGGCCGAATGGTCCCGCTCAAAAAGCCCCACGTAATCCGATCCCACGTAGTTTCCTCGATGACACTGAAGGCATTGGGATGTCGGAACGGCCGTGGTGATCTGGTGGGTCTTGCCTCCTCCCTTTGTTCCGGGTGGAGGCAATGGGTCTTCCTTTGCCGTCCCACGGTTTCCACGGATCACGTGACATGCGGAACAGCCCGCCCCTTCCACGGGAATCTCACCGGGAAAGCTCCCCGAGGCAATACTCCCCGATGTCCCGAGGTGGCAACGCAGGCATCGACGCCGCAACAAATCGTCCACCAAAGCCCCCGAGGCTTCTTGTTCCGGCAAGAGCCTGAGGTGATCCACGTCGACAACCCCAAAACGGGCTCCCGGGTCCGGTTGAGCTCCCCAGAGGAAGCGGGTTTGATTGACGATTCCCGCGGCGGTCCTCATGAGGGTGCGATTCACCCAGCGGATCTGGTCCTGATGACATCGGCCGCAGGGGAAATGAGGGCGGGTGAAATCGGAAGGATTGGGAACCAGTCCCTGGTGGGCACCCGCCTTTTCCGGCAGATCCTCTCTGCCCAGGTGGCATTCCGAGCAACTCAGGGCATGACTTCCGCCCATTCCCCGGATCTCCTTGTGGCAGGTAAGACAAGAGGAAGTTCCGAAGGCCGCGGAACTAAGGCAGAGAATACCGAACCCTACAATCAAACGGGCGATGGATGCGGTCCTCATGGAGCCCCCTCAAGAACCCTTGCAACCTTTTCCTGGTGCTCCGGCAGTCGAGCACGTTCAAAGGCCTCTCGAGGGTTTTCCCATATGGGGTCGTCATATCGACCATGACAAGGGAGACAGGGAGCAACCCGAAGGATTCTCTTCAATTCTTCCTGGTTGAAAGGCCTCGCTCCCGGATGGGTCGACGCCGCCAGGGGGCGGCCTCGAGGGTCCGCGAGGGTCTCCCAGGCAAATCCCATGGGATTGATTTCCGGTTTTACAAGGGAAGTGAAGGAATTCTCGTCCCAGTTTCGACCGGCTGTGAAAAACCCCCGGCCCAGTCCAAGGGTTTTGGGATCGGCATGACATTCCCGGCAGGATCGAACTTCCGTGCGTGTGGCATGAGGAGAAATCGGGGTGGAAACAATCCCATGTTCAAGGCCGGGCCCTCGAAAAACCATTTTGTCCCGGCCCGGCACCGGTTGATGATCCGGGCCGAGCTCCGTGTATACCACCTGGCAGCCGGGCATGAAGACGGATACCCGTCCGCGGGAGTTGACCCCCAACACGGGTTTTTCAAAGCGGTAGTAGTCTCTGGTCTCCTGCCACATCCCGGCCGTTTTGATGCCCAACATCGAATCGAGCATGGGTTCCCCTTGCCGACGGTAATCATGGCATCCATAACACTGAGGGGCCCACCGGGTATGACACGCCGAGCATTCCATTCGATCCGGTCCATGGCCGGGAATGCGATGAGTGATGCTTCCCGTAATGACGGGACACGGGTGTTCCTTTTGATCCAGCTTTCCCTGCAGGATCATCCGGTCGCTTTCTTTCCAAAGGTTCAGCAGGGGGGTTCCCCTCTGGGTCAGACCGACCTCTTTTCCTTCGATGCCCGGAAGCTTCAGGGTCCTTGCCCGCCAAAGGGCCTCTTCGTCCTCCGCCCCTTGGAGCCTGGTCGGCGGCGGATCGCTGGGGGTACCATGGCAATCCGTGCAGCGGATCTCGACCTGGTCTCGCATGTGACTGTAGATTCGGCCGTCCCCCATGACATCGTTTCCCGTATGGCAATCCACGCAGGCCAGTCCCTTTTCAAAATGGACGTCCGGAACAAGGCGCCGGACGTCTCTTCCCCCGGACAAGGCCTCGAGGTCGGGGCGTCCCTGCCGATAGGGCGTGCCGTACCCATCAGCTTCCTGCAAGCCCGTAAACGACAATCCGATGCGTCCGGACCGATTATGGCACCTCAGACACTGTTCCACGGGAACGTGGGTCGTGAGCCGATGTTGGCGTGCATAGCCCGGCTTGTCCTTCGGCAACGTCGGATCCATCCCCTCGTAGGTGGCATCGGCGTTGTAGAGGGCGTGGCATGCCGCACAACCCGAAGAGTGGGCCGAGGGGCCTTCTTCCCGTTTGTTCCAAAGGTGACATCGGGCGCAGAACTTGCGCCATTGATCGTCCGCTGCTTCTCCCGAAAATTGAATGGGGAACCCCCGGGCATCCGTCGGGTTGATCCCGGGAATTGGACTCATCAGGGGAATGGTGAGCAAGCCGGCGATCCGGTTGCCGGTTCCCCCCTTCGAGGCCTTGACCCCTACGGAAGCATAGCGAGCGATGGAGGATGGCTGCGCGGCCCAGGAGTATCGGAGGCTGGCAATGACTCCGCTCATGGTGGCCATGACACCCGATCGAACCCGGTCTGCCGAATTTTGGACGGAAAAGGTTCTCCCGGCATGACATTGCCCCCCGGGTTTGGCGCAGGTCTGCTCGATCACCGCCAGGTCCGACGGGTTACGCCCCCCGATGAGCCCTCGATGAGCAATCTCCACCGTCACTCCTCGACCGTCCCCTCCATGGCAGGTGACACAACCGAACGCATCCACGGGATGAGACGGGCTGATCTCTTCGATTCCGTCATGACAGGTAAGGCATCTCTCCACCCGCCCCGTAAGAGCCGGACGAATTTCCTTGATTCGTAGGGGGGTCCGTCGAAGGGCCTCGACCTGGGCGCGGATTTCTTCTTCCGAATGTGTCGCGATCAAGGAAGAACGAAGGCGGTCCGCCCGGGCTTCGAGGTATGCTTTTTGATACGTCTTGTAAGGCTGCCCGGCCTCCATCCTCAGGGCCAGCATGACCAGGAGAACCAGACACAAACCCAAGAGGGGAACCAGGACCGCTCTTGCAGTCCTCCGTTTCTCCGGGCTGGGATCTTCATGTCGTGTCATGATAGTAAAATTGAGTCCGGCGTAGGGGAGCCTGGATGCCCGTGACCTTCGTTCACGGGCGTATTCGGGCCGACCTTATCGGTTCGGCAGAAGAGGACCATCCCCTTTTCTATCCGGGGGAATAGGTAACTGCCAACCCGGCCCCGGGCAACCAACGGTTTTCCCATGGGCGAAGGCTCACGGCCCACAAGTAACGAACCACGGAGGGATCCACAAGCAAAATTTTTGCCTGGTTTCTTCCTGCGAAACGCGCTTTGGCCGCCCCTCGATGTGCGTCCATGATTTTCAATGTTCGGGTGGTAAAGGAACCATGGAGATTCGTCTAAAGGAAGTGGAAGAAGCCCTGCTGGCCACCAAAGGGATTTTGGACGTGAGGTGGATTGAAGAAAAGGACCGAACGGTGATCAGGGGCATGGAAGAACAGCTTTGCAAACAGGGGCTGGGG
>Ga0208826_1001775_pt1 | contig 17261 bp, 19 predicted proteins | sample AD_UKC115_MetaG_FD_184451 | JGI IMG/M metagenome (GOLD analysis project Ga0208826, IMG submission 184451) | Active sludge microbial communities of municipal wastewater-treating anaerobic digesters from Hong Kong - AD_UKC115_MetaG (SPAdes)... | ecosystem: Engineered > Bioreactor > Anaerobic >...
CATGGACGCCCACGGCATCGATTTCAGGAACGAGTTCGACATCGTCCTCTGCCTCCAGAACGGGCTGTCCGCGATAAAGGGCGATCCCCTGGATCTCGTCCGCAGGGCCATGGATGCCCTGAAGCCGGGAGGAAAGGCCTTTTTCAGTTCCTATAGTCCCAGGTTCTGGGAGACTCGGCTGGCCTGGTTCCAGGAGCAGGCTTCCAGGGGGCTCCTCGGGGAAATCGACATGGAAAAAACGAGGGACGGGGTAATCGCCTGCAAGGACGGTTTTACGGCGACGACCTTCTCCGCCGGCGACCTGGCCGCGCTTGGGGATCGGTTGGGTTGCGCCTACCGCATCGAAGAGGTCGACGAATCGAGCCTCTTTGCGGTCTTTGAAAAGGGAGCCTAGGAGCGGTGGGGGCCAGGGGGAAAAGGTCTGACCCCCACGAAAAACGCTTCTTATGATCAGGGATTCAGGTTATAGACAAGAATGCCGGTGGCTCCGGGAGAACCGCCCACAAAAAACCGGTATACGCCTGGAGGGAGCTGGAATAGGGGATTCCCACTCGCATCCACCATGTAGGCGTTTTGTGTAACCGAGTAAATGTTTTTCCCCAGCTTTTCGCTGTGATAACCGCTGTTGGGGTCATCGTGCTGGAACTTGACGATGGAAGCCGTTTTCCCGGCAGGGACCGTGAACTCTCCCGGCACCAGCTTGGCCTGTACCGCCCCGCTTCCGGTGGTGACCGAAGCATAAACGGTATAGGGGCCCGAGGCGGCCGCAACCGAAACGGCCAAGGCAAGCATAAGCAGTGCGAAAAAAAGACCCATTGTCTGCTTAAACTTCATCAGAAAATCCCTCCTGGTGATTTGTGTCGGTCTATTGTCCTGCTGCTATCCGGTGTGCCACGATGGGCTTAAAGTTTGCCCCAGATTTTATACTGGAAGGAAAACCCTTCCGATTCGGCCGCCTGTTTTACCGCGGATCGAACTCTCTTATAGTCGAACGTGTAGGAGTATTGCTTGCCAAAAAGATTCGATTGCTCATCGATCACTCCTTCAAGTCCCTCCATTGTCGAGTTCGTGCTGGTCTTTTTGAAGCTGAAGCCCGGACTGAACTCGTCCGTCCCCCCTGCTCCAAGGCCCGACTTTCTTTCTTCCAGCTTTTCGGTGAAGGTCACTTCCCTGTTGGCTTCGTCCACCCGGAAACGGGCCGTGTAGGAAAGTTTCTGCCTGGAAAGGAAGGCTTTTCTCTCGGCGATTACGACATCAAGGCAAAAAACTTCCTTCTTCCTTTCGAACATGCCGGGCAAATCCTTGATCTGTTCTTGTACCTTGCGCAAAATCTTCTCTTCAGACAATCCGGCACCTCCTCAACTGAAACAGCCTATTCCGTTGGAAAGGACGTCGCCTAGCGGTGAGCCACAGCCTTCTGTTGAGAAAGATTCAGGATGGTGACATCGGCTCCGGCATGGGGAACGATCCAGGCAACCCCATTGCTGCTGCTGCTGAGGTTCATCATGAAAAACTGGATTCCGGGAGCGGTCGTGGTATGGAAAGTGATATTGTTGCCAGGAACGACATAAGAGGGGTCGGAAAGCAATTTCACGTTGAAGGTTAGAGTGCCTCCAGGACTCGGGGGGTAAGGGATTGTTACCTGGCCAAATAACCCGCCTTGCTGCAAAACAGCCATGCCCTGGCCCTGGGGGAAATTCAGGATCCAGGGTCCCGATAAATCTATGGTTTGTGCCATGGCAGGAGTGATGGAAAAAACGACAAGGAAGGCGGCGATCAGGGCGGTAATCTTCTTCATTGAATCTCCTCCTCTCAAGTGTTTAAACCATTCAACAGATTTCTAACGGAAATGAATTACGGTGTCAAGCAACAGTTTGGCAACCGCCAACTGCTGCGGCCGAAAGCAAGCTTTCCCTAAGATTGCCTTTGAAAAAAGGAGATGGGGTAAGATCTTGATTGCGACCGGTTGCATACAAGGGAAGGGCCCCTGCCTGGCAGGGGCCCCCGCCTTTTTCCCGGGTCTAGCTGAGGTGTTCAGCAAGGGTTTCGATGGCGTCGTCGATGGGCAGGTCTTTTAGCCAGGGGACGTAGGTGCAGCCGTCATAGCAGACCACCATCTCCTTGAGCCTTTCGACGGGATCCAGCCCGTTTTCCGAGGCCTTTTCGGCTGCTTTTGCCAGTTTGTCCAGGCACTTCTCGGCGGAGTCGGAGGGGTTCCCCCGCACTTTAAACCAGGTCACGGTGCAGGTATAGCCGGACGTGAACTGGAGGTTCGGACCTTCTCGACCTGCGACAGGAAATAGGCCGCCGCGTCTCCCCTCTCGGGAAGAAGGGCAGGGCGGGTCAGTTCAGGGAGGAATCCCGTTTCCAGTTTTCCAGGGCCCGGGCCATCTCGTTGCGGTAACGGGTCACCCGGTCCGGGTCGCTTCCGTGGGTTTCGGTTTCGCAGAAGGGGCAATATCCGCGCCACTCCTGCTTGCCGCCTTCCAGGAACCGGGCGAAGGAGCGGTACACGTAGAGGGGGCCGCCGCAGTGCGGGCAGGCCTCCACCAGCCGGCCCTTCTTCCATTCCCGGAGGATGCAGCCGAGTGGCAGGCATTTCCGGACCTGGCCGTACTTGAAGGAGATGTCGAACTCCACGAAGGGGACGCATACCGCCGACTTGGCCGGGTGGGACAGGAAGCCGTCCAGGTACTTGAGCAAAACCGGGATGGATTTTAGGAACAGCCCTAGTTCGCCTTGCTTGAGGCTCTCGGGTTGGCTCGCGAGCTTGAACTCTTCGTTCATGGGCACTCCTCCCGTCGGTTTGTGTGGACCCATGATAGGACGGAGGGGCGACAGGATAGGACGGAGAGGAAGACAACCGGCGAGATGGCCTATTTTGTCTATTTAGTCTATAATGTCCTTGCGTTTGTGCAGGGGGGATGAAATATGAGAGTTGCGACGGCGACGGAAGCGAAGCAGAATTTCGGAAAAATCCTCGAAGATGCCCTTTTCGAGCCGGTGGTGATCAAGCGGTCCGGGAGAGCTTCTCATGTGATGCTTGCCCACAGGGAATACGAAAGGCTCAAGAAGATCGAGGACCTTTACTGGATCGCCAAGGCGAGAGAGGGAGAAGCTTCCGGATTCATCGGCAAGGAGGCCTCGGCGGAGATACTGAACGGAATTCTGGCCCAGGAAGATGAATAGGGAACTGGATTTCTCCAGGGAGGCAGTCAAATTCCTGAAGAAGATTCCTTCAAAGCACGCAAGGCAGGTGGCAAAAAAGATCCACGAACTGTTGGGCGATCCACTGCCGGAGGATTCGATCCAAATGCAGAACAGCCCCTTTCACCGGGTGGATTCGGGAGAGTATCGCATTATTTACGAGTTTGACCAGACCACCGTCAGGATCCCGGTCATTGGGAAGGGGAATGACGGAGAGGTCTACAAGAAGGCCAAGAGGAAGCAATAATGTCTTTTGATGGGCCCGGCGGAAGGCCGGGCCCTTTTTTTCGTTAGCGCTTCGTGGAACGGGGAGCCCGGGCCGCGAATAAGAGCGACCATTTTCGTGGCGGCAGGAAAATGGTCGTTGTGGACAGGATAGGACGGAGGACGGAACGAGATCCTGCCGGAGTGAACGCCGGCGGTTACCGCAAGGGGGTGATTTAACGAAAATGTTCAAATATCCACGCTAAAACTGAAACGGGAAGCCGGTAGGATCGGACTGCACGAGAGTCCCCCCGATACTTTGGGAAAGGGGAGAGCGCAGGATGGTCCGTTCGCTCAGGCTTCTTGAAATCTGTAAATCCTACGGTCCCGTAAAGGCCCTGTCCTCCGTTTCGCTCGACGTGCAGCAGGGGCGTTTCACCTGTCTCCTCGGGCCCAGCGGGTGCGGGAAGACGACCCTTCTCAGGACGATCGCGGGTCTGGAAAAGCCGGACTCCGGGCGGGTTTTTCTCGGCAGCCGGGAAATCACCACCCTTCCCCCCTCGGTGCGCGGTTTCGGCATCGTCTTCCAGTCCTATGCCCTCTTTCCCAACCTGACGGCAAGGGAAAACATCGCCTACGGGTTGGGATCCAGGGGGATGAGCCCCGGAAAGGCCAGGAAAAGGGTCGACGAGATGCTGGGCCTGGTCGGGCTTGAGGAAGAGGCGGACCGGTACCCTTCGCAACTGTCGGGCGGCCAGCAGCAGCGCGTCGCCCTTGCCAGGGCCCTGGCCCCTTCTCCCGAACTGCTGCTTCTCGACGAGCCCTTGAGTGCACTGGATGCGAAAGTCCGGCTGAGGCTTCGCAGGGAACTCCGGAGCTTGCAGGAACGGCTGGGGGTCACGACGGTCATGGTGACCCACGACCAGGAGGAGGCCCTCTCGATCGCCGACGAGGTCGTGGTGATGAAAGACGGCGTGGTCATGCAGAGGGGGGCGCCCATGGAAATTTACGACCGCCCGGCAAACCCCTTCGTGGCGGATTTCGTGGGGGCCGTGAACTTCCTCGAGGCCGCTGGAAGAATCACGGCGATACGGCCGGAACACGTCCGCGTTTTTTCGGCAGACGAAATGGGATTGCCGGCGGAGGTCCGGGAGATCGAATTCCGGGGAGCTTCCTGCCGCCTGCTGCTCGGCAGCGGGGAGACCCAGCTGGTGGCTGACGTCCCAGCGTCCCTCCTGAAGGAGAAGGAGATCGGCCATGGCAGTGCCGTGACCATTTTCCTCCCTCCCGAACACTGTCTTTCCTTCGATTCGCTTCCCATCGGGGCATGAAAGGAAACCGCCATCCTCTCGGAACCGACGAGTTCTTCCAAACGGCCCTGGCGGCTTTTTTCCTGGCTCTCCTGGCCGTGTTCGTTTTCGCTCCCATTGCGGAGCTTCTTGCCAAGGCCTTTTCCGGGGAAGGTGACGGGCTGTCGGGGTTCGATCGGCTTACCGTCTACCTTTCGGATCCGGGCCTGCGCCGGTCGTTCTGGAACAGCCTGTGGGTTTCGGTCGTTTCGTCCTCTGTTGCGTGCGCGGCAGCCCTCCTGACGGCCCTTTCCGTATGCAGGACCACGATGCCGGGGAAGCCCCTGGCCCGCGGCCTGGCCCTCATGCCGCTCTTCGCCCCCACGATGATGCACGGTATCGCCCTGGTCTATCTCTTCGGGAACAAGGGGCTCGTCACGGCCCTGGGATGGAACATCGGGCTTTACGGAGCGACGGGGATCATCCTCGCAGAGATCCTGTACGTGTTCCCGCAGGCTTTCCTGATCCTGTGCGCAGCCCTGGAAATCAGCGACAGGCGGCTCTACGAGGCGGCGGAGATCCTGGGGGCCGGACAGTTGAGGCGTTTCTGGACGATCACGCTCCCGGGTCTCCGGTATGCCCTCCTGAACGCTTTCTTCGTGGGTTTCACCCTGAGTTTCACCGATTTCGGGGCGCCGAAGGTCGTCGGAGGGAATTTCAACGTCCTCGCCACGGATATTTACAAGCAGGTCATCGGGCAGCAGGACCTGTCCATGGGGGCCGTCATCGGGCTTCTTCTCCTGGGCCCCGCTGTGGCGGCCTTCCTGGCGGAGCGGTGGGTTTCCAGGCTCCAGTCCGCCACCCTTTCCTCCAGCACCCTCCCGGTGAAACCTTCCCCAAACCGATTTGCCGACCTCCTGGCCGCTTCGTGGTGCACCCTCGCGGGATGCCTGTCCCTGGCCGTCGTGGGGGCCGTCCTCGTGGCCGCGCTGGTGAAAACCTGGCCCTACAACATGAGCCTTACCCTGGACCATTTCACGTTCCGAAATGTTGCGGGATACGGGTTTGAGAGTTACCGGAACAGCCTCCTGGTTGCGGTCCTGTCCGCGGTTTTCGGCACTGCGGCCGCTTTCGGGGGCGCCTACCTGGTCGAAAAGACCCGAAGCCCCAGGCCGATTCGGGAAACGGCCCGCTTCCTGGCCCTGATTCCCCTGGCCCTCCCGGGGCTGGTGATCGGGCTTTCCTACATTTTCCTCTTCAACCGCCCGGCGTTCGAGTTCCCCGGGGGCTTCACGATCGCGAACCCGCTGAACGCGCTCTACGGCACGCCATGGATTCTCGTCGTCGCCAATGTCGTCCACTTTCTCTCGGTCCCCTTCCTGACCGCCGTGACGGCCATGCGCCTACTGGACCCGGCTTTCGAGTCCGTCTCGGCCTCTCTAGGGGTTCCCCTTTCCAGGACCTTCCGGAAGGTGACTCTCCCGCTTTGTCTTCCCGTGCTGCTCGAGATCGGGTCCTATTTCTTCGTCAACGCCATGGTCACCATTTCGGCGGTGGTTTTCCTCTATCCGCCTTCCTTCAAGCCGGCAGCGCTGGCGATCGTCAACATGGAGGACGCGGGGGACATCGCACCGGCGGCCGCCATGTCCGTCATTCTTCTTGTCACCAATGTCCTCGTGCGGATGGGCTACAGCCTCCTGGCGCGACGTTTGAGAAAGAATAGCGAGCTTTGGCTCGGAAGGGAGAGGAAGACGTATGCCGCAAATTAAGGGAGTCATCTTCGATTGGGCCGGGACCACGGTCGATTACGGGTCCTTCGCCCCTGTCCAGGCGTTTTTGGACACGTTCGGGGAGGTCGGGATCGAGGTGAAGCCGGAGGAGATTCGCCGCTTCATGGGGATGAGGAAGAAGGAGCAGCTTGCGGCCCTTTGCCGGCTTCCCGGGATTGCAGCGCAGTGGGAGGAACGGTTCGAAACGGAACCCGGCGCGGAAAACCTGGACTGGCTTTACGAGTCGTTCGAAAGCCACCTTTTCCAGAGCCTTTCGTGTTTCACCGAACCGATCGGGGGGGTCGTCGAACTGGTCGAACGGCTGCGCAGCCGGGGATTGAAGATCGGTTCGACCACGGGCTACACCCGCCGGATGATGGAGGTCGTCATGCCGGGGGCGGCGACAAGAGGGTACGCCCCGGACCTGGTGGTGACGCCCGACGAAGTGCCGGGAGGCCGCCCCAGGCCCTGGATGATCTGGCAGAACGCCATGACGCTGGATCTCTATCCCCTGTCCCGGGTCGTCAAGGTGGGCGATACGGTGGCTGACGTCCAGGAGGGGGTCAACGCGGGAACCTGGGTGATCGGCCTTCTGGAAGGCGGGAACGAGCTGGGGCTGACAGAAGCCGAAACCGCCGAACTGGCGGGGCCCGACCTGGAAAGCCTCAAGGGGGCGGCGGCTTCCCGGCTGAAGGGCGCGGGAGCGCATTTTGTCCTGGACAGGATCGGATTGCTGGACGAGGCACTGGACGAGATCGAAAGTCTCCTCGGGAAAGGGGTCTGCCCCTGTTCCCATTACGGCGAATCCCGCCGTATCAGGGGGTAGGAGGAAAACGATGGAGGCGCCAGTGGCCCTTTCGGAAAACACCTGCACGTTGCTGACCCCGGGTCCCCTTTCCACCTCGGAGGGGGTTCGCCGGGCCATGCTGAAGGATTGGTGCACCTGGGACGAGGACTACCTTTCCCTCGTCCGGGACGTGAGGAAGCGGCTTTCCGCCCTGGCCTGCGCCGATCCGGAAGCCTACACGGCGGTCCTGCTCCAGGGAAGCGGCACCTACGGCGTCGAGTCCGTCCTGGGCACGGTGATCCCCCACTCCGGTAAACTGCTCGTCCTGGCCAACGGGGCCTACGGGCAGAGGATCGGGAAGATCGCGAGGATCCTGGGGATTCGGCACACCCTCCTCGAATTTCCGGAAACGTCCCCTATCGACCTGGTCGCCGCGGAGGAAGCCCTTTCCGCCGATCCGGGACTGACCCACGTGGCGGCCGTCCACGTGGAGACGACGACCGGCCTGCTGAACCCGGTGACCGAACTTGGCCGTATCGTCAGGGAAAGCGGCCGTTGCTTCATCCTGGACGCCATGAGCAGCTTCGGGGGCATCCCGATGGACCTCCGGGAACTCGGCGTGGATTTTGCCGTCACGAGCGCCAACAAGTGCCTGCAGGGAACGCCGGGTTTCTGCATCGTCCTGGCACGGCCCGAGGGCCTCGATGCTTGCACGGGCTATGCCCGTTCCCTTTGCCTCGATCTTTGCGACCAGTGGCGGACGATGGAAACGCAGGGCGGAAAGTGGCGGTTCACATCTCCCACCCACGCGCTCAACGCTTTGCACAAAGCCCTCCTGGAACTGGAGGAAGAAGGGGGGGTCACCGCGAGGCACCGGCGCTTCTGCGAGAACCAGGCGCTGGTGGCGGAAGGCATGACGGCCCTGGGCTTTCGCCTGCTGGTTTCCCCCCAGTGGCAATCGCCCGTCATCACCACGTTTTTGTACCCGGACGACCTGCCGGGCTTCGACTTCCCCACCTTCTACCGGTGGATGAAGCAATACGGCTTCCTGATTTACCCCGGGAAGCTGACCCAGGCGGAAACCTTCAGGATCGGCAACATCGGGCAGGTCGACGCCCTGAAGCTGGGGCGGTTCCTGGAAGCGGTCGAAAAGAGCCTCTTCCGGTTCAGGGATAGATCCAATACCCCCCTCGACGGGGAAAGGAGAGAGATCGAATGAAGCGAATGAAAGCGGTTTTGGCGGCACTTGTGATGGCCCTTGCCTTTTCGGGGATCGCCCTGGCCGGGGAGATCACGATCTACACGGCCCTGGAGGACGACCAGATTCCCGTTTACCTGAAGTCCTTCCAGGAACAGCATCCGGATATCAAGGTCAACATCGTGCGGGATTCCACCGGGATCATCACGGCGAAGCTTTTGGCCGAGAAGAACAACCCCCAGGCGGACGTGATCTGGGGAACGGCCGCCACCAGCCTGCTCCTCCTGGACAAGCAGGGCATGCTCGCCCCTTACAACCCGAAGGGCATCGAGAAGGTGCTGCCGCAGTTCAAGGACAAGGCGAAACCTGCTCACTGGGTGGGGATCGACGCGTGGATGACGGCCTTCGTCTGCAATACGGTGGAGCTCCAGAAGAAGAACCTGCCCCTGCCGAAAAGCTACGCGGATCTTTTAAAGCCCGAGTACAAGGGGCTCATCACCATGCCGAACCCGGCTTCTTCCGGCACGGGCTTCCTCACGGTTTCCGCCCTGATCCAGCTGTTCGGGGAAAAGAAGGCCTGGGAGTTCATGGATAAGCTGAACGAGAACATCGCGATCTACACGCATTCCGGTTCGAAACCCGCCAAGATGGCCGGGGCCGGGGAGTACCCCATCGGGATTTCCTTCGGGTACCGGGGCATCATCCAGAAGAAAAAGGGCGAACCCGTGGAAACGATCTTCCCGAAGGAGGGTTCCGGCTGGGACCTGGAGGCGAACGCCCTCGTGAAGAAGGCCTCCATCAAGCCGGAGGCGAAGGTTTTCCTGGATTGGGCCATCGGCGACGAGGTCATGAAGGAATACAACAAGAACTTCGCCATCATCACGATCGGGAACGACAACCCGGTTCCGGAAGGATTCCCCGCCAAGCCCCTGAAGCAGCTGATCAAGAACGACTTTTCCTGGGCCGCAGAGAACCGCGACCGGATCCTGAAGGAATGGAACAGGAGGTACGGCTCGAAAGAGACGAAGTAGGGCGGATTCAAACGCTCTCGCCCGGTCTATGCGAACCCGCCCCGGCTCAGTCAGCCGGGGCGGGTTCGTTAAACGAGCGTTCTTGCCTGCAATGGCGCCCCCCCGAAAGAAGACGTATGATAACGCTCGACGAAGACCTTTAATAAGAAGAGGGGGCTGACCCCCTCGATGGGGGGGCGATGGCGTGTATCCGAGGCTCGTGATGGATGCGGGAAAGGTCCGGGAGAACGCGGCGGAGGTGGTCCGGCGGGCGGCAAAGCTGGGGATCTCGGTCTTCGGAGTGACGAAGGGGTTCTGCGCGGACCCGGTGGTGGCCCGGGCCATGCTGGAAGGGGGCTGCAGCCTTCTGATGGACAGCCGGTTGAAAAACCTGCGGCGGCTGCGGGAGGCAGGTTTCACCGCACCCCTCATGCTGCTGCGGATCCCCATGCTGTCGGAGCTGAAGGACCTGGTCCAGGTGGCGGACGGGACGGTGGTCTCGATGCCGGAGACCGTTCTCGCCCTCGAGGAGGCCTGCGAGGCCGCCGGGAAGTCGATGGACGTGATGGTCATGGCGGACGTGGGCGACCTCCGCGAGGGACTTTGGCCGGACGAGATGGAAGCCATGGGCAAGACGCTGGCCTCCTGCCGGAGGGTCCGCTGCATGGGCGTCGGGACGAACATCGGCTGTTTCGGGGGGGTGCTCCCCACCCCGGAGAACATGAACCTGCTGATCGAGTGCCGAAACCGCCTGTCGGAGGGGCTGGGCCGACCTGTGGAGATCGTTTCGGGCGGGGCCACTTCTTCCCTTGAACTGGTCGATAACGGGCAGATGCCCAGGGGGATCAACAATCTCCGGGTCGGGGAAGGGATCCTGCTGGGGCACAACACCAGCCGGATGCAGGCGATCCCGGGCCTTCACCGGGACGCCTTCGTCCTGGAAGCGGAAATCGTGGAGGTGCGCACCAAGCCGAGCCAGCCGATCGGGCTCATCGGGGCGGACGCCTTCGGGAACGTCCCGGTTTTCGAGGACCGGGGACGGCGGCTGCGGGCCATTGCCGCCGTGGGCAAGCAGGACGTGAAGGTGGACGGCCTGACTCCCCTCGATCCCGGGGTCGTGGTGCTCGGGGCCTCTAGTGACCACCTGACCCTGGACGTAGAGGATTGCCCCGTCCGCCCGGCCCTGGGCCAAATCGTGCGTTTCACGCTGGATTACGGGGCCATGCTCGCTTTGACCACGTCTTCCTACGTGGAAAAGGTCTACGCCTGAAAAACAAGGGCCGGATCCCGGACATCCAGGATCCGGCCCTGCCTCTAGTAGGTGACGACCCTCGGGAGTTTCTTTGCCTGCTCGACCCAATCCTTCACCCGGTTGATCGAGGGCAGCTGGCGAACTTTCTTCGATTTCTCGTTCACCTCGATCATCTTCTGGAGAAGGTGATCGGGTTTTCTTTGCGCGAGCTCCGGGACCGTGTCGACCCCGGCAGCCTCCAGCAGTTCGGCGTATTGCGCGCCGATTCCCTTGACGCGGAAGAGGTCCACGTGGTTGACCCACTTCAGGATCTGGCTGGCCGGGATTTTCGTCATCTTGGCCAATTCCTCGCGCCCCTTCGGGGTCGCTCCCTTTTCGAGCAGGCCTTCCGTCGTGGTGATGCCGGCTCCCTCCAATTTCTTCGCGTACGCCTCTCCGATTCCCTCGATTTTCTGCAGCTTGGCCATTTCATCAACCCCCCCATTAGCATGACGTGGCAGGATATTGCCATGGTATTCCTTTATCATCGATAATTCAACGCGGGCGAGGGGCTGCTTCTTTCCGTATTCAGGCGGATACGGGACGGCTTTTCGAGGGATAAAATGAAATCAAGGCGAAAGGTTTTTGCATTGCCTGTCCTCGAGAAGAGGAGGTGGATTTCTTGAAGAGGAATCTTTTCGTTTTGCTGCTCGCGGGTTTTTGCCTGTGCGGCACCTTTTCCGGGATCCCGGCCATGGCCACGGTCCCGGCGGAAGGGTGCTCCACGGGGCCGGTTGTGCCGGAAGAAGCGGTGGGAAAAGCGGTCAACCGGTTTGCGGCCGGGCTGCTGCGGCTCTCCGCTGAAAATCAACCGGGCAACCTCATGATTTCCCCGGTTTCGGTTCACCTGGCCCTGACCATGGCGGCGAACGGGGCCGAGGGTTCCACGAAGGCGGCCATGCTGAAAGGGCTGGCGGGAGATGGACTGACGCTGGACCGCCTGAACCGGTCGATCCGGGCCTGGACGAGCGGGGTGAGCCGCGAGGGGAGCAAAACGACCCTGGGGATCGCCAACTCGATCTGGTTCGACAAGGGATACGTTCCTTCCAGATTTTTCCTGCAGCGCAACAGGGACTTTTTCGGTGCCGAGATCCGCAGGATCGATTTCCGGGACAGGGGCGCCCCGGGGATCGTGAACGCCTGGGTGAAAACCGCCACGCGCGGGACGATCGACAGGATCCTCGAGGAGATCCGCCGGGACGAGGTGCTCTTTTTGGTCAACGCGGTCTATTTCAAGTCGGACTGGCAGGTGCCGTTCGAGAAAGGCGAAACCCGCAGGGAGGTTTTCCACGCTCCGGGCGGTGACATCGAGACCGATTTCATGCACCGGACCGGCCGGATGACCGTGTTCCAGCTGAAGGGAGCCACGGGGGTCAGCCTCCCCTACGAGGACGGGCGTTTTGCCTTCTTTGCCCTGCTGCCGGAAGGGGAAACTGCACCGAGGGCCTGGCTTGCCCGGCAGGACCCGGCAACCCTTTTCGAGGGAATCGCCCGGCGGATGGCAGAAAAGCCGGCCCTGGAAGTTCAGCTGGCGCTGCCGAAGTTCGAGTCGCGCTACGAGGATACGCTGGAGGACGAGCTGAAGAAACTTGGGATGGGCATCGCCTTTGATCCCGCCCGGGCGGATTTTTCGGCGATGAGCGAGCGGCGCACGAAGGATCTCTTCATCGGGACCGTGAGGCACAAGACCTTCGTCCGCGTCGACGAGAAAGGCACCGAGGCTTCAGCCGTGACCTCGGTGGGCATGCGGATGACGAGCCTGCCCTCGGTTGACCGGAAGATCTCCTTTGACCGGCCGTTCCTCTACGGCATCGTGGACCTGAAGGCGGGGATCCCTCTTTTCGTCGGGATCCTTGAAAACCCGGCGAATCCCTGAGGCGGGGCGGTTCGGGTATCCCAAAAAAGGGGCCCCCTGACGGGGGCCCCTTTTTTAGCCGACACCGTCTCAGGCCTGCCTGCCCTTCGGCCGGTGCACGTAGACGCTGCAGGGAGCGTGGGCGACCACCTTGGCGGCGACGCTCCCGAGGAAGAAGCGTTTCAGGTTGCTCAACCCGCGATGCCCGATCATGATGATGTCGGCATCGTTTTCCTCGGCAAACTTGACGATCTGCTCGTAAGGGATGCCGGGAAGGACCGTGACGGACATCCGCGGAATGGTCCTTCCGCTCTTGGCGATCTGTGCCCGGACGAACTCCTCGAAATCCTGCTTCACCCTTTCGCCGACCGTCGGCAGTTCCACCGCGTATCCTTCGACGAAGACCCTTCCCCTTTCCTCCGTCCCGATCACGTGGAGGAAATGCATCTCCGCGTCTGGTTCGCGGTTGGCGTAATGAACCGCGTAATCGATGACCCCCTTGCTTTCCTCGCTGCCGTCGATGGCGACGACGACCTTTTTCATGATCCGCTCCCTCCTTCCTGAACCTATTTTTTGATACTCAAACTACAGGAAAGAAAAAAACGGAGAAAGAATCTTTCTAGCCAAAATATTATACTACCAAATCCACCTGTTAGCAGGGCAAAGCGGGTTTTCGTTCTCTTCCTTTCTCACCGCCGCGCTTGTCTCTTTCGGAACCGGCCGCTTCCTAGTAGCTTGCCACGGGCGGGTTGAGCCTGAAGGTTAGCTGCAATCCTTTCCGAAGCACGGTGAAGGTGTTCTCCCCTAAAGCGAGAAGGCCGCCGAGTTCTTTCGGTCCGGGCACGGGCTTGCCGTTGCAGGCCACGAGGATGTCTCCGACCTGCATCCCGGCCTTTTCCGCCTCCCCGCCCGGCGTCAGCTCGGCGATGACGGCCCCGCTCTTTCCGTTGAGGGCGGCATTTTCAGCCGGTTCGAGGCTCCTGAGGGAGAAACCGAGTTTCGGCGGCTGTTTTTGGAAGGCGGCGGGGCCTGCCGGCGGCGGAGTGAAGGAAAGCGTTGCGGGCGGCCTGGGGAGTGTTTCCAGCGAGGGGAGCTTGATCTTGATGGGCATCGGGGCGCCCTTCCGCAGGATTTCGAGGTCGTAGCTCTCCACGCCCCTGCTCGGAGCGATGGTGGGCCAGACCTTTTCCTGGAACTCCGTGTTGTTGTCCACGGGAAGACCGTTGATGGAGAGGATCAGGTCGCCGTGCTGGAGCCCTGCCCTTTCCGATGCCCCGCCGACCGAGACCCACAGGACAACCCCGCCCTTCGGCTCTTTCAGGCCGTTGATCTTCAGGTCCTGCGGGGTTGGGTCGACGACGGCCGCTCCCACGTCCCGAAGGTCGAGCGGGGCTCCCGCGGCGGCGGCGAAGCTCCACAGGATGGAGAACATTTTCTCGGCGGCATCGCGGGATGCGGCTGAGATGAAAACCGGATTTCCCTTTTCAGAAACCTTCGCGGCCAGGGCCCACTTCCATGGATCCGGCGCCTTGGGAATCTCCAAAAGGCGAAGGAGGGTGAAGGAAGCAAACGGGATCGACAGGGGAGATCCCATGGCGGTTTTGAAGGACAGGGCTTCCCTTGAGAGGTGGAGCCCCTGGATGGCTCCCCCCGAAATGGAGATCTGGCTCCGGATCTGGGAGAAGGCGGTCATGGCTTCTTCGAGCGTGTTAAAGTAGGTAGGCACAACCTGGTAAACCACGTAACCCGGGGGTTCTACGGTCCAGCTCGGCATAGGGAAAAAGGCCAGCAGGGCAGAAGCGAGGGCCGAAACGAGCCATTTTTTCATCGGGAGTCACCCCTTTCAGAAATGGTGGAACGAATGTCCGGATTATTTCATCGAGAGGGGCCCGGGGCAAGAGCGGGAGCAAACCCGGATCGGGGAAAAATCGGAAGAAGGGCCTGGCAAGGCCATACGGATGGGGGGAAGACAGATGTGGAGAGGGAAACTTCCGAGGGAGATTTTCGAGATCGCCCAGCAGGGGTACGCCGCGGCTGAGCCGGTGGTCTACCCCGAGGGAATCGAGGTGATCGACTGCGGCCTGGGGACGAATCCCCTGGGCATGCCGGAAAGCCTCCGCCGCTTCCTGGAAAAAGGGATTCCTTGCGACCTCTGCGACTATCCCGAGCCGGAGCCGGAAGGCTTAAAACAAGCGATCGCAACGGTTCACGACGCCTGGAAGGTTTCCCCGGACCAGCTTCTCGTGGGGGGCGGTTCCATCGGCCTCCTGGTGAGCCTCTTTCGGATCCTCCTTCGTCCCGGTTCGGTCCTGTCCGGGGTTTCCCCGCAGTTCACCGACCCGGTTCTCCAGGCTCTCTACAACGGGGCCTCGTACGAACCGCTCCGGCTGGTTCCGCCGCGCTTCACGATCGATACCGCTTTTGTTCTCGAGGCCCTCGAGAAGAAACCGGACGTGCTGTACCTTGACCGGCCTCACAATCCCACCGGCCAGGTGATGTCCCTGGAGGACGTCGCCCGGCTGGCCCGCTTCGCGATGGAGGCGGGCACCTGGGTGATCTCCGACGAGGCTTACGGGGATTTCCTCCCCGACGACGAATCGGCGGCCGTTCTGGATTTCCCGAACCTCGTCACCTGCCGGTCCTTTTCGAAGGGGCCCGGTGCGGCGGGGATTCGCGCGGGCTTCGCGGTCTGCCGGGATCCGGATCTGGCGGCGCTGTTCCGGAAGGTCCAGCCCCCGTTCGTGATCGGGACGCTGGACGTGCGCATGGCCCTTGAGATCCTGAAGGATCCGGCCCCGCTGCAGGAAACCCGGGCCTACGTGAGGGCAGCCAAGGCGCGCATCCTGGACGCGGTTTCGAAGAAGCCGGACTGGTTCGTGGCGGACACGGACGAACGCGTCCCGATCCTTCTTCTGTCCCAGGCGTCCGGCAGCCTGGTGAGGCGCCTGGCCGCCGTGGGCGTCTCCTGCGAAGGAGGAAGCGGCTTTTTCGGCCTGGACGACCGTTCGGTTCGCCTTCGGGTTCCTGCGCCGGCAAAGCTCGAGGCTCTCCTGGAGCGGCTGGCAAACGCCTGAGGAGGCAACGGCCCTCCCGGAAAGCCCGGGAGGGCCGTTGCTTTTTTAGTTTTCCACGAACACGAAAGGGAAGGTCAGGCGGTTTTCCCGCTGGATTGGCGGCTCAGCTTGTAGAGACCGATGGTGAAGAGCGCGACGCCCTGCAGGATGAAGAACACCCAGCTGATGGTCCCGTACCCCTTGGCGATCAGGCCGATGAGGCCGAAATTCGAAATCGCCAGCCCCATCAGGGCCAGGACCGCCCCCACGGCGCCCCGCGCGAGGTTGCTCATGCCCCTGCCCCTTTTTGCCACGAGAGTCGAGTTGATCCGTTCGTTGATGGAGTGGAAGAACCCGACACCCGTCTCGATCATCGTGCCGAAAAGGACGATCAGCCAGACCGGCAGGAGGAACCTGACTCCCAGGTTCGCGATGATGCCGTTGGCCGGGATCTCCATGTTCAGGACGCCCGGGTAGAAGCCAACCGTGACGACGTAGAAGAGGCCCGCGGGGAGGATGCAGATCAGGGAGGCCATGATGCCGGAAAGGATCGCTTCCGTTCGGGTTTCCAGGTAGTTCAGGGAGAAGAGAACAGTAGACACGACGGCGATGTTGTAGAAGGCGTACTTGAATCCTCCCATGGCCCATCCGGGCTTCACCACGTGGGCTGCAAAGTTCGCGGAAATGGCATCCCCGAAGCGGGAGATCCCGAAATAGAGGAACAGGATGTAGACCGCGTAAAGGACGTAGGACCACCAGGAAAGGGCGACCTCGATGGCCTTGCTGCCGCTATAGGTGAGGTAGGCGACGAAGACGAGGAACAGCCCCGAGCCGACGAGAGGCGGCAGGCCGAAGGAATCCCTGAGGATGCTGCCGGAAGCGGCTCCGACGACCCCCATGATGAGGAAAAGGAGAACGATGAAGGCGGCTTCGTACACCATCCAGCCGGGACCGATGAGCTTTTCGAAGAACGTTCGGTAATCGTAGGCTTTGAAGGCGCGGGCAAACTCGAAGCTGAGAGCGAAGAGCGCAGCCCAGAGGATCGTGGTCAGCCCCATGCCCATCAGTCCGCCCGTGGGACCGTATTGGACGAAATACTCGACCAGTTCCCGTCCCGTTCCGTACCCCCCGGCGATCAGCACCGATTGGGCTATGAAGCCGGGCAGCAGGTATTTCCTGTACCAGCCGTAGTTCATAAAGAAAGTCAGGATGCTGCTTTTTTTCTCTTCTGTCATTTGGCATTCTCCTCTCCCCTGTTCTTTTCTCTTGGGTCCATTCAAACCAAAATCCCGCTCTTTTCGCCCAACCGCATCCCCCCTGGATAAAAAAAGGGCCCCGCCGTTTCGCTCGGCGGGGCCCTTCCTGCGTCTGAATACGGCTAGCAGCCGCCGGACTCAGGAGGGGTCCCGTCGGAGTAGCCAAAATAAATGAACCAGCCGGCACCAAGCTTTCTGGAGAATCGGATTTCCACGGGGACTCACCTCCCTGAATCTTCATCGGTCAACGACACTAAAGTTGCGGTAAATCTTAGGACCGGCCGTGAACCTTGTCAAGTATGCATGAAAACCCAAGACAGCCTTTATTTAAAAGGCCATCTT
>Ga0208826_1001776_pt1 | contig 17248 bp, 8 predicted proteins | sample AD_UKC115_MetaG_FD_184451 | JGI IMG/M metagenome (GOLD analysis project Ga0208826, IMG submission 184451) | Active sludge microbial communities of municipal wastewater-treating anaerobic digesters from Hong Kong - AD_UKC115_MetaG (SPAdes)... | ecosystem: Engineered > Bioreactor > Anaerobic >...
CATGGCAAAACTTAAGGAAACCAGTGAATCAATTATAATTTTGAATTTACTTGTAATGAATTTGGACAAGAAGCTTCAGCTTCTTTTGCGCACTTTTTTGAAACGACTTTTATTTCGTTGGAAGTTTTAGTTTTTTGGAGCTTGAAAAATAAAATGGGCTTGCCGTTAAGGAAGCCCTACTTAATGGTGATGTGAATGTATCTGTTTGTCGAATACCGCGGTTTGGTATATTTGGTGGTAATAAATATTACCTTGTGATTAGTTTTCTGCTTCTCTATATATTATCTCCCGAACAGTTAATGGTTTTAATTTGATTTCAAAAATCAAGATACAAAGTGTTCAAAATTCAAAGATATTTTGATCTAATAATTTTTCTTCATATTTATAAATGTACCACATCAATTTATACCACCCTATAAGACTATAACATTTGATAAAATGTGATATTGTGATTGATTTAGTGATTTTGAACATAGTTGAAAGGAATGTCTTTGTTAGTGCACAACAGGTTTTTGATGGTTACAAGCTCTAGACCAATTGATATATTACGTAAAACTGCCGGGATTGGTTCACATTCCCGGCTTTTTCCTTTCCATTAATAAAAAATACACTTCAGCTTTAAAAAATAACATCTCGGCTTGACTTTTATACAATTAGGCTCAAGTTTATTACTAATTCTATTTACACAGATATAATTAAATTGAATCAAAGGAAACCGGACAATTATCTTCTTCCATTGTGGCAGCTATATTGGCGCCAAACTGCTAATGACTGAAAAAGATAAATATCTATATAAAAGAAAGGGTGTTCAAAATGAATATAACCTATTCAACCGAGTTGATGCGAAATTACAGACAGGCAAATATCATATCACCTCAAAAGAAATTTGCTGCAGTTCAGACTAATAATGGGGAAATATTACTGTTTTCTATTGGTACAGATGATGCATTTTATTTAATTGAACAATGCTCAGGAACTAACAGCACAGGATGGAAAGAAATAAATCTGACTGCAAAGCTCAAAAGTATGTCAATAAAGAATGCTATTGCAAAAGACTTTGCAGTTTCACAGAATTCTGCAACGGGAATGATTGATCTTGCACTAGTGATGACGGTAAACTCAAAAGATACATTATATGTGTCACTTGGACATTCAGATGAAAGGGGCAGTATAACTTCTGATATTGTCTGGACTCCAATGACCTATGATGATCCTGAACATCCTGATATCTCTCTTGATATTGAAGACGTTTTTATTTCTCAGAGTTCATCGGGCGAATACATTGTTGCAGATATTTCAAAATCATCTTTTAGCCCTCCAAGTAGATTCTTAAATCGCTATTATATTGATCCAAAAAAAGGAAACGGTAAATATTGGAATCCTATGGTAATGGGTGGTGATCTGGAGCCGGGCATCCAAACCCGAATAGGCCGTAAGTCTGGTGACATTGTTGATGCTACTTATACATTAGGACAGATTGGCGGAGTAAAGGAGTTGCTTTATGCACCTTTGTTTAATCCTTTTTCGAAAAGTGCACCACCTGTAATAACCCGTTTAATAGTGCCTTCTAATGCTTCAACATTTGCACTTGCAGATACAGGAAATAATTCAACTGATTTATTTGTAGCAGCCGGAGACGATTTGTATTTCTTTGCAGCTGACAAACAACAGGATAATGCAACAGGGCAAAAGGTTTTTACTAACGAATTATTCCAGGATGTTTGTGAGTTGCATGCATATAAAGAAAATGGCCAATATACTGTATGGGGCATAAATAGTGCGAATCAGGTGTTTTATACATCATGCAATGCTTCAGATGTACTTGACAGCAGCAAATGGTCTTTACCATTGCCGATTATTACAGGTGTAGACAAGATTTCACCATTTATAAACCGTGCAGATAATGCAAATACAATCATCTCTGCAGGTTGTAATGAAGTTTATATAAGTGTACGGTCTCCGGAGACAACTATCTGGAATACGCAAAAAGTGCAATTAGAAGCCCCTCCACAGTCCTCGGCAGATGGCTTCAGTTCTTATACAACTCGTGTACAATTGGATGATGGAGCAAACAACCCATTAGCAAATACAGAAGTTATGATTAGTGCAAGTTCTCCAATTCCAGTTTATATCAATAACCTGTATTATTTGTTAGACTCTGATCCAATTCCGGTTGTAAGTGATACTCTGGGCAGTCTGACAATCATTGAAGCTATAGAAGATTTATCCAGTGTGAAGCTGACAATTGCTCAGAAAGGTGGAACATCGGTGATAATTAACCCGATGGAGAAACCATTCAACAAGTCAGTTTCATTAGACAGCAAAGAAAAACTTAGAAATGCAGTTATTACATACACGGATGGTACAACAAAGCCATTGATCAGAAGCAGTGTTTCTGATGCAGATCTTGAGAGCGTGGCATTGGCTAACAAGAATCTTGCACTGGCATACCAAAGTGTTTCCTCCGATGGTGCTCGTCTCAAAGCAAGGAACATGGCACTTGATTCTGGCAATGCTGCTGTTGCCGAAAGTATATTGAATGGAATAGCAACTGATATTGGTGATCTTTTCAGGTGGCTTGAATCCGGAATTGAACATACACTTGAAATTGTAGAGAATGCAGTAACAGGGCTATGGCATTTTGTTGTTCAAATTGGAGAAAAAATCTATCAAAGTGTTCTCGATTGCGTGGAAGCAGTCGTTGGTGCGGTTCGTTGGGTTTACAATACGATAAAGGTGGCTGTGGAAGAACTGCTTAAATACCTTGAATTCCTCTTTGAATGGAATGATATCACCCGTACCAAAGAAGTGCTGAAGAATATGATTAAACAATATCTGCAGCATGAAGCAGATGGAATTTTGGTAGTTAAGGATTTCCTTGACAAGCAAATTAATGATTTAGTCAAAATAATTAATGGGTGGGCAGGTATTGATGATTGGAGCGGTCTTGGTGAGGCAGCTTACAAGCCGGTTAATGCAAGCTCCACACCTGGTAAGGGTTCAAGTGCTCCCGGTGATATGCTTTCCTATCATTTGAAAAATAATGCAGGGAATATTACTCAGAACAATCCGCCGTCCTATCTTGACCCAAGTGACGGGCCAATTGGCGTGTTGATGGATGCGTTGAAAAAAGAAGGCATAGTTTTAGACGCTGTTTTTGAGCAATTGCAGCAATTGGCTTCCGATTATACAAATTTAGACCTTGGAACTATTCTTAAGCGTGTCGTTGCAATCATTTCTGATGGAGTCCTTGAAAGTGCGGAAGTTGTTATGGATGCCATGTTAACGGTTGTTTACGAACTGGTTAAAACCATTCTTGACATTCTGGATACAGAGATATATATACCTGTTGTGAGCGATATTCTCAAGGAATTTGGAGTACCAAGCGTATCTTTTCTGGACATTTTCTGTTGGGCTACTGCAGTGCCTGTCACCATTGCATATAAGATTGCAGAAGGTCAGGCACCCTTTATGGATAATTCCATAACAACCTTCCTTAAGACGGCAACATCCTGGGATGCCATTGAACAGGCGTTCACAGGCAGCAGCAATGCAAATGTTACGGCAGTTAATAATATTGAATCCTTTGCCGCAAATTTATCCGGACTTACAGCTTCAGACAGTGAAGGTTTGATTAATATACCTGATTCGGTAAAAAGCGCTGTTTTTGTCTCAGGTCATTGTTTCTCCGGCTTTTTTACGCTGATGTCATGCTTCATTTCAACCTTTGAGGCTGAAGCGGAAACAGGTGAAAACCCATTTGCAATTCCATCAGCTGTACTTGGTGTTTTAGCGGCTGCGACAAATGGTATTGCAGCAGTATTGGTACCTAAAGACCCAATCAAGAATTCTATTGTAAGCTGGGTTAACAGGGTAACGACAGGAACTGTTATTTTGTGTAAGTTGATATTCAGCGGGCCTGCACAAGAAAAGTTCGGAGCTTCAGACGGTATCATGAGGATTCTCAAAGCCGGTGACGGACGTGCCACTGGTGCAGTTATTAATAGCATTCTGGTTATTCCTGCATTGGCATGTACTTGTTGGCATTTTTATGAACTTAGTCAGGATAGTGCCAGCAGTACACGGAGTGCAGCAATTATTGATGAAACTGCAAATCTGACCTCATACATAAGTCGTGTCAGTTATGCGGTTGCAGTAAATGATGAGGATCCTGAAAGTAAGCAGATTCCTATCGCTATAATGGTTGTTGCCAATGTGGCTACATCCGGCTTACAGACAGCAGAAGCTATTGTAGGTGCTTAGTTCTTTGCAAAGTGAAAACAGGTATAAATATACTGCCACATTTGACAGTAAAATAAGAAAAGGAGTGATTTTATGAGTTATATTGAATCAAATTTATCGGATCTGCATTATGGATATGATATGGTAACTGCCGTTACGCAATCTTCTGTTAATGCAACCATGATGCAATGGTTAAGTAGTTATCCGGGAAGCTTGTTTGTGCAAGCTTATGTATATGATGTAAATACAGGAAAGCCTGTCTTGACGGACTTTGATGCATTAAAAGCAGCTTTGGGCTTTGATCCTTTTACAATTCCAGATGATACGCCTTCTTCCGACCCCAGAATACAGGCTTTGATTGCACAGAAATTCATGTTTGCTTTTGAAATTCAGATAGGCTTGCCCAATTTCCCGCTAGATAAGATTCCGCCTATTATAGAGCTTAATCAGGAAGGTTCTAATGTTACATATAATATGGTATGCAAAACCTTCAGGATAATAAATTTGCAGGCCAATTTATATGGTCCAAGCAAGTGGATTAGTCTGGATCAGGCTAATGATAGTGCTCCATGGGTGATACAATTTATTGTGAATCTCAATTTGATTAAAGATAGCGTTACAAACCAATTCCACCTGTTACCGCCTGATATGCAAAATCAGATAAAAAACCTTGGTGAGGAGATGTTTAGTGTTCAACAGTTGTATTTTGATTTGAATACCGCTGCCTTAAGCAGTTCCTTTGAAATTAAAGGGTTGGATAATACCTCGGAAGCATTTGTTTATTTAACTACCATTTTTCTAAGTGCTTATGTTCGCCAAATAGCAAAAGATGGTGGTGTAATGCTTGGATTTGGGGTTGTTTCCAACAAAGCTTTCCCGGATAATGTATCTCTCATTCCAACTGATCTGAATTTTGTCATATCTTCATACAAAGACAGTAGCGGTAATAGTACACAGGACTTTAATGCATATACGTTAAACTACCTTATTATGTCTGATAATAGACAAATGCTTCCCGCAGTACCATTTAAATGGAACTGGATTGATAAGAACAATTTGTCGGATTTTGCAGGTTCAGTAGCAATAAATAGAAATACATTTGCCGATTTTCTGAATAGATTGATATCGCCTTCCCTGGCAGCAATCAGTAAAGATCCTAATGTGAATTTTAGTGTAAACATGGTTGAGGTAAGAATTAAACAATCCTTTACCAATGCAACCGGCCCCTTTAAGTATACTTTTTTACCAACCGGTGGTCCCCACATTCTTAGCTATTCATACACTAAAGGAGCAAGTGACAGCGATACATATGTTCCAAACTGGGGCAACTATAGTGTCAATTATACAGCTAATTCAGATGTGTATTTGTCTGGAACCCAAATAAAAAATGTGACAAAAGTATCTGCCCATTGCCATTTGAATGTTGACGGCGGGGTAACGGAAGGAAACTGGGCTGTTTTTACATTGACCACTTACTATAATATTGGTGTTAATGCTCAAGGTCTAATCAGTGTAACTATGACTCAGGATCCTATTAAAGATGAATCTGAGAAGCCCGATCCAGACTTTTGGTCTGAGATTGTCAGTTTTGGGACAATTGATAACTGTGTAAATGGAATGCAGAGTTATCTCAAGAGTTATTTACAGAGTTTTGTTAGTAATGAATCCAATACAATTGCACAAATGCTTAATGGTTCTAACACATGGGTATTTCCAGGCAGCAAGACTTTTACATTCAAAGATGCAGAATTTTCAAATTATCAGGATATAATAGCTCACGTTCTGTATGCAGATCCAAACAGGTAAGTAATAGCTGCTCAGCATAAATAGCTGGTTTTTGATTTGTTTGCCACCTGAGCTCTTTTCAGGTGGCTTATATCTTTTAAAATGGTGCAAATTTATCATGACAAATTTTATCCAAACAAATATAATTAAGGATGAATTTAATTAATGGGTGAAAAATTACTTGCACTTTTCACACGGTAATGGAGGAGACAAAATGCTCACAATTCCCGGATATACTGTTGGTAAAGTAATTCACGAAGGAACCAAAACCATTATAACTAGCGGAACCAGAAATATCGATCATACGCCGGTACTGTTTAAAATGCTTCAGCCTGAATACTTAAATCCATTTTATATCAACAGGCTTTATCATGAATTTGAAATAAGTAAAAAAATAAATGATTCAAAAATAGCTAAAATCTATGAATTGTTAGATATTCAAGGTGTCCCTGTGCTTGTTGTTGAAGATTTTGGCGGTATCCCCTTGAGCAATCTGATTCATGGTAAAAGTATTGATATTGAGTTGTTTCTTGATACATCAATAAAGCTTGCAGAAATTTTACAGGTGCTTGAAGATAACAATATTATACATAAAGATATAAATCCTAAAAACATTCTTATAAAATTAGATACAGGAGAAATAAAACTAACCGACTTTGGTATCTCGGTTCACAAGAAGAATTTTAGTGATGAGGAGCCTTCCTACGGTCATTTTGAGGGAACAATCCAATATATTTCACCTGAGCAGACAGGTCGAATGAATAGTCAAATAGACCACAGGACAGATTATTATTCACTTGGGGTCACTTTATATGAAATGCTGACAGGAGAAGTTCCATTTAAATCTAATGATATAATGGAACTGGTGTATTTTCACCTTGCTCAAAGTCCAATTGAACCTTATAAGATAAATAAGGACATACCTGTTGCTTTATCCAGGATAGTCATGAAATTGCTGAATAAAATGCCGGATGACAGGTATAAAAGCGCATATGGGCTTTTACATGATCTTAAAGAGTGCAGGGATATAATAAAAAAGCAGGACAGTTTTCCGGAACAATGGGAACCCGGTCAATATGATCACTATAAGACTATTAGAATTCCTCAGAAGCTTTACGGAAGAGACAAGGAAATCAAGATACTTCAAAACGCCTTTGAAAGGGTTTGTAATGGAAATACCGAACTTGTACTCATTTCCGGCTATTATGGAACAGGAAAAACCAGTCTTGTAAATGAACTGAAATCATTGGTATTTCATAGGAAAGGTCATTTTATTACAGGAAAATTTGAAGAATCAAACGTAGCTGTTCCATACTATCCGCTTATTCAAGCCTTAAAACAGCTTGTATTTCTTCTGCTTACCAGCAGTGAAGATAATATACTCAGATGGAAAGAGGATATTCTAAAAGCACTCGGAAACAACAGCAGCCTTATATCGGATTATATACCTGAAATAGAGCTTATTATCGGCAAACAGCCTAAAGCACTACAGCTCGATTCTATTGAATCGAATAACCGTTTTCACTATGTCTTCAAAAATTTTATAAACATTTTTGCAAGATTGGATCAACCTCTGGTTATTTTTCTTGATGATATGCAGTTTGCAGACAATTCCACTCTAAAGCTGCTGCAATCCATACTTTCAGATATAGAAACAGGCTCTTTGCTTTTTATTGGTGCCAGCAACCATAATAAGACTTATAGGGAAAATCCTTATGAAAATCTGATAAGTGAATTGCAGAAAGAAGGGGCGATGATTACAAATATAAATTTGTCTTCAATCTCTTTGGAAAATGTCACAACAATGCTATCAGATATATTTCCACACAATAAAGAAAATACACAGTATCTTGCATCTTTGATATATAAAAAAACAGAGGGTAACCCTGCTGCAATTATTACCTTCATTAACTCTGTCTGTGATAAAAAGCTTATATACTGGGATTCTTCAAAAAATAACTGGTACTTTGATATAAATGGCATAACTTCCATGGAAGTTAGCGATAATGTTGTGGAATCATTAAAGGTTAGCTATGAAAGGCTGTCTTACAAAACCAGAAAAACTCTTCAGGTGGCTTCTTGTATTGGTGTTGAATTTAATATCCTTCTTCTGTCAATGGTGCTTGGAGAGACACCGGAACAAGTAAAAAAAGACCTTTATGAGTCAATGGATGGAAACCTGGTTGTTTCAAAAGAAATCTGCTATGCTCTATCTAATCAGGACTGTACATCAAGTACCAAGGAGGCGATAAAATCTTCTGAGCTTTTCAGGTTTTCCCACCCAAAGGTGTACAGCATGATTTATACTCCTCTTGAAAATGAGTTTAAAGTCAAAACACATTATAAAATCGGTTGTATGTTGATAGAGTCCGCATCGGAAGAAAACGCCAATGAAAAAATATATGAGACCGCTACCCATTTAAACTTAGGAAGCCAAATGATAAGCGATATAGAAGAGAAGCTTAAGATTGTATTTACAAATCTTGCTGCCGGAAGAAAAGCCAAGCTATCTTCCGCATATGAGCAAGCAATCAGTTACCTGTCAAAAGGTATTTCCCTGCTTCCGGAAAATATATGGGAATATAGGTATGATTTAAGTTATAGTCTCTACCTTGAAATGGCTGAATGTCTTCACTTGAATCATGAGTTTGAAAAAGCCGACGATGTTTTCAGCCTTTTGCTATACAATTCAAAAACAAACCTTGATAAAGCAAAAGTTTTTAAACTAAGAATAAGGTTGCTTACAAATCAGGTGAAAATTGATGCTGCTATAGATGCGGGACTGGAAGCTTTAAAAATTTTAGGTGTCAAATTGCCTAAAAAACCTTCCAAATCCCATGTTGCTTCAAAGTATCTTATGACCAAAGGACTGCTTATGAACAAGTCTATAGAAGACCTGTTCAGTCTACCGGTAATGACAAATCCTCATAAGCTTGCAATTATGGAAATATTCCTTGCCATGATGCCAATGGCTTATTTAAAAGAACAGTCCCTTTTTGTACTTATTGTTTTAGAGGCGGTCAGTAATTCCATTTTATATGGCAATTCCTATGTATCGGCTGCTACCTATGGAGTGTATAGCCTTTTTATCAGTGCCACCTTTGGTGATTATCCTACAGCGTATAAATTTGGTCAACTGGGTTTGAGGCTCAATGAAATGTTTAATAATCCGGAAGTAAAAAGTATGTGCTACTTTAATTTTGGATGGTCAAGCAATCATTGGATGGTTCATGCAAGAGAAAATCTGACATATCTTAATAAAGGAATTGACAATGGACTTGAATCGGGTGACTTTGTTTATGCAGCATACTGCATGGCAGCAGCACTGATAACAATGACCGGTATAGGAGAAAATCTTAACACTGTTTACAGTAAATCTCATACTTATCTAAACACCTTAAAACAAACTAAGAGTAAGGATAAGGGGATTCTGAGCGTTTGTATGCTTGTAAAAAAGTTTTCTTCAAACTTATCAGGAATAACTCAGGATATTCTATCTTTAAGTGGTTCAAATGTCTCTGAAGAGGATTACATTTTTGGTGACTACAATGATGGAATTTACGAGTACTACTTTTACAAGCTTTACCTGCTATATCTTTTTGGAAGATTTGATGAGGCTTTAAAGCTTGCTGATAAATCAAGAAAAATAATTGAAAAAAAGATAGGTGTTTTATATTCCATAGATTTTTATTACCTGTATTGCCTTTCCATTACCGCAACATACGAAAAGTTGAGTTCTACGGAGCAAGCTAAGTATCTTAGAATATTAAAGGAACTTCAGAAAAAATTTAAAGTTTGGAGTAAAAATTGCACAGAGAATTTTTTGCATAAATATCTTTTAATAAAGGCTGAGATGGCGAAACTCCAAAACGCAGGCGATTCCATTGCAGAACTGTATAATGACGCCATAAAAGCGGCTAATGAAAGCGGCTATGTTCAGCATGAGGCTATTGCTAACGAATTGGCTGGCAAATACTTTATCGGCAAAGGTATAAACTCTCTGGCATCTGCCTATTTGAAAGAGGCAAAACATTGCTATCAAAAGTGGGGGGCAAGTCAAAAAGTAGCACAATTGTATAAAGAATACCCTGAGCTTCTGGAAGGCTCTTCAACTCGTGAAGTGAAAGCTGTTTTAGAAGTGAAAAACACTGCTTCAACCACAACATCCACAGAAAACAGTTTCCTTTTGCTTGATATGGCTACAGTCCTGAAAGCAACTCAGGCAATATCAAGTGAGATTATACTTGAAGATCTTTTAAAACGTTTGATACAAATATTGCTTGAAAACACAGGAGCTCAAAAAGTTTGTTTTATACTTAAGGAAGGGAAGGAATTATACATTAAATCCTTCGGCAGTTTAGAGACTATCGAAGTACATTCTTCCGAGAAAGTTCCTGTGTGGGACAGTAATTCCCTTCCGTTGAGTATCGTCAATTATGTAAGTCGCACAAAAAAGAGCATTATTTTAGAAAATGCCATAATATCTGATGTATTCGGCATGGATATTTACGTTATAAATAACAATACAAAATCAGTACTATGTGCTCCTGTTATTGATAAAGGTAACCTTAAAGGAATTATCTATCTTGAGAATAGTCTTCTGGAGGGGGCTTTTACTGAAGACCGGCTTAACCTTTTAAATGTGATTGCATCTCAGATGTCTATATCTATTGAGAATGCCAAACTTTATTCAAACCTGCTTAAACGTGAAGAAGAGTTGGAAAAATACAGAGGTCATCTTGAAGAACTTGTTGATGAGAGAACAAAGGAACTTTCAGAAGCTTTAGACAATTTAAGGAAAACCCAAAACCAGCTTATTGATTCGGAAAAAATGGCTGCTTTAGGTCAACTGGTAGCAGGAATTGCCCATGAAATCAATACGCCGTTAGGTGCTATACAAGCATCTATCGGAAATATCCTGGATTATTTTGAAAGAATGCTTAACGATTTTCCTGAGCTAATATCTCTACTAAATACGGATTACCAAAAACACTTTACAGAGTTAATTAAGAAATCTGTAGAGTCACAGAGTGTCTATTCATCAAAGGAGGAAAGAGAACATAGAAAAATACTACTCCAAAGGCTTTTACAATATGGTGTGAGAAATGCTGAAATTCTGGCAGATCTTCTGGTAGAAATGAGAATAGTTGATAATATCGAGTTTATCCTGCCAATATTACAGAGTGAAAATAATTTGAAGTTAATACGCTGTGCCTACAACTTTTCAGGTTTCTTCAGGAATAGCAAAAACATTGGAACTGCTACAGAAAGAGCGTCAAAAATGGTTTTTGCTCTAAAAAGCTATGCTCACTTTGACAACTCCGGTGTGATGGCAAAAGCTGATATCGTTGCCGGCATTGAGACAGTGCTTACCTTGTATCACAACCAGTTAAAGCATGGTATCGAGATTGTAAGGGAATACGATAATGTACCGAAAATTCTATGCTATCCCGATGAATTGAATCAGGTGTGGACCAATATTATACATAACGCACTGCAGGCAATGGAATACAAAGGTAAACTCACTTTGAGCATAAAGAAAAATAGTAAAAATGTTATTGTAAGTATAAAAGATACAGGAAAAGGCATACCATTAGAGTGTCAGCACAGAATATTCGAGCCGTTTTTTACAACAAAACCCCAGGGTGAAGGAACAGGGCTTGGGCTTGATATAGTTAGCAGAATTATAGAACGGCATCATGGAAGCATTGAGTTTGAAAGTGTTCCGGGATGTACTGTATTTACTGTCAAGTTACCCATATAAGGTATGACTGAAATATAAGTTTCTGAGGTTTTTTCATTATCCCTAAACATATATAATTATTTTATAAGTGGAGGTCGAGACAATATGTCCATTCGAGCTTATTATGATGTTGTAATTATTGGTGGAGGTCCGGCAGGTCTAAGTATAGCCTCGGAACTTTCAAAAGAACTTTCTGTCCTTGTAGTTGAAAAAAATGCCGTTGGAACTACAACCAAAAGCTGGTTTGTACCATTGGAAGTTGCAAAATTAAATGAAGATTTGTACAATGACGATGTAAAGGATCGGTTCTTTTATAGTGGTGTATCGGAATTTATGACCAAAACCTATACGAATACATCTATATTGTGGAGGGCACTGCAATATAGAACAAATCCTTATAAAGATGATAAAAACCCATACTATCCTTTCATAAGGGAACATGAGATTCTGAAATACTGGGGGGATATTGTTCATAAAAATGGATCTGATATTGAAGAAAACTGTCTTTACATGGATCATTTTGTAGAAAAAGACAAAGTTACAATCAGGACTTCGAAAGGTTCAACATGTGCCCGACTATTAATTGATGCTTCAGGGCATGATTCGCTTATATTGAAAAAATATGAAATATTCAACAGGTATTACTGGTGGTCATGCTATGGTTGGGTTGTTGAACACTCTGCTCCTGTCAAAGAGAGAAATAATGACGACAATATGAAGGACCTTAAATACATAAATGATCTGCACGTCGGTGATTATATGCTTTGGCAGACATTTTCAGACAGTAACCCAGATAAAAATTGTTCCCTTCGGAATGGAAGACCGGTATTAGAGTACGAAGTACTTGATGAAAATCATACCTTTATTGTTCTTTTGTATCTTACAAAAAAGAAGGTTACTGAAGATAAAATGAAAGAAGAATTCCGGCATATGATGGAAACGCCTGAGCTTTCGAAGAAATTTCAGGGAGCTAAACCAATAGAAATAAAGTATGGATGGTACCCATCAGGAGATTTCCCTCCTAAAATTGCCAGGGACAGAGTGGCTTTTGCAGGAGATGCAGGCGGCTGGACTACCCCCTGTGGCTGGGGAATGGGTGCAATACTAAAAAATTATAAGTCTTATGCAGAGGTTACTATTAAGCTTGTAAAAGAGGATAAGCTTACTGCTAAAAACATCAATAATGAGTTAAAAATTCGCGTAGCAGAAAAGCACCAAATCTACTTTAATAAGATTGCATCTCACTTTTTGGCAAATGCCTCAGTAGAATATCTTGACAGATTTATACTGTTTTTTAACGATATAGATCCCCTGATATGCGAAAGAATGTTTTCTTTAAACATCACCCATAAGGAAATTCGCCAGTTAGTTAGGGAAGTATTAAAGAAGTTTAGTATATGGGAGCTTATTGGGATCATTCCAATCGGGGATATACCTTTATTTTTTAAGGAGGTATTTTATCTTATTATGGATCTTATTGTAGGCATTTTCCTGCCTCACAGAGAAGAAAAAAACTACGACTACTTTAAAGCTGAAAATTTAGATATGGAAGCCTGAAATCCAAAAATGCTGAAATAATAACTTACGCTTTTTTTACGACCAGCCAGGTTGCATGGCGAGCAGTGTAGCGAAGCGGAACGACCAGCCAGGTTGCATGGCGAGCAGTGTAGCGAAGCGAAAAAGCGTAAGTAATATTTCAGATATATTACTCCGGATTATGCACTAATTGAGTGATTCCAAGAAGCCTTTTCATATCTTTAATTTTATTTCTGCTTACCGGAATTTCGTATGGTAAATCATTAAATTTTGCAATATAGCTGTTAGAGCCAAGCCAAGGTGTAATCTTAGTTATGAAACCCAAATTAACTAAAAAACATCTGTGACATCTGAAAAAATTATAGCTTGAATACTTTTTTTCCAGTTCGTCCAGTCTATCTTTGATCTTGTATTTTCCATTTGCTGTAACTACAATGGTATTCTTACTTTCTGTGGAAAAAAATAATACTTCACTTGCATTAAAAAGAAGAATATCTTCTTCATCCCAGGCTACTACTCTTTCTAATCTACTTTTTGCCGGAAAATCATTAAAATAGTCTTTACCCAAATAATTACCGCCATTTGCTGAATTATACGATAACATACTTCTCATTGCAATAATGTTTTCCATGGTGTCAATAAGTTCATGGTTTTCAGCAGGAATGGCAAGTTTTAAGAAGCTTTGCTCAAATGTATTTAGCAGGGTGTGTAGCATCTGTGAAGCTGATTTGAAAAAGATTCCTACATTATTTGTCCGTGTAGTTTTTATGTTATGTAAATCCTTTCCTTCCAAAGAGGACACCATTTTTTCCAGGCCTGTTTTAATAAATGAAAGGGATTGGCTAAATTCCTTTTCTATATCTTCAAGGACACTTAAGGCTATATTACTGTCCATCGTCTGGTACATTTCCTTTAAGCTAGCTATTTCTTTTTCGCTTTTTTCAACAGTTGAGGAGAGATATTTATTCCTTCTGCTCAAATCGCTACTTTTTAATTTTCTGGACTTTTCAGAGGAATACTTTTCAAGAGCTTCACGAACATACGAAAAAAGCAACTCCTTATTCCATGGCTTTGATATATACCTGAACACTCCGGCTTCATTCACTGCACTCTTTATGCCCTGTAAGGAAGCATGCCCTGTAAGTAGTATAGAAACTGTATCAGGATGACTTTCACGTACTTTCTTTAATAATTCGTCACCTTTCATTTCAGGCATGATATAATCTGCAATTATTAGTGGAACCTCCTGGTTGTGCAGATAAAGCTCCTCCAATAAAAGCAAAGCTTCATTTCCACCCTGGGCTATCTCCACCCTATATTCCCCATCAAGACCAATTTCCAACTGTTCTCTGAGGCTTCTTAGAATGGTTGTTTCATCATCAACACAAACAATTATCTGTTTACCCATTTTATCGACCTCTTTAACTGTTATCTTTTTTCAGGAATATTTGCAATTTCATTCATTAATTCGTTGATCTTGTCCTGTAACTTTTTGTTTTGCACAGGGTTATTTGTATCTGAAGTTGACTTATCCCAAATATCAACCAATTCATCTATATGTTTTTTTATACTTGCTATAGGTTTATTATAGCTACTGAGACTTGCAAGTTTTTCCTCAAACTCCGTCCCAAGAATATTTACATTATCATATTTACCTGTACTTTTCAGAATTTTCAATTGCTCAAAGGCTTCCTTTGCCATGCTTTGAAGCTTCTGGTTCTGAAGCTGGAGTTCTTCCAGCTCTCTATTTTTATTAATTACTTCATAATACTTATTGATTGCTTCATTAAGAACACTTCTCAAATTTTCCCTCTTCCAGGGTTTTTCAATATAATTAAAAAGATTGGCCTGGTTAATTGCACTGGTAATGCCATCAATAGTTGCCTGACCTGAAAGCATTATTTTGATTGTGGCGGGTGATATCTGATGGATTTTTTTAAGAAGCTCATCGCCTTTCATCCCCGGCATAATATAATCAATAATTACAGCCGGCAATTCATAACCTGCTTCCAATAGTTCGCCTATTACCTCCAACGCCTCAACGCCACTTTCTGCTGTTTCGACTATATAGCCTTCATAAATTAGTTCCTGAAGTTCGTTTTTTAGGCTTTGAAGAATAATCTTTTCATCGTCAACGCAAATTATGGCACGTTTCGACATAATATACCTCCGTTGTTCAAAAACCAGTGTGATTAGCATTATTATAACATCAAAATTGAAAGAATTGTATTATTTTTTATAAATATACAGTAGCAATTATAAGGTTCTTCCGCATATTTGGCGGTTAATGAATAGTATGATATGATAGTACAGGGGGTTTTTAATGAATACTAACTTTTTTAAAGAGTTTTATCCTGATTATTTGAATCATACTAATACTGAAATCAAGGATGATAAAGCGTTATTTTATTTTGATAGCTTAAGAACAGAATGTGAGTGTCCAGAGTGTGGTAATATAACAAGGACGTTTAAAAATTATTACAATAGAAAGATACAAGATCTTTCTATTATTGATAAACAGCTGTTTCTAATAATTCGCTTGAAGAAATATATTTGTAAGAATGAACTTTGTAATAAAGGTATCTTTGTTGAGCCTATTGATGAACTTGTAGAGAAGAAATCAAGAAAAACCAAAAGACTAGATGCGTTATTGACCAGACTTGCATTAACTTCAAGTGCAGAAGAAGCATCTAGAATGTGCAGATCAAAAAAAATATCTATAAGTGGTGATACTTTACTTCGAATGGCAAAAGAAAATTAATGTTGAGGATATTACCGCGGTTGGTATAGATGATTTTTCTCTAAAAAAAACATAAATATGGAACAGTTATTGTAAATTTAGATAATAATAGAGTAATATCAATAGTCAATTCTAGAGAAACAGAAGATGTACAAGCTGTTTTAGATACCTTTCCCAACCTGAAATACCTCTCAAGAGATAGGGGTAAGCAGTATCAAAAGTTATCAGATAAATATATCCATGTGGCAGACAGATTCCATATCTTAAAAAATTTAAGTGATAATTTAATTAAATCCTTGCAGAAGCAAATACCTAACAAAGTTAGTATTGAAGAGGATATAGACGAAAAGAAGGGAGCAGTGCTACCGGAAAAACTATTGGCACATATAGTGACAATAGTGAGAAAACTGTAGCTCATCAAAATAAAATAGAGTTGATTAAACAAGTGCAGGCTGAATATGAAAAAAATAATAATATTAGAGCAACAGCTATATTTTTTAAAATAAGTAGAACTACGACTAAAAAATATTTGCTGATGGATGATATTGAAAAAGAATCAGCATTTAATGCAAGTACTCGCAGCAGTGATCTCGATCAATTTAAGGATATTATTTTAGATAAATATTATTCATGCGGTGTAGTAACTAAAGTGAATGAATTTCTATTAGAAAAAGGTATTAAAGCAAAATACAGTGTTTTAAATAGGTACATAAATAAACATAAGGATATCTCAGAAATCAAGATCAGTGAAGAGAATTTAACAAAAAGGAAGATAACTATAATAAATAGAGGAGACATCATAAAAAAAGTATTTAATTGGAAATGTAATGATGATACTACAACAAAATATATTGAAAAATTAAAAAAGCTATACCCTATAATACGTGAATATCAATCCTTTTATCAAATATTTAAACATGCATTAATAAACTTAGATCATAAAAAAGTCGAAAAAATATTTAATACTGATTATGAAGAACCTATAATTAATTCATTCTTAAAAGAGGCAAAAAAAGACGATTTTGAAGCTATACTAAATGGTTCAAAATACAAAATGAATAATGGAATTCTGGATGGAACAGTTAATAAAATTAAGAATATAAAGAGAGTGATGTATGGAAGATGCGGTATAGAATTATTGTCAAATAAGGTAGTTTATCAATCAATTAATTACCTATAACCGCCAAATATGCGGAAGAACC
>Ga0208826_1001781_pt1 | contig 17218 bp, 16 predicted proteins | sample AD_UKC115_MetaG_FD_184451 | JGI IMG/M metagenome (GOLD analysis project Ga0208826, IMG submission 184451) | Active sludge microbial communities of municipal wastewater-treating anaerobic digesters from Hong Kong - AD_UKC115_MetaG (SPAdes)... | ecosystem: Engineered > Bioreactor > Anaerobic >...
GATATTTCTGAAATTTCACCGGATTCTACACCCTATCTCTTCCAATCAACATCCCAATCAACTTAAATTTTCCGAAAATTTAATATCTCTCTCCCTATTTAACTCCTCTTCTCTCTCTCCTTCTCATTCCTCCCATGGCCTCTCCTCAACAATCTGTGTATTTTGTAGAACCATATCAACCTGTGTGTCATATCATGAACAGTGACGGCAGTGATGTCAGCTTTGTTGATTACTGTGACATTGCTGTGGATGATCCTAACCAGGTAACCACTGAAGAGGCCGTTATTGCTGGCATGTGTTTGAGTACTACGGCTGTGCTATGTTTTATAGACGAGTCTATGTCTAAGCAGAAGAAAGCTATGTATGAATTTGTAAAGTCTGGAGTTTATGCTGGTATGAATACGGAACAAAAGAAGACAGTGATCAACTTGTTGTGTTATAACAACAATCTGCAATGCGACGCTCGTAGAAAGATTGATGAGTTATTGGTATTTAAAAAATAAACAAATGGTACTTTATATCTTCTAAGTTTTTTTTTCCGTAGTTAATTGTTATTGTTAGACAATCCAATGGTCTTATATCGCAGACAAGCTTAATATCATAGGCTTGGCCAACGATATAGGAACAAGAAAAAGAAAGGATTAAGTTTATTGTCATTGATATCTATCCATATACGTCACTAAACTCTTGATCAGTGTATTCTGGTGGAGCATGCAAGACAGAAGCAGAGTCAAATACTGATCGTGGATTGCAAGTCCTGTTGGGATTCGTCTCTGAGTAGAGCTCGTCTTCAGCGGTGGATATGTTGGTGTATTCGGGTTTGTATTCTTCGTTGAATATACTTCTAAGCACTCGTTCGTCGAACATTGCTATTTTGTTACATCCCATGAACTCACATTTTACGAACTTGGGAGAGTGACCAGCGTGATATGCACATTGTACGATTTTGACTTTTACTGTTTCTCCATCAGACAAAGGGATTAACCTTCGTAATTCGAAAAACATGATGTGTGCATTGAGAGGAGAAAAGCATGACATGCATCGTAAATCAGTTGTTGTGTCTCCCACTACAGTGAATTCCTTTCGGATTACGTCATCCCATAAATCTTTTTCATGTACGTGATCGCATAAATGGTTTTGAGCAGAAAAAAGCGCGTTTTTGATATTAGTCTTGGTTTCTTCGCTTGTAACGGGGAGGTGATTTAAATCCAGCGTTATTGAGTGCCAGTCGTTTTTGTCGCTGTGCAAGGAAGTCATTTATCTGATACTATATGTTTTTTTTTTCGGAGAGTATTTAACTTGTTTTTTTGATTGGTTTTGATTTGTTTTGATTGAAATATCTCTGGTAATGCTCTGTGATAAGAGAATTTCATTTTGATTGGATGTCAACAAGGTGAGGGTTAAAAGGCGAAAATCTCTCTGCTAAATTATCTTGCTACTAGTATGAGCGAAGCAGGGAAGCAGTCTCTGGTCAAAGGAAGGCCATATATCTCTCGTAGACAGAAAAAGACTAGACAAGTTACTAGAGAAATCAGAAGTCAACACGATCCTCCAACGCGTTACGAACCTTACGCGAGGAAGCGGGCTAATAGCCAGCGCGCGGTTAGTAGACTTACTGAGATAAACGACAAGTCTGATAGTGACTCTGAAAACCTGGAAGATACCATGGATAGAGACATGGAGGATGCTGTTGAAGAAGACGTCCCTACGGCGGAAGATGTTAGATTTATCGACGATGTATACGACGAAGGAGAAGAAGATAGGAGTGTTTATTTTACTCAGTCTAGGCACTCTCTTGATATTGCTGAGGACTTTTTTGATGGCTGTGATGATGATGTTTTTGAAGAAGTAGGCCCTATTCCTGAAGATCGATTAAGACAGGTTTATCATGAAACTCCTCCTCATGATACTGCCAACGTTGTCAATCAAATCGACCATGGATATCAATGTATTAGTGTATTTAGTGGCAGAGAGAATGGATTACTTGTTGACGATACTTTCATCAACGATGATATGTATGAGGAGATTATCGAAAATGGACTCTGTACTGTGATCACTGGGCCAATGGGCTGTGGAAAGACGACTTTGATTAAGAGGTATATTAATGAAACTAGGAAAGGAGATCCATCGGCAAAGTTCCTCTATGTTACATGCAACATAACATTATGTAAGGCTGCTGCCTCGAACTTTGGCTTTGCTTGTTATCTCAATTACGACTTGAATGATATGATAAACAACAGAGAGCTAGAATCACTAGTTATCTGTATCAATTCTCTTTATCGACTTGCAGTAAATGATCGCGCGACAGGCAGGCCAGTTTATACACAATTCACTCATGTGATATTCGACGAAGTCGTTGGTGTGATCGATATGATAATGGGGACTTTGATTGCTGCGAAGGAAAGGAGGACGATACTGGCCATGATGTGTGCGATGTTGAACGTACAGCCAAATAGTTCTTGTATATTGGCTGATGCACTCATTAATGAAAGAGAACTTGATTTTATGCAGACATGTGCAAAGGTTCCTCCCAGTAAAGCCAGGATTTGGAGGTTTTTTCCATCAAAGCTCACTGACAGACTCCCTGAGCTTGTTTATGTAAAGAATAAGAACGTGTGGATTGCTCACCTTGTTAAGGCTATGAATATAGAGAACAACAGGATAATATTGCCTACGTCTTTGCGCGACCATGTTGATGAATTACTTACTCTGATCGATAATTGTGACGTGGATCTACTTCAACAATTGAATATAGACCTAAACGAGTGTAGTATGATGTCTGGTAAGGGATGGTTCAAAATTCACGGAGACACTGATAGAAACGTGATTTCTGCATTAATTCACAATCACGAGGAGATATTGAGTCTACAGGACAGGTTCATGTATACGCCTGTCATCCAGAGTGGAGTAGACTTTAATAGGACGTTTTATAATGTTGGCTTTGGTTTGGCTGGCACATTTTTCCCCGCCAATACATTCGTACAAATGCTGAGACGGTGTCGGAATATCCAATCTATTGTCCCTGGGAGAAGAGCAGAAGTTTATGTTCATGTAGTTGGAGAAGAGATCTCATGGTCTGAAGACTGTTCGGTTGAACATATTGAAACCTTGCTTGACGATTATGCAAAGCTGACCAAGGAAAAGAGGGACCAGTTAGCAGAATTGACGGGTATTAACGTCAACACGAGACCTAGAACGATCGTTAATTATTTTTCTGTCCAGTCTGACCCTGTCGTTCGTAGGCTGATGGCTCATACACTAAAGCAGGCGATCGAGTACAGAAAAGACAAATCCGGTACTATTAGGAAGATTGCTAAGATGAATGATCCGAATTGGCCATGGAGGCAAGACCTAAGTGAAAGTTCCGGTAGACCAGTAACCTCTAGGTACTGTACTGACCTGTTAAAGAATTCAGCAGCTCAATGGGTGACAGGGGAGGTGATTTCTGCTGATGGTGTTCTCAAATGTAGTGACCCTGAAAGGGTACACGAGCTTTTCAAGAAGTATGGATGTCTTGGGAATAAAAAGATGGAAGAGCTTCATATGGCCCCCGATGCAGTCGTCCTTCCGATAAAAACAAATATGCATTGCTGTGCATCGAGGTTTGGGTTTTGTTTTAGTATGTTTGCACTGATAAGGATCAGCGTCTTCGTGTCATCGTCAAGAGAGTCAGAGGCTTTTGCGACATGCAAGGATATCTATAACCTTGGCTGTATGATGAGAGAATTGTTCGAGGCATTTAAAACCCCATGGAAAGATCATATTCTTACATTAAGAGGAGGATTCTCTGTTATTATGTTGGACCTGGAAAAACTTCAAACACTCACTATCGATGTTCTTGATTTGCTTCGCTACTGGAAACCGATCTGTCGTTGGCATAAAAAGTTTGTACCTGTGTTAATCGCTAATGATATCGAAACAATTAACGATATAGATCCAGAAGCAGTCCCATCTGCAGCTCAAGTTACTCTGATGAAGAATGTGATGGCTGCATGTTTTGGTCTTATGGGTGTTCAATGTAAGATGAACGATAAGTATATGACAGGGGCTCCTGGTTCGAAGAGGACAAGGAAGCGACAGACTCTCAATAGCATCAGAGATGCATTTTTTCATGCAGCTGATTCGTCTGGAAGGGAACGTCCACCTGAAGACGAGTTGGTCAACTGGGAGGACGGGCATAGCGCTGTGACTGTTACACTCAGTCAACACGAGATAAACGTGTCTCATATGACTCGATTGTATGACCTGTCTCTGAGATCAGATGTGAATTCTTTCGTGATCGTCGGAAGACATGTATTTGATAACTATCTACAGTTTGATGTAACTGGAAGAGTTGCTGGCCCCCAGGATTACAACAAAGGTGTTCTGAAAAGGATGTTATCATTGGTCTCTGGTTTAGGTAAAAAAGCCGGCGAAGATTTCTTGAATAGTGCATCCTTTTGGATACTGCGAAAAGAACAATCAGAGCAGGCATTCGATGTAATGAATACTTACCACAAGTCAATACGTGAAGCTTTGTGTGGAGCCTGGAGAAGGATGACACCTCCTAGTGACGCCATTGAGCCTACTTTTCTGTTGAGTGAAAATCCACAATAAACTTTTTCTTTCAAGTATTCACTTTTACTTTTCCAATGTGTGACACCGGACACTGGTGTCCACGCTGGGAAAGTAGATGTACGAAAAAACAAAGCATGTTTATTTACTGTCTAGTAATGTACTCAAAGTCGATGTGACATAGGATTCTTTCATTATGGCAGCAAAGTTAAAGTCGGATGTCACATATTCTACGTCTGCAGTGACATAGATTTTTTTAACGAGGGTGTCATTCGGCGGTTGGCCACACACAAGTTGGAGGTGATCGTTTGCTTCCATGTGAATACCTTCTCCGGGCATGTCGAATTGCCAATACCAGCACATATAAGTGCCATTCCAGTTCCATGCAGTCCATGTACAGATTGCATCTAGATGCGCCAATGTATTCCATTCTAGAATCACGTTTCCTGCATTAAAGTCTGGGGGGTCTGTTTGGTATCGATAGATGTCACCAGAATTAAAAACGATTTTCCATGGATTCTCAGCATCTCCTTTGTCTGTGAGCCACCCTTGGAATTGCCAGAAATTACCATCTCCTGGCATGTTATATCCATCTAATACTGCTCTTACATAAAATCGTCTGACTTTGCATCTAGGATACCCCTCTAAAGTGAAATTGCCAGTCTCGCCCACTGCTCGTCCCATGAAGTTGGCATTGTCAGTGTCTATGTCTGGTTTTTGCATCGGGGAAGTATATCCATATGATTGAAAAAATACACTCAAGTATCTGACTTTTTTGTCTGCTGCGAAAGTGGAGTTGAAATTGCTCTGTAATGGATTATATGATAACCAGGGTGGAAGACTATCTGCAACAGGAGAAACATATAAATTACTAGATCTTTTTTCCCGTTCTGCAAATGTCTTTTTTGCCTGTTCTTCTGTAGATAAGCGTAATGCTTGATCACCAAACAAGCGAAGTAGGTAGATCCCGTAGTTAATACATATTTCTCGAAGTCGCTGCTTCTCGCTTTGGTCAATAGCCCTATCGCAGGTAACAGATATCTTACTGAGAACTTTATTGAGCAATTCAGTATTGCGTTCAGTTTGCGTCTTCTTGTTAAGGGGAACAGCAGGTACGGTTTTTGTTCCATCTACTTCCTCCTCAGCGTCTGTCGTCATACGCATATGGAGGTTTCGAATTCTTTATTGTAATCCCATTTAAAAAATTCGGCAAGTGACTCTGCTACATTGTTCCATGCATCAGTTGCATTTTTTGTCGTGGCATCCTCGAAAAAAACTTCATCTTTTGATACAAAAATATCACAGTAGAGCTTTAGTCCAACCAGGGTTGTTCTATTCTTGTAATAGAACGATATCAAGTTGTCAGAGTTTTTCCATTGGGACAATATCGGTACGATGGTGGAAGCAAGTTCAGAGGGAAGTATGTTTGCCAGTTGCTGCGAGTAGTTACTAAGTTCACATAGTTTTTCTCTTATTTCTGCAACACTGTTTGCCTCGTGTCTGCGCTTTCCTAAAACAGGCATTCGATAATGACGGATTTAGGGGAAGCAGAGCAATATGACCAGCGAGAGAAGGATGTGAATTTGCGTCTAATACTCCTGGCTTACCAGAAAAAAAAAAGAGAGGATGAGAGGAGACAAAGAGAGAGTAAACGGAAGCCTAAAAAGAAGGCAAGACCGACGAAACGTAAACACATAGAAAGACAGTCAGAAGATGAAATGCCTGTGAAAAGAAAGAAAACGGACGAAGTATCAGAGGATGAAAGAGATGAAGAAATGATCGACGAAGATATCGATATATCCGACGAAGAAGAGAAGACATCTACTGACTACTTAAATGAAGTACGCACTGAAGAGGAGTCTAGGATAGATCAGATGATCGAACAAAGGCGTGCAGAGGAAGGCGAGCAAAAAGACATGCTTTTAGATTTTTGCAGGAATGGACTGGTGTCTTCGTGTAGCATAATAGATAGAGAGATTGGATATGATGGAAGCTTTGGGACTATGATAGGCAATGACCCTCTGGCCAATAGACTATTGAAGTATAAGATATATTCTTCTGCTTCAGTGCGTTCATATGTTTCTGTATTAAAAGACTATGGGATTTTTGGTTATGTGGCTTTAAAATTCATAGAGGCACGGCCAGGGATAATTAGTGATCTGTGGTCGATGTTCAAGCTAGATCCCGATTTTGGTCTAGAGACAAAAAAGAAAGCAGACGACACTACCCCTCCTTGAATTGTCTGATGAATAAATGCTGTTTATTGTTATTTCTTTCGAGTTTGCCAGAAAGTAAGTGTCATCGTGTGCTCTCCTACGAAATGGAACGGTGTTCCAGTGTTAGAGTCCATTACCCTAACAGTGAGCCTAGTCAACGAGATATTATTTGCTCTCGTGATTTGTTCATATTCATTCCCTTCTTGATACTGCATTAACTTGGATGCAGAGTTGTAGTTGTTGTGTGTCAGAGGGATATTAAAACACCCAGCGATGTTTCCAGTGGTTACCACAGCATTGGATGTGTCATAAAGGGAAATCATCAGCGATTTTGATTGGGTTGTCAACGTAACGACTGGCAGTACAGACTGAATGGCCAATTCAGTAGACGGTAAGGAGATGCCCTGTGGGAATCCTAGTAAAGTGGCGATGTATTGCGTTCCAGTAAAAGTATTTATTGTCAGAGAATCACCCGTTTCTATATCCTCGGCAACATAGAGTCCTTGCCAGTTAGAAACTCTAGATACAATCACACGTCTAGTGTTAGGGTCTTGTTGAAATCGTAAAATAGATTGCGTGGCGTTTAAAATATCCATTAAGTTCTGTAAGGTATACTCTCCTGGCTCGAAAGTGATGTTCGTGAAATAAGTAAACCCTACGTATGTGAACTTGATTGCGAACGTAACTGAAGAGCTGACATTAAATGGCGTAATAGAGCCAGTGAATGATCTCAGTGACACTGCATAAACCTCGTTGAGGCGTGGGTTAAGAACGACATCATATGCTCCTGGGTATCCAGTAACACGATCAGTAGAATTGATTATGATAGTCTGAGCTACTGCTTCTACTCCAGGAGAGAATTTAGCGCCATGCAGGCTTTTTACATCACTGAAGACTCCTGCCATGACAGTAGTGTCGGTATTATTTAATAATTATTAATATGATAGCCTAAGTGAAACCCAGGTTCTTAATTTGGCATTGTTAATCTAGTAGGAGGAAGATGGTTTTTCAGCCACCAGGCCTCCGGGTCGGGTCTACAGGGAGGGACCCGAGCGCCATTTACCAGCCCCCAAGTGTATACGTGAAACATATGTCGTTTAATGCAGGAGCGCATGGACAGTCTTTCACTATTAGACCTGCTGACTGTAGAAGAAATGTTAGACTTACCATACAGAATGCATCCGTCAAGAATTTTGATGTTAATTTTGGTGTCACCGCCGATGTGATGTTTGATGCCGAATTCAACGGCGCTCCAGTTCATACATTAATAGATGTATATCTTCATTGGTTTCTTGTAAATACTCAACCAGTCGGTGGACGTACGGTCACGCCAATGGCTCCGTTTGCTTTTTTTAATCGACATGAAGTCATGGCCAATGGATCATTCACTGATGACACGATTTATCCCGAGCAACTGTATCTAGATTATTGGAATTGGTTATCTGGCGACTTGGAACGCTCTGCAAGGGCCAGAACTATGGGTATGGAGACCAAAGACAGACCTCAAAATGATACGAATACGAAAACAGTAGAGACGATGTATGATGAAGCTTATGCAGGAATTGCACCACAGGGAAGAAGAGAGTATTTTTTCCCGTTGATTAACTTCATGACGACGTCATCCATCTGGCTCCCTACAAAGTTAGTGGATCCAAAAGTGAGAGTTTATTCTAGATTCAACCCTGTGCGTTCTGATAACGATCCTTTGGATATCGCTACTCCTCAACTGAGATTCGAGAAAATGGAGATGATTTATGTCGGGTTACTTTACGAACCTGCGATAATGGAGAGGATCTCGATGGCGATGAAATCAAAATCCGCTCATTATACGAGATGTTTAGTTCATGATAGAATGCAACAATCTATCCAATCCATCGCCACAGATACTTATTTGACTGATTTTCAACTCACTGCACTCTCGGGAGAATATGCCACTATGACTGTTTTCATAAATAGAAATAACGCCACTACCGAGGGGAAACTTTATGGATGCAATCGCACATGGACTGCCACTACTGGATCTCCCCTGGAAATGGGAAAGGTTACATTCAATGACTCTTCTGGGTATCCTGTATTTTATAATGATTTCCCTGCAAGTGCTCTAAAGGTCATGAAATGCTCTGCATACGAAAGTCCATTTATCAGTGACGTGAAAGAATACTATGAATTCATATTTTGCGCAGACCCAACCACAACAACACAATCTGGAATTTCCACTGGTGGTTTGGCGATGGATGGGAATTTTATCCTTAAACTTCAATTGAGTCCTTTCACTGTTGGTGCTACTACATCCGTAGAAATGAATGTCCTTGCTCGCAGATATGCTATTTTACAATGTAAGGCAAACGGAAGTTATGTCTTGACAAAACTATAAAATAAATACAGTGTTATTTTTAACTCATATTATATGGTCGGAGGAAGGATTAAACAAGCAGCTCACTCTGTAGCCGAGTCTCTCAGGAGAGATGCTCATTCTGCGTCTAATCTTATCAGTAACGCAGCAGACAACATAGGGGATGACATTAAAAATTCACTGACACAAGTAGCAAGTGCGTTGGATTTGATCACACCACAAGGTCCGACGGAAGGCACTGTAGTTGACTCTAAGACTGGGATGACTAGTGAGGAATATGTTAACAGTGGACCTCCTGCCCTATCCAGAGCCACTGATAAATTACATGAATTAGCGAAAGAGGCCGAAGGTTCGGTCTCCTCTGTGTTTCATGGAGTGGCAGATGACATTAAGAATGCAGTATCTCCGATAGGGGATGCAATAGGCGATGTACATGAAGGGATCGCTGATGTGGGGAATAAAATCGGTGACGTGTTTCACGAAGTAGTGTCTGGTGTTACCAGTATACCTAACAAGATATCAAACGGGATCACTGGCGCAGAAGATGGAATAGTCAATGCATATGACGCAGTAAAAACAAAAATCCAAGTGATCAAGGGAGACATCGAACAACCCATAAGACAATTTCGTAACGATGTTATCAATGACCTAAAATATGTATTGTTCTTTGGTGGCATAGCTGCTATTTTTCTGTGGAAAAACACTGGTACTCTAAGAGGAGAAATTTATCAAGGTGCTAAATACGCTGGTAAAAGAGCATTCAATGAAATGAGAACTATTGCACCTAAAGCCGCCACAGCTGCGTTACTTTTGTAAGCTAATTAAATAAATGAATAATTACATGAAATGTTTTTTAGAAATTAGCGGGACGATGGTAGACACGCTGGCCACGGGTGCAGTGACTGCAGCGTACGAGAAATACATCAACAAAGAAGACACACAAGATGCAATCAAGTTGGGCGCAGTAATGGGGGGTGCTCATTTTGTTACAAAGAAAGCCTTGAACCACTTTGGGATGACTAGACCAGGAGCCGAGATCCTGGGTTCGTGTTTACTGTATACTTACGTGGCACCCAAAGTCGTAGAAACTAGAACAGATGACATGACTGTGAGGTTTCTTGCATCAGTCGGGGGGTCTGTTGGAGGAGGAGCGGTCAACAGGATGACTCAGCGTTTTTATGGACACGCGGCGTCCGGCAGTGATGTAGGAAATGCATACGATGTATCTACATATTCAGGCTCTCTGGCTAGTGTGTGAATAAGAAATAAAACAATTTATTCTAAGTGATATTACAACAATTCAGATGCATTCATTGTGTTATCATCGAAAGATGCACTTTCTGCTCTGTCAGTACTGCTGTCATGTTCCCTATGAACAGCCTTACTTGTTTTGCGTAATTTAGATGGAGCAAATTCATGGCCAAGTTTATCCATGTCACTTCTTAATGCGTTTCTCATAGACTCGAATTTAGATAAGGTCTCGTTGGTGCCGAACCTAGATAAATAACTCAATGGAGGATTGGAAGTCCATACAGTTTCGTAATTTGTTTTTTTCTTGAGATACCCGAGAGGAGCGAACGAGTCGTAGTTTGGCTGCATACCAAACAGTATTCTAGTATCCCAGTCACATGTGTCATTGATGTCTTTGTGTTCAGTAAAATATACTGACAAGTTTCTTATGGATTTACTGTTAACCGATTCGAATTCATCGATGAACTGTTTGAACACAGGAAAAACGATGAATCTAGAGTATTCATCAGGGTCGATGCCATAGAACCCAGCAGCGTCTGCAAGTGTGTTCACGTGAGCAGCGAGTTCTGAAGTTTCCGATGTACCATAAAGAAAAAGAGTTGTTTCGTATCTCAATAGCCCATCTGCTTCGATCATTTTATAGAGTATGTTTGCTTCGTGGCGTCCATTCATGAAACTCGGCCCAGCCCCCTTTATTCTTGTAACCATTTCATTCACCGGTATCAACACAAGCCAGTTTGCTCTGTTGAATGTTCTCGAAGGTAAGTTTTGTTCCTGCATCTCTGAGAGTTCTTTGGGAATGGGCTCTCCTGGCATCCATCCGAACAATGTTGGGTCTTGTTTTGCTATGTTTATCCTCACTGACTTGCGCAGTTCTTCAAGTGCCTCCGTTGTACACATACTGAAAATGAATTATGAAACGAAGAAAAGCGTGGTTAAATAGCAAGATGATATCCAATCAACTCATCAATCAATATCCCAATCAAAATATAATTTTCGAAAATAATTTTTAAAATTCTGCTGTATATAAATACACGCTACTCTGCAGGTCTTTTACTTCCAGTGCGATGCCTCCAAAACGACGAAAATCTGCCGAAGATAACTTTGACGAGTCTCCCCCCAAGAGGAGTTCAAGAAAAAAAAAACCCGACACGCAACCAACACGTCCTAACAGGTTATCGAGAAACTTTCCCAAAAAGAAAAAACAACCTGCCAACACTGATCCTGTTGTCCATGAAGAAGGAGAGGCGCGATATTACTCTTATATCGACTCCCCTAACCCGATCATTGACTTCAATAAACTATTCCCTTCGGACGACCCTGATTATAAAAAAAGAGCAGGCGAGAGAGAAAGATGGATCAGAGACCGGACAGTGTATACTGTAGAATTCTGGAGAGAAGGGAAATGGATAAGCGCAGAAGAAGAACTGGAGAGATTTGGCACTAAACCAAAAGACATGAGTACATTACCTCTGCCTCCCGAGGCCGAAGCTCTGTTGTCTCGTAATGATACTCCCATAGAAGAACCTCAGTCGATGATAGAAGAAGGAGAACCTCCTTTTTCTCTGGAACCCGTCGGTACGCTAGACAATATGGAAATGCATGACGACAGAGAAACATACGAATCGCCTGATGAAAGTGCATTCAATGCAGATACTCAGTATACTGCAGAAGAACAGGTCCCTGACTGGATGAAAGACATCGATGAAGACATCCATCAAGAAAGCTCTCCTTCTACTGAAAAGGTCGACCCAGAAAACGAGTATCCTCTCAATGAGTTCCTTCCAGTATGGGATGAGTTTAATGAGGGCTTTGAGCAAGCGATGGTTGCATTGAAAGATACAATGGAGATGCTCAGTTCACCCAGAATGCAAACAGTAGTCACGGATCCGGTGTTCATGGCTGATGATGGAAGGCTAAAACTCTCGACAGTAGAGTATTACCGTATTGTGGATTTTGAAGTGATAATGAAATACCTCGCGGATTACGTCACTAGATATGAAACCATCCCCAACGAAGGGAAACGTCGCTACCAAGTTATGGCTTACCAATGGCTTTTGCTTGCAGACATGCAAATGATCGACACAGTAACAAAACAACTGACATTACCGAAGACTGGTACGGATCTGGACGGCGTTCAACTCTATTTTATCCTCGGTATAATGAAAAAATCTTATCGTGTTAAGGTGTATGATCTGTACATCCAAGCAGTCAAAGGCTATTTGATCATGAATACAATGATAGATTTTTTTTCAGAATTCATATTAACTCTCAGTAAAACTCTAGTAGAGCATCCTTTCATGATCTATCATGCGTCTCTAAGTACCCTACAGGAAAGCGTAAACAGATTAGATGCTTACCTGGCAGACATCAGAAGACGTTTTGTGTGGGCTGATGTGGATATCGACTGGAAAAAACCAGACCGGGCCTTAGGTAAACTCCTTACGGCTGTGAAAAAAAGCCAAACTTACACGAAAATAGTACATAAGTCAATCCAAGGCTTTATCTTGACTTACTGCAAGTTTGATATGCAGACCAATTATATACCAAAATACGACTTTACGCTACTCCAAAACCCAGTAGAGTTCACCATAGAATCCAGTGTCGTGGCACATAAACGGACCATCCATATCACTGCAGAGGCAACCGACGCCGAATACTCTTATCCTATCCTAGAAGAAGGGATTGATTACTCTCAGCATTCCCCTTCTAAATACGTAAAGGAAAGCTTGTCCCTCCTGAAATCAATCAAAACAGAGTTCAATGACTCTGACTTTGACATAGAAACAGGGTTTCCCTCGTGGACAGTGTTCCATTCTTTTTTCGAGACATATATCAGAACTCATAGAAGTGATGAAGGTGCTCAGATGTTATTCGACACGAGAGAATGGTTACTCGATAATTATCCTTCCGAAACTGAGCATATACTTTCACTAGGAAAGTTGCCTTTTTACATCGATCCCAAGACTTACGAAGGCGACTATGAAAAACGTCCCCTTTCCATTGATGAACTATGTGTGCTTTCCACAGAAAACCATTATCGCCGTCCAGGAGAGCCATGGTTTTTTGACCCATGGATCGATCCTGACTCTGATACTGAAGACGAAGAAGACAAGGATATGTTTGGCTTGCTCAAACAAAGAATTTACGAAACCCCTCCAGTGACACTTAATGTCGAGGAGAACATCCCTCCTCCTGTTTTTCCGTTGCGTATAGTTCTGAGACCTACTACTACAAAAACAGAGGTCTTGAAAGTTAAACAACTAGATTGGGTAGTGGGTGTGACACTACGAGATACATCCTATCTCGGTCACAATGAAGGGAAACGCTACAATGTAATCGTCAGTTCAGTAAATGGTCCTAAAAATCATATAATCGCTTGGATGAAGGACAACGGAGACAAAGCATTTGAGACTGTCACGACGCAGTGGGTAGTCACTGTCAACTCTAATATGACTAGAGCACAGCTTTATTCACAAGGAAAATCCCCTGACCAATTCCTCAAGCACGTGCTTTATTTCCTAGAGGCGCCAAGTGAAGAGTTCGTCAGGGGAAGGAAAAGAAATGGAGGTCAATCCCAGGTGACTGTTAAAAATATTCTTCGCTGGAACGTCAAAAACAATGTGATAGAGTATTCTCCCCAGAGAGGATTGGTTCATGTCCATGCTCTACTTGAAGTAACGGTAGTTGTCGCTAGACCCAAGATGATAAATGAACAGCCAGCTGGTGCCATTCTTGATTACAAAGCGTTCATCTCCTACATGCAGTTACTCTGTCCTGGAGCTTACGTGAACTTTACGAAAGTAAAAAAATACCTAGATGAACAGGACAAGAAAGATTTCGATGAACGTTGGGAGAACTATATTAAAAAAGGAATGGAGTCTGCTGGAGTCCAAGGAACTACGTTTATCGGTGTGGCGAATGCTGCTGTTAAAAAAGGTAGAGGCAGATTCAGAAGAGGCAAAAACTGGGAATACAACAAGAAGACTAATGCTCCTTAAAACAAAATAAACTTTATTTCTTTTAATCATTACATCGGATTGCCATAACACAAATGTTCTGTGCTCCTCAACATGAAGAAGAAGAAAGGGCCCTTGCCGCGAGAGGTGTTTTTTTCGTGGGAGGACCAGGCGCATACATATTCGAAGGAAAGTCTGGTTCGGGAAAGAATGTTCTATTAGAGAATATGCTTTCCAAGTCATTGATCCCATTCGAAAATGTCGTCACTTTATCAACCACCCAAGAAGAAACTGGCTCTCTCGACTTCATCGCTAGATTTTACGATCCCTCTTACTGGGGAGTCGCCAAAGACATCAATGAACTTATGCATGTGATAGATGTCAGAAAGGATAGTCTAGCGAAAATAAAACACAAGTTAGGAATGGAAGAAAAAGATGCTTACATCCAAAGACACCCCATGCTGGTAATTGTGGACGATATTGGAGGAACTACTAGTACCAGAAACTCTGAAAAAAACCCATGGTATACTCTGTTTACTACTGTGAGACACTTAGGGATTTATCTCGTAGTTCTCATACAATATCACAAACAAATCGGTCCTGCTTTTATGGGAAACACTAGAGCACTTATTACATTCGACCACGCGGATGATGCGATTAAACATTTCGCAAACTGTAGTGGAGTTTCTCTAACGACCAACGACAAAAAAAACCTCCAAGCGTTTTTGAAAATTCGTCATAATTTTCTTATCTGGTGGAAAACATGGTCCTCTGAAAACAGCTTACCTGATATTCCATGGCTTTGCGGGAAAATCACCCCAGGCACTAATGCATGTACGATCAATAACACTCATTATCAAGAGGTTAATACTGTCAAGCGAGCCATTAAGGAAGAGGATATAAGAAAAAAACAAACTCCAGAATTCGGTTCTTTTTCTGATAGCAGTGACTTTGACGAGATGTCAGAAGACGACTAGTTTCCTAATCCAGTAAACGACGTAGAATCAACTAATAAAATGTACTTTTCATATCAAAACACATTTTCTCATGTTTCGCGAAAGAAAGGCATGGGCTGACATGGCCGCAGCGAGGTTCGCTGCACATAGAGGCAAGGCAAAAAGAATGGGAAGGGTAACATTTAGAGATGGCTTCCCAATAAGAGACCCAAAATTCCCTCGTAACGCAAGCGCGTTCGGTACAGCCGCTGGAACAAACACAACAGCATTGCTGAGCAGACCAGTCATCAAAGCATTACTGAGAGGAAGGCTAGGAGTGACTAAAGTGACTGGTAATGGTATTGACCTCTTTGCTGGCCTCATCGACAAAGGAGTAGATAGAGCTCTCGAAATATGTAGAGAGATCCATGACAGGGCTATCGCGAAAGGAGCCAGGGCACATACGTTCGGCTCTGATCACCACATGACTGCTGCCAGAGAGTCTGGACACGTAGATGACCTTATACCAATAAGCGAAGCAATAATCGAAAAGAGGGGACGCATCGCTGAGCTAGCCACTATGAGACATGAAAAAGCCGCAGAAGAAGGAAAGGGAGCCAAAAGAGTGGCATTCCAAGCAATGCCTGCTATCACTAAAACGCTCCTCACGAAGATGAACAAAGCTGCCAAGATAATGAACTTACCTAAAAGTAAGCCTACTGTTACCTGTGCAGAACTTTACACTATGATCATCAATGCTGGCGGTGCAGAAGCATTAAAACAACAGCTAGGTGGAATGCTGGCATTCAAAGATCTGGCAACTATCACAGTACCGTTCTTGTCTGATGCAAATACGTCGTTTTTCCCTGCAGGGCCTATCATTGCAGCGGCATCTCAAGAAAAATGGATCAACTACGAGACCGTCATCATCCTAGTGGGAGTATTGGGATACGAAGGAGTGATTGATCTATTCAATAGATACCATGCAAAAGACGCTAGAACACATAACGGATTCTACAATAAATGGAAACTAACAGTGAAAGACGCACGAGACACTACCAATAATACAATCAAACAAGACAGAAGATTGGCTTACCAAAGAGCACTTTTAAAAGCATTTCTGTTTTCGCGTATCCCGAACGCACGAGAAAGTATGCTCACAAAAATCGGCTTTGTCGTCCCCACGGCATACTTCAACGACTACGCAAAGGGACTGGCTGCTGTCAAAGAAGGCAGAATGCCTAATATTGCTATCGAGTTCGGGAAAAACACGGTAGCTGAATTAGAGAGATTCGAGACATTTTATCACTAACGAACATGTATTTCATGCTTGTACAAAAGACGAGCTAGATTGTTATTATAAATATAGTTATCTATAAAATTCACATATGAACTCGCCTCTTTTTTTAATGGAAGCAAGAAGGACACCATCAACTCTTTACGCAATAATCGTAAGAGTAGCTACTCTTATTTCGTGTGTCATATCAGCATCTATACTAGGCTTCGCAGCGGCATTTGGAGGAGCGTTTGCAGTATACTCTGTGAGATTATTGACTGATACATTACTAACAAACCAATCTCTGGCCGATGACCCCGTCGACGACCCTACTCCTACTACTTCTTTTTATTTTTATCTGCCTGGCTTTTTCAATAGCACTCTGTATCCATACGACTCATTCAATGCCACTCTCTGTTAATCAAACACTCTGACACTATTGTATAGAATAAAAGAAATAAAAGTTTATTGTTCAGGAACGTAAACAACAGGACAACATCGTTTCTTACTAGGAGGAGATTCATCTTCTTCTTGAGAAAGAACATCATCACTTAGTCGTTTTATCTTCATGGAAGACTTCGCTCTAATACCAGAATCAGTTGCACCAAGGATGAAAGCTGTACATCGAAGAAGCATTTCACAACCTTCTCTGCCATAGCAAACAGACCCAATAC
>Ga0208826_1001782_pt1 | contig 17216 bp, 17 predicted proteins | sample AD_UKC115_MetaG_FD_184451 | JGI IMG/M metagenome (GOLD analysis project Ga0208826, IMG submission 184451) | Active sludge microbial communities of municipal wastewater-treating anaerobic digesters from Hong Kong - AD_UKC115_MetaG (SPAdes)... | ecosystem: Engineered > Bioreactor > Anaerobic >...
GGCCCGCGAGCTGTCGGGCGCGAACAACCTGCTGTTCCGGCGCAATTCGACCTCGGGCGCCGTCGAGGTGGTCGGCCGCGACGGCCACGGCATCACGCTCAACGACGCCCTGCACAGCAACTGACCCGACGTCACCCCCCGCCGAAACGCACCATTGGGCGGGAAACTACGAGAAGCAAGCGCCATTTCGTCGAACCGGAGGGCTCGTGAGTCCCGAACACGCGTTCAGCGACACCGAGCGGCGGGCGGTCTACCGCGCCATCTTCGAACGCCGAGACATGCGCCGGTTCGTCCCGGGCACCACCATCGACCACGACGTGCTGGCCCGCATCCTGCGCGCCGCCCACGCCGCCCCGAGCGTCGGCCTGATGCAGCCGTGGCGCTTCATGCGGATCACCGATACGTTGCTGCGCAAGCGGATCCACGCCCTGGTGGACGAGGAGCGCCAGCGCACCGCGACCGCCCTGGGGCAGCGGGAGGACGAGTTCCTGGCCCTGAAGGTCGAGGGCATCCTGGATTGCGCCGAACTCCTGGTGGTGGCCCTGGGCGAGGGCCGCGAACAGCATGTGTTCGGCCGCCGCACGATGCCCTACATGGATCTGGCGTCGGCGGCCTGTGCGGTGCAGAACGTCTGGCTGGTCGCCCGCGCGGAAGGCATTGGAGTGGGCTGGGTTTCGATCTTCGATCCCGCCGAACTGGCCGCGCTGCTGGGCATCCCCGACGGCGCCGAGCCCATCGCCGTGCTGTGTCTGGGTGAGGTGCCGGAATTCCCGGATCGCCCGCAGCTCGAGATCGACCACTGGGCCACCGCCCGGCCGTTGTCGGAGTTCGTGTTCGAGAACGGCTGGCGCTGATTCCGGCGAACGTGCAGAAAAGTTCGCTCGCCCGCGGCGCGTCGCGGACCGACACGCACGCTCGCGAATGACCTGAGGGTGACCTACTCCGGTGCGAGGATGCAGAATTCGTTGCCCTCGGGGTCGGCCAGCACCACCCAGGACTGATCACCCTGACCGATGTCGACCCGGCGGGCTCCCAGGGCGAGCACGCGCTCGACCTCGGCCGGCTGATCGTCCGGTGTCAGATCGATGTGCAGGCGGTTCTTGACCGTCTTGCCCTCGGGCACCGCCAGGAAGAGCCAATCGGGCCCCGCACCCGCCGGCGCCCGCAGCGCGACGTCGCCGTCATCGGTGGTCTCGGCCGGCCAGCCCAGCACCGTCGACCACCACTGCCCCAGCCCATGGATGTCGGCGGCGTCGATGCACAGTTCACTGAATCTCAGGACCATGTGAGCAACTCCTTCTTGAGCACCTTGCCCATCGCATTGCGGGGAAGCGCGTCGACGATCCGTACCTCGCGGGGCCGTTTGTGAGCCGAAAGCTGTTCCGACACATAGTCGATCAGCGCCTGCGGCGAGGCTTCACCGACCACGAAGGCGACGATCTTCTGACCCAGGTCGTCATCGGGCAGCCCCACCACCGCCACCTCCGCGACCCCGGGGTGGCCCAGCAGCGCGGTCTCGACCTCGCCGGCCCCCACCCGGTATCCCCCGGACTTGATCAGGTCGACCGATTCCCGACCGACGATGCGGTGCATCCCGTCGCCGTCGAGCACCGCCACGTCGCCGGTGTGATACCAGCCGTCCGCACCGAGCACCTCGGCGGTGGCCGCCGCCCGGTTCAGATAGCCGTCGAACATCATGGGACCCCGAACCTGAAGGCGCCCAATGGTTTCCCCGTCGTGCGGCACGTCGGCGCCGGCCTCGTCCACCAACCGGGTCCGAACCCCGGCCAGCGGCAGACCCACCCAGCCGGGCCGGCGTTCACCGTCGCCCAGCGTGCTCAGTGTGATCAGTGACTCGGTGCTGCCGTACCGCTCGACGGGCGCATGGCCGGTCAGCGCGACCAGGCCGTCGAACACCGGGACCGGCAGCGGGGCACTGCCCGACACCAGCAGCCGTGCGCCCCGCAGCGCCCGCGCCGACTCCGGGTCGGCGACCACTCGCGACCACACGGTCGGCACCCCGAAGTAGAGCGTCCCGGCCGCCGCCGCATAGGCCTCCGGTGTGGGTTTTCCGGTGTGCACGAAGCGATTTCCGATACGCAGCGATCCCAGTAGCCCGAGCACCAGACCGTGCACATGGAACAGCGGCAGACCGTGCACCAGGGTGTCGCCGGCGTTCCACTGCCAGGCCGTCGCGAGCGCGTCGATATCGGCGGCGACGGCGCGCCGGCTGGTCTGTACGCCCTTGGGGGCGCCCGTGGTGCCGGAGGTGTACATGACGTAGGCGGGCGCGTCGGGCGCCGGTTCGGCGTAGCTGTGCCAGGACCGCGCGTGCAGGCGGACCGGGATGTGCGGCAGGCCCGCCAGATCGTCGGGCGCATCTCCCAGCCAGGCCCGGGCACCCGAATCGGACAGGATGTGCGCACGTTCGGCGGCGCCGACGTCGGCGGGCACCGGCACGAAGGGGACGCCGGCGATCAGGCAGCCGGTCACGGCGAGCACCGTCGCCGCGGTGGGCCGGGCGAGCACCGCGACGCGGCCGGGACCGGCGACGCGTTCGGCGACCGCGGTGGCCGCGCCGAGCAGATCGCTGCGGGATAGCACGGTCCCGTCGATGCGGACGGCGTCGGCGATATCGGCGGAATCGGCGGACCGGAGCGAGCTCAACAGCATGCCGCCGACGATACTGGCCGGGTGGCCCACATCGAGACAGTCTCCAGCCGCCAGGTCTACGCCAACAATTGGATGACCGTGCGCGAGGACGCGATCCGCCGGCCCGACGGCAGCCCCGGTCTCTACGGGGTGATCGACAAGCCCCACTACGCCCTGGTGATCGCGCATGCCGCGGACGGCCGCTACGGGCTCGTCGAGCAGTTCCGCTACCCGCTGGGGTTGCGCCGATGGGAGTTCCCGCAGGGCACCGTCGGGCTGACCGAGCTGGAACCGGCCGTCCTGGCGGCCCGGGAGTTGCGCGAGGAGACCGGGCTGCGGGCCGCCGACCTGACCCGGCTGGGCATGTTGGACGTGGCTGCCGGGATGAGCAGCCAGCGCGGCCATGTGTTCCTGGCCACCGGGATCTCCGAGGGCGCGGCGCAGCGCGAGCACGAGGAGCAGGACATGCGGTTCGACTGGTTCACCGGGGACCGCATCGAGGAGATGATGCGCAGCGGGGAGATCACCGATGCGCAGTCCATCGCGGCATGGACCCTGCTGCGTCTGCACACCGGCCGGTAACGCCGAAGGCACTGTCCGGCAACGGCCGGCCTCGGGTTCATAACGATGTGGACCGATCGCCCGCGCGCCCGCCGTCGGACTGGCACGGCGTCGATACCGTGGTGGAGAAGCTCACCACCACAGGGGAATACGATGACGGCAACACGACGGCGCGCAACCGGCGCCGCGGTGTTCGCGGCTCTGCTGGTGGGTCTGTGCGCTGCGACGGCCGGCCCGGCCCACGCCGCACCCAGCGGCTGGTCCGGCAGGTACCTGATGGTGACCTACGCCTCCCAGAAGGGCGGCACCAGCCCGGCCGCCCGGCTGCCCGAACCGGATGCCAGCGCGGTGTACACCGTGACCACCAGCTGCGCCGGCGGCCGGTGTGTCGCGACCGCGATCGGTCCGGCGTCGGCCAACCCGACCGTCCCGAATCCGTTGAGCTACAGCTGGGACGGCCAACAGTGGAAGATCGCCTATGACTGGGTGTGGCAGTGTCCCGCCGGCGGCGCCGGCCAATCGCAGTGGAGCCCCGCAGAGTCCTTCACGTACTTCACCCCGCAGCCCGACGGCTCGCTGCGCGGCATGTGGAGCACCGATATCGCCTCCGGCGCATGCCGCGGCAACGTGGTCATACCCGTCGCCGCGTTCCCGGCCTAGCAGCGCACTCTACCGCTCGGCGAGAGCGCGCAGGAAGAACGTCAGGTTTGCCGGCCGCTCGGCCAGCCGGCGCACGAAGTACCCGTACCACTGTGAACCGTAGGGCACGTAGACCCGCACGTGGCTGCCCTCCTGGGCCAACCGCCGCTGCTCGGGATCTCGGATCCCGTACAGCATCTGGTACTCGAAGCCGTCGACGGTGCGCCCGGTCCGGGCGGCCATTCCGGGGACGGCGGCGATGATGACCGGGTCGTGGGAGGCCACCATCGGGTAGCCGGAGCCGGCCATCAACACCCGCAGGCAGCTCAGGTAGTTGGCGGTGACGGCGGCCGGGTCACGGTGGGCGACGGACTCCGGTTCGTCGTAGGCGCCCTTGCACAACCGGATTCGCGCCCCGGCGGCCGCGAACTCCCGGCAGTCGCCCTCGGTACGTCGCAGGTATGCCTGCAGAACCGTTCCGAGCCAGTCGAATTCGGTGCGCAGCTCCCGCACGATGGACAAGGTCGAATCGGTGGTGGTGTGATCCTCGGCGTCGACGGTGACCCAGACCCCGGCCTCGGCGGCCCGGGTGCAGATGGCGCGCGCGTTGTCGAGCGCGATCTTCGCGCCGTCGCGGGGCAGCGCCTGGCCCAGCGCCGAGAGCTTGAGGGAGACCTCGAGGGGACGGGGCGTCGCGGAGGGTTCGCCGCGCTCCCCCAGCCGGCCCAGCAGTTGCAGGTACGCCCGCACGGTGGCGTCGGCGTCGGCCCGGTCGGTGACGTCCTCGCCGAGGTGGTCGATGGACACGAACCGGCCGGAATCACGCAGCACCGCAACCGAATCGAGTGCATCGTCGACCGATTCACCGGGCACGAAGCGGCGCACCACCGACCGGGTCAGCGGAAGCCCTTCGGCCGCGCGGCGGATGACCTGCGAACGGCTGGCGGCCAGGATCGCCGGCCGGGCCACCCGCTGGAACAGGCCCACGCCGTCAGTCCCCCATGTGCGGGTAGAGATGGTTCGTGGGTGGCACGAAGGTTTCCTTGATCGACCGGGCCGAGGTCCAGCGCAGCAGGTTCAACGCGGACCCGGCCTTGTCGTTGGTCCCCGAGGCGCGCGCCCCGCCGAACGGCTGCTGGCCCACCACCGCGCCGGTCGGCTTGTCGTTGACGTAGAAGTTGCCGGCCGTGTTGCGCAGCCGCTCGGAGGTCTTCAGCACCGCCGCGCGATCGTCGGCGATCACCGCACCGGTCAGCGCGTACGCGGATCCGCGGTCCACGACGCCCAGGATGTCGTCGAAGGAGTCGTCGGGAAAGACGTGCACCGCCAGGATCGGACCGAAGTACTCGTCGCGGAACGCCTCGTCGGTCGGGTCGTCGGAGAGCAGCACCGTGGGGCGGACGAAATAGCCTTCGCTGTCGTCGTATTCGCCGCCGACGGCCACGTCGACGGCAGCGGCGCTCTTTGCTCTTTCGATGGCCTTGACGTTCTTGGCGAATGACCGCTGGTCGATCACCGCGCCGCCGTAGTTGGACAGATCGGTCACATCGCCGTAGGTCAGTTTGCCGGTGGCGTCCAGGAAGTCGTCGCCCATGCGCTCCCACACCGACTTCGGCACGAACGCCCGGGAGGCGGCCGAACATTTCTGGCCCTGGTAGTCGAACGCTCCGCGAATCAGCGCGGTACGCAACACATCCGGGTTCGCCGAGGTGTGCGCGACGACGAAGTCCTTGCCGCCGGTCTCGCCCACCAGGCGCGGATAGGTGTGGTACCGATCGATGTTGCTGCCGACCTCACGCCACAGGTGCTGGAAGGTGGCCGTCGATCCGGTGAAGTGGATGCCGGCCAGCCGCGGGTCGGCCAGCACCACCTCGGAGACGGCCAAGCCGTCACCGGTGACCAGGTTGATCACCCCCGGCGGCAGGCCGGCGGCCTCGAGCAACTGCATGGTGAGGTATGCCGCGAACGTCTGGGTCGGCGACGGCTTCCAGATCACGGTGTTGCCCATCAGGGCGGGTGCGGTCGGCAGGTTCCCGGCGATGGCGGTGAAGTTGAACGGCGTGATCGCGTAGACGAAGCCCTCCAGCGGACGGTGGTCCGTGCGGTTCCACACGCCCGCGGAGCTGATCGGCTGCTCGGCCAGGATCTGCCGGGCGAACTCGACATTGAACCGCCAGAAGTCGACCAGCTCGCACGGACAGTCGATCTCGGCCTGGTAGGCGGTCTTCGACTGGCCGAGCATGGTCGCGGCGGCCAGCTTCTCCCGCCACGGTCCGGCCAGCAGGTCGGCGGCACGCAGGATCACCGCCGCCCGTTCGTCGAACGGCGTGGCCGCCCAGGCGTCCTTGGCGGCCGTCGCGGCCTCGACCGCCGCAGTGGCCTCGGCGTGTTCGCCGTTGGTCAATGTGCCGAGAACCGCGCGGTGGTTGTGCGGCTGGACCACGTCGACGCGCGCGCCGGCACCCATGACGTGGCGGCCGCCGATGACGTGCGGCAGGTCGATCGGCTCCGCGGCCAGCGACCTGAGGGCCGCCTTCAGGCGTTTGCGTTCCTGCGAGCGGCGCGCGTATTCATGCACGGGTTCGTTCGTGGGCGACGGGACATCGGTGATGGCGTCCATGGCTCCAGAATGCCAGCTGAGGATGCGCGGGGACCCGTATTCAGGTCAGGCCAGCCGGGCGACCGCGGCGGCGATGCGCTCGTCGGTGGCGGTCAGCGCGATGCGCACGTGCCGGGCGCCGCGGGCGCCGTAGAACTCACCGGGCGCCACCAGGATCCCGCGCTCGGCGAACCAGGCGACGGTGTCGCGACACGGTTCGCCACGGGTGGCCCACAGGTACAGCCCGGCCTCGGAATGCTCGATGGTGAACCCGGCGCGCTGCACGGCGGGCAGCAGTTGGGCGCGCCGGCGGGCATAGCGCTCGCGCTGTTCCCGCTCATGGGCGTCGTCGTCGAGCGCGGCGACCATGGCCGACTGGATGGGCGTGGGCACCATCATGCCGGCGTGTTTGCGCACCGCCAGCAGTTCACCGACCAGGGCGGCGTCCCCGGCGACGAACCCCGCACGGTACCCGGCCAGCGACGAGGTCTTCGAAAGTGAGTGCACCGCAAGCAGTCCCGTGTGGTCACCGTCGCACACGGAGGGATGCAGCACCGACACCGGCTCGCCCTCCCAGGCCAGCCCGAGATAGCACTCGTCGGAGGCCACGACGACGTCGCGCTCGCGGGCCCAGGTCACGACCTTGCGCAGATGTTCGACGCCGAGAATGCGGCCGGTGGGGTTGGCCGGTGAGTTGACGTACACCAGCGCCGGCCGCTGCGGACCCAGCTGGGTCAGGGAATCGGCGGCCACCACCCGCGTCCCGGCCAGCCGGGCGCCGACGTCGTAGGTCGGGTACGCCAGTTCGGGCACGACCACCAGGTCTTCGCCACCCAGCCCGAGCAGTGTGGGCAGCCAGGCGATCAACTCCTTGGTGCCGATCACCGGGAGCACGGCGGCCTCGGTCAGACCGGTGACGCCATACCGGCGCCCGAGGGCATCGATCATGGCCCGGCGCAGGTCGGCGGTGCCGGCGGTGGCGGGGTAGCCGGGCGCCGGCGCGGCGGCGGTCAGCGCGGCGCGGACTACCGGGGCCACCTCATCCACGGGGGTGCCGACCGACAGGTCGACGATGCCGTCCGGATGTGCGCGCGCCAGCGCGGTCACGTCGGCGAGGGTATCCCAGGGGAACTTTGGCAAAGTGGCCGAAACAACCCGCCGGGACATGCCGTGGCTCAGTCCTCGCCCGCTGGGGGCAGATCCTTCACGGCCTGCGGGTCATTGTCGGTCTGGCCCACCTTGGAGGCACCGCCCGGGGAGCCCAGCTCCTCGAAGAAATCGGCGTTGTTCTGCGTGAAGCTGCTCCACTGGTCCGGGACGTCGTCCTCGTAGAAGATCGCCTCGACCGGGCAGACGGGTTCGCACGCGCCACAGTCAACGCATTCGTCGGGGTGGATGTAGAGCATCCGTGCGCCCTCGTAGATGCAGTCGACGGGGCATTCCTCGATGCATGCCTTGTCCTTGACGTCGACGCACGGTTGAGCGATCACGTATGTCACAGAACTCTCCTCATCAGGCGGGCTGCTGCGTTTTCAGTTCGTATGGGCTGCGCGTCCGGAGGGGCTGTAACCGGACGTGTGTGCAAGTGTGCCCTATGGTTTGCCGCCCGGACGAACCGGGCGGCCAGTACCTGATACTAGACGTTTCATTCATTTCCGGCCTAACCGGCGAGCGCCCGTGTTTGGCCGCCGCCACGCCGCTGTCCTCGTACAAATGCGGACACTCACCGCCGGTCACGCTGCCTGTGCACATCATTGCAGTGCAACATGTTGCATAATACCGGCGGTACCACATAGGGTGCCGGAATGGCTCTGACCCACGCGATCCTGGTCGCACTGTCCGAGCAGTCCGGTTCGGGCTACGAACTGGCCCGCCGGTTCGACCGGTCGATCGGCTACTTCTGGACCGCCACGCACCAGCAGATCTACCGGACCCTGCGCGCCATGGAGGGCGACGGCTGGGTCAGCGCGACAGCGGTGGTCCAGCAGGGCCGTCCGGACAAGAAGGTCTACACCGTGTCCCCGGCCGGCCGCGCCGAACTGTCCCGTTGGATCGCCGATCCCGCCGACCGCGACTTGCGCGACGTCGCAGTGAAACTCCGCGGCGCCGGGCCCGACGACGTGGCCGCGCTGCGCGATCAGCTCGTCTCCGTGCGCGCCCAGCACGCCGGGCGTCTCGACGCCTACCGCGATATGGAGAAGCAACAGTTTCCCGACCCCGCAGCCCTCACCGGTGCCGCACTGCATCAGCACCTGGTGCTGCGCGGCGGCATCCGGACCGAACGGGGCGCGGTGGAATGGCTCGACGAAGTACTCAGCGCAGTGGGAGACCAACGATGACCGAAACGTACCCGAACCTGTTGTCCCCGTTGGATCTTGGTTTTACCACCCTGCGCAACCGGGTGGTGATGGGCTCGATGCACACCGGGCTGGAGGACCGTGCGCGGGACACCGGCCGGTTGGCCGAGTACTTCGCCGAGCGGGCCCGCGGCGGCGTCGGCCTGATCATCACCGGTGGGTACGCGCCCAACCGCACCGGCTGGCTGCTGCCGTTCGCCGCGCAACTGCTGACATCCGCGGAGGCGCGCCGGCACCGGCGGATCACCTCGGCCGTGCACGACGAGGGCGGCAAGATCCTGCTGCAGATCCTGCATGCCGGGCGGTACGCCTACCATCCGCTGTCGGTCAGCGCATCGTCGATCAAGGCTCCCATCAACCCTTTTCGGCCGCGCAGGCTCTCGTCGCGGGGGGTGGAACAGACCATCGACGACTTCGTGAACTGTGCGCTGCTGGCCCGCGAGGCCGGCTATGACGGCGTCGAGATCATGGGCAGCGAAGGCTATCTGCTCAATCAGTTCCTCGCGCCCCGGACCAACACGCGCACCGACGAGTGGGGCGGCACCCCGGCCAAGCGCCGCCGGATGCCCGTGGAGATCGTCCGGCGCACCCGCGCCGCGCTCGGGCCGGACTTCATCATCGACTACCGGATGTCGATGGCCGACTACGTCGACGGCGGCCAGAGCTGGGAGGAGATCGTCGCGCTGGCGATCGAGGTCGAGGCGGCCGGCGCGACGCTCATCAATTCGGGCATCGGCTGGCACGAGGCCAGGGTGCCGACCATCGTGACCTCGGTGCCCCGTGCGGCGTTCGTCGACATCAGCAATGCGGTGGCCGACGTCGTCGATATCCCGGTGGTCGCGTCGAACCGGATCAACATGCCGCAGACCGCAGAACAGATCCTGGCCGAGACGTCCGTTCGCCTGGTATCGATGGCCCGGCCATTGCTGGCCGACCCGGACTGGGTGGCCAAGGCGGCTGCGGGCGCCGACGACGAGATCAACACCTGCATCGCCTGCAATCAGGCCTGCCTGGACCACGCATTCGTGCACAAGACCGTGTCGTGTCTGCTCAATCCGCGCGCCGGCCACGAAACCACCCTGGTGCTCGGGCCCACCCGCCGCGCTCGCTCGGTGGCCGTCGTCGGCGCCGGACCGGCCGGACTGTCCGCGGCCGTCAGCGCCGCCCAGCGGGGCCACCACGTGACATTGTTCGACGCGAACACCCACCTCGGCGGCCAGTTCGACATGGCCCGGCGAATTCCCGGTAAGGAGGAGTTCGCCGAGACCCTGCGCTACTACGCCACGATGCTGTCGAAATACGGTGTGACGCAACGCCTCGGTGTCCGCGCCGCGGCCGCCGATCTGGCGGGCTTCGACGACGTGGTGCTGGCCACCGGTGTCGCCCCGCGACTACCGGACATCCCCGGCATCGACCACCCGATGGTCTTGACCTATCCGGAGGCCATCTACGGCGCCAAGCCGGTGGGCCGCCGGGTCGCCGTGATCGGTGCCGGCGGAATCGGTTTCGACGTCAGCGAACTACTCGTCACCGACGAGTCACCGACGCTGAACCTGAAGGACTGGAAGGCCGAATGGGGTGTCGCCGATCCGCAGGAGGCCCGCGGCGCCCTGGTGCGGCCGATCCCTGCCCCACCCGCTCGCGAGGTGTACCTGCTGCAGCGCACCAAGGGCCCGCAGGGCAGACGGCTGGGCAAGACCACCGGGTGGGTGCACCGGGCCTCACTGAAAGCTAAAGGGGTGGAACAACTCTCGGGGGTCAACTATGAGCGGATCGACGATGCCGGCCTGCACATCAGTTTCGGACCGGACCGCAAGCGACCGCGACTGCTGGCCGTCGACAACGTGGTGATCTGTGCGGGCCAGGAGTCGGTGCGCGACCTGGCCGACGAGCTGCCGGGCCTGGGCGTCACGCCGCATGTCATCGGCGGCGCCGCCGTGGCCGCCGAACTGGACGCCAAGCGGGCCATCCGGCAGGGCACCGAGTTGGCCGCGCGGCTGTAGCGTTCCCCGGCGAGTGTGCGTGTCGGTCCGCGGCACGCCGCAGCTCGGCGGACCTTTGCGCACCCTCACGGGTCCGTTGACACCGCCCCACCCATCGACAACACTCGTTTCCCGTGACCGCCTCCGCCGACGACGCGTGGAACGCCCTGGCGGACGGGCTGCGTGACGCCGGCCGGAAGCTGGCAGAGGCCACCGCCCACCTGGACGCTCCCGAACGCACCGATGGATTCCGGGCGCTGCTGCGGGCACTGAACAATCAGCTGGGCAGACTCGAAACCGACACCGAGCGACCGGAATTCGTCCCGTTCAACGGGTGGCGTGAGAAGTTCTTCATGGACAACCCCGATTGCCGGTACTGGATCACCGACATTCGCGACGACCGGCGCTACCTCATCACGGGCAACGTGGGCGACTCGGCGTTCCAGTCGGTCACCGTCTACTCGGGCACCGGCGTGGCCGACGCGGCCGCCGTGGCGCGCGTCGACACCGACGACCTGACCCTCGACGCCGACGGCGGATTCACGTTGACCCTGGCCCCGCACGGCGCCGACCTGGACCTGCCCGCCGGAGCACGTTCGTTGTGGATCCGGCACCTGCACAACGACATCCGGCTCGATCGGGCGGGCTGGTGCCGGATCGACCCGATCGACGAACCGGGCGGACCCCCGGCACCCGACGATGCGCGGTTCACCGGCGATCTGGCCCGGCTGGGCAAATTCCTCTCGCGGCTGCCCGACGCCTTCCGGTTCGCCGTGGCCGAGGACGCCGCGGCGCCGAACAGCGTCCGGCACTGGGCAGCGATGGCGGGCGGGGCGGCATTCACCGAACCGGACATCCACTACCTGCGCGGCGCCTGGCGACTCGGCGAACACGAAGCCCTGCTGATCGAGGGCGACCTGGTCGACTGCCGACACTGGAACATCCTGTTGTACAGCCGGTTCCTGAACTCGCTGGACCACCGCAATCGGATCGTGTCGCGGACGGCCGCCAGCAGCACCATCGTCGACGGCCGGTACCGCTTCGCGCTCGCCGGCCGCGACCCGGGGCTGCCGGGCTACGACTGGCTCGACACCGAGGGCCGCGGGTTCGGACTGTTCGTCATGCGATTCCTGCAGTCCGAGACCGACCCGGCGCTCCCGGAGGTCCGGGTGATCCCGCTCGGCGAGTCACAGTGACCTGGCAACCGCCCGCGCGTAGCGCCGTCGCCGAGCAGATCTACGCGGCGGCCGAGCAGGACCGCACCCAGCGGCCGGACCGCTACTCGCTCGACGTGGACAGCGTCGTCGAGCGCGCCGAAAAGCGGTTCTCTGCCGAGCTTTTCGCCGACGGCTGGCGGGCCGGCCTTGCCGAATTCCTCGACTCCGCGGCGCAGGAGGCCCGCCTCAACGCGGTGGGAACGCGGATGGCGGCGCAGTCCGCGGTCGGCCGGCTGATTGCCGGCGCCGCGATCGCCACCTGTCGGCGTGACCATCCGACGGTGGCCGCGACTCCGCTGGAGCCACCGATCGTGATCATCGGCGGCTGGCGTACCGGTACCACCTTCCTGTTCCGGCTCCTCGGCACGGACCCCCGGTTGCACGCACCCCTGCCCGCCGAGCTCGTATCCCCTTGGGTGTTCGCCGACGGCCCGCCGGCGCGCACACGGACCACGAGCGCGGCGGCGACGGAACTGCTGCACACCCTCAATCCCGAAATGGCCCATGTGCACCCGTCGGGACCGGATCTGCCGGAGGAATGCGTCCTGGCGATGGGCACCGATCTGCGCAATTGGGGTTTCACGTCCATGATGCGGCTGCCGTCCTATGCGAGCTGGCTGGCCGGTCAGGACCTGGGTGCGTCGTATCGACGCTACCGCGAAGCGCTGCAACTGCTTTCGGTCCGTGACCCGCGGCGCTTCGTCCTCAAGGCGCCCGCCCACACGGCCGAACTGGACCATCTGATCGCGGCCTTCCCCGGCGTGGTCGTCGTGCAGATCCATCGGGACATCGTGCCCACGCTGGCCTCCGGCGCGAGCCTGTTCGCGGTGTACCGGGCCACCTACAGCGACGACGTCGACCCCGTGGAGGTCGGCCGGCAACTGGTCGATCAGAGCGAGATGTGGTTCCGGCGGGCCGCCGCGGTGCGCGCGTCGACCTCGGCGGAGCATGCCACGTTCGTCGACGTCGACTACGACGACCTGGTGGCGCACCCGGCGGATGTGGTGGGCCGGGTGTACGACGCCGCGGGACTCGCGCCGGCGGCGCCGGTCGAGGCGTTCGTCGCGGCCTATCACGCCGCGCATCCCCGCGACGCCCACGGAGTGCATCGCTACCAACCGGCCGATTTCGGGATCGAACCGGGCGAGATCCACGAGCGGTTCGCCTTCCTCATGGACTCACCGTGACGTCGGGCAGCGAAAGCCTCTGGCGTGGAACGTCTTCGGACGACCGGGCCGGCGAGCGGCGGGAGCGCCTGCTGCTGGCGTGCCGCGAGATTGTCGGCCGGGACAGCGGGGCGGCATTGTCGGTACGGGCCGTGTGCCGCGCGGCCAACATCGGACCCCGGCACTTCTACGAGAGCTTCCCGGACACCGACGCGCTCCTGCTGGCTGCCTACGATCAGGCCGTTCGCGCCCTGCAGCACGCGATATCGACGGCGGTGCAGAAGGATCCGGAGTGGTCGCGGGAGCCGGTCGGCGCCCGGCTGCGGGTGACCTTCGAGGCGGCCGCCGAGCACCTCGAGGCACGACCGGACGCCGGCCGCCTCATCTTCCGCGAGGCACTGGGTAACGACGTGCTGCGCACCCACGCGGCCGTCACGCTGCCGGCCTTCGCCGGAACCATCAGGTCACTGGTCGTCGACGGCAACGACCGCCGCCCGGCCGTTCGGCGGCAGCTGGAGGCGACGGTGATCTCGGGCGGGCTGGCGGCGGCCTTCGCCGAGTGGCTCGCCGGCGGTTCCGGAATTTCGCGGGACGCCCTGGTTACGTACTGCACCGACACCACCCTGGCTATCCTGTCCCTCGCTTGACACCCGTCAACGTATAGGAAACACTCGTTTCCCGTGACGGGCGATGCGTGGACGGACGGCTTCTTCGGGCCGGATTCCGTGGCCTGGCGTGTGCTCACCGCGCCGGCGACCACGCTGATGATCGCCCAGGTGACCAATCTGCTCGAGGTTCCGCACAAGGACTTCCAGGCCGTCCTGCTCGGGCACGACCCGTTGTTCCCCACCAACCCGCGCCGCCAGCGGGGCTGGCGCCTGCCGACGGCCAAGGGCGGCCACTTCCACGACCGGCTGCGCCGCACCGTCGGCGTTCCCCTGCCGATCCTGTTCGGGGACAAGCGCTCTGCCCTCGAATGCGCCGAACGGCTGGCGCACTATCACCGGCCGATGTCCGGCGTCGCACCCGACGGCAGCGCCTACCGCGCAGTCGATCCCGACGCGATGCTGTTCGCCGCGGTGACCATCGCGCACGCCGGGCTGCGGGCGTATGAGACCTTCGCCTTCGACGGCCGGTTGCCCCGGCGGCTGCCCGCCGCCGACCGCGACGCCTATTTCGCCGAGATGGCCGAACTGGCGGTGCTCATGGGAGTGCCGCACGAACGCGTTCCAACGAGCGCGGTGCAGATCGACGGTTATTACCGCTCGATCGCGCCCAAGTTCGCCTTCCAGCCCGGCTGGTTCGCCGCCCAGCTGCGGACCGCCGCCAGCCTGCTGCGGCCCGCCGGGCGCGACGACCTCGTGGCCACCCTGGGCGACGCCGTCCTGATGGGCTCCGCACTGCTGGCCATCGCCGCGCTCCCCGGTCCGTCCCGCCGACTGCACCGCCTACCGCCGTTCGCCGATCCGGCCCTGCGGCTGGCCCTCCTGGTCAGCATGCCCGCGTTCGCCCTGCTGGGAAACGATCGGATCGGCGGTGCGGCGGTGCGCTGGTTCCTCGGCCGCGACGACGCCGACGGCATCGCACGGGCACGTGCGCTCACCCGCGGGCCGGGGCTCTGACGCCGGGATAGCCAGCCATATTTCGTTGTCCTGCAACGTGATTCATAACAGACCGAAGGAGACGATGTGTTCGACGAGGATAAGTTCCAGCACGCCCTGGCCCAGCCCCGGCTGCGCGGACACGTCCCGACCCACCTGAAGTCCAACCGGGCCGAGCCGATCCGGGTACTCCAGGAACCCGAACTGCAGGCGATGACCAAGCAGTGGTTCGTCGACTTCGAGGAGAAGCTCGCGCACTACAGCAAGCACTTCGGCACCGACCTGTCCTGGGTCATGACGTGGGCCAAGAAGTACTGGTGGAGCTTCCTGGTCCGCGACATGGACATCAACGACGAGCTCTACGCACCCGATGTCCGCTACACCGATGTCACCACGTTCGGCCGGACCATCGTCGGCATCGACGAATTCGTGACCTACAACTTCGCGTTCTTCGACGCCATCCCCGACTGGCGCTATGACCCGCTGCCCGATCAGGTCTACCTGGACGTGACGCCAGAGGGCAAGGTGCGCACCGTGATCCGCTACATCGGCAGCGGGCACTGGACCGGCCCGTTGCGGCTCTACCCGTACGACGAGAGCGCACCCCGGGTCTACGGCAACGGGCGGTTCATCCAGGTGCCCGCCGTCGACCGCTACCACTTCAACGCCGACGGTCTGATGGAAGAGGGCGAGACGCTCTACGACATCCTGGACGGATTGCAGCGCGGCGGAGTGCTGCCCAAGGACACCAGCCCGGTGTTCCATGCGCTGTTCGCGGCCACGAAGTTCCCTGCCGCCGTGCAGAACACGTGGCGGCGGGTCCGCGGCGGCTGACACTCGGTCACTGGCAACGCCGGGGTTCAGCGCCCTACGAACGCATCGAGTTCCGGTACGTCACCACCGGTCAGCTGGCGGTGCATGGCCCAGGCGGTCCGGCGACCCAGGATCTTGGCCTGGTCGGCGATCGGACCGCGGTACATGGCGTCGACGGTGTCGATCCACAGCGTCAGCCAGCGGATGAAGTGCCGGTGGGTCAGCGGGTGTTCGGCATGGACGTGTTGGTGCGGTGCCAGCGCGCTACCCCGATACAGCTTGGCGCGGAACAGCATCGTCTCCCAGAAATCACACATCACCGGCAGGTGGGACTCGAGGCCCTTCTCCCGGATGTCGCTGAACGCATCGGTCAGCAGGTCGTCCACCAGGGCCCGGCCGTAGAAGGCGGTCAGCAACGCGTACACATCGTCGCGGTCGGCCAGGTCACGCGTCGGAATCTCGGACCGCGTCAGCGTCGTGTCCATGGATTCGCTCCCTTCATCCACCCAACCGGGGGCGGGGACCTACGCGGCGTAGGTGGTGGTGCGCTGGCGGGCCGGCCGGCCGATGCCCTCGGCGATGGCGACCAGTTCCTCGGCGGTCTTGGCCGACCCGTTCTCGGAACCGGCCATCCGCGAGATGGTCTCCTCCATCAGTGTCCCGCCCAGGTCGTTCGCGCCGCCGCGCAGCATCACCTGGGTGCGCTCGACGCCGAGCTTGACCCAGCTGGTCTGGATGTGCGGGATCCTGCCGTGCAGCATGATCCGGGCCAGGGCGTGCACGGCCCGGTTGTCGCGGTGCGTGGGCCCGGGCCGGGACGCGCCCGCCAGATACAGCGGTGAGGATTGATGCACGAACGGCAGCGGTACGAATTCGGTGAATCCGCCGGTGCGGTCCTGGATCTCGCGCAGCACGTTCAGATGACCGACCCAGTGCCGTGGGGTGTCGACGTGGCCGTACATCATGGTCGAACTCGACCGCAGACCCACCTCGTGCGCTGTGCTGATCACCTCGATCCACATCGACGTCGGCAGCTTGCCCTTGGTCAGCACCCAGCGCACCTCGTCGTCGAGGATCTCTGCCGCGGTGCCGGGGATGGTGTCCAGGCCGGCTTCGCGCAGCGCGGTCAGCCACTCCCGGATGGACGTGCCGGCCCGGGTGACCCCGTTGGCGATCTCCATCGGCGAGAACGCGTGCACGTGCATCGACGGCACCCGGGCCTTGACCGCGCGAACCAGATCGGCGTACCCGGTGACCGGCAGTTCGGGGTCGATACCGCCCTGCATGCAGACCTCGGTGGCGCCGGCGACGTGGGCCTCCCAGGCCCGGTCGGCGACCTCGTCGGTGGACAGCGAGTACGCGTCGGCATCGCCCTTGCGCTGGGCGAACGCGCAGAACCGGCAGCCGGTGTAGCAGATGTTGGTGAAGTTGATGTTGCGGTTCACCACGAACGTCACATCGTCGCCCACGGTGTCGCGGCGCAACGAATCTGCCAGCGCGGCAACAGCTTCCAACGCAGGCCCATCCGCGGTTGCCAGTGCCAGATAGTCGTCGTCGCTGCAGCCCGCCGGGTCGCGTTCGGCATTGCGCAGGGCGGCCAGCACGTCGGTGTCGACCCGCTCGGGTGCG
>Ga0208826_1001783_pt1 | contig 17216 bp, 15 predicted proteins | sample AD_UKC115_MetaG_FD_184451 | JGI IMG/M metagenome (GOLD analysis project Ga0208826, IMG submission 184451) | Active sludge microbial communities of municipal wastewater-treating anaerobic digesters from Hong Kong - AD_UKC115_MetaG (SPAdes)... | ecosystem: Engineered > Bioreactor > Anaerobic >...
GCCTCGCCATCCTGCTTTTGATTTCCCTGAATATTTACCACCGCAGCAGCCTTTACCTGCCCGATCAGCAGTTGTATCTCGCCCTGATCCTCACCGACGCCCTGATCCTGATTCTGGATTCGGCGATGTGGTTGCTTGACGGCATGCCCGGCAGCGCCATCTCCCTCACCTATCCGGTCATCACCGGGTGCTATTATATTTTGAACTCGCTGATCTGCGTATTGTGGAACTATTATGTGGATTATTACATTCACAAAAGCCAGTCGCACCTCCGGAAGATCGCCTTCCCTCTGATGCTCCCGATCTTGATTATGATTATCCTTGTCATCATGAACGTCTCGGACAATATCCTGTTTTATATCGATGAAAACAACGTCTACCACCGCGGCCCCTATTTTCCCGTGATGGCGGGAATCAGCTTCCTGCTCTGCGCCTACTCGGCGATCTACGTATCTGTCAACCGCAGGAATCTGCCCTCCAAAGAATTCGGAACCCTGCTCTTCTTCCCGCTGCTGCCAATCCTCGGGGGCATTGCGCAGTCGATGCATTACGGCCTTTCGCTGATCTGGGCCTGCGCGACGTTCTCCCTGCTTTTGACGTTTATCAACATCCAGAACGTTCAGCTCGATACGGATTACCTGACGAACCTGCACAACCGCAGGCAGCTTGACAACTACCTGCACCTCAAAAGTCAGCGCCTGCGCGGCAGGGTGATGGCGGGCATCATGATCGACGTGGACCGCTTTAAATCCATCAACGACACCTACGGGCACGACAGCGGAGACCGTGCCCTGAAATACGTCGCCGACATTCTGAGGGAGACCTTCCGCAGAAGCGACTTTCTGGCGAGGTACGGGGGTGACGAATTTGTCGTCGTGATGACGATCAGAGACCCCGCCGAACTGGAAAAATCCATTCGCCGGCTCAACGAGAATGTGGCGCTGTTCAACGCCAAAAAGCTGGTGCCTTACGAGATCCACCTGAGCGCGGGCTACGAGTGCTATTCCTCCGAATACGCAAACGTCTCCGATTTTCTGATACATATCGACGATCTGATGTACTTGAATAAACAAAAGGCAAAGACCGCCTGCGCATCCTGACAGGAGCTTTCCGCTTCCGCCGCGAGCCGTCCGAAAAAGTTTTTTCCGGACGGCTTTTCTGTGGGAAAGGGCGTTCTCGCCTTCATGGCAGTTTTCCCCACTTATTTTTGCGCGAAGCCGATCCATACTGTTTATGAGGTGACGGTATGGCGGATTACAAGGAGATGTACCTCTCCATGGTGCGTGCGTCGGAAAAAGCCGTCCGCATCCTGATCGAAGCCCAGCAGAAATGCGAGGAGCTGTATCTGGAGGCGGAAGAGGGAAACCCGGCCGTAGTGGACTTCCGGGGCCCGCAGGAGAAGCACGACGGATAAAAAGAGGTTTTTCTTTTCAAATGCGGACGGATCTGCTACAATAGCGGCGGATCTTCCGGAATAGGGACGACATCCGCCCGGTGCGGCGGCCGCTTTTGGGGCCGGGCCCGCGGCGGGAAAGAAAGGCTGCGTGACATGAAGCTGTCATGGTATTTTTCCGAGCCGCTGGAGAGCCCGGACCTGATCCGCGAATTCGAGGCGGCCGAGGCGTATATCTTCCCGGCCGATTTCGTAAAATGCGTCAAAGCCCATAACGGCGGCTACCCCTCCGCCGGGACGTTCGACACGGAGGAGACCGAGGAGCGGGAGCTCCGGGCCCTGCTCTCGTTCAACAGGGACGCGGAAAACAGCGTCTGGGAGAGGGCCGCCCGGCTGAAGGAGACCTTCGGGGACCGGTATCTGCCCTTTGCGGAGGACGATTTCGGGAACCCGGTGTGTTTTTTGCGGGAGGATGGCTCCGTGGTTTTCGTCGACCTGCACACCGGCGCGGAGGAACGGACGGCGGAGAGCTTTGCCGAATTCCTCGGCGGGCTTTATGAGTGACCGTGCGACCGCTCCGAAGCAGGAATCCGGCGCTTTTTTTGCACTGTTATTAGGAAATTTCCGCACGCTCCCGGACTACGGCAGGAAATCTCTCCCAGAAACCGGCGCTCCGCTTGTATTTGAGGGGCAAGGGTGATATACTTTATTATTATTCATCATAAGGATGGGCATGATTATGAGTTTTTTTGACAAACTGAAAGACCTGAAGAACGACGCCGAGGCCGGGGCAAAGGATATTCTCCGCAAGAAATCCCGGGCCGATGCGGAGCCTGAGGACGAGGAAGAAGAAAAACCTTTCGGTACATACGTCGGCGGCGAAACCCGGGTTTTCGAGCCCGCCGGAGAGATTCCTTCCCCGGAGGACGAATATGAGGATACGGGCCTTCCCGCCGGAAAAACGCCCCGGGAGCCTTCCGGCGCCGAAGCGGCCGGCTGGGACGACGAGGAAACGCCTGCGGCCGGAGGCGGCTTCTCCGGAAAATTCCGTGGGGTCGCCGAAGCCTTCCGCACCATGCCGACCGGGAAACTGATTCTCCGTCTCGGCATCGTCGCGGCGGCCGTCGTGCTCCTGCTCGTCCTGCTGATCGCCTCCTGCTCCTCAGGCGGCCATACGCCCGGGGAATCCGAATCCAGCGGGAGTGTCGTCGTCGAAGAGAACAGCTCCGAGGCGGGTGAGGAGAAACCGAAACCCGTTGAGGTCGTCAGCAGGCTTGAGCAGATCGCCGCAGCCTTCAACGTCAACGACGACGTGGTCGGCTGGCTCTGCGTTCCGGGCCTCTCCGACGTGAATTCCGTCGTCTGCCAGGATGTGAACTCCTATTCCTACAACTACCGCGACGCTTCGGGCAAGTACGTCTACAGCACCTACTGGATCGACGGCGCCTACTACGCCAGCAAATACAACACGTTTGAAGGCGGCGCGGCGGGGCTCTCCAAAAACACCATCATCTTCGGCCACAGCGACCTCGGCTCCACCAACCAGGAATATAAAGCCGACGACGCCTCCGGCCCGCGCTTCTCCCAGCTTTTCTATTTCTCGGATAAAGACTTCGCAAAGAGGACGCCTTATATCTTCTTCTCGACCGCCGACAAGGACATGGTCTGGGAAGTCTTCGCGGTCTTCTATAACGACAAGGCCATCGACGGCAAGGCGACCTGGTATATCAACCCCAACCCGGACGATTCCGATTATGATTTCCTGCTGGCCACGGCAAAGGACCGCTCCCTCTACACCTACAATGTTCCTGTCACCAAGAGCGACAAGATCCTGACCCTCTCCACCTGTACCGTAGGCTGGGGACTCGCAACCCGCGAGAATTACCGCTTCGTCGTAATGGCGAAACTGGTGACCGACCCCACGACCGCGATGAAGACGGAAGCCGACTTCGTGATCAACCCGAACGCCGTTCTCCCGCCGACCACACCGGTTGTGCCGGAGACGGAAGCCGTATCCGGAGCCGAATCTTCCTCCGGCGCGGCCTCCAGCTCCGCGGCGGCCAATTCTTCCGCAGCCAGCAGGCCCGCGACGACCAGCTCCGCATCGACGAGCAGACCCGCGGCAGGCAACTGAACAAGCCGGCTTCAAACAATAAAAAACGCCTTACCGTCTCTTCAGACGGCAGGGCGTTTTCTTGTATGCGGAAATCCGGGCGGAACCGGTCCCCCTTCATGGGAATTGTTTAAAAAGCACGGAATCCGGGCGGTCAGGGCTTCACGATGATGACGCGGCTGCTCTCCGCGGAAGTGCCGGAGCTGGTTCTTCTCCAGGAGGAGGTCGCTTCGGAGGAGGAGCTGCTTCTTGAGGAGACACCTGCTTTGGAGGAGGTACTTCCGGCGGAGGATGTCGGTTCGGCGGAGGGACCCGAGGAGGATTCCGCCTGATGCGACGCTTCTTCCCCCGAAACCGGCTCCGCGGCCGACCCGGATGTCCCCGCCGCCGTATAGCTCCCGATCAGAGCGATGTTCGGCATCCCCTTCTCCCGCAGCGCGGCAAGGACGGCGGCGAGGTCCTCTTCGGAGAGGCCCTCCGTCTCTACAAACGGAAGCAGCAGGTTGTCTTTTCCATAGCCAAGCGCATCGATCAGCGCGCCTGCGGCCGCGGAGAAATCCGCCGGCAGAGTCTGATAGGCAAGCGCGCCGGAGAGTCCGGCGGCGCCGGCCAGAGACGCAAAATCCAGCACCGGCGCGTAGCCGGAGGCCGGGAGCGTGGCCGGGCTGCCTCCGTAGACGGAGGTGCTGCCGAGCACGACCAGAGAGGCATCATATGCGGCCAGTACCGGCACGGACTGCTTCTCCGCCTCGGCCGCGGCAAGCTCCGTGAAGCTCGTGAGCGTCTCCAGACGGTCGAAGCTCCCGTTGCTGAACCAGGCGTACTGAACGCCCGGATCCGGCGGGAAGCGGAGCCCCTCCAGCACGACGGCGTCGGCGCCGAAATTCACGGCGTCGCAGACGACGTCAAGCACATATTTTCTCGCCGTGTCGGAGCAGGGATTGAGCCATGGCCGGCCGCCTTTCTCCGCGCTGTCGTCGAGCCAGAGCACGCCGTCGGCGCTGCCGTATTTGACCGCGCCCTCGTAACAGCCGGAGGGCGCCGTATGATCTTCAAAACACCAGATCCGGGCGATCACGCCGCATCCGGCGGAGCGCGCCGCCTCGATCCGCGAAGCGAGGTCTGCGGCGTTCTCGGCCTGGGTGCCGTATTCCGCGACGCTTGCCTGCGGCGAACGGTAGGTCACGGCGCCGCTGCCATCCTTGAGATCAAGCACAACGGCGCTGACGTCGTCGCCGAGGCCGGCGAGGAAGGCGGCATAGCGGGCGTCGTCCGCAAAGACTTCCGCCGGAACCGTCACGGCAAGGACCGGCTCCGCAAAGAGATCCGGCTCCTCCTCCGGTTCGGGCTCGGATTCCGGCTCCGACGAGACCTCGGAGACCGGCTCCGACGAAGGCTCCTCCTCTTCGGAATGAAGCAGAGCCTGAACGATCGGCTCGTAGGCGAACCATCCCGCGGCAAATAACAGCAGAACGACGGCCGCAATGACGGCGATCTTCATATAGAGCTTCCGCCGCGGATCGATAATGCGGTCCGCAGACCGTTTGATCCGGTAGAAGCCCCGCCTATTTTGATGGAAGCGATCCCCGCTGCGTCTGATTTTAAATACTCTTGCCATTTTTGATTTCCTTTCGGGATCAGGTCGGAAGCTGGTGTCCGATCAGCCCGTAAAATGCGAGGGAAAGCAGCCCGAGATAGATCAGCAGGACCGGCAAGCCCCGGAACGCCTTCGGCACGCGGCAGAGCGCGATGCGCTCCATGCCTGCGCCGATCAGCACGACCGAGAACACGAAGCCCGCGGACATGCCGAGGGAATAGCCGAGCGTCCGGGCAAGATCCATGCCCTCGTTATACGGGATGAGCAGGCTGCCGAGAATTGCGCAGTTGAACGTCGCCGAAGCGAGACGCTTGCGGATGTTTTCAAAAACCTCCGGCCAGAATCTCTTCGTGACGAAATAGATGAGCGCATACATCACGGACATGCAGACAATAAACAGTATTGGCATCAGGACGTACGCATATCCGGTGCCGGTGATGAAATCCCGCAGCGGATAGACGGCGAGCGACGAGGTGACCGTAATGATGGTAAGTAAAACGGAGTAGCGGACCAGTTCCTTGGGGTGCTTGAGCATGTAAAGGAGCCAGCTCGTGCCAAGGGCGCGCGCAAAGACGATGTTTTCAAGGAAGAGGGCGGTCAGCGCGGCGCCGACAAAGTTGAGCAGAATCGTCATTTCTGATCCTCCTTTCCGCCGGAGAAGTGCTCATAGGGCTTGGCGTGGAACAGAATCCGGAGACCTTCGACCGCCGCGGCCAGAAAACCCGCGATCAGGAATCCGGAGAAGGGCAGTTTCAGAGCGGAGGCTTTCCGCTGCAGAATTTCGTATCCCCAGAGGGTGCCGCTGCCGAAAAGTTCCCGGAGGCCGCCGATCAGCACCGCCACGATCAGAAAGCCGAGGCTGAAGCAGATGCCGTCCAGCAGATTGAAGACGACGCCCTTCTCCTCGGAGATCAGGCGGGAATAGGCAACGACAACCGTGTTGAGCGCGAGCAGCGGCAGATAGATGCCGAGGGAATCGAAGATCGTCGGGGAGATAGGCGCGACGGCGGCCTGCGCCGTAAAGAGCATCGACATCGAGACCAGGGCATAGCAGAGAATGCGCCAGGTCTTCGGCACAAAATAGGCGATCAGAGGCGCAAGCAGCAGTACCGGAATCGTGACGATCGCAAACGTGACGGAGAGGGCCACGGCATTTTGCAGCGAGGTGGCGCCGATGATGATCTCGCCCACCACCATGCCGCCGACCAGCACCGGGTTGGAAAACAGAATTTTGCGGAAGCTGTCTTTCATCAGAGAAGCCGCTGCGGCATTCATCTTTTTCATACGCCCACCTCCGTTTCGGTTTTCTTTTTGAGGCCGGGCTTCGGCAGTTTCTTTCTCTCCTTCGGCGGATTCTCCGCCCCGGGAGCCGGCTTCTTCGGCAGCAGCGTGCCGTGCCGGATCTGATGGAGAATATTCTCGCAGACGCGGTCGAAGAGCGGCGCAAAGACGTTCATCAGGATCAGGGCGAAGACGAAGCCGTCCTCAAAACCGCCGAAATAGCGGAACAGCATGACCACGGCGCCGCTTGTGGCTCCATACAGCAGTTTGGCGAAGTCGCGCTTCGGCGAGGTGACCGGCTCGGTCATCATGAACACGGCGCCGAAGAGCAGCATGCCGGAACAGAGCTCCCAGCCGACGGAATCAAACGTGCCGAACGGGGAACGCGGCCAAGCCATCGCCATCATACCCACAACCAGCAGGAAACTGAGCGGCGTGCGCCAGCCGATTGTCCTGCGGACCAGCAGGTAGAGGCCGCAGGCCAGAATCACGAGGATATTCGTGGCGCCCATCGGCCCGGCCGTGTTGCCGAGGATCATGTCAAACAGATCGAGGCTCGGGATCGCGCCGCGCATCAGGCTGTGTGCCGGGCTGACGATGGTCTTTGCCGCCACCTCTCCGGCGACGGCGAGCTCCTGCATCGGGGCCGGGTAACTGAACACCAGCTCCGGCCAGCAGATCGCGGTGAAGGCGAAACCGACCGCGGCGGGGTTAAACAGGTTGTTGCCCGTGCCGCCGAACGGGAACTTGACGGCAAGGATCGCCACAACACAGGCGGTCACGACGACATAATACGGGATGGAGGCCGGCATCAGCAGCGGGATCAGAAGCCCGGTGACAACGGCCGAGAGATCACGCAGATCCATGCGCCGGCCGCAGGCCAGCGCACCGAGCAGATCAAGAACCCAGGCGGTCGCGGCTCCGGTCAGGCCGAGCAGCAGCGCCCTTGGGCCGTAATAAAACCATGCAATCAGGTAAAGCGGGGCCATGGCGACGATCATATCCGTCATGACGGTAAACAGGGATTCGCTCGTGCGGACGTGCGGCGCATTCTGGAGAATCAGGCCGTGTTCGTTCATTCGGCGGCACCCCCTTTCTCAGCCAGCGCCTTTTCGGCGGCAAGGCTGCGCTTTGCGGCAAAAATCGCGGTGCCGATATCCAGTTTGGACGGGCAGACATAGGAGCAGGAGCCGCAGCCGATGCAGCGGTCCACATCGTAAAGCTCCAGCAAGTCCCTGCGGCCGAATTCGGCGAAGCGGCGCAGCTGGCTGGCGGAGAGGCCCTCCGGGCAGGCGTGGTCGCAGCGTCCGCAGCCGATGCAGATGTAGCCGAGGCTCTTGTAGCTCTCACGGAAGGCCAGCACGCCTCTCGTCATCACCCCGACCTTTTCTTCCTCGGGGTCGGAGATGGAGCGCCCGGTCATCGAACCGCCGACGATCACCGCCTCCGGATCCGCGGCAAGACCGCAGTATTTAAGAATCTCGGAAACCGGCGTGCCGACCGGAGCCTCCACGTTGCGCGGGTTGGCAACGGCGTCTCCCGCGACCGTGACAAAGCAAGAGGTCTGCGCGATGCCGTGTTCGGCCGCCCGAACCAGATGTAGCAGCGCCCCGGTGCCGACAGTGAGCGTGTTTTTCTCTCTGCGGAATTTGTCGTAGGCGCGGGTCTCGGCGGGATAACGGCCGCCGAAGTGCATCACATCAACGCCCGCGAGTTTTTTCGGAATGCGGATGGTGATATCAAGGACGTGGCGGTAAACCGCGACATGGGTTTTCGACAGATCGGCGTGGACGGCTTTCGCGCAGAGTTCGAGCGCGAGGGCGATCTTTTCCGGTTCGTGAAGGGCGATGTTGAGCTGGCTCGAAATATACGGCTCGTCGTCGATGGCGTCCGCGATCACCGCATCCACGCCGCGCTTGTCGGCCTCGATCAGCTCCTCATAGAGGGAGCGGCCGTCCGACTCGTCGATGATATCCGCGAGCCGCGCAATCTCGGTGATCTCTTCGGGCCGAAGCTCCTGCGGCAGGATCTCTTCAAAAGGATTCTGAAAGGTCCGCAGGGAGTCGGGCTTCATCATCACCATGTCTCTGGAGAGCATCGGCTCCTTGCGTTGTTCAAGGACGATGCCGGGAACGAAAAATGACATATTTGCCTCCGGTAATCAGGTTTCCGGCTCATGGGAAAATTGTGCTTTCAACAAAGCGGCGCCCTGCGGGAGGCCGCCTCTCCGGGCCGGAATGAAATAAAAATCGTGCGAAAGGGTCTTACAGGGCGGCCTCTGCCGCCATGCGCAGATTGCGGACCGCCGAAGCGTAATCCGCCTGATGAAAGAGCGAGGAGCCGGCCACCAGAACGTTTGCCCCGGCTCTGGCCGCGGCGGGCGCGGTCCGCTCGTCGATGCCGCCGTCCACCTGAATGTCAAGCGGATGCCCAATGCGAGCGGCCTCGTTTTTAATGGCGGCGACCTTGGGCATCATATCCTCCATGAAGCTCTGGCCCCCAAAGCCCGGTTCCACCGTCATGACGAGGACCATGTCGACCGCGGCAAGATAGGGAAAAACCGCCTCCGCGGGGGTTTTCGGCTTGAGGGAAATCGAGGGCCGCACACCGAAGGAACGGATCTTATCGATCACGGCCGCCGGGTCGTCGTCCGACTCCACATGAAAGGTGATAAGCCCGGCTCCGGCCTTCACATAGTCCTCAATATACCGGAGCGGCTCCGAGATCATCAGGTGCGTGTCGAAAAACATGGTGCTCACCCTGCGCAGGGAGCGCATGACCACCGGCCCGTAGCTGATATTCGGAACGAAATGCCCGTCCATCACGTCGATATGGAGCATGTCCGCTCCCGCGTCCTCCATGGCCCGCGCCTCCGCGCCGAGATTCGCAAAATCGGCCGAGAGAAGCGAAGGGGAAATCCGGATTCCCATCCTGACGCCGCCTTTCTATACTTTGAATCATATAGAGAATCAGCTTATTTTACCGCAAAGCATGCAATCCGTCAACCGAAAGGGGGATTCCGACAAGGAAAATTCACAATTCCGGATGCAAAACGGGCGCTCCGCTGTCACATTTTCGGATTTTATGGTAAAATACAGAAGAAGGGGCCCGCCTGCCCCTCACAGAATCTCCGCAAAGAGAAAGGATCACGGACGATGCAGTATACCGATACTGGCCTTTATGAAAAGAAAGCCTCCCTGCTCGGCATGGGCAGCATGCGCCTGCCGAAGCGGGAGGACGGCTCCATCGACATCCCGCAGAGCGAAAAAATGGTCGCGCTTGCAATGGAGCGCGGCGTCAACTATTACGACACCGCCTGGTGCTATCACGGCGGCAAATCCGAGAGCGTCATGGGGGACCTGCTGGCAAACTATCCGAGAGAGAGCTTTTTCCTCGCGGACAAGATGCCGGTCTGGCTCTGTAAGAATGAAGCGGACGTGCGCCGCATCTTCGACGAGCAGCTCAAAAAATGCCGGGTCGATTATTTCGACAACTACCTCGCCCACTCCATCGACAACGAGGATTACCCGGATATGGTGAAGTCCGACACCTACCGCATCCTCCGCGAAAAGAAGGAGCAAGGCCTGATCCGCCGGCTCGGTTTCTCCTTCCATGGCGACAAGGCGCTCTGGAAAACGATGACCGAGGAGTACGACTGGGATTTTGCGCAGATCGAGATGAACTACCTCGACTGGAAAGAGCAGGACGCGGAATATCTTTATACCTGGCTCGCGGAGCACAGGCTCCCGATGATCATCATGGAGCCGGCGCGGGGCGGGTATCTTGCGAATCCGCCTGCCGCCGTGCGCGGCATGCTGGAGGAGGCCTGTCCCGGAATCTCTCCCGCCGAGCTTGCCTACCGCTGGTTTTTCGGAAAGCCCGGCATTTTTACGATCCTGAGCGGCGCGTCCAGCCTCCGGCAAATGGAGGAAAACCTCGCCGTGTTCGACGCCGGAGAGCCGCTGTCGGAAGCCCAGACGGAGGCGCTCGCCCGGGCGGCGGAATACCTGATGCGGATGGAGCGCGTCGCCTGCACGGGCTGCGGCTACTGTATGCCCTGCCCCGCCGGCGTCGATATCCCCGGCATGCTGAAGCTGCTGAATCGGTTTCTTGAGACAAAGACCACCTGGGAGGCCAAGAACGCCTACCTGAAGTTCCCGGAGGAGCAGCGCGCCTGTGCCTGCATCTCCTGCGGGGCCTGCGCCTCCCACTGCCCGCAGGGGATCAAAGCCTTCGTCCATATGGAGGAGATCTCCGATACGATCGGAAAATTCTGATTTTCAGGAAACCTTCCCCCGCCTCCGCAGGTCCGCGCGTCTTCGGACGTGACCGTCTTCGGACGGAACGCGGCATTCCTTTTATATAAGATGCGGGGAAAGAGTTTCCTTTCTGTTTTATGAATAGCGGGTGTCCGGGGTTGGAAGCACGTCCCAAGCCCCGGACTATCTCAAAGCCCCATGGGAGCGCAGTTCATAGTATGCGCCGGAGTGCGATTCGGCGATGCCGATGAAGGGGCGTTTTTCCGGCCGGAAAATGCCCTTTCTTTGGCAAAAATCAAAAAATTTACAAAAGACCGGTATTCTTCGGCGGTCTTTTATGATATGGTATGCGATAGAATTTTTACGGGGGAGGATGACCGATGGACTGGCCCAACGGATACCGCAGCGAAGTTCCGCCGCAATACGTCTATTACAACACCGGCTATTCGAGCTATCAGGCCCCGCCGGAGATCCAGGAGAAAAAAAAGCTGCGCGCCTGCGGAAACGGCCTCGGGCTCGCGATGCTGGGATACGTCTTTGTCTCGCTGACGGCGTACGGGATTCTTTATCTGGCCGCGTCCTCCCTGCTCTCCGACCTCTTCGTCCGCTTCAGCCTGTATCAGGCGCCGGAGTGGCTCAACCAGGCCGTATTGCTGGGGAGCTACATCCTCTCGCTGGCGATCCCGTTCGCCATCTATGCCATCGCGATCCGAATCCCTTTCTCCGTCGCCTTTCCGCTCCGGAAGGCCGATCCCGGAATGACCGTCGGCGGCATCTGCGTGGGCCTCGGCGTCTCGACCGTCGCCTCCTATCTTTCAAGCTATATTGAGACCATCCTCGGGAGCGCGGGAATCCACATCTCCATGCCGGATATCGAATCCCCGTCGGATCCCGCCGCGTTTGCAATCTATGTGCTGCTGATGACCGTGGCGCCGGCCCTGGTTGAGGAACTGATCTTCCGCGGCGTCGTGATGCAGTCCCTGCGCCGCTTCGGCGACATCTTTGCGCTCGTGACCTCGGCGCTGCTCTTCGGCATCTTTCACATGAATCTGATGCAGATGCCCTTTGCCTTTATCCTCGGCCTCGCAATGGGCTATTTTGTGATGCGGACCGGCTCCCTCTGGGTGAGCGTCGGCATCCATTTTCTCAATAACCTGATATCGGTGGTCCTCGACACCTGCTACGACTTCATGGCTTATAAAAATTATGTTCTGCTCAGCCTGACCTGGTCTCTGCTGACGCTCGCGCTCGGCGGGCTGGCGCTGGCGCTGATGCTGATGCGCCACTCGGATATTTTCCATTTTGAGACGCCGCGGTGTGCCCTTTCCCCGGGGAAACGCACCCGCAGCCTGCTGCTCGCGCCCCTGATGGTGATCGCGCTGCTGGCCGCGGCCGGCTTTACCCTCAGCTATATGGATTTCAGCTGGCTATGATCATTTCCGCCCGCAGCCTTTGACCGCGGGCACTTCTTTTTACGGAGGACATGCATGGAGAACCTTGCGAATATGGAAACAATAAAGGACCTGCTCGGCCGCCACGGCTTCCGCTTCGACAAATCGCTCGGGCAAAACTTCATCGTGAATCCGGAGCTGTGCCCGCGCATCGCCGAGGCGGGCGTACCCGGGCCGGAATACGGCATCCTGGAGATCGGCCCCGGCATCGGCGTTCTGACGGCGGAGCTCGCGAAACGGGCAAAAAAAGTGGTCGCCGTGGAGATCGACCCGGCGCTCATCCCGGTGCTTGAGGAGACGCTGGCGGAATACGGCAACGTGGAAATTCTGAACGCCGATTTTATGAAGCTCGACCTCCAGGCGTTCATCCGGGAGAAATTCGGCGGCATGCCCTTCGCCGTCTGCGCAAACCTGCCGTACTATATCACAACGCCCGTGCTCATGCGGATTCTGGAGACGGACGCCGGTGCTCAAAACATCACCGTCATGGTACAGAAGGAAGCTGCCGACCGCTTTCTTGCCCGCCCCGGCACCCGCGAGAGCGAGGCCGGCACCGTGCTGCTCCATTATTTCTGCGAGCCGGAGGTGCTCTTCGGCGTGCCGAAGGAGTGGTTCTTCCCGAGCCCGAAATGCGACTCCGTGGTGCTCCGGTGCGCCGTTCCCGCGGAGAAGCCTGTCTTGCCGAAAGACCAAAGGCGTTTTCTCTCCGTCGTGAAGGCGGCATTCCTGCAGCGGCGCAAGACGCTTGTCAACTCCCTCTCCGCCGGCCTCGGCATCGACAAGGCAAGAGCCGCCGCCGCGGTCTCCGGATGCGGCCTTTCACCGAACGTCCGCGCCGAGGAACTGACGCTCCGGGATTTCGCCGCTCTTTCGGACCGCCTCACGGATGGTGCCTGACCGCCAGGCGGATCTCCGGAAAGCCGGTGCCGGCACCGCACCCGAAAGCGGATGGACGGTTTCTCATGGTTCGGCATTCCGCCGGAGGGCTCGCCTTCCGGCGTTTTTTCTTCATTTTACAAAAAGACCGTTTCCGCCTCCGGCAAAGCTTTCTCTTGTGTATTTTTTATGGGTTTGCTATAATATAAGATACGGTTTTTTCGGCTTCGCTTCTTTGCGGTTCCGAATATTTGCGGCTCTCCGGGTAAACTAAGAAATGCGGCGTTTTGTGAAAGACGAACGCCGGATGCGGTGCTTCTTAAAAAGGAACGCCGCCCCATTTTGAAAAACGGAGGCCCCGTATGCTGAAAAAAGAAGATTTCCGGAACGCGGCGGAGGAGGATTTCTCCTCCGAGGAAGAGGGCGCCTCTTCGGAGGAAGGCTCCTCTTCGGAAAGCGAAGAGGCGGAAGAACAGACCGAAGAGATCATCAAGACCGGCTCCATCTCCAAGACGAAAGGCCGTTATCCCATCCACTGCCTCACCGTGGTGGGGCAGGTCGAGGGACATTATATCCTGCCGCCGCAAAATAAATCCACCAAATACGAACACGTCATCCCCCAGCTTGTCGCCATCGAGCAGGACCCCGAAATTATGGGCCTGCTGATCATCCTCAACACCGTCGGCGGCGACGTGGAGGCCGGGCTCGCCCTCGCGGAGCTGATCTCCGGCATGAAGAAGCCGACCGTCTCCCTCGTATTGGGCGGTGGACATTCGATCGGCGTGCCGCTCGCCTGCGCAGCAAAGGTGTCGTATATCGCGCCCTCCGCCACGATGACCATCCATCCGGTAAGGATGAACGGCCTCGTGCTGGGCGTGCCGCAGACGCTCTCCTATTTTGAAAAAATGCAGGAGCGCATCACGAATTTCGTCACCTCCAACTCCCGCATCACGACCGAGCGCTTCCGTGAGCTGATGTTCACCACCGGCGAACTGATCACCGACGTCGGCACCGTCCTCGATGGGGAACAGGCCGTCGCCGAGGGGCTGATCGACCGGCTGGGCGGCCTCTCCGACGCGATCGATTCCCTCTACGAGCAGATCGAGGCGAAGGAAGCGGAGGACTCCAAAAAAACGGCCCAGGCTCCGAAAGGCGCAGGGAAAAATCCCGCCCCGAAGGGGAGTTCTTCCCGTGAGGGAAGCTCTTCCCGCGAGGGAAGCCCTTCCCGTGAGGGAAGCCCTTCTCCGGAAAAAAATCCTGCCCCGAAAGAAAATCCCGGCGCAAAGGAAAAACGGCCCGCAGGGAACCCCTCCTCTCCGGAAGGAAAGCCTTCCGCGGAAGGAAAGCCTTCTGCGGAAAAAAATTCTTCTCAAAGAGGCAAAAAATCGGCGGGGCAGCATAAGAAGAAAACGTCCGGCTCCTCCGGCGGAAGGGGGAAGGATGTATGATCCTCTACTCCGTCGAGCCGCTGGACCGCATCTTTCCGCCAAAGGAACATGCGCGGGAGTTTGTGGAATTTGAGGGCGGTACGCTGGAGGGCTACCGCGAAAACGGGCATTTTACCGTGTCCGGCCTGATTTCAACCGACCCGGCGCTGTTTCTCGACGAAAAATTCAGCCCCGGCTCTGTGCTCCGCTACGGCAGAGACAGACATTCATCAGATTCCCGGCAGTATGCCGAGCTCCCGCTGCCGGCCCCGGAGGGCGCGGACTATGGGTTCCTCCCGGATTGACCGGCCGGGACCTCTTTCGGAGAAACAGCGTGTTCTTTCCGTACGACATCCTGACGGAGCCGGGGATTTTTGAGCCCCGGGGCGCGCGGGATGCAGGATTTCCCCGTTTTCTGCGAAAGCGGATTTCCGGGGGATTCATTTTGCAACACGCAGCGTATCCGCCGACCGGAAAGCATCCGGCCCCGGCACGGCCCCCATCGGGACGAGGCCGGATTTTCGCCATAAAATTGTGACATTCGGAGGCAACCATGAGCATTCTTGACGCGGTGATTCAGGGGATTATTCAGGGATTGACCGAGTTTCTGCCGATCTCCAGTTCCGGGCACCTTTCGCTCTACCAACATTTTACCGGGCTCGGCGGCGAGGCCGGAGGCATCTATACCGTCCTGCTCCATCTGGGAACGCTGCTGGCCGTATTCATCGCTTTCTGGAAGACCGTTGTTTCGATCATCCTCGAACTTTTTTACTTGATCTGGGACCTCGTGACCGGCCGTTTCCGCGCCAACGCCATGCCGCCGCAGAGACGGATGCTGCTGATGCTGATGCTCTCCTGCGTGCCGCTGATCGGCGCCTATTTCCTCTCGGATTTTTATACTTCCCTCGCCGCCGACAGCGATATCCTCGTGGAAGGCGCCTGCTTCCTGCTGACCGCGGTGCTGCTGTTTTTCTCCGGGCGCTGTGTCAAAGGGCATAAAAGCGCCGAAACCATGACGAAGACCGACGCCCTCGCCGTGGGCATCACGCAGGCGATCGCGCCGCTGCCGGGGCTCTCCCGCTCCGGCTCCACGATCTCCGTCGGGCTGCTCTGCGGGCTCTCGCGGCAATACGCGGTGGCCTACTCCTTTATTCTCGGCATGCCGGCGGTCCTCGCCGCCAACCTGCTTGAGATCCCGTCGGCGCTCTCCGGAGACATAACGATCAACTGGGCGGCGGCACTCATCGGCATGGCCGTATCGCTGGTCTTCGGCCTCCTCGCCATCAAACTCGTCAAACTGCTGGTCGAAAACGACCGGTTTACATATTTCGCCTGGTATATGCTGGCCCTCGGCCTCCTGACCATCGGAGCCGGCATCTACGAAAACGCGACAGGCAGCACGCTCTTCTCCTTCTGAGAAACCGACATTGGCCATGACGAAACGGGGTGACAACTTGGCCGAAAAAAGCACGAAAAAGAAAACCACCTCCGCAAAGAGAGGCGTCTCCGCGGCAAAACAGGAAGAACAGGCCTCTTCGCACAAACAGCTTTTCGCGATCCTGTTCCTTGCGTTCGGCGTGTTTTTTATCGCGCTGACGCTCGTGAGCGGCGAAAATTTCTGGGCGGAGCTGCACGGATTCCTCTTTGGGATGTTCGGATGGTGCGCCTATCTGATCGGGCCGCTTTTCCTGTATCTTGCCATTATGAATACGCTCGAGCGCCCGAGCTTCTCCTCCTCCGCAAAGGTCTGGGAAGTGCTGGGGCTGATCGTTCTCATCTGCGCCGCCACCACCATTTTTATCAAGGACGGTGTTCCGGAGGACGGCTTCTTTAATATTGTGAAGACACTTTTCAGCAACGGAAAGGAGCTCCGGGGCGGCGGATTTTTCTCGGTGATCCTCGGCGTGCCGCTCTACCTGTTTTTAGGGGAGTCCGGGGCGAAGATCACCGTATCTATCCTGATTTTTGTGATGCTCATGCTGATTACCGGCACCACGCTCGCGGGGCTTGCCCGCGGGACCAAAGAGGCCGGCAAAAAAGTGCGCGACGTCTACACCGAGCAGGTGGAGCACGCGCGGATGCAGCCGGATCCGGGCGCCGTGATCGACATCCCGCTCGACGACCCGCTGCCGCAGCATCCTGTGCGCTCGCCGAAGCGCTACGGCGCCGACCCCGTGCAGGATGCAAAGGGCAAACTCCTCGGCACTGCGGCGGGCTCCGCCGCGGCGGGGACCTTTGCCGGGAGCCGCGACCGCGTGATCGACATCCCGCTCGACGGCGATATCCCCGCCCGGACTTCTCCGGCATCCGCCGGAGCCGCCGCGCCCACGGCCGCGACTTACACCTTTGCCAAGGCGACCGCCGCACCCTCTCCTCTTCGGAATGAAAGGGCCGTGGTAACCAACGGCTTCAAGATTGTGACACCGGAACAGCTCGTCGCGGAAAAAGAGGCCGAGGTTCTAAGAAACGCAGCCGCTTCCGGCATCCCGGCGGAGATCTCGACCAGCGAGGGGGTAAGAACCTCCGAGGATCTGGAACAGCTGATCCAGCGCGCGGCGCAGCAGGATGAAAATAAGAAAAAGGACGAAAAACATGCGCTCGAAAAGGCCCAGCGGGAATTCGCCGTCGATATGACGGAGGATCTCGAGACGCGCGTCTACCGCTTCCCGCCCGTGGATATGCTGAAACCGGCCGCGCATACGGATTCCGGGGACATCACGCTGGAGCTCAAGCAGAACGCCGACCTGCTGGTAGATACGCTCAACAGCTTCGGCGTACAGACGAGGGTTATCAACATCTCAAGAGGCCCCGCCGTCACG